>Ga0197143_1000457_pt1 | contig 45141 bp, 42 predicted proteins | sample GBS70_MetaG_FD_148603 | JGI IMG/M metagenome (GOLD analysis project Ga0197143, IMG submission 148603) | Sediment microbial communities from Great Boiling Springs, Gerlach, Nevada, United States - GBS 70_MetaG | ecosystem: Environmental > Aquatic > Thermal springs > Hot (42-90C) > Sediment... | reverse complement strand
CTGGCGGTTTGTATCCCCAGCTGACATGGGCTGTTTTCATACCAGCCCTTATACCTGCCTCAATATCAGTTTTTGAATCTCCCACCATAAGTGCTTTTGCAGGCTCTACTTTCAACCTTTTTGCTATTTCCAAAAGGGGCATGGGGGAAGGCTTCTTCTCTGGTAGTATATCTGCTCCTATCACTTCGTGGAAGAAATCAAGCATATTTAACTTTTCAAGCACCCTTAGGGTTATGTCATGAGGCTTGTTTGTAGCAACCGCAAGAAAAACGCCCCTCTCTAAAAGTCCTTTAAGCGTTTCCATTATACCTTCGTAAGGCTTGGTATATACGACAGGCTCTGCCCTGTAATTGGATAGGAACATTTCCAAAGCCTGCTCTAACTCCTCGGGCTTGAAGAAATTCATCAAAAGACTTCTGGCGCCGTTTCCTATGCTCTTTCTTATCTCTTCCAAGGACGCCCCTTTACCTCTCAGCCTCAATAAGAGTTTATTAACTTGTATGGCTATGTCTGATGCAGAATCCACCAATGTACCATCAAGGTCAAAGATAACAAGGTCTATCAATCTCATGTTGCACAACTTTCACATTCCTCTATTTCGGTTAGGCTTTTGCTTCTACAATAATAAACCGTCTTCAGGCCAAGTTCCCAAGAAAGCTCGTAAAGTCTTGAAAGGGTTGGACCGTCAACCTTTTCCGGATCTATGAAAAGATTTAAACTTTGAGCTTGGTCTATCCATTTTTGTCTTTCGGCAGACGCTTTTATAGACCACTCTTGGTCTATATTGTAGGCAGATTTATAGTGCCAAAAGTATTTGTCTATTTCTGGTGGAACTTGAGGTAGTATTCCAGACATGTTTTCTTCTTTGTAATACTTTGCAAAGATTGGATCAATGGATGGTGTAGCTCCTACTATAAGAGAAGTAGAACCAGTAGGCATTATCGCAAGAAGATAGGCGTTTCTCATACCATGTCTTTTAACTTCTTCTGCCAGTCCTATCCAATCAAGATAGTTTTTATTTTCTTCAGATAGTTTTTGATTTTCTTGGGCAGTTCTTCCAAAGAATATACCTTTGTTCCAATCTGAACCTTCAAACAATGGATATTTACCTCTTTCTTTTGCAAGTTGATTAGAGCCTTTTATAGCATAATAGGCTATTCTTTCAAAAAGTGCGTTAGCAAATTTTAAGTGTTCTTCACTTTCCCACTGAATATTGTTTTTTACAAGACAATAATGATAGTTGCTTACTCCTATACCTATAGCTCTGTAGCGTTTGTTTGTATATTCTGCTTCTTTTATCGCATAAAAGTTCATCTCAATAACATTGTCAAGCATACGCACAAGTAGTGGCACAACCTTTTCTAAGTCTTCTTTTTTCCAAACTTTACCAAGATTTATAGAACCAAGATTACACACTACTACATCGCCAGATTTTTTCGTATGAGTTATAGTTCCATCTTCAGAAAGTGTTTCTGATATATGTTTAGTTATACTTTGATTTTGCACTATTTCATGGCAAAGATTAGACGAATAAATCATTCCACAGTGTTTATTTGGATTTAGTTTGTTTGCAGTATCTCTAAAGAATATATATGGTTCTCCTGTTTCAAAAATAACTGTTAATAATCTTTTCCAAAGTTCAAAGGCAGGAATAGTTTTCTTTGCATAATCTGGCAGTTCTTTTTCAAGTTTTAAGTAAAGCTCTTCAAATTCTTCTCCATAAAAATCTTCAAGATTTTTACCATCTTTAACATTTTTACAGTAGTATGGATCAAAAAGTGTCCAATTTTCACGATTTTTAAGCCTTTTCATAAAAAGGTCAGGTATAGCTATTGCAGGATGTATATCGTGAGCTTTCTTTCTTTCATCTCCTACATTAGTTTTTACTTCTAAAAAGTCAAGAACATCTTTGTGCCATATATCAAGAGTTATTGACGCAGAACCTTTTCTCATACCAAGTTGATCTACATAAACCATCACATCATTAAGAATTCTCACTATTGGAATAACTCCTGAACTTGCTCCTTTAAATTTCCTAATTGGTGCTCCTGTAGCTCTTATTTTACCAAGATATACGCCAAGACCTCCTGCAAACTTTGATATTTGACTTGCTTTTTGAACATTATCAAAAATATCATACAAATCATCATCCACAGTTAAAACAAAACAAGAACTAAGTTGAGTGTGCGGTCTTCTTGCATTCATTAAAGTAGGCGTTGCGAGAGATACTTCGTGCTTAGAAAGTAAATCGTAAAATTGTTTTGCATACACTAATCTTTCTTCTTTCTTTTCAGGAATAGCAAGCGTCATCGCAATAAGCATATACATTTCTTGTGGTAACTCTATAACTCTTCCTTCTTCATCTCTAACCAAATATCTATCAAAAAGCACTTTTATACCTGTGTAATTAAAAAGTAAATCTCTGTCAGGATTTATGTATTTTGCAAGCTCATCTATTTCTTCTTTTGAATAGTTGTTAAGCAAATATTCGCCGTATATACCTTTTTCTGTGTAGGTTTTTATGAGCTGGTAAAAACTTTCAGGATTGTATGGTTTGTATTTTCCGTTTATTTTGTCTTTTACTTTGTAGTTTCTTAGATGCCCTACATCTTTGTATAAGTCATACAAAAGCAATCTTGCTGCGACAAAAGTCCAATCAGGATTTTCAGGAGAAACTTTTTCAGCGGCAGTTCTTATTAAAAGCTGTTGAATTTCTTTTGTTGTTATGCCATCTCTAAACTGAATTTGTGCATCAAGCTCAAGTTCCATCGGATCCACTCTCAAATCTTTACACGCAAAATCTATTACTATGCGAATTTTTGATATATCAAGTTTTTCAGCCAAGCCAGATCTTTTAATAACCTTCATGGATGACCTCCTCAATATTTATTTTTCTCTAAGTCGTGTTTTCTAAGTTTAATTTCGTGATTACTTTGAGAATATATTTCCAAAGAGGCTAATCACAGAGGTAGTAAAGCCTACCTTCTATGTCTAGGTTTTTCCGTGATTTTTGTAGTATACTTAACGATATGCCTATGTTTCCAGCCTTTGTAGATATCAAAGAAAAGACAGTAATCGTGGTGGGAGGTGGTAAGGTTGCCACAAGGAAGGTGGAAAAGCTCCTAAACTTTGGTCCAAGAATAACAGTAATTTCACCTAAGATCACCGAAGAATTGCGAAAACTCTATCTTTCTAATAGAATCATATGGAAAAGGAGAAAGTTTTTAATGAACGATCTAAAGGGCGCTTATATGGTAGTTGTCGCTGTAGATAACACAAAGCTTCAAGAAAGGATCTTCTCCTACTGTAAAAAAAGGAGGATCCTATGCAACTCAGTGGATAGTCCAGATTACTGCAATTTTATATTTCCGGCTTTAGTTGTTAGAGGAGACTTGGTTGTTGGCATATCTACCTCTGGCAAAGTCCCAGCCCTATCCTCTTTTGTAAGACAGAGGATAGAGGAAGTTTTACCTAAGGACATTGACAAACTTCTAGAAGAAGCACACGTTTTGAGGTCCTCAATGGTTAAAGGAGAAAAAAGACAGAGATTTATAAAGGATTTTCTGAAGGAGAGAATGAAAGATGGTATATAAGGTAAGCCTGAAGGCATGGGAAGTGGAAGATATAGAATCTATTGAATACGAAGAGTCTGAACAATTTGCTGGTTTGGCTGAAGAAGAATGTCCTTATAAAGGTTGTTTGCCGGAAGGAGAATTTACCATAGCCTTTGTGGATGGAGTTAGGCGTATAGACTGCGTAGCTTACGTGTGGGACGATATAAATAAGACCTCTTATGAAGGTGTCTTTGCCACTCTTGGGGCTGGAGCAATCCTTCTAAAACCGAATAGTTTAAACCTTTTGGAAAATGCCTTTTGTGGGCAAACAATCAAAAAGATTTTTGCAATAAACGGTCCCATAGAAAGGGGTGTGTTTAAAGACATAGATTATCAAGTAGAAACTATTACAGACACTGAATTATCTCTAGGTCTTCTGGGATTGCTTAGGGAAGAAGAAGCAAAGGTAGCAAAAAGTTTATGGGTTAAGAAAAAGCCAAACTTAATAGTTTGCGACGGCACGCTGAGATACAGAATAAAGGGCGCTAACTGTGTGGGCGTTATAAAGACTATAAAAAGACTCTTTATAAGCAAAGATTATGCTTATTTGCTCCAAGAGCTAAAGAAAGGAGAAAGAACACCCATCATAAGGGTTCATTATCAGACAAAGGTTGAAGAAAAGCAAGAGTGGGAAAAATATACATGGTATGTAAAACTCAGTGATAGCGAAGGTATGGGTAGTTTGGTAAGGGTAGAGATGTTTAAAGAGGAGGACTTTGAAAAGGTCAAGCGTATAGCAGATTGGACTGCGGGACTACTTCCCCTATTTGCAAGCAGCCCCTTTCAAGATTTTAGGTCTCCTCAGAACCTTTTGCCCATAAAAGTCCTGGAAAATACGCTAAGAAAACACCTTGGTTCGCCAAACATGGCAAGAAGGAAACTGCAAGAACTTTTTCTAAATGCTTGAGATAATAATCCCTATACTTAGCGCAAGTCTTCTAAAACGCTTTGGAGTATTCAAAGAAGGGCACGAAAGGATACTTATAGACTATGTCCTTTTCTTTTCTCTACCCGTACTATCCTTCAAGGCTGGATATGATATACAAACAAGCACCGATATCCTTAAAATCTCTTCCATCGCTTGGGCTTGTATATTGGCTTGCATGCTCTCTGCCTATACCATAGCAAAGCTCTTAAGACTAAGCAGTAAAGAAGCAAAAACGTTTCTTTTGATATCCTCCTTTGGGAATACCGCTTTTCTTGGTTATCCTTATACCTACACTTACTTTGGGCAAGAAGGACTACAGGTAGCTATAATCTACGATAATATAGGATCCTTTTTACTTGTATCCAGCCTAGGGGTTATGATCGCCAGCGGAAAACCAAATTTGAAAGAGGTCATTCTATTTCCCCCCTTTCTTGGGTTGATCCTTGGGTTTTTGATGAAGGGTTTTAGCATACCTTCAGCCATCCTAAAAGCGTTAGACTTTGTAGCCTTATCTACCTTGCCTGTAATACTCTTTGCCTTAGGCTTAAGCATTAGCTTGGGGGAGGTAAAGAAGAATATTAAACTCTCCCTTCTGGCAGTGATTATAAAGGTCTTTGTAGCTTTCTTTGTTTCTCTCACCGTAGGAGTGTTCATTAGTCTGCACGGTGTGGCTATGAAGGTTTCTATGCTAGAGTCGGTGATGCCCCCTATGATGTTTTCCGCGGTATTGGCAATAAGGTATAACCTAAATTCCAGCCTTGCCTTCTCTGCTGTAGGTTTAGGAATAGTTCTCAGCTTTGCGTATTTGCCTTTCTTGATAAGAGTTATAGAACGCTTGTTTTAGTATTGCGGGGGCGGGATTTGAACCCGCGACCTTCGGGTTATGAGCCCGACGAGCTACCAGGCTGCTCCACCCCGCGTTCATTAAATATTATAACTCAATCAAGTCAAGGGACACCTCAGAAAACGCTTCACCCACTCCCCTCCCAACCACAACCATATTTTCAAGCCTTACTCCAAACTTTCCTGGCAGGTATATACCAGGCTCTATGGTAAAAACCATACCTTCTTCTATAAGCACGGAAGCATCTTTGCCTTTGTAATAAACCCTTGGAAATTCGTGTATCTCTATGCCAACACCGTGTCCAGTGCTGTGAACAAAATACTTACCGTATCCCTTACTCTTTATGTAATCCCTTGCGGTTTTATCCACCTCACCTATTGGTGTTCCAACCTTTACTTTCTCTAAGGCGTAAAGATGGGCATCCCTGACTATTTGGTATACTTTCTTGAATTCATCGTCTGCCTTCCCTATAAAAACAGTTCTCGTAAAATCTGTGCAGTAGTGATTGTAGAGAATGCCCATATCTATCAAAAGGGGACCCTTCCCTTCTATTCTTCTGTTGGATGTTTCCCAATGAGGCACTGCTGAACCTTCTTTGAAAGCTACAATGGCGGGGAAGCTTTCTCCAAAAGCTCCCAAGCTTAGCGCTCTGCTTACTATAAAAGCTCTTAGCTCCAGCTCGCTCATACCTGGTTTTATGTAATTCAAAAGCTCTCTGTATATCCGGTCCGCTTTCTTCACCCCTTCCCTCATTATGTTTATTTCCTCTTCCCTTTTGACCGCTCTGAGTTTACCCATAAAGTTAGAAAAGCCTATCCACTTTATTCCCTTGGACTTGAGAGATTCTCTGAAAAAACAGGTTATTCTGTCTTTCTCAAAGCCAACCACTTTTAGCCCATTTCTTTTTATAACCTGCTTTATAGTTTTTAACGGTTTTGACTTTAAGAGCACGAGCTCCCAACCTTCCTTAAGCTCCTGCTTTGCCCTTTCGTAGTATCTTGCGTCTGTGAATAGGTAGAAATTCTCATGGCTTGCAAGCACGTAAGCGTTTGAAGACCTAAAACCAGTAAGATAGAGCACGTTAGGCTGGGAGCTAAAGAGAAAAGCATCCAGGTTGTGCTCCGCAAGGAGCTCTTTTACCCTTTTTCTAACATCTTTCTGTATTTGCATACCGTCCTCCTCGCAATGTTTATGCCTCTTTCTCTTAAAAGCTCGCAGATCTTAGAATCGCTTAGATTCTCCTTTTCAGCTAAAACCTCTTTTATGGCGCGCAGTATCTGTTCTTTACTGTAGCCGTCCTTTGTCCTCCTTTGGAAGAAAAACCTTAAAGGGTATATGCCAACTGGGGTTTTAACATACTTGTTGGAAATAGCTCTGCTAACCGTCGAAATGCTTACGTTTAGCTCCTGAGCGAGCTCTCCAAGGCTTAGAGCCTTCAAAGGTCCCTTTCCGAGCAAAAACTCCTCTTGTCTTTCAACCAAAAGTTTGGCAGATCTGAAAAGGACATTCTTTCTCATCTTAAGGATGCTCTTTATCCTAAAAGCTCTATTCCTCTTTTCTTTTTCCTCCTCCGTGCTCGGCGTTCTTTCATCTACGGAAAACTCCACAAAATCATCTGCTAAAAAGATAAGCCAATCGCCTTGGTCCCTTTCTATGATGATGTCTAAACTTCCACCCTTGTATATTACTTCGCCATAATCAAAGGGAGTAAGCCTTAGGCTGTTTAACAGCTTGTTTATCTCCTCATCTTTTTCTCCAGTGCTGAAGTATTGAATGATCCTTTCTACAAGCTCTGGTTTTTCCGGATACATCTCCTTTATTTGGACCAAGAAAAATTCTTTATAGTCCCTTGAGGCAACACCTACAGGTTCTACCTCCGTCATTATAAACTCTCTAATGTCTTCCACCACCTCCGTATGAATGTTAAAACTTTTGGCAATATCCTCTTCTTTACCTACAAAGAAACCTCTGTGGTCAATGTTTTCAAGAATGGCCCGAGCTATTTCAAACTCAAACTCATCCAGCTCTACCTTGAGCTGGTTTAGGATACTTTCCCAGAATTGCTGTTTTGCTGAGGGCTCTGCCAAAGGTTGTTCTTCATAGAAAAAACTCCTAAGTCCTTTCCTGTGGAAGTGAACTACATAGCTGTTTTCTTTCTCTTCCTTCTCTAAATCTTCAAGAAGTGCGTCAATGTCCTTGCTTAAAAGCTTTAGCTGAGGTCCAAGCAATACCGCCAAGTTAGTCTTTGTCTTAAGAACGTGTTTGAGTTGCATATAGATTAAATTTATTTACCAACACCCAACTCTTTAAAGAGTATTAATTTTAGTCCTTCTGGGTCTAAGTTTCTATGGAGCTTGCCCCCAACAGCCACTGAAATCTCTCCAGTCTCCTCAGAAACCATTATAGCTATTGCGTCCGATTCTTCCGATATGCCCAAACCAGCCCTATGTCTTGTTCCATACCTTCTTGGTATATCTTTGGACTTAGAAAGAGGAAGAACGCAAGAAGCATAAGCTATGCGGTTTCCTCTTATGACCACAGCTCCATCATGCAGTGGAGCCAAAGGGTCAAACAGTGTTATAAGAAGTTCCACAGAGACGATAGCATCAAGGCTGACACACCCTTCCAAGATAGGCTCCAAATCCTGTTTTCTTTCTATTACTATCAAAGCCCCTATTTGCCTCTCTGACATAAAGGAGCAAGCGCGAACTATCCTCTCAACTACTCTTTCTTCCACGGAAGTTGAAGAAGATAACTTTGTGGCCTGTCCAAGCCTGCTGAGGGCTTTTCTAATCTCCGGCTGAAAGATCACAACCAAAGAAAACAATCCAACAGTCCAAAACTTTTCAAAGATGGTGGAAACTGCCTTCAGGTCTAAAAAGAATGCTATGGCCCAGATTATGGCAATCAAGATCAATCCCTTGAATATTTGTATTCCCTTTGTTATCCTAAGAAAGTAAAGGACTGCATAAACGATCGCAGAAACTCCGAGTATGTCTAAGATATCTTTGTAAGAGAAGAATTTAAAAATCTCCATAGGTTCTAACCGTATCCAATAGGGCAAGGAATTCTCTGGTTTGGGCCACATCATGCACTCTTACTATGTGCGCTCCTTTCACAACCGCAAGGGCAAGGGCTCCCAAGCTTCCGTATAGCCTCTCCCTTGGCTCCGTTTTTTTCTTCAAAAGCCCCTCCAAGATCAAGCCTATAAAGGATTTTCTTGAAACCCCTATCATAAGCGGGGCACCAAAGATTCTGTATTCGTTAAACCTCTTGATTATCTCCACGTTGTGCTCCGGTAGTTTTCCAAAACCTATGCCTGGGTCTATGATAAAGGTTCCCTTGTAGCCTTTGGCTTTTAAACTCTCTATCCTTGCCCAAAGCCACTGAACAGACTCATGAACTACATCTTCATATACTATGGGCATTTTCTTCCAATCCTCAGGCCTTCCCTTTATGTGGTTTATAACATAAGGACAGTTGTATTGGGATATAACTTCGTAAATTTTACTGTCAAAGGTCCCCCCGCTTATATCGTTTATTATGTCCGCACCCTCTTCTAAACATGCCTTGGCCACACTTGCCTTGTAAGTATCTACGGATATCCAAACCTTAGGTAGCTCTTTTCTTACTTCTTTTAGAACAGGCAACACTCTTTTGAGCTCTTCCCCTTCATCTATTCTCCCCGAGTCCGGCCTTGTGGATTCTCCTCCTATATCTATTATGTCTGCCCCCTCCTCTACCATCTGCACTGCCCTTTTTACTGCGGTATTTTTATCGTAATACAGCCCGCCATCAGAAAAAGAGTCTGGAGTAACGTTTAACACACCCATTATGGCAGTCTTTATGCCTAAGGGTAAGATCTTGTAGTTATACTGAAGTTTAAAAGACTTGGTTCTGTATCTGATTAAAGCTTCCAGAATCTGAACAGAAAAGTCTTTATAGTACTTAGAAAAGCAACCGCAGAACTGTCTTATTTGCGCCTCCGTCCCCGAAAGGACAACCTTTCCCTCGTTGAAAAAAACATGCACTCCCACCTGACGGCTACACTCAAAGACCTTTGAAGGATCCAGATTTTTTTCTAAGTATATAACCCTATGAATACCCTCAGAGCTTCTTTGCTCCGCCTCTCTAAAAAAAACACCAACCCTTTCTTTTAAAAACCTATAAAAATTGTCCCTGTCGTCAAACTCTTTGACTAAAAGCATCAAACTACCGCTTCCTTTAGAACCATTCTTTTTATGTCTAACACAAAGGCACTTGCCACAAATATAGAGGATAAAGTCCCCACAACCACACCCACCACAAAGGCAAACATCACTTTAGAAAGGGCAGGCCCTCCGATGACAAACAACACTGTGGAAACTACAAAAGTGGTTATGGAGGTCATTATCGTCCTTGAAAGGGTCTGATTTATAGAAAGGTCAATGATGTTTTTTAATTCCATACCTTTCCTAATTCTTAGATTTTCTCTGATCCGGTCAAAGACAACTACCGTATCTGTCACAGAATATCCAGCAACTATCAGCACAGCAGCTATCACATCCAAGCTGATCTCAAATTGGGTTAAGGAGTAGGCTCCTATGACTATGATAACGTCGTGGGCTAACGCCAAAATGGCACCCACAGCCCATACAGGTTCAAATCTATAGGCAAGATAAATAAGAATGCCCAAAAGAGCGGTTAATATGGCCCACAGAGCTTTGTTCCTCAGCTCCCCACTTATCACACCCCCTATGCTCTCCATCCTAACAAGCTGATGGTTTCCTAATCCTTTCAGCGCTTCCAGTGCCTTATCCTTCGGTTCATCAGTCCTTAGCCTTAAAATAACCGTATTCTGTGCAGTATCTTGCACCTGAAAAGCCTCAATACCAGCTTTTAGCAAACCTTTCCTTACCTCACCCAAACTGACTTTACTGTCAAACCTTACTTCAATGAGTGTTCCGCCAGTAAAATCCAGCCCCAAGTTCAACCCCCTCCAAGAGATTAAAAGCAAAGAGAGAATAACAAAGAGTAGTGAAAAGACGTAGCTATAGTATCTGTATTTCATGAATTCTACCATGGGAATTAGTTTAACATTATATTTAGCGTGCCCAAGCTCGTATTATTTGTAGGCTATCACAACAGCGGGAAGACTACGCTAATAGAGAAAGTGTCCAAAAAACTGACAGAGATGGGATACAAGGTAGGCTACATAAAGCATGACCCAAAAGGTCACGCCTTTACAAACAAAGAGGGTAGCGACACTTACAGACTCTTTAGCATACTACCCAAAGTAGCCATTCTATCCAAAAATAGATTGACTATATATGAAACAACAGAAGAGGATGTGGAGGATATAGCCAAAAGACTCTTTCCAGATTTTGACTTTGTACTTTTGGAAGGCTGGAAGTCAAAGAAAGGTTTCAAGAGGATAAGCCTAAGTCCAGAACTGGAAGGTTTTCCTGCTTACGATAAAACCTTGGTAGATATCATAGAATACATTTTTTCTGAAGAAGAACCTTAAACCTCTCTCCCATACTTATGAGCATTGTCTTCATCCTTGAGAGCCTCTCTATATCCTCCATCTTCTTTCCCTGTATTAAACGCTCAAGCTCCTTCCTAAACGTATCTGAAGATAGAAGAAAGTCTCTTTGATTCTTGAAAAAGACCACCTCAAGACCAAAATCCCTGCCATACTCCATCAAAGCCTTAAAATTGACGCTAGCAGTTATGTCAAATATATCCTCTGAGTAAATATCCTTTACCATTCTATGCCCCTTGAACCCTACCACAGTTCCAAAAGGTGGTTGTTCCAAGTATCCATAGTCTACTGTAAAGATGTATCCTTTTTTGAGCCTCTCAGAGAGCTTTTTCAAAAAATCCACGCAGTCTAAGCAAACCTCATAAGCCACTTGCTTTTCTTTCATGTTTAACCTGCTCATGTATTCCATAGCTCTCTCGTCCTGAACAGGCATCCAAACTTCCCTACCATTTTCCAAATAAAGCTCCTTCCCATCCCTTATTATCCTTACAGGAAAACAGTCAAAAAACTCGTTGGAAAATATGAAACCAGAAATTTCTGGGATATCGTCTACCCAATCTACCTTTTGTGCAAAAGAAAACAAACGTTCCCTTTGTTTTTCTTTGAGCATTGGACTAAACTCATAGATTAAATACTTAACCCTATGGAAAAAACTAGGATAGTTAGTCTCCAAAAAGCTAAAGATATCGTAAGCTAAGGTTCCATTACCCCCTCCAAGCTCAAGTATGGTAGGTTTTTCATAATCTTTCAAAAGCTTAAAGATCAACTCTCCAATAGCATAGCCAAAGGTTCTATCAAGCTCTGGAGAGGTAAAAAAATCCAAACCTATGTAAGCCTGTTTAGTATAATACTCTTCTGTTTTTTCCTTCATATACTGATAGAAACTCTTTATCATAACGGCTTTGTCCAATTATTCACCCAGTATTCCTGGATATAGTCCCCCCAAAGCCAAAGGGAACTAACCTTCCTGCTCTCCTTATCCACATCCCCTCCACCTTCAACAGGCGGAAGAGAGGAAGGTTTTCTAAACCTTCCAAGACAAGGCAAAGCAGGGGCTACTCTCAGAACTTGACAGAGCTTTTAACCTTGTAAGGGATTCCTTCCATTGGCTCCCTTGCAAGACCCTATCTCACTCTGAGAGCTTCCATTTATAATATAACACAGTGAAAAACAAAATGCAAGGGGTTAGAGAAGCAGGTATGAATTTTTGGAAAAAACCATCATAACTATAAACTATGCTTATACATTTATTAAAACTTTCTAATAAAACTCCAAACCAATGGATTAATATATAATACTAAGCTAAATCGTTTAAGGAGGTGCAAAAATGGCTACAGTTACACCAGACAAAACCTTAGATGCTTCTGGTCTGAACTGCCCCCTTCCAGTATTAAAGACAAAAAAGGCTATGGAAGAGCTTCAATCCGGTCAAGTGCTGGAAATAATAACCACAGATCCAGGAGCTAAGGCGGATATACCCGCTTTCTGCAATAGGACTGGACATCAGCTATTAGAAGTTGTAGAGGAAGGTGGTAAGATAATCTTCTACGTAAGGAAGAAATAGGGAGGGATAGATATGTCAGAAAAACTGGCCATAATAGCCACAAAAGGCACGCTTGATATGGCTTATCCGCCATTAATACTGGCTTCTACAGCCGCGTCCCTTGGTGTGGAAACCGCTATATTTTTCACATTCTACGGACTAAACATCATTCACAGGCAAAAGATGAATCAGCTAAAGATCGCTCCAATAGGCAACCCAGCAATGCCTATGGCCTTTCCACCTTCCATGCAAAACCCAATTACCAACGCTATATCCTCCATATTTCCAGGTCCTCCACAGATAATGGGTATCATTCCGGGTATGACGGACCTTATGAGCTACATGATGAAAAAAACCATAAAAGAGCACGGTGTAGCCAGTATTCCAGACCTTTTGGAAGCTTGCAAAGAGGCAGACGTAAAGCTAATACCTTGCCAAATGACTATGGAGCTTTTTGGCTACAAATATGAGGACCTTATAGATGGCCTCGAACCGCCTGCAGGTGCGGCAGCATTCTTTAACTACGTTTTAGACTCTGAAAAACCTATGATCATCTTTGTATAAGGAGGAGATACATGTCCTACGAAAAGGTGCTCTTTTACATCCTTACTGTGCCTTTCTTTGAGAGAGCAGAGCCAACTACCGGTGAGCTTATCAACCCACAAGCGGGGGCTCCCTTTTTCCTGGCTACTGCCGCCACCACTATGGATTACGAAGTGGAGATGGTCATAACGTCTGAGGCTGGATTTCTGCTTATGAGGGATAATGCCAAAAAGGTTAAGGTAAGACCTGGTGTGGAGCAAACTGTGTATGATTTCATAAAAATGGCAAAAGAGGCCGGAGTAAAAATATACCTTTGCGTGCCTTCTTTGGATTTAACTGAAATCTACAAAAAGGAAGATGTGAATACTGAACTTTGCGATGGTATCATAGGTGGTGCGGCATTCTTGGACAAACTTATGAGTGGAGAGTATGCTGTCATTACACTGTAACCTCCCATTTTTTCAGATAGATATAAGCAAATTTTTATATACTTATAAGCAAATTTTAATTGATTATCCTAAGCCTTATCATATATTTATGAAGCATAGGAGGTAGAGCTATGGACGGACATGCGTATGGATACAACCTGCCCATCTCCGAAAAAACCAAGATGGTTCCTTGGGAGGAGAAGGTCAGGATTGTAGAAGAGGTAAAATCGGACTTTAGGTTTAAGGAATACATCTTTGGCTGTCTCAACTGTGGCGTATGCACTGCATCCTGTCCCTCCAATAGGTTCTTTGATTATTCTCCAAGGGAAATAGTTCAAAGGTTTTTGGAAGAGGATGTGGAAGTGCTATATGATATGATGCACGAATACATATGGGCCTGCTCTCAGTGTTTTACCTGTTGGATTAGGTGTCCCTTTGTGAATAACCCAGGTGGGTTAGTTGCCATAATGAGAGAGGTTGCTGTGCGTAACGCCTTTGAGGCTACTAAGGACCTTCTGAAACCTTACGGAAGGGTTCTTCTGAAGGTTATGACAACAGGAAACCAGCTTTCTGCAGACATGCTCCAGCCTGACTTCTTCCCAGACTGGGGTCCAAAGATGGCAGACAACATGGAAAACCTCAGAGCCAAAAGGCTTGCCATACCCTTTGACGTAGGAAAATCCGTCAAAACCGCATGGGAAGTTTCTCTGGAGACTGCCATAGAGATGTACACCATCTGGAGAGAAACTGGTATTTTTGAAATGCTTGAAAAGCTTGACCCAAATCTGTACAACGTCATTATGGACATCGTAGAAGAAAACGAAGAGAGGTACGAGGAGCTCTATGAAGAAGAAGAGTAAGCTTACAAGAGGGTTTGAAGCCCAAAAAAACTTAAGGAGGTAATCATCATGGCACATGCCAAGTTAGAGTCTAAATGGGGTTACGTTAGCCACGGGGGTATTCTCAAATACCCTGAAGAACCACCCTTTCCCGTAAAGGAATACGACGCTCATTACGATCACATCTTTGAAATGATGGAAGAGCTAGAAGCAAAGGGCGAGATCCTCATACACAGGATCACAGAAGAACACAAGCCTATACAGGTATTCACAAGGACCGGAAGGATCAAGACCATACCCACTAACAAGCTTTGGCATCACAAATCCTGCGGGCAATGCGGAAATATTCCCGGATACCCAGCGTCAGTTTTCTGGTTTATGAACAAGTTTGGACTTGACTATCTAAACGAACCACACCAAACTTCCTGTACCGCTTGGAACTACCACGGTTCCGGCACTTCCAACCCAGTAGCCCTCGCAGCAGTTTGGCTCAGAAACATGCACCAAGCCTGGAAGACAGGATACTATCCACTTATTCACTGTGGAACTTCCTTTGGTTCTTACAAGGAAACCAGGGAACAGCTCATAATGAACAAAGAATTAAGAGATGCGGTAAAGCCCATTCTAAAGAAACTTGGAAGGCTCACCGAAGATGGAAGAATTGTAATCCCTCAGGAAGTAGTCCATTACTCCGAGTGGGTCCATGCAATGCGTTACCACATAAAAGAGCTGTATGAAAAAGAAGGAAAGGCAAAAGGAATAGATGTTTCAAACGTGAGGGTTGCCATACATAACGCATGCCATACCTACAAAATGATCGCAGATGACTATCCTTACGATCCAGAGGTTTATAACGGTCAAAGACCTGCCGCATCTACCGCTGTGGTAAAAGCCTTAGGAGCACAAGTGGTAGATTACTCTACCTGGTATGACTGCTGTGGTTTTGGTTTCAGGCACATTCTAACAGAAAGGGAATTTACCAGATCTATGGCTATTCAAAGAAAACTCAAAGTAATCGCAGAAGAGGTTAAGGCAGACTTGATAGTAACACACGATACAGGATGCACAACTACCTTTGAAAAGAACCAATGGATAGGAAAGGCTCATGGTATGTATCACCCGGTAGCGGTTATGTCAGACGTTATGTTTGCGGCGTTGGCTTGTGGAGCCCACCCATTCAAAATAGTCCAACTCTACTGGAACTGCTCTCACTATGAGCCACTGCTTGAGAAGATGGGCATAACCAACTGGAGAGAGCTAAAGAAAGAATGGGAAGACACGGTCAAGTACATAAGCGAGCTTGAAAAGGCTGGCAAATACGATGAGCTTATGGAATTCTTCAAGGAGTATGACCTTTACGAGCCTTACAGCAGAACTTCCACCGGAAAGCCGAAAGCTTCTGCCACTGCCAACATACCACTGTTTAAGTCCTAAGCTTTTTCGGGGGCTACGCCCCCATTTTATAAACAACTTTTGGAGGTTTCGTCATGGCCAAAGGAGTGCTAGTTATCGGTGGCGGTCCCGCAGGTTTGGGTGCAGCGAGGATTCTCGGAAGGCTTGGCATCCAAACCATACTATTGGAGAAGGAAGACAGGCTGGGTGGTAACCCTGTGCTCAATCACTACCACACACTAATACCCAGAAAGTTAAAGCCGGAGCAAGTGCTGGGTCCCTATGTAAAGGAAGTGGAAAGCAATCCCAACGTGCAAGTGAAGCTAAAGACCGAACTGGAAGCCTGTGAAGGAGAACCTGGAAATTACAGGGTAAAGCTTTCCAACGGTGAAACCCATGAAGTAGGTTCCATAGTAGTCGCTACCGGCTTTGAACACTTTGACCCAAGAAGAAAGGGAGAACTGGGATACGGACTTTATCCCGATGTGATCACAAATTTAGAGCTAGAGCAGATGTTCTCCAAAGAGGGAAGGCTTTATAGACCTTCTAACGGTCAACTTCCAAAGAGGGTAGCCTTCGTATTTTGCGTGGGTTCAAGAGACAGACAGCTTGGGGTAACAAACGTGCATTGCTGTAGGTATGGCTGTGCCCTGTCTGGGTTGCAGGGAATGGAAATAAGGGAGCATTACCCAGACGTGGACGTGTTTTGCTATTACATGGATGTGAGAACATACGGCACATGGGAGTATCCTTTCTACTGGGCACCTCAGGAGCAGTATGGTGTTAGGTACGTCAGAGGTAGGATTGCAGAGATCACCTATAGCCCTGCGGACGGAAGGTTAAGGGTAAAGCATGAGGACACTATAGTTCAAAGGCCCTCTGAGGTTCCCATGGACCTTGTGGTTCTGGTGCTTGGTATGGAACCCTCTGCTGGTACAAAGAAGGTGGCTAAGATCCTTGGACTTGCCCAGGACCCAGACAGCAAGTTCTTAATTCCTTCCGAAGAGTCAGGCTCTAACATAGTATCCAACAAGCCTGGTATATTTATAGCTGGAGCCTGCAAAGGTCCTATAGACATAGAGTCTTCTCTCTCAGAAGGTGAAGCTGCAGGAGCAGAGGCTGCCGCATTTCTTAATGCAAAGGTGACTGTATGAGAAAAGTGACCACATTAGACGACTTTCTGGTAAGGGACTATCTGATAAAGATCTTAGGAGAAGGTGAGGAGTTTGCCCAAGAGTTTTACAAGGACCTCCTCGCCAAATCCCTACTTTTTCAAAAAACTCTCAGCAAGGAAAGGCTTGCCTCCTTAACCAGAGAAGACTTAGACCAGCTCTTAGAAAAAGTCTTTTCTGTAAGGAGGAAAAGGCAGAGGTTGATAGAAGAAACGGGCGTGGAGAACCTAAAGAAAACAATAAGCGATCTGCTTTACGGAAAAGCCAGCAACTGGGAAGAAAGGGTAGAAAACTTTGTAAATTCTATAAAGGGCGTGGATAGGACCGCTGCAAGGGACTTAGCGTCCGAGCTTTTGCACTTTACCTTCCCAGAAGATTACATTCTCTGGACAAGCTGGATTTGGGATCCACAAAGCGAGAGTGGTGCAGTTGTGTTCTTAAAAGAGGAGCCACCCAAAAGACACATGTATGGAGAGACTTACGAGGAGTTTGAGCAGATTTACAAGCAGATTCAAGAAAAACTCTTGGATTTTGGTATAAAGGTCAGGGGTTATCTTTTTGTAGACATCTTCCTTGCCATGATATACGCTACCTACGTGGATTACATGACCCTCTCTACAATGCACAGCGCCAAGGGATTTTTCCCACCGGCAGGCGTCATGGCAAGGAGGCTTTTAGGGGTCCAAAGGCCCGAAGATATTGAATTGGAGGTTTAAACCATGGCTATACACGAAAGAAGTTTGGTAGAACCAGAAAGAATTGTAAGGAAAGAAAGGCTTGTTATTGATGGGGTGGATGTGTCCGGCGATTGGAACTTACTTATCCTCCCCAGAGTCATAAATGATTACGACCTTGACTTTGCAAAGGAGATAATGGAGTCTCCAGACGGAAAGACCATAATCCAATGCTACCAGTGCTCTTACTGTACCGCATCCTGTCCAGTGCACAACTATTGGGACGAAAGATATAATCCAAGACACTTCATATACTTGGCAAGGCTTGGAATGATAGACGAGCTTCAAAAAAGAGCGGATGTTATGTGGAGATGTGTATCCTGCCACAAATGCACACATAGGTGTCCAAAGGGCGTGCTTGTGGAGGAAGTGCTAAAAGTGATCCTAAGGGTTATGGCAAAGAAGGGATACATTGACGAGTATCCTTCTAAAAAGTTTGACAAGTTCTTCACAGAAAGCGTGGTTGAATACGGAAGGATAGAGGATGGAGAGCTGCTCTTTGGTTGGATAGAAAAGCAAGGATACAAGGTTGCAAAGGATCCTATACTCAAAAAGCCTATACCTTTCATAGGCGAAACTCCCGAATGGCTAAAACAGTTGGTGATAAAACCGATAAAATCTATGAATGTAGATTTTCTTATACTGAACGCGAAGCACATGCTCTTTCATCCAAGGACTAAAAACTGGAACAAGTTTAAACAGGTTTTGAGAAAGGTCATGAAAGAAGAAGGAGTATCAATTTAAAGGAGGTTTAACAATGGGTGTTATAGGAAAGAAAGTAGCATACTACCCTGGTTGTTCCTTAGAGGGTGCAGCAAGGTCATACGATGTTTCTACAAGGATAGTAGCAAGGGAACTTGGGCTGGAGCTAGATTACCTGGAGGACTACAACTGCTGTGGTGCTATGGAGTCAAAGAACGTGACTTTTATGGGTACTATGCTCTTGAACGCAAGGAATATGTCTTTGGCAAGAAGGCAAGGGCATGATGTGATAGTGGCACCTTGTAACGGATGCTCTTTTTCACTGCAAAGAGCTGAATACTTCTTGGAAACAGACAATAAGGTTTTTGAGAAGGTAAATGCACTTCTCAAAGAAGGCGGTGTGGATCCGCTGGACAAAATCCCGGAAACCTATCACATATTAGAGTGGTTTTACCACGAGGCTGGTCCTCAGAAGGTAAAGGAGAAAACTAAAAAACCTCTAAGAGGGCTCAAAGTTGCCAACTACTACGGCTGTCTCTATACAAGACCACACTTTTACGCAAAAACCTATGCCCACGCAGGAGGACAGGAGGAAGAGGTAAGACCCAGAAGAAGAGAAACAGCAGACGACGATGAACATCCATACTACATGAATGCCTTATTGGAAGCGGCAGGAGCTACTAGCGTGCCCTTTGAACCCATGCACACTCAATGCTGTGGAGGACCTCACTCTCTGTCTGATGAGCAGGTTTCTGAAAAGTTTGTCATGATGATCCTACAGACTGCCAAAAGAAATGGAGCAGACATAATAGCCACAGAGTGTCCTTTGTGCCATGCATCCTTGGAGATGTATAGACACAGACTTATGATGAAGGGGGTGCCCGATGTGGATGTGCCTGCAGCATACTTTACCCAGCTTCTTGGACTTGCCTTTGGATACAGTGCAGGTGATGTAAAGCTCAAGGACAACCTATCAGATCCTCTTCCAGTGCTAAAAAGACTTGGTTTGGCTTGAGGTTAGAAAATGGAAAAGGAGTGGGAATACAATGGATGTATGATCCCACTTGACCTTTACTATGAAATAGAAACCCAAACCTGGGTTAAAGTAGATCAGGATGGGACTGTGGTTATGGGACTTACAGATGTGGGGCAGGTGCGGGCAGGGCGCCTGCTTCACGCTCGTATAAAGGAAAAGGGGAAGTTTATAAAAAAGGGCAAACCTGTTGCTTCCCTTGAGAGTGGTAAGTGGGCTGGACCTATAAATGCCTTAGTGGAAGGGGAAGTGGTGGATAGGAACGAAAAGGTTTTGGATCAACCTGATATAATAAACTACGACCCATACGGCGAAGGTTGGATAGTAAGGATGAAGCCTGTAGATTTGGAAAGGGATTTAAAAGATTTGCTTTATGGACCTCAGGCAATAGATAAAATGAAGGAATACATAGATGAATGGGATATAATCTGTATGAGGTGTACATAGATGGCAGCGAAGGACAAACACGTCATACTTTTGGTATCCCAGTGGTGTGCTACTTGTCCAGATGCGGATGCCCTTTGGCAGAAGCTTCAAAAAGAGTATGGTTTTAAGTATGAGGTTTTGGATGTGGCTCAGCCTGAAGGTAGGATGTGGGCAAAGAAACTTATAGTGCGTTCGGTTCCTTCCACAATAATAGACGGAAAGCTAACCTTTGTAGGTGTCCCTTCAGAAGAAGAAGCAAGGAGGGCAATAGAATCGTGAAAGTGGTTATTCTGATGACCAGCGGACCAAAAACTCCTTGGAGATGTGCCTCTCCCTTCTACATAGCAGCCCTAATGGCTTCTAACGATGCGGATGTGGAGATGTTTTTTAACATGGATGGAACCAAGCTTTTAAAAAAAGGTGTGGCAGAAAAAATACTTCCTGCCGAGCCAAACTGCCTCAGCCCCAATGGAAAGAAGTTAAAAACTGTCTACGACTTTATGAAGGACGCAAAACAGGCGGGCGTAAAGTTCTATTCCTGCAAACAGGCAATAGACTCTTTGGGCTACAAACCTGAAGAGCTCATTCCAGAGTTGGACGGTATTGTGCCTGCCAGTGAGTTTGCCCTTAGGGCAATGGAAGCAGAAAAAGTGCTAACATTTTAAATCTTATAGAAGGAGGGTGTAATATGGCAGTAGTTAATGGATGCAACATTCCAGAGGATCTGCTGTATGACGTAGATCCAGAAGCTAATGCCTTCACCTGGGCAAAAGACAACGGTGATGGCACATACACCATAGGGCTAACTTCTATAGCTGCAGCCATGGCAGGAAGACTCGTAGCTTACACACCCAAAAAGCCAGGGAAGGTTATAGAAAGGCGTAAAAGCGTTGCAACCATAGAGAGCGGTAAATGGGTTGGTCCAGTTCCTACACCTCTGACCGGAGAAATAGTGGAAGTAAACGATGCCTTAAAAACAAACCCAGCTTTGGTAAACGACGATCCATATGGTCAAGGATGGATAGTCAAAATAAAACCTACCAACCCAGAGGAGATAAATAACCTTCTAAAGGGTCAAGCAGCAGTGGATGCTTTAACAAAGGTAGCAAACGAAAAGGGTATAAAGTGCGGATAATACAACTACAAGAGGGGGCAGTGCCCCTCCTTGAAAATGTAGAGCTGGATCACAGCCTTCTGGAGCATCTTCTGGAAGGATTTAGAATAAGAGAAGAAAACTTCGGCAAAAGAGTGCACTTTTATAGTCCTGGATTCAAACACTATCAAGTGGAAGATTTTTACGTGGAGACTATTCCCAAGTTTGTAGATGTTTCCATAACTGGCAGAAACTGCGAGCTTATGTGTGATCACTGCGCATCAAAAATCTTATGGCATATGATACCAACTACCACACCAGAGGAGCTAAAGAGGGTAGGAGAAGATCTAAAAGCCAGGGGTGTGGAAGGTATCCTTATTTCCGGCGGTTCTAACAAGGACGGTGTGGTAGAGCTCTATCCTTTTCTAAAGGCCATAGAGTATCTCAAGAAAGAACTTAAGCTTTTGGTTACATGCCACGTTGGATTGGTAGATAAAGCCTTAGCGGAAGGGCTAAAAGAGGCTGGAGTGGATGCGGTGTTAATAGACATTATAGGAGACAACCAAACCATAGCAGAAGTCTATAAGCTACCCCACAAGTCTACAAAAGACTACGAGGATTCCCTAAGATTCCTCAAAGAATCCGGACACAGAATAGTGCCACATGTGATAATAGGATTGCATTACGGAAAGATCTTGGGAGAACAAAGGGCCATAGATATAATATCCCAGTTTGATCCAGACGGTTTAGTCTTAGTGGTAGTTATGCCCTACTACGGAAAGGCAAGATTCCAGCTTCTGCCACCACCAAAGGCGGAAGAGTGCGCAGAAGTTATACTTTACGCAAGAAAAAAGCTTTACAAGACACCCGTCGTAATAGGCTGTGCAAGACCTGCAGGACAGGAAAGGACAAAGCTTGATCTGTATGCTCTTTACGCAGGTGTAAATGGCATAACCTTTCCAGCGGAAGGTATATTAACCGAGGCAAAGCGCATAGGATTGGAACCAGTAGTATCTCCAAGCTGTTGCTCAACCGTAATATTCCCTATAAATTAATTAAGATGCGTATGAAAGTTTTTGACTTAGATACCGCAAGAGAAACCCTCGTTTTGATAAAGCCAATAGTGGAAGAGATAAACCTAAAAAGAATGGAGTTGACCGAAGCGTATGAGAAGTTCCACGAAGAAGAAGACAACCTGGAAAAGATGTACCTTGAGGCGCATATGAAAGAACTGGATAAATTAATAGACTCCCTTTTTAGAAAAATAGAAGCCTTAGGAGGAGTGATAAAGGGTGTGGATCCAATTCTGGTTGATTTTCTTAGTTTTTACAAAAACAGATATATATGGCTATGCTGGAAGGAAGACGAAGAAACTATAATGTATTGGCACGAGCTAGACGAGGGATTTGTGGGAAGAAAACCTATAAGCATCTTAGAAGAAGAAAATCTGTGGTAAAATTTACCTACCTCCACTGGGGGTAAGGAGGTGTTTGCATGAAGAAGATCTTAAGTCTTTTATTAATGTTTTTACTCATTTTACCACTCGTTCCCGTCGCAAAGCAAGTAGAGGAAGGCCCAAAGATCTCACAAGAAAAGCAAAAAACAAAAATAAAAACTTCACAAAAACACAAAAAGAAAAAGGTAAACAAAAAGCAAAGTATTAGGACAGCACAAAACATAAACAAACCACAAGAAGGTGAGATATTAAAAATAGAGGGTATGGTAAAGGACCTAAATGAACAATGAGCAGTTAAGAGTTATAGAAGAGCTAAAGATAAAGCAGGGAGATACTTGGAGAGTTTTAAAGATAATGAGCGAGTTCGTTGAGGGGTTTGATACACTGTCAGGGGTTGGTCCTGCTATAACTTTTTTCGGTAGCTCTCGCCTAACGCCTGACAGCGAGTTTTATAAGCACGCTTATAGAACAGCCTTTCTTTTAGGAAAGATGGGCTTTCATATAATAACAGGTGGCGGGCCGGGCATAATGGAAGCAGCTAACAGGGGAGCATACGACGCAGGCACATTATCTGTTGGGTTAAACATAGAGATACCCACAGAACAAAGACCAAACAAATATCAAAACCTTTCTCTGAAATTTGAATACTTTTTTGTGCGCAAGGTTATGCTACTCAAGTATTCTATGGCCTATGTAATATTCCCGGGTGGGTTTGGTACTTTTGATGAGCTGTTTGAGGCTTTGACACTGATACAAACCGGTAAGATATATAAATTTCCCATAATAGTATATGGGAGCACCTTTTGGCAACGCCTTATAGAATACATGGAAAACACTATGGTAAATTTTGGAGTTATTGACAAAAAAGATACAAATTTAATCTCGCACGCAAACACACCAGAGGAAGTGGTTAGAATAATAAAAAATGAAATGGGAAAGAGAATAGAACTTTTAAAGAGGGAAGATCCGCTAAACCCACTGGTTGAAAAACTGCAGAGGATTATAGAAAATGCATAGAATACTGCATATTTCTGATCTACATGCAGGAAAGAACTTAAACAAAGTGTCAAGAAATCCAGATTTATCATATGCTTTGGACCAAGTTTCTGACTTGTGCAACAGAGAAAAAGTTGAAGCAATACTCATAGCTGGAGATATTTTTGACAAAGCCATACCGGACTACGAGTCAGAGCACATGGTGTTAGATTACCTAACAGAGTGGGCCGGTAGAAATATCCATGTTGTTCTAATAGCAGGGAATCACGATAGTTATGACAAGCTAAAAGCATACAAAAACTTAGAAAAACTTACAAAAATACACATATACGATAGGCCAAACCCAAACCCCTCTGAGGCGATCTTCGTCTGCGAAAATCTTGCAATAGCGTGCTTACCCTATCCGAATGAGAGGCTTTTAACAAAGGGTTCGGAAGACGCACATAGAACATACTCCCATAAAGTGGCAGAATACTTAAAGGCTTTGGCAAAGCAGGTGGAGAATTTCCAATACAAAATACTCCTATCCCACCTGATGGTAGAAAAGGGGATTATCGCTGGTTCAGAAAGGGAAGCAAGCGTGAGCGAATTCTACGCCATAAGACCGGATCAAATACCAGAAGTTTTTGATTACGTTGCCCTGGGACATTTGCACATTCATCAAAGGATAGATAGAGCTGTTCCTAAGACTTACTATTCTGGAAGTTTATATCAGATAGACTTTTCTGAAAAAGACACAAACAAGTTTGTAAACCTTGTCATACTGGAAAACAACCAAATTAAAGTGGAACCTATAAATTTATCCCTTTACAGAGAACTAAAGGAAATTAGAATAGAGAAGGATCAGAGTATACATAGAATACTGGAAGAGATAGCGCACAAAAATGCGCTCTTTAAAATAATCTTAGAAATTGATCATAGGGATCCAATGCTAAACTCAAAGGTGCAACAGATAAATCGAGCCTTAGGAGAGAAGTTAGTGTTCTTTAAGTTAGATTTTCCAGAATACACTTCTACAAACATACAGGATATTGAAAGTTTGAATATTCTGGACCTATACAGAGCCTATTATAAACAGAATTACAACTGCGATCTACCTAAGGAGCTGGAAAAAGAGGTTATTTACCTACTAAATATGGTACATCATGAGACCGATTAGGCTTGAGCTTACAAACTTTACCATATTTAGAGGTACTCACAGTTTAGACTTTTCTGGGCTTAGGTTTTTCATCATTCAGGGAAGAACAGGCTCGGGTAAAACAAGCCTAATAGACGCTATGTGCTATGCACTTTACGGAAGGGTACCAAGGCACGGCAAAGAAAACTTGCATGAGAGTATCCTATCAAAAGGCGAAGACCACCTGAAGGTTTTTTTTGAGTTTGCAGTCAAGGATAGAAGGTATGCCATAGAGAGGTTTATAAAAAGAGGAAAGGTTGGAGCAAGAGTCTACGAAAACGGAAGACCAAAGGATATAAAAGTAAATCAAATTCCCCAATTCGTAGGAAAGATCTTAGGAGTAGACTACGAAACATTTATTAAGGTTATACTTCTACCTCAGGGGCAGTTTGACAGATTTCTAAAGCCAGAACAACCAAAGCAAAGGAGAGAAATACTCAACAAACTGTTAGGAATGGACGCTCTACTTTCAAAACTGAACGAGTTAATAAAAGACACTAAAAAAAAGATTGAGAACGAACTATCTCAAGTAGAAGCCTCATTAAACGAGTTATTTTATGCTACAAAGGAAGAGCTTCAGAGGTTAGAAGAAAGTATAAAGCTAATAGAAGATAAGATTATCAAGTTGAACTCCCAAAAAGAAGAGTTGCAAAAAGAATTAGAGTTAGCTATACAGAGAGATAATCTTAAAAGAGATCTTTTGACTTGTGAAAATGAGCTTAAGGAACTTCTAGGCAGAAAGCATCAGATAGAAAAGTTAGAGATAGAACTTGAAAAGATGGAGGAAGCCTCCTCCTATTCAGCCTACTTAGAGAGCTACGAAAGACTTTCCGAACAGGAAAGGCAAGAAAGGGCTGAAATAAAGGCTCTGGAGTTAGAGCTGAGAAAATCAGCCCACGAGAAAGAACAGATCCTAAAACAACTAGAACCATACAGCATTGAATGGCAAAGAATAGACCTTTACGACTCGGAGGTAGAAAGGCTAACAAAAGAAGTAGAGCGACTGAAATCTGCCCTTGAGAAGGTAAGAGAGAGGGATAGGATGATGCAAGAATTAGAGCAAACTTTGGAACACAAAAAAATACTCGAGCAGGATATAGAAAGCTTGGAAGCAAGAATCCTGAAGGGAGAAGAGTTTGTGAGGGAAAAGGAAAGTTATTTAGAAACCTTAGAGAGAAAAAAGAATAGGTTGTTAGAAATTACCCCGCTAAAGTCCAAACTTGACGATATAAAAAGAGAGAGGCAAGCGCTTGATCACTTTTTAAGTGAAAACAAAACCCTAGAAGAGGATATAAATAAACTAATGGAGATAATAAGGAATAAGGAATGGGAAATATTTAATCTCCACGTTCATAATATAAGGGTTCAACTAAAGGTAGGGGACATATGTCCAGTCTGCGGAAACATTATAAAAGATTTACCCAAAGAAGAAGCCTTTGAGTCGGACTTGGAAAGGTTAAAGGCACAGTTAGAAAATCTTAAGGAGAAGGAAAGGCAACTTTTGGAAAAAAAAGTTAGAGCTGAAAACATGGCTTATAAGCTAAGACAAGAGGAGGAAGATCTAAGAAAATTGCTTAATGGAATGCAAGAGTATGAACTCGAAATTGAATACGAAGAACTGACAAAGTCTGTGCAGAGTATAGAAAAAGAAAAGAACAGTCTAAAGTCAGCAAAAGAAAAGCTTGAAAGACTTAAGGAAGAGCTAAACACAAAAAAGAACAATCTCTCACTGAAAGAAGTACAGATAAAAAACTTGAAGGCAAGCATAGAAGATATAAACAATCACTTAGCAAGTGTTAATTTAAGTGTATTAAAGGAAGATGATTTAAAAAACTTGGAAAATGAACTGGAGTATAAGAAAAAGAAAAGGGAGGAAATAAGAAGGAAATACACCCAACTGTTAGAAGAACTAAAGAATCATGAGTTGAAGGAAAATAAACTGCTAACTACACTCTCCCAGAAGAAAAGAAACATAGAAAAGATAAAGGAAGAAAAAGCAAAACTATCTAAGAATCTTGAACCTGCTATAAAAACTTTTGGAAGTTTAGAAGAGCTGAAAAGTTATATAAAGCCAAAAGAGCACATAAGGGAGTTAAAAGCTAATATAGAGGAGTATAAAAACAAAATAAACTCTTTGAATATTAAGAAAAATCAGCTAATGGAAAGCTTAGAGAACTTTTCCCATATAGAGCCTACGGAAGAAATAAGGTCAAAGCTCCAGAGTGTGCAAGATGACCAAAGACGTTGCAGCGAAGAGCTTGGTAGTTTAAAAGGAGAAAAGACAAGAGTAGAGGAAGGTTTAAAGAGAAGGGAGGAGCTGGAAAAGAGTAAAAAAGAGCTTGAAAGTAAAGATTGGGTGTATAGTTCCCTTGAGAGAGACTTTAGAGCAGACAGGTTGCAGGAGTTTGTAAGCCAGATAATGCTTCAAAGCATCGTAAGCAGGGCTAACTTCTACATGCAAAAATTTACCTCCGGAGTTTATGAGTTTGATCTGGAAAACCTGGATTTACTGATACTGGACAGGGTTTCTGGACACAAAAGGAGTGTGAGCACTTTAAGCGGTGGGGAGACTTTTTTAGCCAGTTTGGCTTTAGCTTTCGGTATAAGCGAAGTAATATCTAACAACGCTCCTATAGAAAGCCTGTTTATTGATGAGGGCTTTGGAAGCTTAGATAAGGAAACTAGGGAGGAACTTTCTCAATTCTTTGAACTTATAAAGTTAAACACAGACAGAGTGGTGGGAATAATAAGCCACCTTGAGGACTTAGCTGAAAAGTTCGACCAGAGGATAGAGGTAATAAGAAGAGGAGATAGATCCTCCATAAGGGTGATAATATAAAATCCTAAAAATTTCACATATCTTATTAAAGCCTTTATTTTCAATGGCTTTAAATATGATAAATATCATAAAAATTTATACATATAGCTTGAAAATCCTTGCAATTCAAAGAATACAAAATTTTATATTGTTAATATAATACACATTCTGCTAGAAATTGATATTCAATGATTTAAGTGATTTTTCACACCCTGTCTCTAAATATAGGAATATCCAGCATTTTTTGTGACAGAATTTCACACCCTCTTTTCACAATTTCACAACTAAAAAGTGGAAAAATTTACCCCCTCGTAAGTATGGGAATTTCCTACATTTTTTTATTGTTTTTTTCACATCTTAGAAATTAGTATTCATGCAGTTTTGAGAGAATTTCACATTTCTATCTCTAACTACTGCAATTTCCGTAGTTTTTTATGAAAAAAAAGTTTCGGTTTTTAAATAACTTACGGGCAGGACTGTGAAATTGTGAAAATTGCTCCTAAGTATTGAAATTTTCTGAACATTTTTCAAAACAAGAAACCTAAGATACGCAACAACTTCATAGGTGGGGTGTGAAAATTTTTTCCGGAAGTCTAAGAAAATCAAGCACTTGAGAAATTCCAGCTTTTTTTGAGAGGTGGTTATAATATAAATTACAAAATAAAGAAAATAAAGATTTATATAGGAGAGAAATAATAAGGAAGGATGTCAACTTTTTAGTTCTGAGATGGTATATAAGACGATAAAGAAAGCAAGCCGCCTATAGACAGTCTCATATTTGGCATTCCAAGGAAACCTCTTGTAAAACCTCTTCAGTTTGTGCTTTATATAGAAGAACCATCCTTCCACCACATTCCTCTTCCCAAAGGTCTCATGTATACTGTCAGTAGTGCATCCTGTTGCTTTTGTGTTGTAAAGAACCAACTAAGCAGTCTATGGGTCTCTTCTGCCTTCTTCATCCACCGCAAGCCACAGATAGTAGGTCTTGTCCCGTGCCTTTATCTTTGTCTAATCTACATAAACCCATTAAAAACTCTGTTAAGGATTTCCTCTATTGCTTTTAGTGTTTTGATCGGTCTGGTTGGCTTTGTCCAATTATTCACCCAGTATTCCTGGAGATAGTCCCCCCAAAGCCAAAGGGAACTAACCTTCCTGCTCTCCTTATCCACATCTCCTCCACCTTCAACAGGCAGAAGAGAGAAAGGTTTTCTAAACCTTCCAAGACAAGGCAAAGCAGGGGCTACTCTCAGAACTTGACAGAGCTTTTAACCTTGTAAGGGATTCCTTCCATTGGCTCCCTTGCAAGACCCTATCTCACTCTGAGAGCTTCCATTTATAATATAACACAGTGAAAAACAAAATGCAGGGGTCAGAGAAGCGGGTATGAATTTTTGGAAAAAACCTGAGATACTATAAATTTAAAATGAAAATTTGGTTTAAATCAACTTTAAATGGAGTAGAATGCTTGGACTTTGGAAAGGGTTTCTTTCCACTCTTCTTCTTCTTGTGAATCATAAATAATTCCAGAGCCGGCAAAGTAAGACAGTTTTTCTTTTTTACCAAAAACTGTCCTTATGAGCACGCTTAGAGTAAAGTCGCTCTTCCATCTAAAGCCAGCACATCCGCAATAGTAATCTCTCGAATGAAGTTCCAAATGGTCTATTATCTCCACCGCTTTTTTCTTTGGCGCACCTGTTACGGACGCCGGGGGAAAGGTGTTTAGCAAAATTTCCTCAAACTCTGCATCAGTTTTGGCGCTTACTGTGGAATGCATCTGAAATAGAGTAGAGTATCTTTCTATTTTGAATAGCTCTTTCACTTTTACGCTTCCAACCTTTGCTATTCTTGAAAGGTCGTTTCTCATCATATCCAGTATCATCAAGTTTTCTGCTCTGTCTTTTGAGCTTTCTCTGAGTTTTTCCTCAGTTTTAGCTGTTCCCTTTATTGGCTTACTTATGATTGTATCCCCCACTTTCTGAAGGAATAGCTCCATAGAACCGCTGATTATGAAAAAATCTCCAAGATCTAAAAAAAAGGCGTAAGGTGTTATCTGCATCTGGAAAAAATTCAGGAACAAATCTAAAGGCTCACCCTTCAGAAAAAAGTCTATCCTTGTGGAGAGGTTAATCTGGTATATAGTGCCTTCTTCTATCTTCTTTTTAATCTCTTTTACCCTTTTTATGTATTCTTCTCTGTCCAAGGAAAAGTTCAGAAACTCCAGTTTTACTGGGTTGTAGAAAAACTTAAATTGTTTAGTGCTTCCTGTTTTTACAAAGATTAGTTTAGGAAGATTAGAACTTTGGACTGCCACTCCCAACGTTTCGGTAGAAAGCGCATATGAAAATACGAAAAAACCGTCTTCTTTTGGAATTTCTTTTAAGGAATTGTAGAACTTTACCTCTTTAACCTCAAACTGGTAGAGTTTCCAAGGCTTACCAAAAAAGCCTCCTGAGACTATTAGCATTCACAAGTTTTCTCTCCAAGCCTTTACCATTTCTTCGTCCAAGTCCACGAGTATTACTTTTTTTAGATTCTTTGCACTAAAAGCTTTGATCTCTTCTATCATAGCCCTTGCGGATATATCTTTGGGTAATCTGCCTACGCCTGTGCCCATGCCAGGTAACGCTACGCTTTCAAAACCCAGCTCATCCACCAGCTTAAGCGCAGCTCTGACCGCCTTTCTTACTTTTTCTTCTGTGGTAGCCATAGCAGGTTCTTCCATCGTTGGAGCATGTATAACGCCCTTGAATTTCAGATTGCCTGCAGATGTTAGTATGGCATTACCAATTTCAATGGGGGCCTTTCTAACGGCCTCTTCCTCTATCTCTTTACCCCCAAACCTTTTTATTACACCAGCCACTCCACCACCCATCAATCCAAGAGAGTTAGCAGGATTAACTATCACATCCGCATCAACTTCAAGCAAGCTACCCTTTATGATTTGTATGTGCATAACAGGTCTTAAAATTTTATCATGAACCTAACGCAGGGCTGGATAGTATTAGCCTTTGTGGTCATACTGACCGCAATAGTTTTACCCATCCCAGCCCTATTGCTTGATATACTTTTGACGCTTAGCATAACACTATCCTTAACTGTACTTATTCTTACCACTTTTATAAAAGAACCCTTAGAACTTTCTGCCTTTCCATCTATTCTACTTTTGGGAACTTTACTGAGATTATCCTTAAACATAGCTGCTGCAAGGCGTATACTTCTATATGGACACGAAGGTACAGCTGCTGCGGGGCACGTAATAGAAGGTTTCGGTAAATTTGTGGTGGGTGGGGATGTGGTGGTTGGATTGGTGGTCTTTTTCATTTTTATAGTCATAAACTTTGTTGTTATAACAAGAGGTGCAGAAAGGGTGTCCGAAGTAGCAGCAAGGTTTACCCTTGATGCAATGCCAGGTAAGCAGATGAGTATAGACGCGGACCTCAACGCTGGGCTTATCACGGAAGAGGAAGCGCGCAGAAGAAGGGCACAATTAGAACAGGAAGCATCCTTCTATGGTTCCATGGATGGTGCAAGCAAGTTTATAAGAGGAGATGCCATTGCGGCTTTAATAATACTCTTTCTGAGTTTGGTAGGTGGGTTGGTCGTGGGTATAGTGATAAAAGGAATGCCTTTTTCGGAGGCAATAGCCACATACACACTACTTACCGTTGGAGAAGGTTTAGCCAGTCAAATACCAGCTCTTATGCTTTCTACTGCTGCTGGTATAGTGGTGACAAAATCCTCTTCCAAGGATCAGCTTGGGAGAGTTTTTCTTGAAGAGTTCTCTAAGGAACCGAGAGTATTCCTATTTTCTTCAGCCCTTTTGGCATTTATAGGTCTTATTCCAGGTTTTCCAAAGATACCATTCTTTTTTATGGCTGGCATACTGGGAGGTTTATATTATCTTCTAAAAAGAAGCCTTAAAGAACGGGAATTAGAGGAGTTGGAAAAACTCTTTGTAGAGCAGAAAAAGCCTGCGGAAAAGACAGAAGAGGAGCTAATAACACAGCCAGAAGTAATAGCCTTTGAAATAGGTTATGGGTTAGTTCCTCTAGTAGATGAATCTCAAGGAGGAGACATACCAGAGAGAATTAAATCAATGAGGAGGCAAATAGCCCAAGAGTTTGGAGTATTAGTGCCTTTGGTACACATAAGAGACAATCTAAGATTAAAACCCTATCAGTATAGGATACTTATAAGAGGTATGGAGGTTAGCAGTTATGAAGTAGTTCCAAATAGATATTTGGCAATAGACTTGGGTAATACTAAAAGTTCAATAGACGGCATTGAAACTCAAGATCCTGCCTTTAACTTAAAAGCTTATTGGGTAACAGAGGACCAGAGGGACAAGGCTCAGAGATTGGGTTACATGGTTGTAGATGTTAGCACTGCAATAATAACCCATCTTTCTGAGGTGATAAAAAGAAACCTACATGAGATATTAGGTAGAGGGGAGGTGATGGACTTGGTAGAAAACCTAATAAGAAAATATCCAAAAGCTATGCAAGGACTCATACCTGATGTGATACCAATATCCATACTGCACAGAGTATTGCAAAACTTGCTCAAAGAGGGTATACCCATAAATGACCTTCTTACCATAGTGGAAACTTTGGCAGATTATGTAGAACAAACAAAGGATGTGGACATACTAACGGAGTATGTAAGACAAAGGCTTTCAAAAAGGATAACAAGATTATACCTAACGGATAAAACTCTGTATGCCATTGTGATTGCTCCAAGGTTGGAAGCTAAGCTAAGCGCTTACTTACAAGAAGGTAGAGAAGAGGAGTTTCTTGATGTTCTTATTAATAAGATATACCCTAAAATTAGCTTTGAAGTTTCAAAGTTTGTCCAGTATCAAGCTAAGCCCATTCTTATCACTGGTTCAAACTTGAGAAGGCACATAAAAAGGGTTCTTGAAGCCTATCTTCCTCAATTAGCTGTGCTATCGTATAATGAACTTGATAGGCAAGTAAACTTAAAAGTATTAGGAGCGGTGGATGAAGATTAAAAAATTGTTGGTTAATTCTCTTCAGGAGGCTGTGGAGGAGGTAAGAAACTTATACGGACCAGAAGCGACCATACTCTCAACAAAGATTGTAAAGAAAAGACTAATACCCTTCTTGCCCTATCCTTATCGTTCTCAACTAGAAGTTACTATAGGCATACCAGATAGAGAGGATTTTCCTTCTCACTTAATGGGACATGAGCATGTTTACGAAGAGATAAGCAAACTTAAAGAGAGTTTAAGGGAAGTAGTAGAACTGGTAAAAAAACAAAGAGCAGAATCAAGCGAAGATATAAAACCCATAGAGAGCGAATATTCTCTTAGAGCCCTTAATCTTATGAACAAACTTATAAATAAGGGTATGAGTAAGGATGTAGCTAAGGCTATAATTGATGCCTCTTGCGGTTATGATTACGAGCTAAAAAAGCTTGACCTTAAGGGAGAAACCTTTGAGTCTCTAAAAATGGGTCTTGAAAACACCATACCTACACTGAGGGATTTTAAGGAAAATTTGATAGATTTCAAAATCATCGCACTTGTAGGACCTACCGGTGTAGGTAAAACTACCACGGTAGCAAAGCTGGCATATATCATAAAAGAACTTGGTAAAAAAGTTGGTGTTATAACAATAGACAGTTATAGAGTTAGCGCGGTTCAACAGCTAATGGCCTTTACAAATATAATGGAACTACCCTTTAGAACTGCAGACACACCACAGAAGTTTAGAGAATGTATAGGTGAGCTTTCTTCCTTAGATATCATTCTTGTAGATACGGCTGGCAGGAGCCACTATGATAATTTGAGGGTCAAAGAGCTTATACCCTTTTTTAATAAACTCCCTGCTTTAGAAATTTATTTCACAGTAAGTGCAAATATGGACGAAAGGGTTATGGCAGAAGCCATAGAAAGGTTTAGTGTTTTACCCATAAACGGTTTAATATTCACAAAGATGGATGAGACAGTTTATTACGGATATGTTTTGAATCTTGTATACCGTACAAAACTTCCCATACTCTGTTTTACGACAGGTCAGAGGGTTCCTAATGACATAGTTATGGCGGATTACAATTACATAGCGGGATTATTTTTAAAGGTGGAAGAATGATGGAAAAACAAGCACTTCCACTAAAGATATTGGAGGGTAAAGAAAGATCTACAGGTTATATATCTGTGGCAAGTGGAAAAGGGGGGGTTGGAAAGACAATCATCACTATAAACATGGGTAGGATACTATATTCCAACGGTAAAAAGGTTCTTCTCATAGATGGAGATCTTGGGCTAAGCAATATTCACCTTATGTTAGGAATAACCCCACCAAAAAACCTATACCATTTCTTTTCCGGAGACGTTCCAATTGAGGATATAGTTGTACCTATAGAAGATGGTTTTGATTTTATATCAAGCGGTAGTGGTATAAGGGAATTGGTAAACATGTCTTTTGGTAAACTAAAGACACTTTTGTTAAGGCTTCAAGAATTTGCAGAAGGTAGGTATGACTGGGTTATCTTTGATACCCCGCCAGGTATTCATTCAGACACACTGGCAATAGTTTCTTCATCTCAAATACCTATAGTTATAACCACGCCAGAACCCACTGCTATAGCAGATGCTTATGGGTTGGTTAAAGTTATGAACTCAAGCGAAGGTCTTAAAGAATTCTTCCTTGCTGTAAACAAAGTCTCCAACGAATACGAAGGGAAAAAGGTTTATGAAAGTATAAAAGTAGTGTGTGAAAGATACACCACTGCGGAGCCTAAGTATGCAGGTAGTATAAAATACTACCCTAATTTGATAAAAAGAATAATTAGCCAAAACCCCTTTGATAACAACTTGATAAAGGATCTTACCCAAATTTTAACCAGGTTATACCTAGTTCAAAGAACTTCAAAGGAAAGTTTCTGGGAGAAGCTTCTGTCAAAGTTAAGGAGATGATTAAAATAATGTAAATGCTTAACGATAATGTATTTATTGCCTTACTGCACTTTCCAGCTATGGACAGGGATGGGAGAACCATAATAACTTCCTTTACTACTATGGACCTGCATGATATAGCCAGACCTGCCAGAGCGTATGAGATAAACACCTATTACATCGTTCATCCAGTGGATGCCCAAAGGGCTGTGATAAAAAAACAGATAGAATACTGGTCCTCGGAGGAGGGGTTAAAGACAAACCCAACTAGGGCAGAAACGGTAAGGTTGATAAAACTTGTTTACAGTTTTGATGAAGTTTTGGAGGACATTCAAAACACTAGGGGAAGAAAGCCAGCGGTAGTAGGCACAGATGCTAGAACTTACCAAAACACAGTCAGCTACGATTATTTAAAAAGAGAAATAGATAAAAGGGAGAGAGACTTTCTTATAGTCTTTGGTACAGGATACGGTATACCGCCAGATCTTATGCAGAGCTTTGATTATATCCTTGAGCCTATATACGGTGCTGGTGATTGGAACCATCTATCTGTAAGAAACGCCTGCGCCATCATATTAGACAGACTTTTTAGCAAGAACAGGTGCTAAAATGCTTTATCATCTGTCCTTTTATCTGAAGGATTTTTTCTTCGGCTTCAATGTGTTCAAATACATAACCTTTAGGTCTTTCCTTGCTGTTATGATAGCCTTTTTACTAACATTACTTTTATCTCCCGTTTTTTTAAAGAAGATGAAAACCATTCAAAGGCTATTTAAGGGATATGTTAGAGAATACACACCAGAAGGGCACGTAGTAAAAAGGTTAGTTCCTACAATGGGCGGACTTGTAATACTTCTATCCGTACTTTTTTCCTCCCTTCTGCTTATGAGGTTGGATTTAACCTATTTTTGGATCATATCTTTTTGCATACTCGGGTTTGGACTTATAGGACTGTGGGATGATTATACAAAGCTCAAGAACAAAAAGGGTATATCCGCAAAGGCTAAGTTTTCTGCTCAGGTTTTTGTAGCAACGATTACTGCATTAGCTATATACCACTTTACCAACGTGGGCACAAAAATATACTTTCCCCTTTTTAAGAACCTTCAGCTAGACATTGGTATTTTTTACATACCCTTTGCGGTCTTGGTGATAGTAGCTACATCTAACGCGGTGAACCTAACAGACGGTTTGGATGGTTTGGCTGTTGGTCCAGTGATGACAACAGCTGCATCTCTTGGCATAATAGCTTACGCCGTGGGGCATGTAAGTATAGCCAAGTATCTGAACATACCTTATGTGCCCTATGCTGGGGACTTGACTGTTCTGTGCTTTGCTATAATCGGGGCTGGTCTTGGTTTTCTGTGGTTTAACGCTTATCCAGCTCAGATGTTTATGGGGGATGTGGGATCTTTATCCCTTGGTGCAGGTTTGGCTCTTATTGCCCTGATTGCTAAAGCAGAGCTAGTTCTTCCAATAGCGGGGGGCGTGTTTGTTTTTGAAACTTTGAGCGTCATACTTCAAGTGACATACTTTAAGGTAACAAAAGGGAAGAGGCTTTTCAAAATGGCTCCCTTTCATCACCATTTAGAACTATCTGGTATTCCGGAACCTAAAATAGTAGTTAGACTGTGGGTAGTTTCCATACTTTTAAGCATCCTAGCAGTTGCCACACTAAAACTAAGGTAAACCTCTTACTTATAAGTGAGCATTAGCTCTTGTAGTATATAATCCGTTAAATCTTCAGGGCTTTTCCTGCCATCTACCCTAAGGTGTGCCAGGCTGTAAACTTCCTTTCTCTTTTCCATAAGCTCTTTGACATAATCTAGGCCTTTTTTTAAAAGGGGTCTTCCCTCTGAGTTGGAACACCTTTTCAAAAAGGTTTCAAAATCTATATCCAACCAGATCACAAAACCCACCAACTTCATCCTGTTTAAAGCATCCCTGTTGGCACCTAGCCCTCCCCCTGTGCTTACCACCACTCTATCTTTGTTTAAGAACAAATCCAAAACCTCAAGCTCCATCCTTCTGAAGTACTCTTCTCCGTAGTTTGAGAATATCTCTTCTATACTCTTTCCCTTCCTTTCCTCTATAAATTCATCTAAGTCTACAAAAGAATAGGAGAGTCTTTTAGCTAAAATCCTTCCTACCGTGCTCTTCCCACTGCACATAAAACCAACAAGAAAAATTCTCTTAGGTATCATACGAAAGAGTTCAGAATATATTCCATCTCCTCCGTCCAGAGGTTCAAGAATTTAAGCTTTGATATGACTTCTTCTTTTTTCACGTTTATCTCATTTTTCAGTTGCTCGCCAAGCTGGAAGTAAAAGCCGTCCTTGTCTTTGTAGTCGTCACACATCTGAAAAAGTATTCCAAAAGACAGTCCCGCATCCTCAAGCTTGGAAAGCAAATCCTCTTTACCTGCTATTATACCACCTGCTAAGAAGCAAGCTGAAAAGAGCTGAGCGGTTTTCTTGAGAGTTATCTCCTTTTGATCTCCCAATTTCCTTATGTCCATTACCTGCCCACCTACCATCCCCTTTGCACCTGCTTTTTTGCTGATGATGTTTATGATCAGAAGTAGCCTATCCGAATTTAAAGTTCTGAAGTTTTTTACATCCGAAAGTATTTCAAAGGCTAAAGTTAGGAGCGCGTCCCCTGCCAAAAGTGCAATATCCTCTCCGTAGACCATATGACACGTGGGTTTTCCCCTTCTGTAATAATCGTTGTCCAATGCAGGAAGGTCATCGTGAACCAAAGAGTAGTTGTGAATAAGCTCAATGGCGCATCCAACGACGATGGCATCTTGTATGTTTCCACCATAAGCTGAGGAAACTGCGCACAACAGTAAAGGTCTAATCCTCTTTCCTTCCTGAAGCGGATAGTAGGAGACCGCTTCCTGAAGTATTTTAGGCTCGAAGGAATCTAAAAAAAGCCTAAGCTTTTCTTCCAGTTCTCTCTTCCACTGAAATATTTTTCTTTTTCCCACCAAGTTCGTATAATTATATCTGAGGTGAAGGGGTACATAAACAAAATAGTTATAGAAGGCTTCAAATCTTATGGAAAGGAAAGGGTGGAAATTCCTTTAGGAGAAGGTTTTATAGCTGTAGTTGGTCCCAACGGTTCAGGGAAATCAAACATAGGTGATGCAATTTCCTTTGCCTTGGGTATAGCCACTTCAAAGGCTTTAAGGGCTAAAAACTTGTCCTATCTAATATTCAGTAAGGACGGGGATAAAGCAGACTATGCTTATGTGGAAGTACAATTTAAGAACATTGGAGCCTTTCCCATACCAGAAGAGGACATAATCCTATCCAGGAAAGTTTATCAGGACGGAAGGAGTGTTTTTAGATTGAATGGTCAGATTGTAAAGGAAAGGGAACTGAGCGAGTTTCTTTCAAAAGCTGGCATATACGAGAACGGATACAACGTCGTACTTCAGGGGGATATAGTTAGGTTTCTTAAGATGACACCTGTGGAGAGAAGAAAGCTCATTGAGGAAGTGGCAGGAATAGGCGAGTATGAAGAGAAAAAGCAAAAGGCCCTTGCCCAGTTGGGGGAAGTAGAGTTAAAACACAGAGAACTCAGACTTTTGATAGATGAGATGGAAGTTCAGATGGAAAAGCTAAAAGCGGAGGTTGAAAAGATAAAACTTTACAGGGAATTATCTGAAAGAAAAAGAGTTTTGGAGCTAAAACTTTGCTCCAAAGATCTTTTAAAGACCGTTGATGAAAGGCACAGCGCAGAACAAAAGCTATTTTTAGTAGAGGAAGAGTTAATAAACTTGAAAAAATCTAGTGAGGAGCTACAGGAACAGGCAAAATTTTTGGAAAAGGAGCTCTCTCAGGTGAAGGAGACCCTTCTACCTTTCAGAGAAAAAACTGGAAGGTTGAGCGAAAGATTGGAGATGATAGATAAGGAAACACAAAACAGTTATAAAGATCTTGAAAGATTATACAGTGAAGGTCAAAACTTAGAAAAAAGGATAATGCATTTGGAGAGGGATATAGAAGGCTTAATGACGGAAGAGAAACAGTTGGAGGGTTTGCTCAGAGAAAAGGAGGAAGAAATTAGCAAGGTGCAAATGGAATTTGAGCGGGTAAATGAGAGTTTGAAAGAAAAAGAGAGAGATATGAAGGCATCCTTTGAAGAAATCCACCAAACGGAGGAAAAGCTTAATGCGCTTTTGAAATCTGTTCAAGAAAGGAAAAGTCAGATATCAAACTTGGAGCTAAAACTCAAAGAATGGGAGTTAAAGCAGGAGAAGGTAAAAGAGGAGATAAAGAATTTAGAAAATGAACTAAGCAATCTAAAAAGCGCCTTAGGAGAGGAAGCTCTAAAGAAAGAGAACTATCAAAAGATGCTGAAAGAGGAAGAGATAGCCCAAAGAAAAATAAAATCAAAGATACAAGAGGTGGAAGATAAGCTTAAGAAGTTAAGGATGGAGAGGGAGGAGATACTTCAAGAGTTGGCTGTTCTTAAGTCAAAGTTAAGAGAAGCAGATTATGCTCATCTTCCTTTTGAGGATATACATGGGGTTTATGGTAGGGTGGCGGACCTAATAAGGGTAAAAGATTATGAGTATTTAAAGGCTGTGGAAGTAGCAGGGGGGCAAAGGCTCTCTTATGTGGTAGTAGAAAACGATGAGGTAGCACAAAGGTGCATTCACAGGCTTAAAGAGATAAAGGCTGGTAGGATGAGTTTTATACCCCTAAGCCACATAAAAGACTTCCCTCTTCCACCTTATCCGCGGATAAAGGGATACATTGACTTTGTGATCAACCTTCTTGAATACGATAAGAAGTTTGAAAAGGCCATCCGTTTTGTCTTTGGGGATACGTTAGTAGTAGAGGATTTTGAAAAGGCAAGGGTTTTAGGTATAGGCAATTACAGAATGGTTAGCTTGGACGGTGAGCTTTTTGAAAAGACAGGTGTGATAAGTGGAGGATATTTGGAGTCAAGGGGAACACTCAGCAAGAGTTTTTACCAAGAGAAGGTAGTAGAGCTAGAAGGTATTTTGGATAGGCTAAAACAAGAAGAAGCGGAGAAGGAAAAAGAATACAAATCCTTGAGAGATGAGTTTGTTGAAAAGGAAGGTGTAGTAAAAATACTAGAAAGGAGGATAAAAGAAGTAGAACAAAAGGATAAAGAAAGTTTTGAAAAGATAAAGAGCTTAGAAGAAAGAATAAGAAATGGAAGGGAATATCTAAAGGTTTTAGCCCAGCAAAACGAAAAACTATTAGCGGAGAAAAGGGAGCTTGAGGAAGAGCTTTTTTACCAAGAGGAAAAGCTTGAAAATCTTAGGTTTAGATACTCGTCCCTTCTTAAAATAGCTAAAGAATCTGGCCTGGAAGAACTTAGAGAAAAAGCTGATAAGTATAGAAGATTTTTAGACAGGAAAAGGGAGGAGGTTTTTAACCTTAGGCTGAAACTTCAAGAAACTCAACAAAACAGACAAAACATTCTTCAGGAAATAAAGCAGAAAAAGGCACAGGTGGAGGACATTCAGCGAAGTATAGAGGAGATTAACCGGAGAATCCAGGAACTAAATCAAGAAAAAGAAAAAGTTGAGGAAGAGTTAAAGAATGTAAATCTTCAAGCTTATGAACTTTACAAGAAAGTAGATTCTTTAGAAGAAAGCATAAGACACATTACAGCTCTTCTGGGTCAGAAAAGAATGCTTATTGATGTTAAGCTGGAGGAGAGGATTGGGATAGAAAGGGAACTGGCAAAGCTAAGAGATAAAGAGGAGTTTTTGTTGGAGAAAATCAGAGAATTAGGAGAGGAAAAGCCTATAGCAGAGGTTCAGGAAAGTTATACGCGCCTGAAGGATGAGCTTGCAAGAGTTGAGAAGGAAATAAACCTGCTCGGAAGCATAAACTTTAAGGCTATGGAAGATTATGAGGAGTTTAGCCAAAGACATAAGGATTATGTAGAAAGAGACAGAAAACTTTTAGAGGAGAGAAAGGCAATAAAGGAGCTGATAGAAGAGATAGAGACAAAGAAACTAAACGCCTTTATCAAGGCCTACGAGCAGATAAACGCCAGCTTTAAAAAGATCTTTGCAAGGCTCTCTCCTGGCGGTAAAGCTCAGATGGAACTTGAAAAGCGGGAAAGTCCTTTTGACGGGGGCATAAACCTGATAGTAAAGCCGAGGGGAAAGGAAGTGCAGTATTTAGAAGCTATCTCAGGAGGAGAAAAAACTCTTGCAGCTCTATCTTTGATCTTTGCCTTACAGGAGTATAAGCCTTCAATTTTTTATTACTTTGACGAAGTGGACGCGCACCTTGATGAAGCCAATGCAAGGCTTGTGAGCGAGCTGATAAAGGAAAAATCAGGGTCAGCCCAGTTTATAGTGGTAACACTCAGAGAAGTCTTAGCATCTTACGCGGATAAAATCATAGGTGTTAGTAGCAGAGGGGGAGTATCAAAGGTGTTCCCCCTGAGGAATCTTACTCACTCTCTTGACTAAAAACAGCCTCCAGCTTTTCTCTTTTCTTGATAGGTTTTACGTATGGTTTGTCGTCCTTTACTCTGATTTCTACCGTGTCTACATCTTGAAAAGTACCCTTTAAAAGCTCTTCTGCCAGCAGGTCCTCCACGTGCTTCTGAAGAGCTCTTTTTATACTCCTTGCTCCATACTCAGGCTTGTATTCCCTTTCCACCAACCACTCAGAAAAGCTTTTGTGTAGTTTTACCTTTACGTTCCAATCGGTAAGACTTTTGTTTATTTCTCCAATTTGTATGTCAAGTATTTTCATTATGTCTTCTTTCTCTAATGCTCTGTAAACTATGATTTCATCCAAACGATTTAGAAATTCCGGATTGAACGATCTTTTGACTTGCTCCATTACGTTTTTCTTCATCTGTTCAAAGTCTATGACGCCGAACTTCTGCTCAAAGCCCATCTTTCCACCGTGAACTATAAGCCTTGCTCCGAGGTTGGAGGTCATGATTATGATGGTGTTGGAAAAATCAACCGTTCTACCCATAGCGTCTGTTAGCCTTCCGTCATCAAATATTTGCAGGAATATGTTGAACACATCTGGATGGGCTTTTTCTATCTCATCAAAGAGTAGGACAGAGTACGGTCTCCTTCTTACTTTTTCTGTGAGCTGTCCGCCTTCTTCGTATCCCACGTATCCAGGTGGTGCACCCACAAGTCTAGAAACAGTATGCTTTTCCATATACTCGGACATATCAAACCTTATAAGTGCCTCTTCTGTGCCAAATAGATATTCAGCCAGAGCCTTTGCGGTTTCCGTTTTACCAACGCCTGTAGGACCTAAAAAGAGGAAAACTCCTATTGGTCTGTGTATACCCTTTAGCCCAACTCTTGATCTTCTTATGGCCCTTGCAATAACCTTTATAGCTTCATCCTGTCCCACTACCCTTTTCATTAATTCATCTTCTATGTGTAATAGCTTTTGAGTATCGCTCTCGTGCACTCTTTTGACTGGGATACCCGTCCATCTTGCAACTACTTCAGCTACATCTTCCTCTGTAACCTTTGGCCTTTTCTTCACGATTTCCTGCTTCCACTTCATTTTCATGTTTTCAAACTTTGCTCTTAGTCTTAGCTCTTCGTCTCTAAGCTTTGCAGCGAGTTCGTAATCTTGTTCTGCCACTGCAGAATCTTTCTTAGCCTCTATCTCTTTTATTTTATCTTCCAATTCTTTGAGTTCTGGTGATAGTTGGTATACTCTTAACTTTACCAAAGAACCAGCTTCATCCAAAACGTCTATGGCTTTATCTGGCAAATGTCTGTCCGTTATGTATCTTTCGGATAGTTGCACCGCCTTTTCTATAGATTCTGGTGTGTATTCTACGTTGTGAAATTCCTCAAACTTACTCTTAAGACCGTAAAGAATTCTTATAGTATCTTCTTGGTTAGGTTCGTTTACAAAGACTGGTTGGAATCTTCTTTCCAAAGCCCCGTCTTTCTCTATATACTTTCTGTATTCGTCTATGGTTGTAGCACCTATAACTTGTATTTCGCCCCTTGCCAATGCGGGCTTTAGCATGTTGGATGCGTCTATAGACCCCTCAGCGGAGCCAGCACCGACGATGGTGTGGATTTCGTCTATGAAGAGTATTACGTTTGGCGCCTTTTCAAGCTCCTTGAGAATATTTTTTAAGCGCTCTTCAAACTGTCCCCTGTATTTTGTGCCAGCCACAAGCGCTGCCAAATCTAAAGCGACAACTCTCTTATTGAGCAGAGGTTCTGGTACCTCTTTGTTTGCTATCCTCTGAGCCAAACCTTCCACTATAGCAGTCTTTCCAACTCCTGGATCTCCAAGGAGAACTGGATTGTTCTTGCGTCTTCTAACAAGTATTTGTATAACTCTCTCTATTTCCCTCTCTCTTCCTATAACTGGGTCGAGTTTTCCTTCTCTTGCCATTTGTGTGAGATCCCTTGAGAACCTATCCAAGTTTGGAGTAGGTGCATACTTTGTGGTTTCCTGAGGTGGTAGCTCCCCTAAGAACTGAAGCACTTCCCTTCTTACCGAATACTCGTCCAATCCAAAGCCTCTCAAAATCCTACCACCAAGACCGGTCTTTTCTCTGACTACGCCTATAAGCAAGTGCTCTGGACCAACAAACTGGTGGTGAAGTATGCGTGCTTCTTCCACCGCAAACTCTAAAACTCTTTTTGCATCGGGAGCAAAAAGGATCTCTCCGGAATGGCTACCTTTTGTTATCTGACCAAGCAAGGCACGGCGCACCTTTTCAGCAGTCAAACCAAACTTAGAAAGTATTAGAGTGGGTAGATCTTCGTCCTTTATAAGAGCTAAAAGTATGTGCTCGCTACCTAAGTATGTATGACCCAGCTCTAATGCTTCCTCTCTTGCCTGAAGAATAACTTGTCTTGCCTTTTCCGTAAATTTTTCAAACATGGCTTACACCTCTTGACTATTAAAGATAATTTAATGTTCTTCAAATTGCAATGTATCTTTGTCATATAAAAAGAGTTTTTTGAAAGACTTATCGGAGGTTCTTATAGACCTGTGTCTGTCTTTTGGTACTTCTTCCAGCTCAACAAAGTATAGACAGTTGGTGACACACTTGGACACGCAGGAAGGAAGAAGACCTCTATCTACTCTTTTGTAGCAGTAATCGCATTTTTCAACCTTCATGGTGTTAGGATTAAAACTTATGGCTCCATATGGACAGGCTATTATGCAGGCCTTACAGCCTATGCATCTTAGCTCTTCAACATAGACTATGCCATCCTGTCTTTTTCTCATAGCGGATGTGGGACAAGCAAATACACAGGGAGCAGGCTCACAGTGAAAGCAGTTCATAGGCAAAAAGTAAGCTGAGGATCCTTCAGCTATACCCTCTACTCTGAAAACCTTCATAGGTCTTATGTCAAGGACTTCTAAACCCTTTTCCTGAACGCACGCCACTTCGCAAGAAAGACATCCTATGCATCTATCCACGTCTATGAGCATAATCGGCCTTTTCATGGTAACCTTTTCCAAGTGTTTGATTGGTAGCACTCAGAAATCCTGTTTCACTCTGAGAGCTTATTTACAAGTTTATAATATAACACAGGAGAAACAAAATACAAGATTATTAGGAGGCTGTTTTTCAAAATCCCTTCCACAAACAGAGGCTTTAGGGGAGGAAAGCCAAGCACTTTGACTGACTTTTACCAGCTCCTGCTTGGAAGCGCTTGGGTCGGCTCCCTTGCAGGAACTTAGGTCGCTCTGAAGGCTTTTAAGCCTTTTTACATACATCTTAGCTTTTATTATAAATACTCAGCACTGCCTGAAGATTTTTCGAACAGCCTCAGAGTATTAGAGACAAAGCCCTTGTGAATTTTGGGACAAAACTGTATTAAAATGATTTATAATGAATTTTCCAAAAAAATTGATCATTGTTTCTAACAGGCTTCCTGTCACCTTACATTCTGATTTGACTATAAGCAGAAGTCCCGGTGGTTTAGTTTCTGGGTTGGGGTCTTTTCTTGAAAAGAGTTTAATTAAAGATTATATCTGGGTTGGCTGGCCCGGTTCTTACTTAAGTCCTTCAGCTATAGACCAGCTAAAAAGCAAGTTTAAAAGGCTAAAAACCCACCCCGTTTCCGTCTCTTCTAAACAGTTTGAGAAGTTTTACAATGGCTTTTGCAATAAAGTTCTCTGGCCTCTTTTTCACGAGTTTTTAAGCTATGTGGACTATGATGAGGAGTATTGGAAAACCTACGTTGCAGTAAACAAAGTTTTCTGTAACGAAGTAGCCAAACATGTTACCCCCGATTCTGTAGTCTGGGTTCATGACTATCATCTTCTCCTTTTACCGTCAATGTTGAGAAGCCTTTTCCCAAACTTACCCATAGGTTTCTTTTTACACATACCCTTCCCCTCACCATCCATATTCATGCAACTTCCCTGGAGAAAGGAGTTGATGGAAGGGATGCTTGGAGCAGACCTTATAGGCTTTCATACTTACGAGTACACCACAAATTTCTTAAGAACCCTTATCAGGATGTTTGGCATTGACCACAAGTCAGGCACTTTTTTCTATCAAGACAGAGTTGTAAGAGCAGAAACCTTTCCTATGGGCATAGATTTTGAGCTTTTTAACAATGCTTTCCGAAAAAGAAAAATAAAGAATTTAGTCAAAAGAATAAGGGAACAGTTTGGAGAAAAGAAGATAATATTTTCCATCGACAGGCTTGATTACACCAAAGGAATTTACAACCGCCTTTTGGCTTACGAAAGACTTTTGCAGAGGCGACCAGACCTCAGAAGTAAAGTGGTTCTGCTTATCATAATCGTGCCCTCAAGGGTGGGCGTAGAGCAATATCAAAGAATGAAAAGAAGTCTTGAAGAGAAGATAAGCGAAATTAATGGTACCTTTGGGACAATAGAATGGACTCCGGTGCTTTACTACAACAAATTTCTTAACTTTGAAGAACTCACTGCCCATTACTTGGCTTCGGACGTAATGTTAG
>Ga0197143_1000456_pt1 | contig 45365 bp, 45 predicted proteins | sample GBS70_MetaG_FD_148603 | JGI IMG/M metagenome (GOLD analysis project Ga0197143, IMG submission 148603) | Sediment microbial communities from Great Boiling Springs, Gerlach, Nevada, United States - GBS 70_MetaG | ecosystem: Environmental > Aquatic > Thermal springs > Hot (42-90C) > Sediment... | reverse complement strand
ACGGACTGACCACCGACGTTGGCCGCCACCCGCCAGCGATAGCTCAGGGCGAGCTCCGGCCGGCACACGACGGTCTCCGTGCTCTGGCTCGCGGTCACCGTACGGCTCAGGAACAGCGCTCCGTCCGCGGCCTTGTACACCTCCAAGGTGTAGTTCGTCGCGTTCGGCACGTCCGTCCAGTCGAAGTTCACCTGGCCGTTGTCTGGCGCTAGGCACTCAATGGTCGCGCCGTCACGCGGACTCAGCAGCTGCGGTGCGCCAACCGCTGAGGGTGAAATTGAGAACGTTGAGAAGGTACTCCACTGGGCGGTTGAATTCACATGCGACGCAACGCGCCAACGGTACGTCTCCGGCCGGCAAGGCAGCGTCAAAATTGCCCACGGCTCCGCGATTCTCACACGGCTCTGCACAAGCGCCCCGTCCGAAGCCCTGTACACCTCCAGGGTATAGCTGTTCGCATTTGCCACAGTCGTCCACGCAAACCTGACGTCAGCCTCCGCACCCTGGCATCCAATTGCAGCCCCATCCGGCGGACTCAGCAGCTGTGGGGCCGGCGCCTCCTCTCGGGGCGCGGTGATGGTGAACGTCCACACAGGGCTCTCCACCGGCGGATTGGGGAAGTTCTTGATCGCTACCACCTGCCAGGTGTAGGTGTCGCCGCACGCGAGCGTAAACTCCACCGAAGTCTGGCCCGGGGCAACCCGCTCGCTCACCACGAGCTCCCGCCTACTGTTCCGGACCGTAAGATTGTAAGCGGAAACGTCCCGGACCGCCGTCCACGTAAACTGGATCTTGTTCGGGGTGGTGCACTGAATCACCTCGCCGTTCCGCGGGGTGATGAGGCTGAAGCCTTCTGCGCCCAAGGTGAACCGTCGCTTCCCGCTCCAGTAGCTGGTCCCGCCGGGGTTCGCGGCCACCTGCCAGGAGTAACTCGCCCCACACGGTAGCTCCAGCTCGACGGTGGTCTCGGTGGTCGTACGGGTACGGAACTGCGCTCCCGACGCGTCGTAGACCACCAGGGTATAGCTCTGTGCAGAGGCCACACGCGACCAGGAGAACCGCACCACTCCGGCGTCAGCCGAAGTGCAGGAAATCACGGCTCCGTCTTCTGGCGTGAGGAGCCGGAGGCCCAAGGAAGGCTCGCAGGCCAGCAAGACCATTGCTGCTCCCACGACCACGGTGCAGGTGCGCAACCACGTGCTGCTTCGGCGCATCGTCTTTCACCTCCGCCAGTCCCGCATGGCACGCCCGCGCGACCCGTCCGCTACGGCGACGGCGGCGTGGGCGAGGGGCTGGGTGCAGGGGTCGGGGGGGCCAGCACCCTCGGCAGACGCCGCGGCGTGATCAGGAACACGATCTCCGTGTTGATCTGTTCCGTCCGCTCGCTCCGGAATAGGGAGCCGATGACCGGGATGTCCCCGAGGAAGGGGACTTTGACGATCCTTCGCCGCTCCTCGTTTTGGATGAGGCCTGCCAGCACGACGGGGCTCCCCTCCTGGACCCGCAGGGTGGTGGCGGCCTGCCGGGTACGGATGTGCACGAGCTGTGGCGTGGGCGGCGCGGCCAGGGAGCTCACGTCTGTGAGAATCCTCAGGGTGATGTCGCCTTCCGGGTTGATCTTGGGGGTGATGTTCAGGCGGACCCCCACCTCGATGGTCCGGGTGACCGCGATGGGCTGCCCCTGGGGACCCGTACCGGGAAGGGTGATCTCGATGCGGTCCCCCACCAGCACCGTGGCCGGCTGCCCGTCCCGTGTCACCACCCGGGGGTTGGCCATCACCCGGGCCCGGTTCTGGTCCAGGAGGAGCTTGATCACCGACTGGAAACTCAACGGCCCTCGGGTGATAGGGTTGAACAGAATTTGACCGGGGTTCGTGGGAAGCTCCTCGAACGGCAAGGTGAGAATGTTACTCCATTCCACCCCGAGGTCCTTCAAGTCGGAGAGGTTGATGTCCAGCACACTGGCTTCGATGAGGAGCTGGTCCCCCGGCACGTCAACCTGAGCCAGGAGCTCTTGGATCATCCGGTGCTGCTCCTCCGTGGCGGTCACCACCAAGGCATTCTGCCGGTAGTCGAAGGTGACGTCCTCCGGCCGGAGTCCTGTATGGCGCCGGATCATCTCCACGAGGGCCGCCCCCGGGTCCGCGGGACCGATGGGCGCGAGGATCCGCTCCGCCTCTGCCCCTGCCCTCGGACGCTCGTCCACGAAGATCCACTGGAGCCGGTACACGCGGGTGATCCGGGGCGGAGGCGGAGGGGTCGGCGGTGGCGGTGCGGGCCGGGCCTCCGGCACGTCCAGCCGCCGGATGATCTCCCAAACCCGGGCCTGGTCTGACCGGGAGGCCACCACGAGGAGGGAGTTCGTCGCCCGGTCCACCGTTACCTGGGTGCGGACCACGACCGGTGTAGGGGCGGGTGTGGGTGTGGGGGGAGGGGTGGGCCCTACCTGCACGATGGTGGGAGCCGGAGGGGCCAAGCGCTCCCCGAACAGGAGCGGCGTGATCACCCTCGCCACGTCCTCCGCCCGCGCGTGCTGAAGCCGGTAATGGCACACCACCGCGGCCTCCGGCGGCACCTGGTCCGCGGGGACCACCAGGACGTTCCGATCCACGAGGACGTAGGCGAGCCCGAGCGGCCGCGTGACAAGATCCAGGGCCTCCCGCAGGGTGACGTTGAGCAGCCGGATGGTCAACCGCCGCTCCCCGGCCTCCGGGGAGACCACGATGTTCACTCCGGTGATGCGGGCGATGGCGGTGAGGATCACCGCGAGCCGTTCGTTGAGGAAGGAGAGGGTGAACCGGCGCTCGTTCGGAACCCGAGGTGCGGGCCGGGGCTGGAGGTCATCGAAGCACTCCCGGGTAGGTCCGGGAGGAGGTGTGGGAGCGGGTGCGGCAGGCGCCTGTGCCTGCCGCGGGGCCTGAGCCTGAGGCCTTCCATCGGAGCCGGAGAGGACCGCCGCGAGCCGCCTCCCCTCCGACTCCCGCACGAGCCGCACCGGTCGGGGCTCCCGGAGTTCGATCGCAAGCCGCACCACCCCGGGAGCCTGCTCTCCCAGCCGCACCTCCCGGACCGGGCCGGATCCCGGGATGCGCCGGGAACCGCCCGGAAGCTGCACGCCTACGAGGTCCACCACCACCAGGGTCTCGGGTTTACCCGCCCATGAGACTTCCCGGAAGGTGAAGGGTCCGTCCGAGACCACCTCCACGCGCATCGCGCCTTCTGCCCGACTGATCCGCACGTCCTGGATGGTGTGCAGCACGGGCCGGCGCGCGGGTTCTCCGAACGCCACCACCACCCCCTTCCGGTCCTGCGCGAGCCGCACCTGCACCACCCGGGGCTCCCGGAGCTCGATGGCCAGGCGAACCGTGGTAGCGTCGTGCTGGCTAATGCGGGCCTTGGTGATGGACGGATGCCTCAGGGGCAGGTCCCCGGCCGGAATCCCCAGGGTGGCCCCCTGGAGGTCGAGCACCACAAGTCCCGCGGGCTTTCCCGCCCAGTCCACGAGCCGGTGCTGCACGGGCCCGCTCGCCCGGATCGTCAGTTCCAGGCTCCCCTCCGTGCCCCGGAGGGACACCTCCGTCACCTGGACGGTGGAAGCGGCGGGAGCGATGGTCCCCAAAAGTCCGAGGAGCAGCGTGATCGTGAGCGCGAGGGCAGATGCACGTCGTCTCATTGCGCCTCGACCTCCCCCAGGTGGAACACGTGCTCGAAGGTGCCGCGCTGGACCCGCACGAACTCCGGTTCGACCGCCACGATTCGAAATCCTTCGATCACATCCCCCACCCGCGCGAAGTAGATCCGCTGCCCGAACTGCAGGACCGCCACCCGCACACCGCCCTGGATGACGGTGCCCGTGGCCCGGAAAGGGACCGTGGGTCGCGGGGTTGGGGTGGGACCGGGAAGGGGTAGCTGGCCCAGCCTCGGTGCCTCCCCCGGGAAGAACGGCGGCGGGGCAGGGGGGAGCGGGGGCGGGGCGGGCCGGGTAGCCGCACGGGGTGCAGGAGTAGACATCTGAGGGACGATCAGCGGGTTGAACGGGTTGGGGCGGCCCACGGGCCGGGCAGGGAGCGCCACCCGTACCGGAGGCGGGGTCGGCGAAGGGCTGGTCTGTGGAGTGGGCGTGACCTCAGGCGCGGGGGTAGTGGCTACGGACGGTGTACGGAGAGGGGGCAGGGTCTGCGGCCGCGATCGAGCGGAAATCCTCGTGTAGGCCGCGTAGCCTACCAGGATCGCGAGGATCGCGGCGAGATAGGGCAGCAGACGGCCCCGCTGGCCTCTCCCGGGCGCGGTCACGGCCTTGCCTCCGTCTCCGGGAGGACGTAGGTGGTGGCCCGCACGGAGAGCTGCAGGACAGACGCCTTCCCGGGCTGCGGCTGCCCGGCCGGACTCATCCGTACCTCGGAGAGCACGAGCAGCCGGGGAAAGTTCTGCAGCCGCTGCAGGAAGTCCACCAGAGCCTCGTAGTCCCCCCGGGCGCCCAGCTCCACGGAGAACTGCTGGTAGGCGGGAGCCTGGGGTTCCTGCGGGCGCTGGCCACCGGTCCGCTGCCCCGGTGGCGGGGTGGGAGCCGCGAGGGGGCCCGGCCGGACCACGGTGATCTGGGCCCGCGACTGCCGCACGGTCTGTTCCAGCTGCACCAGCAGCGCCGGGATCTCCCGGGCAGGCGGGAGCTTCGCCTCCAGCTCTGCGAGCCTCCCCCGCACCTCGTTGAACTCTCGCTCCACCTCGGGCCGGGAGGCGACGAGGGCTGCGAGGCGCTCTCGCTCCGCGGAGGCCTGCCGGATCTCGCCCTCAAGCCGTCGGAGCTCCGCGATCCGGGGCAGGTACACCAGGTAGTAGAAGCCCAAGAGGATCAACAACGCCGCCGCCACCAGGAGGAGGACCTGTTCGCGAGGTCTAAGGGTCACCGCGTCTCTCCCTCCGGCGTGGGCTGGGGTCCTCCTGCGAGGGCGCCCGTGAGCGTAAACCGGAGCACGTCCTGCGTGCCGATCCGCTGGAGTTCGCTCACCTGGAGGTCCACGTTCTCGAAGTGCGGGGTGCGCTCCAGGTTCACCATGAAGAGGGCGATGGACTCGTTGTCTCGGGCCGTCACCCCTTCGATCTGCACCGCCCGTCCTCCTTGGATGGCGAAGAGGGTGATCCAGGAGTCCTGCGGGATCGCTAGGCTCAGGTCCAGGATCGCCTCCGCGGCCGGGATCTGGGAGGCGAAGAACTGCCGGACGAGGCTCTCCCGCCGGCGCAGCCCCTCCAAAACCCGCCGCATCCGCTCCACCTCCTGGGCCTCGGGCCGGAGCTGCTCCACCTCCGTCTGCAGTCGCGCCAGATGCGCGCGGTTCGAGGCCACCCGGACCTGCATCACCACAGCAGCCACCACCAGGCTCAGCACCAGGGCCGCGAGGCCCCCAACGCCCACCACCACGGGCGTGATCCGTCGCCGCCTCCGCTCGGGGGCCAGCAGGTTGATGCGGATGCTCAAGCTTCCAACCCCCTCAGGGCAAGCCCCGTAGCCACCGCGAAGGCCGGGCCCCCACCCTGGACTGGCCGCTCGGTGGGGTAGTACCGGAAGACGTCGCCCACCTCTACCGGAAGGCCCAATTCATCCGCGAAGAATGCCGAGAGGTTGGGTATCCGTGCGGTCCCGCCTGCAAGCAGCACCTTCTGGATCTCCAGGCCGCCCGACCGAGTCAGGAAGAACTCCGCGGACCGTCGGATCTCCGTCACGATGTCCGCGAGGACCGGAGAGATGGCCTCCGCGACCCGGGCGGAGGAGGGGTCCTCCGCGGGCAAGGAACCCACCGGAGCCACCGCCTTCTCCTCCTTCACGACCTCCGCGGCACCGGGCTCTAGGTCCAGGGCCGCGGCCACCGCCCGGGTGAGCGTATTGCCGCCCGTCACGAGGGTCCGGGAGAGGTGGAGGCGATCCCGGTGCACGATGAGGATCTCCGTCGTGTCTGCGCCGATGTCCGCCACGAGAACCGGTCCTTCCATCGCTTCCTGCCGGAAGACACGGGCGAGGGCGAAGGTGGTGACCTCAAGCACCTCGGCCCCCAGCCCTGCCACCTGCAGGGCCCGCACGAACCCTTCCACCACCTCGGCCCGGGCGGCCGCGAAGAGCACGCTGAGCTGCTTGCGCGCTCCCTCCTGGACCTCCTCCACCACCTGGTAGTCCACCCGCAGGTCTTCCCCGGCCACGGGCACATAGCGCTCCGCCTCGAACCGGACCGCGTTGCGGAGCTCCTCCTCCGGCATCTCGGGAATTTGGATCTCCCGGACCACCGCGGCCCGGCTCCCGAGGGCCGTCACCACCCGGCGGTGCCGGATGCCGGCCTCCTCAAGGGCCGCCCGAATGGCCGCGCCGAGTTTCTCGGGGTCTGCCACCCCTTCCAGCAGGGCCCCCACAGGGGTGCGGGCACTGCCCAGCCGTGCGATCCGGTAGCCGTCCCGGCCCCGGGCCAGCTCCACCACCTTGATGGCTCCGGCGCCGATGTCGAGCCCTACGGGGGTGCGTGCCATCGTTTCCCTGATCTGCCGTGACGTATGCTCCGTTCCCGCCCTTGGGTGGAGGGCCCCGATCTACTGGGGCCTGGGTTCGACGCTTTTCGGAAAAATTCCTGCAAGGACCGGACCTGATCTCCCACCCTCCAACCGAGGCCGACCACCCGCCTGGCGGGTGCACTCCGATCCCGGTCAGAACCCGATCTCCCGCCACGAGGTGACCACCACCGCGGATCCTCCGGGTGCGGCCAGGAAGTTGTCCAGGGTGATGGGGAGGTAGCGCCGGAGGTCCGGGACCTGGTAGAGGTCCACGTTCTGCTCGAACACCAGCAGCCGGGAGATCACCGAGCCGTACAGCTGCAGGTTCTTCTGCATGGTGAGGTCGCACCGCTCGGGGGGTAGGCTCACCTCACACCCGCTCAGGACCACGAGGTTGAGCTCCTGGTTTTCGGAGTTGCCACTCAAGCCGAACCGCACCCGCCCGTGGACCAACACGGTGAGCAGGTCTCGGGTGGGGAAGGTAGTTTGGGGGTAGAAAAAGCCGCGACTTGCCCACCGTTGAGCGCGCAGCATCTCCTGCACGTCGAACCCGTAGGTGGGGGAGGCGTTGCTCGGGTTACAGGCCGTACCGCGTTCGCAGGCAACCACCACCAAAGCCCCGTCGTCCGGGCGGCAGGGGTCGGAATCCCCCCGGGTCGGATCACAGGCTTCGGTGGGATCGTTGTTCAGCCGGTCGTCTAGATCTTCCACCCGGTACTCCACGTCCTGGAGGACGGACACGCTTCCGGGCACGTAGATGACCTGGGTCCCGCTCCGTACCCGACCGTCCGCGTCGATCCACCGGCCGGACACGTACAGTTTGGCAGCTGCCGCGTCGTAGTACGCGGCACAGTGCTTTAGGACGTCCCTGAGCGGCGCTCCAGCCCGTACCTTATCGAAGCACTGACCGTCTACCTGCGGCGGGACCGAATCCCGATCCAATTTTGGTAGAGCCCACTTCTCCGGCGTCCCTGGCCCGCACCTTGCGCGGGGAGGGGCAGGAGCGAGCGAGAGGTCTTTGGCCCTACCCTCTGTCCAGGTACCTTCGCACAAGTACAGGTAGACCATCTGCCCGCCATCCAGAGCGTTCGTGTAGCTGCCCCAAAGTCCTGGGAACTCCGCATTGCAGTTCTCTTCGTTGATGGGCGGGCTCAGAGTTTCGTCCGGCACCCCCCGGATGCATTTGGCGGCCCGAAGGACGTTCGCCAACCGGATGTCCGGCACGACCCGATCCTGCAGGAGCTTGTGGACCTCCATGGCCCCGCCCCGGTTGATGCGCTCTCCCGCGATGTGCACCCCCAACATGGGCTTTTGCGGTGTCCCGATCTGGGCGTTGCCCTGGAGGATCAGGTTCCCGCACACGAAGGTCTGGTTGTCGTAGACAGGGTCCTCCGAGTCCCCTGCAGAGACGGGCCGGTCGTTCAGCTGCTGGCTGTTCCCCTTGAACTCCCAGTCCCCCCGCACGTACACGGAGCCGTGGATCCGGAAGGTCCCATTGCCCACCCTCGTGGCGTCCACCCGCAGCGCGGAGTACGAGACGAAGTCCGCGGGGGTGACCCGGTTCACGGTGAACTCGAATCCCCGACTCGCCCGGCCCACCATCCCCACCGCCCGGAGCCGGACCTCGTTCGGGCCTGACGCCTCCAGCACGGTGACCGTGTACCGTCCGAAGCTCTGCGCTTCCGGTAGGGGCGACGGGGAGGCCACCGGGCCCGTCACGGCCTTGGCCGCGCACACGGGTTCCGAGATGCCACCGGGAGGAGCTGGAGCACTCGCCGCAATGGCTCCGTATCGGGGATAAGGGACGTTGCTCATGCACTCGCCCGCGAGCAGGTCGTAGAGCGCCCCTCCGGGACACCGGCCCACCGCGTCCTGGCCTCGGGGGTCTGCCTCCGCCCAGTTCGCGTCCAACCGCAGGGATGCCAGGGCCCGGGCGGCGGCCGCGTCCGCCACCAGGAACGCCCGGGCGGAGTCCTCCGCGGTCTGGGCGGTAAAGGTCTCCGTGATGGCCGTGGTGACCAGGGCTGCGGTGGACAGCAGCAGGATCATCACGGTGATGAGAGCCACCACCAAGGCCATCCCCTGTTCCGACCCAACCCCGCCGTTTCCCTTCCTCCACTTCCACCTCACGGCAGCACCTCCAGCCTCCGGGTGGCCTGGCTTGCGACCACCAGCTCCTCCCCGAGCCGCGGGCTCCACACCCGCACCCGCACCTTCACCCGGAACACATCGGCGAGTTTCCCGGTCTGGACCGAGCCCGAGCAGGTCTCCGCGCCGGCCGCCAGGGATTGATCCGGCACCAGCTGGTCGTCCAGGTCGTAGTAGCAGAGGTTGAGGTCCGTGACCGTGACCTCGCCTACCTCCTCCGCGGGGGTGAGCGCCCGGAGGACGGTCCCATCGCTCCCGGTCATCCGCTCCACGAGGCGGTTCCCGTCCAGGGTATACTCCAAGCGCTCGAAGGGGCCACACACGCCACCCGGGGCCACATCCGCCAGGAACGCGAACTTCGTGGGCGTGGCTTCTTTGTAGAAGGGGAGACAACCGGCCCACCGCCGCTCGTACCCCTGCCCCGCGAGTCGGATCCGCCGGATCATCCAGTCCAAAGACGCCCGCCCAGCCTGCTGGACGCCCACCCGGTGCTGGCCCACGGCCCAGGTCCGGGCCATGGCGCTGGTCGCCGTAAACAGGGCTCCCAGAGCCACCGCCAGGATCACCAAGGCAAGGAGGAGCTCCACGAGCGTTAGGCCTCGCTCGTCCCGTTCCATCCTCATCGCCGCACCACGCTCGTCGCCCCTTCCACGAAGGGCCGGGCGTCGCCCTCCTGGCGGTACAGCCGCACCCGGGCCCGCATCACTGCAATCACGCAGTTGCTCGGACATCCTTCCAACCCCTCCACCTCCAGGATCACCTCGGCTTTTTCAAAGCCTGGGGGAAGTGCACTCTCCCCGGGTTCCTTTTGGGTACGCGTGATGGTGCGCTGGACGGCCGCTCCGGACCGGATCCAATCCCCGCCCGGATTCAGGTAGTTCTCCGTCAGGTACCCGTAGCCCCGAGATCTCAGGTAATCGAGTTCCCCCTGCAGCCACTGCAGGGCCACCGTCTTCGCCCGCGCCGGCCGCTCCGCCTGCTCGGTCCGGGCCGCTCCGATCTGGGCGACCGCCCGGGTGACGAGCTGCACGCTCGCCAGCACCACCACCGTCACGAGGGTGAGGGCCACGACGACCTCCAGCATGGAAAGGCCAGCTCCGCTTTCCAGGACCCTCCGTAAACCCCTCACCCGCTTCCTCCTCTTCATGGACAGGAAGTCCCCGGAGGCGGTACCGTCACCAGCCCCGCCGCGTTCACGCACACGTACCGAACATACCCTCCGCCCCGCACCGTGATCCGGAAGGCCGTGCAGTTGTGCCCATTGCACGTAGGATACACGATCCCGGAGGGGACGAACGCCAGAGCGTCTTCCGGACCGGGCTCCACCCGCACCCCCGTGGGGTACTCCTGGGAACTCAAAAGGACCCCGTAGGCCCGCAGACCCGAGGCGCTGGGACGGGTGCAATCGAACGAGGCCTCCTGGGGCACCACGTACACCCCCACCCCTCTCCCCTCGAACGCCACGCCCACGCACCGAGCCTCCGCCGACTTCGCCACCGCAGCCTGCTGGGCCACCCGGACGTCCGCGGCGATCTCCCGGGTGGTGTTCTGCACCCGGCGCTCCATCACCACCCGCTGGTAGGCGGGGAACGCAAGGCCCAGCAGGATGGCCAGGATCACCACCACGAAGAGGGTCTCGAGCACGGTGAACCCGGCTTGCCCGCCCTTCCACGACACCGGGGCCTCCTCCAGTTCCCTGGCTCTGCGGAGTCGTAGAGCAAGACGTGTGCCACCCTATTAAGCCGGGACTGAGCCCGCGCGGGTGCGGGTGGGGAGCCGGGGTGCGGGAGTGATTCGGTGGCACCGGATTTGCTTGGTCTCGGGCCGGGAACCATGGGGCTGAGGTGGCTGCCGGGCTTCTTCCAGGACCACGGGCGGCTCCGGCGGGCGGAGCGCACGCGGGGCCTCCTGCTGGGGACCTTAGGGTACGCTTTAGGGCTCGGGATCCTGCTGGTGTTCCGATCCTGTTCGCCATCGCCCTGCTCACCCGGTACACGGCCCTGGTCCCGGAGGCCCGGACCCCCCTGATGGTGGGCTGGTTCATCGCCCTGGCCTTCGCAGCCGGGTACGGATCCTTCTGGCCCCTACTGGGCCTCACGGGGCTCATGGGCGTGGCCTACCTCGCGGCGGTGGTGGGGCCTCCGCCTTGGGAGGGCGTGCGCCAGAGCGGGATCCGGCCGGCGGTGGAGGCGATGCAGGCTCTGATGCTGGTGTGCGCGGGCGGGATCATGAGCGCCACCCTGGACCGGATGCGCCGGCAAAGGGAGCGGAACCGAGCCCTGCGCCAGGAGCTCGGCCGGGTCAACCGGGTCTTGGCGGAGATGGCCATGACCGATCCGCTCACGGGCCTCCACAACCGCCGCTACCTGGAGGCGGTGATGGCTCAGGAGTGCGCGCGGGCCGCCCGATCCGGACACCGGTTCGCCCTGGCCCTTCTGGATCTCGACAACTTCAAGAACTACAACGACACCTTCGGGCATCCCGCAGGTGACGACCTCCTCCGGGAGGTGGCGCGGGTCATGAGGGCAAGCCTGCGGGCCGGGGATGTGGTGGCCCGGTATGGCGGGGAGGAGTTCGCGGTGATCCTTTTCGGTGTGACCCCGGCTCAAGCCCACCGGGCCCTCGAGGGACTCCGGAGGCGGATCGAGGAGGCCACCCAGGAGCCCCTCACCGCCAGCGCGGGCGTTGCCCTTTGCCCGGATCACGGCACGGATCCCGAGGCCCTGGTCCGGCTCGCGGACGAGGCCCTCTACCGGGCCAAGTCCCTCGGGAAGAACCGGACGGAACTGGCGAACTCGGCATCGTGAGTGCTGGGACCCGGAGCCCGCCGCGCCCGCCACCGATCCACCACCTGGAGGAAGGCCTCCACGCACCGGGGATCGAATTGAGAGCCGGCCATATCCCGGATGTGGCTCACCGCCTCCTCGTGGGTCCATGCCCTTCGGTACGGGCGGTCGGAGGTGAGGGCGTCGTAGACGTCCGCCACTGCGAGGATCCGGGCTGAAAGGGGGATCCGCTCGCCTACCAGGCCCTCGGGATAGCCGCGACCGTCGTACCACTCGTGGTGGTGCAGGACGGCGAGCAGGAGGATGCCCACGAGAGGACTGCCCACGAGGAACACCACGAGCGCCCTCCCGGCAAGATTCCGGCCGACCTCCGCGGGCCTCTGGATCCCGCCTCCCTGGGCCTCCACGATCCCCCTGCCTCCTGGGAACGTGGCAGCAGCAAGAAGCGTGCCAGGAACTCTACGCCCTGCGGCCGAAGGCCACGAGGAACATGGGGCTGTGGCCCGCGGCGTGGGGCGAGAAGAAATCCGTGACCTCGTCATCGTAGAAGGTGAGGCCCGTGGCTCGGAGCCCCAGGGCATGGGCCAGGAGGTAGATTTTCCCTCCCCGCACCCCGCCCTCGAGCTGCGCCGCTCGGTACCCGCGGCCGCCGAGGGCGTGGAGGATTTCCGCCAACTTCGCCATCCAGAACACCGCTACCGCGGCCTCCCCGGCCGCGGGCTGCTCTAAGGCCAGGTACGCTGCCTCCTCGCGGAACTCCCCGGGCCGGAGGAGCTCCACGGCTCCCCGATCCCGGCGAAACAGGTACGCGCCGGGCGGGAGTCCCTCCACCGCGTGCACGATCAAATAGGGAACCAAGAGAGAGGTGCCGTCCGGGAGGAAATCCGCGGGAACCGCACCCGTGGCCCGCAAGAGGATCTCCGAGAACGCCTCGAAGGGGATGGAGGCCCGGGAAAACCGCCGGGTGGACCGCCGACGCTGGATCACGTCTTCCATGAGGACTCCGGGCAGCCGATCCGGGGGCATGCGGCGGAGGGGATAGACGGGGCCCGAGGGCTCGCCCAGCACGACCTGTGCCCGAGCCCTCCGCCAGGCCCGCACCTCCTCCGGGGACCTGAGGGAGGACGCCGCGTGGGCAGCGAGGACAAGGGGTTCCCGGATCTCCCGGCGCAATACGGGATCCACGGCGTATCCCAGAGGGTGCACGGGAGGCGGAGGAGGAGGGAGATCGGTCTGCCCGAGGACCACCAGGGCCACGGGGAGTTCCCGGTCCGCTTCCAGGTCCAGAAGCCGCGTGATCTCTCCATCCACGAACCCCGCGACCACCCGCACCGGGATCCCATGCGCGGCGGCCACCGCGAGGAGGTTACTGAGCACGGTCCCCGAGTCCCAATAGACGTGCCGGTAGGCCCGGGCCCGGTACTTCCAGGCGTTGCGCTGCCACACGCTGGTGAGGACCAGTACGGCCTCGGCCCGGCCCACCGCCTCCAGATCTCCCGCGGCCCGGGCGAGGAAGGCCCGGTAGTCCCCCGTCCGGAGCCGGAGCAGGCTCCGGTCGTGGGGGCTGAAGTGGTACACGCCCGCGGGAAGACCCGGCAGGTCCGCGCACACCGGGTAGACCTCGATGTGGTACAGGGCCCCGGTGCAGGGGGCGGCCCGGAAGGCCACCTCCCCGCCTGGGGAACGCCGGGTGCGGAGGATCCCCGCGCTGTAGTGCAGCAGGGCTGCGAGGGTCCGGAGGTCAAGGCTTGCCTGACCCTCGTCTCCGGGCGAGGCCACCGCCGCCACCGCGGCAAGACCGCTCGTGGGGAGGTCCTCGGGGAGCGCGAGGGGCTCCGGCCCCCGGTAAACTTTCACGAGGCGCGGCTCGTTAGACCAATCAAGCCTTCCCGGAGCGCGCCGGACACTCCAGTAGGAGTGCTTGGTCGCTTCGTGGTAGGCCAACAGTTCCGCGAACCCGTTGCGCATGGCACCTTCTTCCTTCATTCTGCGTAGGGGGCAGACTTCCCCCCCAGAGCTCGCACCGTAGGGAGGCGGACCATGCCTCAGGATCCGTTCCGGTTGGGACTCACGTTTGACGACGTCCTGTTGGTGCCCAAGCGCAGCGGTGTGGTCTCCCGCGCGGAGGTGAGCACCCGCACCCGCCTGTGCCGGGGCATCACGCTTGAGATCCCCATCGTGAGCGCCAACATGGACTCCGTCACGGAGAGCGAGATGGCCATCGCCATGGCTCGGGTGGGCGGGATCGGCATCATCCACCGGTTTTTGCCCATCGAGCAGCAGGCCGCGGAGGTGCGGCGCGTGAAGCGGGCGGAGAGTGTGGTGATCGATCGTCCGTACACCATCGAACCGCACCAGACCCTCCGGGAGGCGGTGGCCTTCATGGAGGAGCACGGGTCCGCGGGGTTGCTGGTGGTGGACGAGGAGGGAAGGCTCCTCGGCCTGGTGACCGCCCGGGACCTGCTCTTCGAGGAGGACCTGAACCAGCCCATCACCCGGGTGATGACCCCTCGGGAGCGGCTGGTGACCGCGCCCCCGGACGTGACCCTGGAGGAGGCCAAGGAGATCCTGCACCGGCACCGGGTCGAGAAGCTGCCGCTCGTGGACCGGGAGGGGAAGCTGCGAGGCCTCATCACCCAGCGGGACATCCAGAGCCGCATGAAGTACCCGCAGGCGACAAAGGACAGCAAGGGCCGGTTGCGGGTGGGTGCCGCGGTGGGGATTCGGGGAGACTACCTCGAGCGGGCCGCGGCCCTCGTGGCGGAGGAAGTGGATGTCCTGGTGGTGGACGTGGCCCACGGGCACAGCGAGGGCGTCCTGCGGGCCCTAGAGCGGCTGCGGGAGGAACATCCGGGTGTTCCCCTGATCGCGGGGAACGTGGCCACCGCGGAAGGAACTCGGGACCTGATCCTGGCCGGTGCGGACGCGGTGAAGGTGGGGGTCGGCTCCGGCAGCACCTGTACCACCCGCATCGTGACGGGCGCCGGCGTACCGCAGCTCACCGCCATCCTGGATGCGGCCCGGGCGGCCCGGGAGTACGACGTGCCCGTGATCGCGGACGGCGGCATCCGGAACTCCGGGGACATCACGAAGGCCCTGGCCGCGGGCGCGAGCACGGTGATGCTCGGTAACCTCCTCGCGGGCACGGAGGAGAGCCCGGGCGCGCTGATCGTGCAGGGCGGCCGGCAGTACAAGGTCTTCCGGGGGATGGCGAGCCTGTGGGCCACGGCCCGCAGGCGGTCCCTCGACCATCCCGTGGAAGAGGAGGAGCTGAGCCAGATCGTGGCGGAGGGGATCGAGGCTCGGGTGCCGTACCGGGGCAAGGTGGCGGACGTGGTCGGGCAGCTCGTAGGCGGGCTGCGCAGCGGGATGAGCTACTGCGGGGCCCGCACCATCGAGGAGCTCCAGCGGAATGCGGAGTTCATCCGGATCACTCCCGCGGGCCTACGGGAGAGTTACCCCCACGACGTGGAGCCTCTCTAGCCCATGCGGCGGCGCGGTCCTGTGGGCCTGGTGGCCCTCCTCTTGCTCGCGGCCGCCCTGTGGTGGCGGGAGCAGCAGCCCTCTCCCCTCTGCCCGCATCCTCCGCGCCCGGAGGAGGTCCTGGAAGCCACCGTGCGGCACGCGGTGGACGGGGATACGGTGGACGCAGAGGTCGGGGGCCAGCGGGAACGGATCCGGCTCATCGGGGTGGACACCCCCGAGATGCGGGATCCCCGCCCGTCCATCCGCGAGATGGCCCAGCGGGCGGCCCATTTTACCCGCGACCGGCTCGTGGGCCGCCGGGTGGGGCTGGAGTCGGACGTGGAGCGGCGCGACCGGTACGGGCGGCTCCTGAGCTACGTGTGGCTGCAAGACCGGCTCTTCAACCTGGAGCTCCTGGAATTCGGATACGCGCGCCTCTACACGGTGCCTCCCAACGTCCGGTACGTGGAGTGGTTCCGGGCCTGCCAGCGCTTGGCCCGGGAAGCCCGAAGGGGCCTGTGGGCCCGGTAGCTCAGGGCAGGCGGTGGAGATGGAGCATGGAGAGGGCCACGGAGCCCATGAGCAGGACCGCGGCCGCGGCCGCCGCGAGCGCGGTGACCTCCGTGGGCCTGCGCTCCCACCCGATCACCCGCCCCAGGGTCCGGTAGACCCGCCGCAGCTCGGATGCGGTACTGGCATGGTAGTAGGTACCCTCCGTGATGGCAGCGATCTCCTTCAGGGTCTCCTCGTCCAGCCGCACCCAGATCATACGACCGCCCAGGTTCAGAAAGGTGCCCTCCGGGGTCCCCACCCCTACCGTGTACACCTTCACCTGCAGGTCCCGGGCGATACGGGCCGCATCCAGGGGCGGGACCCCCCGGTTGCTCTGCCCGTCGCTCATGAGCACCACGGTGCCCGGCGGGAGCTTGCCTTGAGGAGGACGCGGGGGATTCGAGAGATCTTGGGGGCGCTCCCGACCCGGGAGGGCGTAGACCGCCTCCAGGAGCCCATCTCCGATGGCGGTGGCGAACTCCGCCACGAGCCCCTCGATGGCCCGGATCACCCGCTCGTGATCCGTGGTGGGCGGCACCAACAGCGACGCGTACGAGCTGAAGGTCACCAACCCCACCCGGGCGTCCCGGGGCATGGCCCGCACGAACTCCACCGCCGCCCGCTTGGTGGCCTCCAGGCGATTCGGAGGGATGTCCTCCGCCAGCATGCTGCGGCTCACGTCCAAGGAGAGCACCACGTACACGTTGCTGGCGGGGACGGGAAGCGGGGCCACGGGCCGGGCAAGGGCGCCTAGGGCCGCCGCGAGCGCGAGTCCGAACAGCCCGGCGCCCAGGTGCTGGCGCCAGCGCCTCCCCCGGCTCACGACGGCCAGGAGGGTGGCGGCGTCCGGGTGGGTCACCGCCCGCGCGCTGCGCCGCCGCAACAGCCCTGCATACCCCAAGGCCAGGAGGGGAAGGAGGAGCAGGCTCAGCAGGGCCGCAGGCCACTGGAAGCTCACGGGAGCCTCCGGTACCACACCAGGGAGAGCATCCCCCCCATCACCATCGCAAGCCCTCCGGCCGCCGCGAACAGGGCCGAGAGTTCCGTGCGCTCTCGCTCCCACCCAAACGACCGCCCCAGCTCCCGGTACACCCGTCGGAGGTCCTCGGAGCTGGGCGGGTAGAAGTACCGACCTCCGGCGATCGCCGCGATCTGCTGCAACCCCGTGGGGTCGAAGGGGATAAAGACCAACTGGCCGTCCACCGTCTGCACGCTGCCCTGCGGGGTCCCCACCCCCACCGTGTAGATCTTGACCTCGAACCGCCGGGCCACCTGGGCTGCCTGGAAGGGATCCACCCCGAAGGTGTTGACCCCGTCCGAGATCAGGAGGATGGCGCCGGGCGGGAGGGGCTGGGCGGTGGGCGAAGGCGTGGGAGGGGGAACGGGGAGCGTCCCGGGCTGTCCCATCAGGAGCTCCTGCCCGGCCTGCTCCCGGCCCGGAAGGGCACGGACCGCGGTGAGGATGGCGGACCCGATGGAGGTGGCCTGGGTGGGTTGTAGCCGGTCCAGGGCCTCTAGCACGTCCTGGTGCTGGGTGGTGGGCCGCACCAGCACCTGGGCGTAGTCGCTGAAGGAGACGAGCCCCACCTTGGCGCTTCGGGGGATCGAACGCAGGAATTCCCGGGCCACCTGCTTAGCGACCTCCAGTCGGCTCGGCTGGAGATCGGTAGCGACCATGCTCTTGCTCATGTCCACGGCGAGGATCACCGCAGCCCGGTTCGCGGGGAGGAGGATGGTGCCCACGGGTCGGGCGGAGGCGAAGATGAAGAGCGCAATGGCGAGGAGATACAGGTAGAAGGGCAGGTGGGGGACCCGCAGGTTCCGTCCCCGGTGGAGCAGGGGCAGCAGGTGCGGGTCCGCGAAGGCGGCCGCGGCCCGGGCCTGGTACCGGCGCAGAGCCCACCACCCCGCGAGGAGCAGGGGCAGCCCCGCCAAGCCCACCAGCATCACCGGCCACGTGAACTCCACCGTCGCCTCCTCCGGAGCGCCACGAACCGCACGAGGGGCTCCACGATGCTGGCGTGGGTGGAGAGGGTCAGCACGTCCACGCCCGCGCCCCGGAAGACCCTCTGCAGCCGCTCCTCCCGCGCGGCCACCAGCTCCCGGTAGGCCCTCCGGACCGCGGGGTCCGAAGTGTCCACCCGCACCTGCTCTCCGGTCTCCGGGTCCTCGAAGGTCACCACGCCCACGTCCGGGAGCTCCCGCTCCGCGGGATCCGTGACGCGCACCGCGATCACGTCGTGCCGACGGGCCAGGTGCCGCAACGGTCCCTCCCACCCCTCCGGGGCCAGGAAGTCGGAGACCAAAAACAACAACGACCGCCGTCGCAGCATCCGGTGCAGAGAGCGGAGGGCCTCCGCGAGGTCCGTCCGCCCCCCGTTCGCGGGACTCTCCGCCCGGGTTAGAGCGTGTACCAGCCGCAGGACGTGCCGCCGTCCGGTCCGCGGGGGGAGCAGGACCCGGTTCGGGAAGAGCAGGGCTCCCAATTTGTCCCCGTGCCGGGCGATGATGTAGGCGGCAGCCCCGCAGAACTCCGTGGCCAACTCCCGCTTGAGGACCCTCCGCGTGCCGAAGGCCATGGAGGGAGACAGGTCCACGAGGAACCAGGCGGTGAGATCCTTCTCCTCCAGGTACTGACGGACGTGCAGGCGGGCGGTGCGGGCGGTGACGTTCCAGTCAATGCGCCGGACCTCGTCTCCCGGGATGTATTCCCGGACCTCCGCGAGGTCGAGGCTGGGGCCGTAGAAGATTCCCGTATAATCGCCGAACAGGAACCCGTCCAGCCGCCGGACGACCTTAAACTCGAGGCGTCTCAAGATCTGCTCGGGTGTCTCCATACGGATCCCCGATGTGCACCTTGGGAACCGGCACCCGTTCCAGGATGCGGGCAATGATCTGGTCGGGGCTCACCTCCTCCGCCAGGGCCTCGTAGGACAGCACCATGCGGTGCCGCAGGACTTCAAAGGCCAAGTCCCGAACGTCCTCCGGAAGCACATACTCCCGTCCCCGCAGTACCGCGAGGGCCTTCCCGCCCAGCACCAGGTTCAAGGGCGCCCGGGGGCTCGCTCCGAAGGAGATGTACCGGCGGAGCTCTGGCAGCCCCACGCCCCCGGGATCCCGGGTGGCCACCGCGAGGGAAACCGCGTACTCCATGACCCGAGGCGGAACGTACACGGTGTCCGTGATCCGCTGCAGCTCCCGCAACTGTTCGGTGTCCATGATCTGATTCGCCTCCGGCGGCTGCTCCCCCGTGCCTCGTTCGACCACCTCGATCTCCTCGTGCACGGAGGGATACCCGATCACCACCTTGAACATGAACCGGTCCAGTTGGGCCTCCGGGAGCGGATAGGTTCCCTCGCTCTCGATGGGGTTCTGGGTGGCCATGACCAGGAAGGGATCCGGAAGCTTATAGGTCTGCTTGCCGATGGTGACCTGCCGCTCCTGCATGGCCTCCAACAGGGCCGACTGCACCTTGGCGGGCGCCCGGTTGATCTCGTCCGCCAGCACCAGATTGGCGAAAATCGGGCCCAGTTCCGTCTCGAAGGTCCCTCGGGCCTGGTTGTAGATCCGGGTGCCGATGAGATCCGCGGGCACGAGGTCGGGGGTGAACTGGATGCGTTTGAAGTCCCCTCCGATGACCTTGGCCAGGGTCTTCACCGTGAGGGTCTTGGCGAGCCCCGGGACGCCCTCGATGAGCACGTGACCCCGGCTCAGGAGGGCCACCAGGAGGCGCTCCAGCATGAGGTCCTGGCCCACGATGACCTTCTTGACCTCGAAGAGGACGTTCCGCAGGGTGCTGGCCGCCTGCACGTAGACTTCCGTGGCGAGGGGCATCCCTGACCTCCCGGGGCTCCGTTTGATCCGATGGTACCGCCGGCGGCAGGAGGGGTCAACGCGGGAGCTTCACACCCCCGTGACAGACCCTTTAGCCCTTCACGGCCCCCGCGGTGAGTCCCGCGATGAACCGGTCCATGAAGGCGGAGTAGACCACCGCGATGGGGACGCTGGTGAGGAAGCAGGCGGCCATGAGGGACCCCCAGTAGAAGACGTCCCCCCGGACCAGGGCCACGGGAACTCCCAGGCTGATGGTCATGCGGTCCACCTGGCTGATGAAGGTGAGGGCGTAGATGAACTCCTGCAGGACCAGGGTGAAGGCGAAGATGACCACGGTGAGCATCCCGGGGATCGCCAGGGGCAGCACCACTTTTCCGATCACCGCGAGCCGGCTGTACCCATCCACGAGCCCCTGCTCCTCCAGCTCCCGGGGTACGGACCGGAAGAAGCCCATCATGAGCCAGGTGCAAAACGGAACGGTGAAGGTGGGGTAGACGACCACCAGGGCCCAGAGGGAGTTCTGAAGGCCCAGCCAGGAGACGAGCCGGGCAAAGGGCAGGAACAGCAGGGTGGGCGGGACGAGGTACGTGAGGAAGATCCCGATCCCCAGCCGCTCCCCCCACCGGCCCGCGAGCCGGGCCAGGCTGTATCCCGCGGGGACCGCCACCAGGAGGGTGATGAGGACCACCAGAGCGCCTACGAAGGCGGTGTTGCGCAGCCACAGGAAGTAGGGGGTGTTGAGGAAGAGCAACCGCACGTGGTGCAGGGTGGGCGGTTCGTTGAAGATCCAGGGGATGTGCTGCAGGTTCGTGGCCCCCACGTACAGGTCCCGATTCTGTTTGAAGGCGGTGATGAGCATCCAGTAGAAGGGGAAGACCGCGAAGAGGGTGAACGCGAGGGCTGCGGCATAGAGGAGGGTCCTCCGCAGAAGCCTGCCCAGCCTACGGCCCCTCACGCCCCGACCTCCGCCCTCCGGGCCACCCGCAGCAGGAGCACCGCCACCACGAGGAGGATGGGCAGGAGGAAGATGGCCACCGCGGCCCCCTGCCCCAGGCTCGCACCCAGGACCCCGCGTTGGAAGGCGAGGGTACTGAGCACGTGGGTGCTGTTGTAGGGGCCTCCCCGGGTGAGCAGCCACACCACGCTGAAGTCCGTGGCGGTGAAGACGAGGCCGAAGAGCACCGCCACCGCCACCACCGGGAGCAGCATGGGCAGGTTGACGTGGAAGAGTCTCCGCCAGAACCCCGCCCCGTCCATCAGGGCCGCCTCCTTGATCTCCTGCGGGATGGCGGACATGCCCGCCAGGATCACTACGGTGGCGAAGGGGAACGTGCGCCATACGTGCACGGTGAGGATGGCCACGGTGGCCAGCCCCGGATCCCCGAACCAGTACCACCACCCCTGCAGAAGGCCCAGCTTCTTGGCGGTCCAGTTGATCACGCTGAAGGTGGAGTCGAAGATCCACACCCAGGCCATGGAGGACAGCGCCACGGGAGCCGCCCAGGGCAGGAGGAGCAGGGACCGCACCAGCCGCTTTCCCACGAAGGCAGCGTCCAACACGTGGGCCGCGGCCGTGGCGAGCACCATCACCAGCAGCTGCGAGACCAGCATGAACCGGAGGGTGTTCTGCAGGGCCCGGTGGAACTGGCTGTCGGAGAGGAGGACCTGGAAGTTCCGGAACCCCACCCAGGAAAACTCCAGCCCGCCCGCCACCGCGGAGGAGAAGCTGAGGAGGATGGCCATGAAGAAGGGAACGCCCACGAGGAGGATCACGTAGAGCAGGGCCGGTGCCAGCAGGAGGGGACCGAGGATGGATTCCCGGTCCGCCACGGTTCGCCGACCGGGCCGGACGGCAGGCGCAAGGAAGGGGGCCTCCGCGGGGCGCCGCAGGGCCATGGAGTTCGCCTAGGTGGGAAAGACCCGCACGATCCCCGCCCGCTCCAGGCGACGGCCCGTGTTCCGGTCGAAGAACCGCAAGGCCCGCCGAGGTACTGCGAACTCGTACACCTCGCCCTCCGCGATGGGTACGGTGATGGTGGCGGGGACCGCTGCGATCACGGGCTGGTCCGTGCGCTGCTCCTCTTCCAGGAAGCCGTACACCAGGCGATCTGAGCCCAAGTACTCCACCTCCCGCACCCGGAGGGAGTAGGTGACCACGTCCTCCGCGGGATCGAATACGCTCCGGGGCAAAAAGGCTTCCGGCCGGAAGCCCACAATGGTGTGCGGGTCCTGCTCGATGAGGTTCATGGGCGGAGAGCCCAGAAAGGTGGCCACGAAGGTGTCCGCCGGGTCGTCGTAGACCTCCTGGGGCTTTCCGATCTGGCGGATCCGGCCCGCGTCCATGACCGCGATGCGGTCTCCGAGCCCCATGGCCTCCACCTGGTCGTGGGTCACGTAGATGGTGGTGGTCCCCAGCTGCCGCTGCAGCTGCTTGAGCTCGAACCGGGCCACGGCCCGCAGCTTCGCATCGAGGTTGCTGAGGGGTTCGTCGAGCAGGAAGAGCTTGGGGTCTCGCACCACGGCCCGGGCCAGGGCCACCCGCTGCCGTTCCCCGCCCGACAACTGCCGTGGCCTTCGGCCCAGCAGCCGCTCGATCCCGAACATCTGGGCGCTGCGAACCACCCGCTCCCGGATGCTCTCCCGAGCCAAGCGCATGGCCTCCAGGGGGAATGCGATGTTCTCGAACGCGGTCTTGTGGGGATAGAGGGCGTAACTCTGGAAGACCATGGCGATGCCCCGGGCCCGGGGTGGCACGTTCTCGTCCACCCGCTGCCCGCCGATGTAGATCTCGCCGCTCGTGGGGACCTCCAGGCCCGCTATCATGCGCATGAGGGTGGTCTTCCCGCAGCCGGAGGGGCCGAGGAGGACGAGCAGCTCGCCCTCCTCGACCGAGAGGTTCACTCCGTTCACGGCCCGAACGTCCCCGAAATGCTTATGCAGGTCCCGGATCTCCACGTACCCCATGGCCACCGTCCCAACCCATTCTCCCTCACCGCCGATCCCGATCACCACCCCCCACGAAGCCTTGACGCCGCCACTTCTGGAAGATCTCCAGGCACCGGCGGTGGGTCTGCGCCACGGCTTCCCGCACGCTGAGGCGGCCCGTGGCGGCCTGCGCGAACATGTCGGGGATGAGGTAGGTATCGAAGATCTCGCCTTCCGCGGGATTCGCGGGCCCCGGGTGTCCGATGTTCGTGGACCACTGCTCCGCGTCCGCGAGCACGGCCAGCTTGTTGACGGGCCGGGACCCAAAGGGATCCCGCAGGCAGGCGGCCCGGATCCACTTCCGCCCCTCCTCCGGCTTCTGGGCCACGGGCACCCGCCGATCGGCCACCGAGCCCATGAAGGAGGGGAAGTTGTAGAGCTTGCTCGCCAGCACCGCGTCCCGATAGTTATCCACGAGGTGGAGCAGGAACTCCTTGGCGTTGTCGGGGTTGCGACTGAACCGCCAGATCACCCAGACACCCATCACGTGCTCGCTCGCCCACCGTCCCCCCGGTCCCCGCAGGGCCGGCACGAAGAAGATGTCGTCCGCCACGGGCAGCCGGTTGTCCTGGGCCGTGCGGTACGCGGAGATGGAGTTGAGGATGTAGCTGGTCTGGCGGGCGTTGAGGGCCTGGTTGTTGCTGGCCGCGTTCCAGCTGAGGACCGCGGGGTTCATGCACTCCCGGAACAGCCGCACCCCGTACTCCACCGCCCGGATGGTCTGCTCGCTGTTGAGCACCACGTTCTCGTTCGCGTCCTGGATGCTGGCGCCGAAGGACCACAGGATGGCCCGGCACGCCATGTTGGAGTCGATGTCCTGGCTGAACCCGATGCCGATGGGGATCTGGATCTCCGGGAACCGGCGCTTGATCTCGGTTCCGGCCCGGATCAGGTCGTCCCAGGTGCTGGGCCCGTTGGGATAGCCCACCGCGGTCCACACGCTCCGGAGATAGTCGCCTGGATCCGGCACCCAGTTGTCCGAGAACCCGTAGAACTTCCGGGTGTTGGGGTTGTACACGCTCTTGCGCACCAGGGGCACCATGGGCCCGTAGCGCCGCTCCGCCTCCTGGTTGATGTCCCGTAGGTCCAGCACGTGGGGCTCGAAGGCGCTGGGGGGAGCGAGGAAGAAGAAGAGGTCGTGGCCTTGCTGGGCCGCCACCTCCGCGTTCGCTCGGGGCACGATGTCCGCAAACGAGATGTGGTCCACGGTGACCCGGATCCCCCGCTCGCGCCCCCAGCGCTCCGCGAAGGGATCGAACCACTCATCGAAGGCGGGAACGAAGTGGCTCCAGGTCATGATGCGGAGCTCCCGCTGCTGGGCCGCGGCGTAGTTCCGCACGAACACGTACGGCGCCCCGAGGACCGCAGTACCCACCGCCGCCCGCTTCAGGAACTCCCGCCGGGAGATCCGCGCCTCGCCCTCGTTCCCCTTCCGCTCCTCGTCCATTCCCTCCACCTCCTCCCTGGTCCTCAAGGGACGGTTACGCCCTCGCGGCAGGTTTTTCCTGCGCCCCCGATCACTGCGAAACCACCACCGCCCGCCCCACGATCTCGCCCCGGTCCAGGGCCCGATAGGCAGCCTCCGCCTCCTCCAGCGGGTAGGTGCGGGAGATCAGATGGCCCAGCGGGAGCGCCCCCCGCGCCAGGAGGTCCACGAGGATCGGCATATCTGAGCGAGCCCGTCCCCCGTAGGACCCCACGATCTGGATCTTCCGCCGCACCAGGCGCGTAATCTCCACGGGTGCGGTGACCCCCGCGGGGGCGATTCCCACCATCACCGCCCTTCCGCCGTCCCGCACGGATTCCACTGCCTGCACGAAGGTCTCGGGCCGCCCCAGAGCCTCAAAGGCCACATCCACCCCTCGGCCGCCCGTCACCTCCCGGACGGCCTCCTGCGGGGCTTGCCGACGGGCGTCCACCGTGTGCGTGGCCCCCAGACGTCGGGCGGCTTCCAGCTTCTCCTCCCGCACGTCCACCGCGATGACGGGATGGGCGCCCACGAGACGCGCGAGGATCACCAGGGCGGACCCCACCCCGCCCACCGCGAACACCGCCACGGACTCCCCGAACCGGAGCCGGGCCGCGTGGCGTACCGCGCCGAAGGCGGTGAACACCGCGCAGCCCAGCACCGCGGCCGGCTCCAGAGGAATTCCCACGGGGAGGGGGAAGACCCCTGTAGCCGGGACCACCGCGTACTCCGCGAGGCCGCCCATGGAGTACATCCACACCGGAGACCCGTCGGGCCGGTACAGGCGCGTCTCGCCATCGTAGAGGGTTCCCCGCAGCCGGTTGAACTGGAAGAACCGTTCACACAGGTCCTCCTCGCCTCGTACGCAGTAGGTGCATCGTCCGCAGGGGAGGATGAAGGTGCACACCACCCCCTGGCCCGGCGCGAGATCCTCCACCCCGGGCCCCACCTCCTCCACGATCCCGCTGATCTCGTGGCCGAGGACGCAGGGGGTAGGGAACGCCACCTCCCCTTTGATCACGTGGAGGTCCGTGTGGCACACCCCGCAGGCCCGAACCCGGACCAGGACCTCGCCCGTTTTCGGCCTGGGGTCCCGCAGGGTCTCCAGGCGCAACGGCTGCCCCACCTCGGGGAGGACCGCTGCCCTCACCGCGGACCTCCCACTCCCACCGCGGCCTCCAGGAACTCCGTGATGTGCTGCGCGAACGCTTCCGGCTGTTCTACCTGGGGCACGTGACCGCAGGCTTCAAGGGTCACGAGCCGCGCCTGCGGGATCCGCTCGAGGAACATCTCCGCGGAGCTCGCGGGGATGAGCTCGTCCTGCTGGCCCCACAAGAGCAGGGTGGGAATGCGGATGCGGAACAGCCGCGCGGCCAGCTTCGGTACCGTGGGCGCGGAGGCCCAGGAGAGCCGGGCGGAGGTGGCGCGGTTCCGGTACAGGATCCGCAGCTCCTCCCGCCCCAGGGGCGGGCGGGCCGTGGCCAAGGACTTGTCGTAGTACGCCATGGGCGCGAGCTCGTCCGGCGGGGTGGCGAAGATGTCCACCTGGGCGGCTCCGAGGTTGATCCCCACGGGGGCCACCAGCACGAGGGCCCCAAGCGAGTGTGTGCACAGGCTCGCCACCTCCGAGGCGATCCAGCCCCCGAGGGAGTGACCGACCAAGGCCACCTCCCGCAGCTGAAGCGCCTCCAGGAACTCCAGGTAGAAGATGCCGAGGTCGTGCACCGTCTCCACCCACCCCGGACGCCCGCTCTCCCCGAACCCCGGGTGCTCTGGGAAGAGGACGGTGTACCGGCGGGACAGAAGTTCCACTCCCAAAGCCCATGCGGGTCCGCCCGCCCCGTGGAGGAACAGGAGCACGGGTCCTTGCCCCGCCCGCCACATGCGGATCTCTGTCCCCGCCACTCGGACGCGTTCCCAGCTCGGTTCCATCTCTCTCACCTCCTCCCCTCAGGGTGCGATGTACAGGCCTCCGTTCACGTCCAGGGTTGCACCCGTGATGGAGCCGCCCGCTTCCGAGCACAGCAACAGCACCGCCGCGGCCACCCCCTCCGGGGTCCCGGGACGTCCAAGCGGGATCCCCCGGGCGAGGGCTTCCAGATCGTCCCGGACCTCCCCGTGGGGGATGAAGCCCGGGGCCAGGGCGTTCACGGTGATGCCATAGGGCCCGACGCCGCGTTCACGAGGATGTCTGCCCGTCCGAAGCGTTCCGCCTCTGCCACGGGCCGAAGATCTTCCACCCGGCTCACATCCGCCCGCACCCTTTCATTCCCTCCCTAGCCCGCGGGGATCCTGCGGGAGGCGATCCGGGCGGGCTCCGGTTCCAGATCCGCCCGCTCCACCCGTCGCATCCAGACGCCCCGGGAGACCGTGGGATCCAGGGCGTCCCGCACCGCGTCCCCGAGCAGATTGAACGAGAGCACCGTGAGCAACAAAACCAAGCTCGGCGCGAACACCACCCAAGGCGCTTCTCGCAGCACCATCTGCCCCATGCTGGCGATGTTCCCCCACGTGGGCGTGGGCTCCACGATGCCGATCCCCAAAAAGCTCAGTAGGGCTTCCGTGAGGATGGCGGTGGGGACGGTTAGGGTCGCCAGCACGATGAGGGCGTCCAGGGTGTTGGGCAGGATGTGGCGCACGAGGATGCGGGGGGAGGAGGCTCCGAGGGCTCGGGCCGCCTCCACATACCCCTGCACGCGGACGGCCAGCACCACCGCCCGCGCCACCCGCGCGAAGCGCGGGGCGACCCCGAAGCTCAGGGCCACCACCACGGGGAACACCCCGTTTCCGATCAGGGTGACCACCACCATGGCGAGGATCAGGGGCGGGAAGGACAAAAAGACGTCCACCAGCCGCGAGAGGGCCTCCTGGACGAACGGACCGGAAAAGCCCGCCGCCATCCCCCAGAGGGTTCCCACCGTCCCCCCTACCCCCACGGTCCCGATCCCCACCGCGAGGGCGTACCGGGTCGCCCACACCGTGCGGCTGAACACGTCCCGACCGAGCCGGTCCGTCCCGAAGGGGTGCTCCGGGCTGGGCGGCGCCAAACGCTCCAGGCTCTGCGCGAAGGGATCCGTAAGACGCAGGTACGGGGCCAGGAAGGCGACGGCCCCGAGGAGGATCACGAACCCCGAAGCGATCCAGAGGATCCAGCTCCCCCCGATGGCGCGCCGGAGCCGCCGCACCGCCGAGGTCTCCCAGCCCCCCGCAAAGCCACGCCGTCCCATCTCCCGCCCCCCTAAGCCGCCACCCTCGGATCGAGGAGGGTGTAGAGGAGATCCACGAGCTGGTTGAGCAAGATGGTCATGAGGACGGAGACCAGCACGATCCCCTGGATCAGGGGATAGTCCCGGGCGTAGATGGCATCGAGGAGCAGCCGTCCCAGACCCGGCCGGGCGAAGATCCCCTCCACCACCACCACTCCTCCCAGGAGCGTCCCCATGTTCAGGCCCACCACCGTCACCACGGGAATGAGGGCGTTCCGCAGGACGTGTCTCCGGAACACGTGCATGGGCTCAAGGCCCTTGGCCCAGGCGGTGCGCACGTAGTCCTGCCCGAGAACCCCGAGCACGCTCGAGCGCGTGATCCGGCTCACCAAGCCCGCGAGGAACATCCCCGTGGCCAGGGAGGGGAGTACGAGGGCCTTCAGGGTCCCGCCGACCCCCTCTCCCAAACCCGACGCCGGAAGGACCCGCCAGTGGAGGGTGAAGAGCACGAGGAGCACCACTCCCCATACGAACACCGGGAGGGAGATGCCCACGAGGGCGAGCACACTCACCAGTTGGTCTATGGGCTTGCCCCGGTTCAGGGCCGCCACCACCCCTGTGGGGACCCCGATGAGCACGCTCACCACCGTTCCCCCCAGGGCCAAAAGCAAGGTTGGGCCTAGGGCCTGGGCCAGGAGCTGGGCGACGGGGACCCGAAACGCGAGAGAGGTACCCAAGTCCAGCCTGATCAGCCCGCCCACGTAGTCCAGGAACTGTCTCCACAGCGGCCGGTCCAGACCCAGCTGGGTCCGCAGGGCCTGCACGGACTCGGGGGTGGCGCTCACGCCCAGCATGGCCGCCGCGGGATCCCCAGGCACGATGCGCAGGAGGACGAAAACGAGGACCAGCGCCCCGAGGGCCGTGGGCAGGATCTGGACCAGCCGGTGGAGGAAGCGCCGAGTCATGCTTCACTCGAAGGAGAGCCGGGAGAGGTCCAGGCCCCACAGGGCCTCCACCCGGCGGGGCATCCCCCGGAGCTGGGGCACGTGCACGTTGCGATCGAACTCCATCACGAGCGGGATCATCCACACGTTCTCCATGATCTTCCGCTGGAGCGCCACGTACATCTGCCGCCGCTTCTCCACGTTCGTCTCCCGGCGCGCGGCCGCCAGCTCTGCCTCCAGGTCCAAACCGCTGATGTAGATGGCTCCTCCCTTGGACCGGCTGAAGATGTCGGAGAGATAGAAGTCCGGGTCCGGCTGACGCACGCAGCAGTGCACCGCGAAGGAGATGCTGCCGTCCCGCCGCAGGACCCGCTGGATGAAGGTGGGCTGATCCAGGACCTCTTGCTGGACCCGGATGCCCACCCGCCGCAGTTGTTCCGCGATGACGTCCGAGGTCACCTTCATGACGTCGAAGACCTGCATGGGGAGGTCCAGGCCGTCCCGGTAACCGGCCTCCACCAGCAGCTGCCGTGCCTTCTCCGGGTTGTACTCGTACCGCGGCACCTGCGTGGTGGCCGCGAAGTAGCCCTCCGGGACGGGCGAGTACCAGGGCCGGCCGTACCCCGCCATGCTCAGGGCGATGACCTGCTGCCGGTTGATGGCGTGGGCGATGGCCCGCCGCACCCGCACGTCATCCAGGGGCTTCTTTGTAACGTTCATGAGGAGCACCCGGGGCAGGTTTCGGCTGTAGTAGGTCACCGAGAACCCCCGCTCCCGGAGCCGCTTGATCACCGACTCGTCGAGGGCCTGGATGCTGTACAACATGTGGTACTGCCCGTTCTCCAGACCCACCACCATGGCGTTCAGGTCCGGAACCGTCCGGGTGATGATGCGTCGGATGCGGGGACGTCCTCCGAAGTGCTGATCGAAGGCTCGGAGGACGACCTCCGTGCGGGGGATGGCCCGCTCCACCTCATACGGCCCCGTGCCCACGGGATCCCATGCGAAGGCCGCACCCCGCTCCCGGGCCGCCCGGGCGTTCACCACGGGTCCTACCCGATAGTTGGTCAGCAGATGCAGGAAGGGGGCGTACGGCTCGCTCAGCACGAACCGGATGGTGTAGGGATCGAGAACCTGGATCTCCCGAACCATGGACAGGAGCCCTGCGAAGGGGGATCGGGTCTCCGGATCCCGGAGCCGGTCGAAGGAAGCCTTCACGTCCTGAGCGGTCAGCCGCCCGTACCCCTTCTGCCAGGTCACGTTCCGGCGAAGCCGGAAGGTGTACACCAGTCCGTCCGGGGAGACCTCCCAGCGCTCTGCCAAGTCCCCCGTGAGCTCCGTGGTGTCCGGTTTGTACTTCATCAGCGCGTTGTACACGTTCCGCACCACCAGCATGTCTTGGGTGGTGACCGCGAAGTGGCCGTCCAGGGTTCCCTGATGGGACGGGAAGACGATCACGAGGGTGTCCGGCTCCGCCGGACCCCCGAGGCTCGCCCCGGCCAGGACCAAGGAGAGCAGGACCGCACCGACCACCCACCGGATGCGCATTTCCCTCACCCCCCCTGCGGATGCGTTTTTACCTCCTTCGCGAGGCGGACTCTTCCTCCTCCCACGGCACCCTCCGCACCTCATGGGCCTGGAGGGCGGGCAGGACCTCCCGGGCGAACCGCCGGAGCTGGTTCACGAACATCTCGTGCGGCATGGCCCCCCGGTTCATGTGGACGAGGAGGATGTTCGCCCCCAGAGCCTCTGCCTCCTCGAGGATCCGCTCCCGCACCTCCTCGGGACTCCCCCACGGCAGGTGTTCGATGTGCTGCCGAAGCCGCTCCGGGGTCATCCCCCGGTACCACTCCCGCTCCATGAGGGCCGCTGCCCGGTTTTCGGGCCGGATGTAGTCGTGGGCGCGTTCGCTCACGTAGCCCAGCTCCCGCTGCACGCGGGTGTCCGTGACGTTCCCGTGGCTGAAGAGGGTCCGGTAGAAGTACAGCGCGTAGGGTCCGGCTTCCCGGAAAGCCTGCTCTTTGCTGTCCGCCACGTACACATCCACGCTGATCACCAGGTGCTCCGGAGTGATCCGGTGTCCGTGGGCCGCGAGCTGGGCCGTGTAGTATCGGATGATGTCCTGCTGGAGCCCCCGGCTCCCGCGACCGCCAAGGCCCGGGGTGATGGGCAGGTTGTACCTGGCCGCGAACTCGATGGTCTCCTTGCTGGTGGTGACGGGCACCCAAACGGGGGGATGAGGCTGCTGGACCGGCCTCGGCCAGAGGGCCACGTCCTTAAAGGTCCAGTACTTTCCCTCGTAGCTGAAGACCTCCTCCGTCCACAGGCCCCGGAGGATCTCCCATGCCTCCTCGAACCGCTCCCGGGACTCCGAGTAGGGAATGTTGAAGACCCGGTACTCCCGGGGGATTCCCCGCGCGATCCCCGCGATGATCCGTCCGTCGCTGAGGCAGTCGAGCATGGCGATCTCCTCCGCGAGGCGGAGGGGGTTGTGAAGAGGCAGGAGGTTCGCGTAGATGAGCATGCGCAGACGCTTGGTCCGCTGGCTCAAAGCCGCGGCCATGAGGTTGGGGGAGTTCATGAGGCCGTAGGGGGAGGTGTGGTGTTCGTTGAACCCCACCCCGTCGTAGCCCAGCCGCTCCATCTCTTCCCAGGCCTCCAGGTGCTCCTCGTACGTGCGGACCGCCACCTCGGGCTTGAAGTACCGTTTCGGCAGCGGCCAGGGCAACTCATCCCCCACCTTCAGGTGGTCCAGGTGCTCTGCATAGGGCAGGAGATCGAACACGAACACCTTCACGGCACGCCCCTCCCGTTCAGGGTCCAGTATTCCCGGCGGAAGAAGAGGAGGGGTGCGTCCTCCGGCCGAGGAACGTCCCCGTGCTCCACCTTCCCCAGGTACACCGTATGGTCGCCGGCCTCGTAGGTGGCCACGATCCGGGATTCCAGGTACGCGAGGCACCCCTCGATGATGGGGGCCCCGCTCTGTCCCGCCCGCCACCGCACCCGTCCGAAGCGCTGGAATCCGTCCAGCTCCGGGTTCGAGAAGACCTGGGCCACCTCCACCTGGTCGTGGGCCAGGATGCTCACCGCGAACCAGCCCGCAGCGTCCAGCACCGGCTTTGTCCGGGAGGCGTTCGCCACGCACACGAGCACGAGAGGAGGGTGCAGGGAGACGGAGGTGAAGGCGTTGGCGGTCATGCCATGCACCACCTCCCCCGCCCTCGCGGCGAGGACGGTCACCCCCGTAGGGAACTGCCCCATGATCCGACGGAAGGTGGGGGCATCCATGGCAGGGATCCTTGGTTTACTCTTGTCATCCTACCACGCCTCGTCCGTGCCCCGGTCACCCTGGCCCCTCCAGCCTCCGCCAGTCCGGCTGGGGTCCCCACTGATTGGCCGCCCACCGGCTGTCCGGCCACTCCCGGGGCGGGTAGTGGGCCCGGTCGTCGTAGAACCGCTCCAGCTCCGCGGAGAACTCCACCCGGTTCCGGTCCGGGTCCTGGAAGAACAGGAAGAGGTTGTTGCCGGGCCCGTGGCGGCCGGGACCCCAGATGAGGGGGATCCCGCAGGTCGCGAGGTGATCTGCCCACCGCTTCATGTCCTCCCATCCTGCCACCTCGAAGGCGTAGTGGTCCAGGCCCACGTCCGGCCCGCGGACCGCGGCCATCACGTGGTGCGGGGGGCCGCAGCGGAGCCACACGAAGTTGCGGGCTTGCCAGTCCGACACCCGGAAGCCCAATGCCCGCTCGTACCACTCCGCCACCGCCACGGGATCCCGGGTGGTGTAGGTTACGTGCTGCAGATAGGGCCCCGGATAGGCCAGGGGAGCCGGATCCGGAGCATCCCGGGCGGCCTGGAGCAGCAGGCGACGTCCTTCCACATCCTCCACCGTCAGCCCTTCCGGGTTCTCCTCGTAGGGCACACCCGCCGCTAGCAGGCGATCCCGGGCCTCTGGTAGGTCCTCCACCTCGTAGACCGTGCACAGGAGGACGGGCTCCGGAGCCGGCCGGAACGCGAGAAAGGAGGGTGCTGGGCCGGCCGCCACCCGATCCGGACCGAGGGCGGTCAGGCCCAAAACGGTGCGGTAGAACCGAACCTGCCGAGAGGGATCCGGGCTCCCGAACACCAGCCCCACCAGCCGAGTCACCGGGGAGAACCGCCGCGCGCTCATGCCTCCCTCCCCTCGGCTCTGCCCTCCCCGCGCCCGCCGAACTCGCTGTCCCCGGGTTCGTAAAGACCATAGGGCAAGGGCGCTCCCACGGGCCAGGTTCCCTCCACCTGCATCCGTCGGCCCACCTCCCGCGCCCGGGCCACCACCCGGGCGCCCAGCTCCCGCTGCCGGGGTTCCCAAAGCCCCAAGGCCGCCTCCACGTCTCCGCCGCACCGAACCAGAGCCTGGCTGAGCTGCCACGCATCCTCTGCTGCCTTCGCGGTGCCCGCCGCGACGTGGGGGCGGGCCACGAAGGCCGCGTCCCCCACCAGACAGGCCCGCCGGGAGGCCATCCGGCGGACCTCCACATCCCCGATGAGTTGGAGGAAGGGACGAGGGGTGTGGACGACCACCTCCGCGAGTTGCGGGGGAAGCTCGTCTCGGGCCCGCTCCCGCAGCGAGTGGATCAGATCCTCCCGAACGCTCACCGGAGGGACCGAGACCGGCTGCCGGATTCCTTCCCGATCCGTCATGAACGCGTCCAGGTGCGCCGCATCCACGTTCCAGTACCATACCCAGTTGATCCGGCTGTCACCTCCCCCTCCCTCGTCCGTGTGCACGATGGGGTAAGCCAGGGCATGACCCGGCTGCAGGAGGAAGTACGTGACGGACTCCGACAGCCATGCGAAGGTGTCCGGGGAGATCTCGTCTCTGCCCACCGCCCCTCGCCAGGCCAGGTATCCCGCATACTCCAGGGAAACTCCCGGCGAGATCCATCCGCGGCCCGTGGACCGGATGCCATCCGCCCACACGAGCAGATCCGCAGTTCTTTCGGTCCCGTCCGCGAGCCGGATCCGAACCTCCGCCTCCCGCTCTTCCTGGGCCCAGACCTCGCACCCCAGGCGGTAGCACTCCTGGCCGAAGAACCCCAGGTAGGCGCGGTAGAGAGACGAGTACGAGGCGAACCAGTAGCGGCACGGCGCCTCGTGAGCCACCCCGCCGCCCCGATCCAGGTACCGCAGCTTCCGGACCGCGGCCGCAAACGAAGGAAGCGTCACCCCGTGGTCCACGAGGTACCGGACGGTGGCAGGATGCAGTACGATCCCCACCCCTCGGCCCTCAAGGAAATGTGCGGACCGCTCGTAGATGATGACCTCGCAGCCGATGGAGCGAAGCCACAGCCCCGCGTTCAGGCCGCCGAGGGACCCGCCCGCGATCGCGACCCGGAGTGGCCTTGCGAGCACGGTCCTTCACTCCCTGACTACTCCCCGCTCCGGCCCCCCAACTCCCTCGGGAGTCCGCTGGAAGAGCTCGATCAGGTACCCGTCCGGGTCCTGGATATAGAGCTGCATCACCCCATCCCCCCGCGGCATGGGGCCTCCCAGGATGGGAATCCCGGCCCGGAGGAGCTCCTCCCGGGCCGCCTCGAGGTCCGCGACCTCGAAGGCGAAGTGAGTGGCAAGGCCCGTGCGCTTCGCGCTTCCCGCCTCCGGAAAGCCGGGCGGGGCTGTGGTGTCCTCGGCCAAGATCAGGTGTACCTCCGCGTCCTGCCGCCGGAACCAGGCGCCCCGAAAAGTGAACGTGGACGGTCTTGGGACCTCCTCCAGTCCCAACACCGTCCCGTAGAACCACCGGGAGCGCTCGAGGTCCCGGACCACCAGGCTACAATGCTGCAAAGACCGGATGTCCATCGTCTCCGTCCCTCCTTTCGCGTCTCAGGGAAAGGGCCTCGTGTACCTGTGAATCCTCAACCGAGCCGTGTACGCGTGGGCCATCATGCCCTCCGCCTCGGAGATCCTCGCGGCCCGTCGGGCGACCTCCACACTCCCCTCCCGGCTCAGGCGCTGGTACGTCACCGTTTTCAGGAACTTCCCCACCCACAGCCCGCCCGTGAACCGGGCCGCCCGGCCCGTGGGCAGGATGTGGTTGGTCCCGATGGCTTTGTCGGAATAGACCACCGTGGACTCCTCGCCCAGAAAGAGGGTGCCGTAGTTCCGCAGTCGCTCCAGGTACCAGGAGGGATTTCGGGTCTGCACCTCCAGATGCTCGGGCGCGTACTCGTCCGCCACCGCCACCGCCTCCTCTTCGGAGTCCACCCAGACGACCTCCCCCCGATCCCGCCACGCCACCCGCACGACCTCGTGGGTGGGCAACTGGGGGATGAGCCGCTCCACCTCTTCCAGCACCCGGATCCCGAGGTCGCGGCTCGTGGTCACCAGAACCGCGGGAGAGTCCGGGCCGTGCTCCGCCTGCCCCAGAAGGTCTGCGGCCACCACGTGGGGATCCGCACTCTCGTCTGCGATGACCAGGATCTCCGTGGGACCCGCGAGGAGATCCACCCCCACGGTTCCGAACAGCTGCCGCTTCGCCTCCACCACGTACGCGTTGCCGGGTCCCACGATCATGTCCACGGGCCGGATCTCCGGGATCCCGTAGGCCATGGCCGCGAGGGCCTGCACGCCTCCCAGACAATAGATCTCATCTGCGCCCGCCACCGCCATGGCCACCAGGGTGGCAGCGTAGATCCCTTCCCCACGCGGAGGCGCGCACGCGATGACCCGCTCCACCCCCGCCACCTTCGGGGGGATGATGCTCATCAGGGCGGAGGCGATGAGGGGGTAGCGTCCCCCGGGCACGTAGCACCCCACGGAGGCTACGGGGGTGTGCCGGTGGCCCAGGATCACTCCGGGTCGGATCTCCACCTCGAGGGGTCCAAGCGTCTCCCGCTGCAACCGGGCGAAGGAGCGTACCTGTTCCGCGGCGAACTCGATGTCCTCCAGCAGCTCCGCGGGCAGGGACCGGCGGGCCCGTTCGATCTCCTCTTCCGTCACCCGGAAGTGGGGGGGATCCCACCCGTCGAACCTCCGGGAGTATTCGCGCACCGCTTCTTCTCCTCGCCGCCGCACGTCCTCCAGGATCCCGCGCACCGTCTCCTCGATCGCGCGCCGATCCCCCGCCTCCTTCGGAGCGGCCCGCTTCAGGTACTCCCGCACCTTCCCCTCCTCACCAGGCGACCCAACCTCCGTCCACCAGGAGCGTGTGTCCCGTGACCATGGCCGCGGCATCCGAGGCGAGGTACCGAACCGCGTCCACCACGTCCTGAGGGTCCGCCAGACGCCCCAGGGGGATGCGGCGCAGCACCTCCTCCCGGAACCAGGGATCTTCCAGCATGCCCCGGGTCATGGGGGTCTCCACGAAGGTGGGCGCCACCGCGTTTACCGTCACGCCGTAGGGGGCCCATTCCACGGCCAGGACCCGAGTCAGGTTCACCACCCCCGCCTTGCTGGCGCAGTACGCGGCGCGGAAGTAGAAGCCCACGAATCCCATCTGGGAGGCCATGTTCACGATGCGGCCGTAGCGCCGCTCCACCATCCGTCGGCCCGCGGCCTGGGCGGCGAAGAACAGGCCCTTGAGGTTCGTGTCTAGAACCAGGTCCCACTCCTCCTCCGTGACCTCGAGCGCCGGCCGCGGAAGGTTGATCCCCGCGTTGTTCACGAGGATGTGCAGAGGGCCCAGCCGTTCCTCCGCCTCCTCCACCATCCGCTGGACGTCCTGGACCCTCGTGACATCCGCCTGCACCACCACCGACCTCCGACCCAGATCCCGGATGCGCCCCGCGACCCGCTCGAGGTCCGATCGGCTCCGGCCGGCCACCGCCACATGGGCCCCCGCCTCCGCAAGGCCCACCGCGATGGCCTCCCCGAGCCCCCGGCTCGCGCCCGTCACGAGGGCCCGCTTATCTTCCAGGGAGAACCGCCCGGTCCCTCTCGGTCCCACCTTCGCGGTACACTCCGCTCACTGCTCCGAGACGAGACGGCCCGCCACCGCCCAGTTCTCCTGAGGGACGGGATCGAAGATCACCCAGATGTACTCCTTGGGGACCTGGGTGTGGCGGTGCACCACCTCCGTGATCTCCTCCGCCAGGGCCTTCCGGGTTTCCTTGGACTGCGGGAACGAGCTCACGCGGATGACGGGCATCTCCACCCCCTCCTGTTCAAAGATTTTCCTCTTCCCAGAGGGCCAGGGCTCGGACCGGAGAGCCCGACAGCCCCACGAACCGAAGAGGCAGGAACATGACGTAGAACCCATCGTGTCGGGGGATGCGCTCGATGTTGTTCACGATCTCCGTGTGGATCACCTCCCGCTCCCCGTGCACCCGATGGTTGGGATAGCTCAGATCCGCGGGGTTGTCCGTGCTGGGAGCGTCCGTGCACACGTTCACCACCCCCTGATCCAGGATCCACCGACTTGCCTCCTCGTCCAGACCCGGATACTCCGTCAGGAACCGGTAGGGGTCCTGCCAGTGCTTCGCGGCTCCCGTGTAGTACAGGAGGGTCACGCCCGGCCGGAGCTCCACCTTCGCCTCCCGCAGGGCGCGCTGGACGTCCGCGAGCCGGATGTGCTGCCGGGGCGGGACCCAGCTCACGTCGATCCACACCCCGGGGGTGATGATCTGGGTGAGGGGGAGCCGGTCCACGGTCTTCTCCGGCCGCCGGGGATTGAAGTGATACACCGCGTCTAGATGAGTGGATACGTGATCGCACATGGCGATTCCGAACACCCCGTATCCCTCGAACGGGGAATTCGGAGGGAGCCGCAACCGCCGGACGTCCTCGTGGGTCAGGTGCCACCACGTCGCCACCCGCATGTGGCCGGGATACACGGGGATGTGCGGTCCGATTTCCCGGGAGAGGTCCAGGACGTGAACCCGTTTGCCGAAGAGGTCCACCACCACGTGGTCCTGGTACTCCTCCGTGCGCTCCATACGTCCCCTCCCGTGCCTAGATTTCGGAAACCCCCAGGAAGGCCTGGACGAGCTGCGGGTCCCGCTGGAGGCCCTCTGGGGTGGTGCAAAGTGGTACCCTCCCCTGATCCACGATGTAGATCCGCTGCGCCAGCTCCATGGCCACGGTGACCATCTGTTCTACCAGCACCACCGTCACTCCGCGGGCGTGGATCTCCTGCAGCACCTCCGCAAGCGCGCTCACGAGCCGGGGCATCAACCCCTGGGTGGGCTCGTCCACGAGCATGACCTTAGGACGCACTACGAGGGCCCGGGCGATGGCGAGCATCTGTTGCTCTCCGCCCGAGAGGGTCCGACCCTTCTGGCGCAGCCGCTCCCGGAGCCTCGGGAACAGGGAGAACACGTCCTCCAGACGTGCGCTTGCCTCTCGTCCCTTCACGCCCGCGGCGTGCAGTGCCAGCCACAGGTTCTCCTCCACGGTGAGCTCCGGGAGCACCCGCCGCTCTTCGGGCACCCACGCGATCCCGCGCCGGAAGACCTCCTGGGGGGGGAACCCGGTGATCTCGTGTCCTTCCAGCAGCACCCGTCCGGTCCGCGGGGGCACGATGCCCATGATGCTCTTGAGGATGGTGGACTTGCCCGCTCCGTTCCGCCCCACCAGGGCCACGAACTCCCCCTCCGCCACCTCCAGGGAGACTCCCTGGAGCACATGGCTCTTCCCGTAGTAGGAGTGGACGTCCTCCAGCCGCAAAGCGACCCGGCTCATCCCCTGGCCCTTCCCAGATACACCGCCTGGACCTCTTCCGAGGCCTGGATCTCCTCGGGTGTGCCCTCCGCCAGGATGCGGCCGAAGTGGAGCACGGTGATCCGCTGACACAGGTTCATGATGACGGGCATCTTGTGCTCCACGATGACCACGGTCCGCTCCCGCGCCACCTCCTGCAGCAGCTTCATGGTGCTCTGGATCTCCTCCGCGCTCATCCCCGCGGTCGGCTCGTCCAGCAGCAGGACCTCGGGATCCGTGGCGAGGGCCATGGCCAGCTCCAGGTGCCGCTGTTCCCCGTGGGAGAGCGCGTGGGCCGGGAGGTCCCGCTTCCCGTACAGCCCGACCTGGGCCAGTAGGGCCTGCGCCCGCTCCAAGGTGGACCGGTCCAGGTCCACCGGCTGCCAGAAGTTCCATGCCCGGCCTGGGCCCTGCACCACCACCCGAACGTTCTCCAAGCACGTGAGGTTTGGGAACACCTGCGTGATCTGGAAGGATTTCACGATGCCCCGGCGCGCCAGATCGTACATGGGTCGGCCGGTCACGTCCTGGCCCCGGTACAGGATCCTCCCCGCACTCGGCCGGATCTCCCCGGCCAGCAGCCGCAGGAGGGTGCTCTTGCCGGCCCCGTTCGGTCCGATGATTCCTCGGATCTCTCCGGGCTGCAAGGCGAGGTCCACTTCGTCCACCGCGGCGAGAGACCCGAACCGCCGGCTGAGGCGCTCCGTAAGCAGCACCGGCCCCATTATCCCTCCGAACCCCCGAGTGCAGGCGCCTGCTTCCGGAAGCGGGCCTGCACCCGCTCCACCGTGCCCCAGATGCCGTACGGGAACACCAGGACGCACACGATGAAGAGCAGGCCCACGAAAAACGGCCACCGATCCACGATGGCTGGGATGGCGCTCAGGACGTCCTGAAGTCCCACGAAGGCCAGGGCCCCCACGAGGGGGCCGAGCAGCGTCCCCGCGCCCCCCAGGATGGTGATGAGGACCGCATAGCCCGAAGTGGTCCAGTGCAAGCTGTTGAGCCCCACGAACTTCAGGAGGTACACGTTGAGGGCCCCCGCGGCGCTGCTCACGGCTGCGGAGAGGACAAAGGCCCACAGCTTCAGGCGGAAGGTGTCGTAGCCCACTGCCTCCGCCCGGAGCTCGTTTTCCCGGATGGCCTGCAGGGCGGTGCCAAAGGGAGAGCGGAGCAACCTCCGGAATCCGAGGAACGCTCCGAAGGTGAGCAGCGCCAGCAGGAGGTAGACGTCCCGGGAGCTCTCCAGCCCATACGCCCACGGCCCCACCTGAACGTGGGCCACGGGAATTCCGCGCAGGCCGTCGTCGCCTCCCGTGACCTCCCGCCACTGGTGCGCGATGAAGTAGAGGAGCTGCCCGAAGGCCAGGGTCATGAGGGAGAAATAGTCCCCCCGCCGGCGCAGGCAGAAGAACCCCACCACCGCCCCCCCGACCGCTCCGACTCCGATGGCGGCAGGCAGGGTCCAGAGCACGTTCGCGGTGAGCTTCCGGGCCAGCAGTCCCGCGGTGTAGCTTCCCAATCCGAAGAAGGCGGCGTGCCCGAAGGACAGCAGCCCCGTGTAGCCGAAGAGCAGGTTGTAGCCCAGGCCGTAGAGAGCATACACCAGGATCTGCGCCGCCAGAGCCTCGTAGGGGAGCACCACGGGGAGGAGGACGAGGAACGCCGCCAGGGCCACCGGGAAGAACACCGCTTCGAGCGGCCGGCGGGCCGTGAGGGGTTGGGAGGAAACCTTCAGCTCCATCCCCACCTCCTCACTCCGTTCCGAACAGGCCCTGCGGCCGGACCAGCAGGGTGGCGATCATGAGGAGGAAGAGGACCACATGGGCGAAGACTGGGGCCCACAAGAAGGTGAAGCTCTGGACCACACCCACCAGCAGCCCCGCCACGACCGCACCCAACAGGCTCCCCATCCCTCCGATGACCACCACCACAAAGGATTCCACGAGGATGTCCAGGCCCATCTCGGGGAAGACCCCGCGCAGGGGTCCGGCCAGGGCTCCTCCCAGCCCCGCGAGCGCGACCCCTGCGCCGAAGGCGCCCGCGAGCACCCGGGAGATGTCTACCCCCAGGGCCTGGGTCATGAGGGGGTCCTGGCTTGCGGCCCGGATAAACAGCCCCATGGGCGTCCGGTACAGCCACCACCACATGCCCAGCACCGTCAGGGCGGTCGCGAGGAGCACGAACAGCCGGTACTTGGGGAAGAAGCTGAACCCCAGGTTCACCATGCCCGCCAGCTCCGCGGGCACCCGGAATTGAGGGCCGACGGTTCCCCACAGGATCTTGACTCCCTCGATGATCACCAGGGAGACCGCGTAGGTGGCCAACACGCTGTACACCAGGCCCCGGCCGTAGAGGCGGCCGACGAGGCCCCGCTCCACCAGCACGCCCAACGCCGCCATGCTCAACGGGGCCACGAGAAGCGCCAGCCAGAAGTGCCCGGTCCACCCTACGGCGAAGGCGGCGAGGTACGCCCCGAGCATGTAGAAGGCACCATGGGCGAAGTTCACGATGCGCAGGATCCCGAAGATCAAAGAGAGCCCGATGGCCACGATCACCCAGATGGCACCCACTACCACGCCCGTAACGAGTTGCAGCAACAGGGCCTGTGCGCTCATGCGGGCCGGCTCGCTCCCTCCCTTACCGGTGCCCCAGGGCCTCGCAGCTGGGGATCACCCGCTCCCCGTCCACGGTGGCCACGATGTCGAATAGCCCATACGGACCCCGCGGCCGCTCGCGGCCCCGCAGGAGGAAGACGGTCTGGACGGACTGGTGGTCGCACGCGCGCCAGTACTGGGTGTCCTTGTAGTGGGCGTACCGCCGACCCTCCATGGCCTTCGCCACCCGATCGCTGTCCGTGGTCCCGGTCCGCTGCACCGCCTCCAGCAGCTCCCGCACCCCGCTGTAGGCATAGGCCGCGTAGTCCGAGGGAACCCGATTGAATCGCCGGCTGAACTTCGTGTTGAACTCCTTCGACTTCGGGATCCGCTCCTGGACCTCCCACCAGTAGCTGGAGGCGCACACGATGTCTGCCAACACCTCAGGCCCCATCTCCAGGGCCGCGGCGGTGGGGATGATGGGCACCGCGATCTGCGCCCGCTGCTTGAGGCCCAGCTCCACCGCCTGTTTTGCGGAGTTCACGATGTCCCGCCCGAAGTTGTTCAGCACCAGCACATCCGGACGGGCCGCCACGATCTTCGGAAGATACGCGGAGTAGTCCGTGGTGCCCAGAGGATGCGGATCCACCCCCACCAGGGTCGCCCCCACCTCTCCGATCACGCGGCGCCAAGCCGCGGTGTGTTCCTGGCCGTAGGCGTAGTCCGCGTACAGGATGTACACCCGCTTGCCGCGTCCCTCCCGCAGGACGTGCCGGGCTAGGGCCGTGGAGGTCATCCATGGCGTGAGGGCCTCGTGGAACGTCCACGGACTGAAGTCCGGGGGCATGACGATCTTGTCCGACTGGCTGGTGGAGACGAAGATCCTGCGGTGGCGCTTTGCCACCTCGTTCACCGCCAGCTGCACCGCCGCAGAGAGCACCCCCGCGAGGAAGTGCACCCGCTCCCGCTCGATGAGTTCCAGCGCCCGCCGGGCCCCCTCGTCCGGGCTCAGCCGGTCGTCCCGGACGAGCAGCTCCACCGGTCGGCCCAGCACGCCTCCGGCCCGGTTGAACTCCTCCACCGCCAGGGTAGCCCCCTGCACCATGTAGTTGGCCTCGTCCGCAAAGGCTCCCGTGAGCGGGGCGGGGAAGCCGATGCGGATGGGCTCCCGGGGAGCCGCGTGCGCGATGGACCGCAGGGTCCCGGAGATCGCCAGAGCCGTTCCCCCTGCCACCACTCCTCTCAGGAACTCCCGCCGCGTGATTCTCATCCGCCTCACCCTCCTTCCGTGTAGGATGTCCCGGTCGTCCACTCCCTCCGATCCTGGATCAGCTCCACCACCCGTGCCGGGGAGAGCGGGAGGGCGGTCACCTCTGCCCCGAACGGCTTGAGGGCATCCGCCACCGCGTTCGCCACGACAGCAAGGACGCCCGCGGTTCCACTCTCCGCCACCCCCCGCAGGCCTCCCACGGTCCGCGGGGAGGGGGTAGACATGTGGTGAATCTCGATCTCCGGCGCCTCCTGGATTCCCGGAAGGACGTAGTCCATGAGGGTGGAGGTGAGCAGCTGTCCCTGGGCATCGTACACGAGGTCTTCATAGAGGGCCTGGCCGAGCCCCTGCAGGATCCCGCCCCGGAGCTGCCCGTCGACAAGCCCTGGGTTGATCAGAGGGCCGCAATCCTCCACCACCAGGTACTTCAGGATCTCTATGGCCCCCGTTTCGGGGTGCACCTCCACCACCATCACCTGCGCCGCGTAGGCGAAGGTGGCAGGGATCTCGGGCTCCCAGTGCACCATGACCTCCAGTCCCGGCTCCATCCCCCGAGGAAGATCCGCGGCGACGAAGTAGGCGGTGTGGGCGATCTCCTCCAGGGAGAGGCTCCGGGTCGGAGCACCTCGAACAAACGCGCGGCCGTCCGCGAGCTCGATGTCTTCCGGGGCCGCCTCCAGCAGGTGGGCTGCGATGTGCTGGACTTTCTCCCGCAACCTGCGCGCCGCCAGCAAAGCCACGGCTCCTCCCGCCACCGCGCCCCGGCTGGCCCAGGCCCCCCCGCCATAGGGGGCGGTGGCGGTATCCCCCATCACCACGGTGACCCGTTCGAGAGGGAGGGCCAGGGTGTCCGCGATGAGCTGCGCGAGGGCCGTACCAAGCCCCTGTCCCTGGCTGGTGGTCCCCAGGGCCGCGGAGACCCCCCCGGCGGGGTCGATGCGGAGGATGCAGCCCTCCTGGCTCGCCGCCTTCAGCCCCAGCCGGCCGTAGAATCCGCCTCCCCGGGCGGTCGCGTCCACAAGACAGCAAATCCCGATGCCAAGGTACCGCCCCTGCTCCCGCAGGCGTGCCTGCTCCACCCGCCAACGCCGGTAGTCCACGAGCTCCAGAGCTTTTTCCAGTCCCTCTACGTACTGCCCAGCGTCGTAGACGTGCCCGGTCACCGTAGTGTACGGGAAGGTCCGGACCAGGTTCCGACGTCGGATCTCCGCGGGATCGAAGTTCAAAGCATCCGCGGCCAGGTCCATCACCCGTTCCATCACGAAGGTGCTCACGGGGATGCCCACACCTCGGTACACCGCCACGGGCGCCTTGTTGGTCATCACCACGTCCAGGGTGTAGGCGTAGTGGCGCAGGTCATACGGTCCCGGCAGCTCCCGGGCCAGCATGCTCCCCTCGATGACGGGGCCCCGTCCGGCCACCGCGTAGGCACCCGCGTCGCTGACGATGTGCACCCGCATGGCCCGGATCCGTCCCTCGGCGTCAAAACCCGCCTCCACGTCCACGACAGCCTCCCGCGCGTGGGTATCGCCGAGGAGGCTTTCCTTGCGGTCCTGCACCCATTTCACGGGTCGCTTCAGAATCCGCGCCAGGGCGCACACCACCATCTCTTCCGGGTAGATGGGAAGCTTGATCCCGAAGGCTCCGCCCACATCCGGGCTGATTACCCGGATGCGCGCCAAGGGGAGTTCCAGGACCTCCGAGAGCACGCTGCGGACCAGGTGCACGTCCTGGTGGCCCATCCAAACGGTCAGGGTCTCCTCCAGGGGGTCCCAGCGGGCGAGGATCCCGCGCCCCTCCAAGGGGACCGCGGTTACGCGGTTGCTGCGAAAGCGCTTGCGGATCACCACGGCACAATTCGCCAACTGAGCCTCGGGGTCTCCGGCCCGGAAGGTCTGGCGGGATACCACATTATCCGGCCACTCCTCGTACAGCCGGGGACAGTCCCGCTGCATCGCGTCGCACGCGTCCACCACCGCGGGCAATGGCTCGTACTCCACCGTGACGAGCTCACACAGGTCCTCCGCCACATACCGATCCCGCGCCGCTACCACGGCCACCGGTTCCCCGACCCACCGTACCTTCCCGCTCGCCAGCGGCGTGACGTAGGCTTGACGGATGGGCCCCCGCGGCATGGTCCAGTAGGGGCGGAGCAGCCCCTGGAGGTCCTCCCAGGTGTACGCACCCACGGCCTCCGGGTGCTTCCGCGCGGCCTCCACATCCACCCGCAGGAGCCGCGCGTGGGCATGGAGGCTGCGGACGAAGGCCACCTCCACCTGCTCCGGGAAGTTCAGGTCGTCCAGGTACCGGCCCCGGCCCTGCACGAACCGCCGGTCCTCCCACCGGGGGACGCGCTGCCCCACGTACCGGCCGCTAGGGAGCACGGCTTTCCTCCGCTTCGGCGAGGAGTGCCGCGGCTCGCTGGACGGATCGGAGGATGTCCGCGTATCCCGTGCACCGGCACAGGTTCCCGGCCAGGGCGCGACGGATCTCCTTCTCCGAGGGGTGGGGGCGCTCCTGGAGCAGACGGTATGCGGCGAGGATCATGCCGGGTGTGCAGAACCCGCACTGGAATCCAAACTCCTCGATAAAGGCCCGCTGGATGGGGTGGAGGTCTCCGGAGACATTCAGACCCTCCACCGTGAGGATCTCGCACCCATCCGCCTGTACCGCAAACATCAGACACGAACGCACGAGCTCTCCGTCCAGAAGCACCGTGCATGCCCCGCAGACCCCGTGCTCGCACCCCACGTGCACACCGGTGAACCCGAGATCCCGACGCAGCGCGTCCGCGAGCAGCCGGCGCGGCTCCACCTCCAGGCGGTACGGCTGGCCGTTGACCCGTAGGGCGATGGCAACCCGAGCCCTCAATTCCCCCCTCCCGCGGCCTGTTGAAGCGACTGGAGCACTAGCCAGCGGCCGAGCCGCCTCCGATACCAAGCGGGCGCGTGGACGTCGTCGTAACTTTCAAGGGACAGGGCACAGGCGGCGGCCTGCGCGATCGCCTCCTCCGAGAGCCCTGCACCCCGCAGGATCTCCTCGGCCTCGGCGAGCCGGACGGGAACGGGTCCTATCCCTCCCACGGCCAGGCGGGCGGCGACCACCTTGCCCTGCCCGTCCACCTGGACGACGCAGGCGGCCAGGCCGAGGGCGAATCCCCCTTCGTGCCGGGTGAACTCGGCAAATCCCCAGCGCGCATCTTCTCTCCACGCGGGAATCCGGACCTCCACCAGGAGCTCATCGGGGCGCATGCACGTGGTGTAAGGGCCGACGAACAGGTCTTCGATGCGGACTTCCCTGCGACCCCTTGCGGACTCCACAACCACGACGGCTCCCGTGGCAAGCAGGACGCAGCCGAGCTCCGCCGCGGGATCCGCGTGGGCAAGACTGCCCCCCACCGTCCCGCGGTTCCGGATGGCGGGATACCCGATGCAAGCCGCGGCCCGGCTGAGGACAGGGCAGGCCTCCCGAACCCGCGGATCCCGTTCGAGCTGGCGGTGGCGGACGAGGGCGCCGAGGATTAACTCCCCATCTCGCCGCTCCAGGATTCCCAGCTCGGAAATGGAGTTGATGTCCACCACGACCTCCGGGCGGGCGAGTCGCAGGTTCATCAGGGGAACCAGACTCTGTCCCCCGGCCAGCACCTTCGCGTCCTCGCCATAGTGGGCAAGTTCCTCCACGGCTTCCTCTCGGGTCTGAGGCCGTACATACCGAAACGCTGCCGGCTTCATCTGTGCAGTACCGTCAACCGGGAATTACCACCGCTCCACTACCACCTTCTTCTCCGTGTAGAACTCCACCGCGTCCCGGCCCTGGCCGTGGAGGTCGCCGAAGAAGCTCTCCTTCATGCCCGCGAACGGGTAGAAGGCGATGGGCTGGGCCACCCCCACGTTGATCC
>Ga0197143_1000454_pt1 | contig 45429 bp, 49 predicted proteins | sample GBS70_MetaG_FD_148603 | JGI IMG/M metagenome (GOLD analysis project Ga0197143, IMG submission 148603) | Sediment microbial communities from Great Boiling Springs, Gerlach, Nevada, United States - GBS 70_MetaG | ecosystem: Environmental > Aquatic > Thermal springs > Hot (42-90C) > Sediment... | reverse complement strand
CCACAATCCCTTGCAGATGCAGCTGCTAAGAGCAATGCTAGTAATGGTGCCTTTGCATCTGATGCCCCTCTACCATATATTAATCCATTCTCTATGCATACTGGTATATACCCAGGCACTGTATCCATATGACCACATAGGAGCACCTTAGGATAACCATAGCCCTTCCTTGCTATTATGTTACCAACATCATCTATGTATACCCTCTCAAACCCAAGCTCGTTTGAAGCCTTATCTGCTATTAGCCTTGCAAGTTCATACTCTTGCTTAGATGGGGTGTAAATCTCTAAGGCCTTCTTAAGCAGTTCTATTGCATAGGCATCAGATACCATTAATTTATGCTCACCAACTTTATATGTTATCTAGTATGCATAATCACTTCCATTTATTATATACTCTAAGATCTCATCTGCTATATTTGGGTTTGCTACTCTAGCAACATTCTTGAACTCTGTAGTAGGATTAACCTCATGTACAAGCAATCCCCTAGTCTCATCCTCCATCAGATCAACTCCTACTATCTCCCCCTCCACTGCTTTACATGCTTTAATACATATATCCTCCAACTCATTTGTTACCTCACACTTCTCTGCCCTACCTCCTAGAGCCATGTTGGTCTTCCAACTATCATTGCTAGAGTATCTGTATATTGCTCCTACAACCCTATCTCCAACTACTATAGCCCTTATATCCCTAGGGGGTCTATTAACATACTCTTGCAGATAGTATACTTGATACAAGGGAAACATATGCTCCCTATCCTCTACTATTGCTTCTGCAGCATGCTTATCGTTTATTAATGCTATAAGCCTGCCCCAACTACCTATTGTAGGCTTGAGTACTACTGGGTAGCCTAGTATATCCATAGCCTTCATAACACCCTGTTGAGTGAATGTTAATATGCTCTTTGGTGTACTTATGTTATTCTTAACCAAGGCTACGTGTGCAAATAACTTGTTCCCTGCTATCAATGAGCACCTTAGAGAGTTTATTACTTTAGAATCATAACCTTCTAGTGCAGCAGTTAGATGTATACTCCTAAAGTAACTTACACACCTTTGTAGGTATACCTTACTGGTATCCTTGTAACCATCGCCATTAATAAAAGTTATACCATTATTATCATTAAGGTTAATTAAAATATCTTTAGAGTCTATCATCTTAACATCTAAGCCCTTCTTTAGAGCAGCCTCATACAGTGCCTTCTCTTCCCATCTTACAATATCGTATAGTATATCTAACCTTCTTACTCTCCCCAATCCTCTCCAACAACTTGTGCTGGTTTGATATTAAATCCTTGCTCTTGCTTTACAAGTTCATAGCTTGCACCACAGTCTGGGCATGTGACTATCTCGCCCTCTATAGCATCGCTTGGTATCTTAAGGTCTGCCTCACACTCAATACATCTTATCATTTGGTCTTTAGCAAGAATAATATCAATTATATACTTTACTTCTACACTCAATAATTGAGTCTGCTCTTATCCTTAAATGGTTCCAATTTGTAACATAAAATTTAATATGGATTCTATTATCTTTTTAGTTCAAGATCAGATTATTTAATTATCCCCTCTCAAGGATTATAACAGACGCACTTGTACCTGCAGCAGCCATGTTATGCATCAACCCTATCCTATAATCATCACTGTGTTTAATAGCATCTGTAAGCAATGCTAGTTGTGCTACACCAGTTGCTCCAGCAGAGTGCCCCCTACCCAATATCCCCCCATCTGTATTAACATCTGGTATGCTAACCTTGCCTTCAAGTACATATACCCCTTCTCCTTTGCTAACAAAACCTAGATCCTCATAAGCCATTATCTCACATATGGTGAATGCATCATGTACTTGAGCAACATCAATCATGCTAGGATTTACATTACTCATAGCATAAGCATCCCTAGCAGCAGTTACTGTAGCATACATGCATCTAAGATCCTTTATACTGTTTATCCCTGCCCCTATACTACTTGAGCCTATACCCTTTATCCATACGTGCTCCTCATCTCTACTATAATTGCTTATCCTCTTTGCAGTAGAGTAATCAGTAAGCAATGCTATAGATACACCATTACATGGTATAGAGCAATCGTATAACCTAAGGGGTTCAACTACAGGCTTTGAGTTAAGTACCTGCTCAATTGTAAGCATGCTAGAGTTGTAAAAGTATGCATATCTGTTACTTAAAGCATTCTTACGGTTCTTTACTGCTACCATTGCAAGATGCTCTCTAGCAAGATTGAACTCTCTCATATATGCTCTTGCATATACTGCAGCCCAATGAGCAGGGTGTTTGAATACACCTCTAGCATCATCCCAATCAAGCCTCATACCAATGCTATCCTTTGTATCAAATCCTACTATCAATACACTCTTGCACAGTTTAGATACTAAGTATGAGTATGCTGTTATTATTGCATTAGCACCAGAACTGCACATACTCTCAACCCTATTTGCTATCTTTGGTCTTATGTTAAACATCTCTGCGATTATACTTGCGGAGTATGGGTTTGGATCGGATGTTGAGGTTATGATAGCATCTATACCATTCTCTTTAATGAGATCTTTTATGCTAGCAAAGTTATTAAGCATATCAGCATAGGCATAAGCAGCATACTCGTATATGCTATAACCTCTCATCTCTAACCTATTGAACTTACTTAATCCATAACCTACCACAGCTACCCTCTTATCCATATCAATACTAACTGTATTTAATGTTCTCAAGAAGATCTGTGTACAACTTTAAATTTTTATCCTTACTATTGCTATTGTTATCATAATCAACTGGGTTATACTGTATTATTAGCATATCTACCCCACTACTCATAAACCTTCTATACTGCTTTATACAATCATCTATACTACCTGCTATAGCCAACTCAGAGAGCATCCTATCACTAACATGAGCATGTAAATCCTTTAAACCATTGCTAGCATAACTAGATTTAATAGAGTATACCTCATCCTTAAAGCCTTTGCTTGCTAGGAAGTTAGCGTATATTGGACCTACAGCAGTATAGAATGCTAATGTGCTCTTTGCTCTATTGATTGCTCTTAAAGCATCATCTGCTACTGCTGTTACTACAACATAGCATACAGTGCATGATGGGTTTACACTCTTTATCATTGCTACTGTATCCTTCAACTCTTCTAATGGTCTTAAGAATAGTATTACACCATCACCTATTCTAGATGCAAGGTTAAGCATCCCTCTGTTTGTTGCTGCAATGTATATTGGTACACTCCTTAATGGTTTAAATCCTAGCCTCATATCTTTAATCCTTACTATGCTACCAGTGTAGTTAACCTTCTCTCCTTTGCATAATAACCTTATAGCCTCAACGTACTCTCGCATCCTCTTAATATTCATGTTAAATATGCCGCTATGCCATTCTTCAGCAAGTTTCTTACTGCTAGCCCCTAAGCCTAGAATAGCTCTCCCATTTGATAATGCATCTAGCGTTGCTGTAGCCATTGCTATGCTTGCTGCTGATCTAGAGTATATGCTTACTATGCATGTACCTAACATTGCTCTGCTTGTTATAGATGCTATGTAACCTAGGGTAGTGAAAGCATCTCTACCCCAAGACTCTGGTATCCATATGGAGTGTATACCTAGTTTATCAGCAACCCTTGCATAATCTATAACTTGATCAGTGTTAAGTAGCATCCCAAGGCTTACTCCTACCATCATCATGATCATCCTTATTTATTGATGGATACCTTAACCGTTCATATGCATAAGTTCTTTACTAGCCTCCTCTACATCCTTATGTGTATCTATTGAGCGCCAGTATACATTGTTGTATTTTACAGCATTCAACCTACCCTCTTTAACAAGTAAGGGGAATGTATCATACTCTATGCTACCCTTATCTGGCAAGTAATCTATTATGTTAATATTTAAATAGTATACACCAGCATTGATCCAGAACTGATCAAGCCTTGGTTTCTCCTTGAACCCTAGAACCCTTGCATTATCACTCTTAATATCATCTATCTCAACTATACCATATGGGCTAGGTAATGGCACAACTGCTATACTACTGCTGCTATTGCTGTTATTGCTACCTAATGCAATCATCTTATTTATATTAAGGTCTGTTATTATATCACCATTTATAACTATGAATCTATCCTCATCTTTAAGTAAATTAGATTTATATACATTCTTTATTGCACCTCCTGTTCCTAATGGCTCATCCTCTACTGAGTAGTATACATTCATATCCTTGATATTCTTACTAACATAATCAATTATAACCTCTTTTCTATAGCCTATGCATAGTACAACATCATCTATACCGTTTAATTTAAGCCACGATAGTTGCCATGCTAGTATTGGTTTATTAAGTATCTCTATCATAGGCTTTGGTCTATCATCTGTTAAAGGTCTTAACCTCTTACCATAACCTCCAGCAAGTATAAGTGCCTTCATTACATGAGTATAATAGTAGCAAGTTATATATAACTTAGGTTATAATTACTATCTCTTATCCTCTGTTAATCTGTAATGTATCTCTTGATAACATTCAATACAAACCTCCCTATCATCAGTATGCTCACATGCTAATACCCTCCTAACCTCTCTTTTGCATATAGGACATACATGAATTGGCATTATTATCAGATCATCTATACTTATCCTTTGAGTAGTCTATGGCTGCTTTAACAAATGCTAGGAACGATTCCTCTGGCTTACCTGGTCTACTAGTAAACTCTGCATGATACTGTACAGCAAAGTAGAACCTGTTCTTAGGTATCTCTAGTATCTCCATCCTTTTAGCATTATCACTCCAACCAGAGAATACCATTCCATTCTTCTCAAGCATATCCTTGTACTCTATGTTAAGTTCATACCTATGCCTATGCCTCTTGTATATCTTTGTATTATTATATATCTTGTATGCTAATGTACCATTCTTAACATCTATCTCATGTAGACCTAGCCTCATGGTACCACCCATCTTATCTATACCTCTCTGCTCAGGTAAGAGGTGAACCACTGGATGGTTTGTATTCTCATCTATCTCTGTAGAGTTAGCATTATCAAGCATACATACATATCTAGCAAATGCAACTATTGCTAGTTGGAATCCAAAGCATATACCCAAGTATGGTATATCCTTAACCCTAGCATAATCTGCTACCCTTATTATCCCCTCACTCCCTCTCTTGCCAAAGCCCCCTGGTACTAGTATACCATCAAAGTAATCTAATATCTTAAGGGGGCTCCATTCAGAGTATCCATCTGGCTCATCTGATGCTAGATTATTTGTACTTGATAGATACTCTATATTTAAAGCCTTAATTAGTGATTTAGCATAGTAAGGATCGTCCTCATGCTCAAATATCTCAGAGTCTACATGGTGTATCCTTACCCTATAGCCAAGTTTTGCACCTGCATGGCTTAATGCATGGTTAACACTAACATAGCTATCAGTTAACTTAACATACTTACCTACCATGGCTATATTTATCTCACCCCTTAAGTTCCTATAAGAGTCTACTATGCTTCTCCAACTGTTCCATAATGATGCATTGATCTCTTTATTATAAAGTCTCAGCTTCTCTCTGATTATAGAAACCAAGTCTTGCTTTGCTAAGATCTCTGGTACCTCATATATGTATTCTACATCATGACATGATATAACATCTTGAACTCTTACATTTGTAAACAATGCTATCTTCCTCTTAACATCATCATCAAGCATAACCTTGCTCCTTACTGCAATGATATCTGGCTGTATACCTATCCTCCTTAGCTCTTGTACACTATGCTGCGTAGGCTTTGTCTTAACCTCCCCTACAACATCTAGTATAGGGGCTAGTGTAACATGCACAAATAAAACATTATCGTTACCCTCTTCAAGCCACATCTGCCTCATTGCCTCAAGGAATGGTAGACTCTCTATATCTCCAACAGTTCCTCCACACTCTACAACTAATATATCAAGGTTGTACCTATCTGCTAGATCTCTTACTCTATTCTTTATCTCATCTGTAATATGAGGTATTATCTGAACGCATTGCCCAAGGTAATCCCCTTTCCTCTCCTTCTCTATCACGCTGGAGAATACCTTCCCTGTTGTAAGGTTATGATCCTTGCTCAAGTTAACATCAAGGAACCTCTCATATGCACCTATATCCATATCACACTCCCCTCCATCATCTGTTACAAAGACTTCTCCATGCATAAGCGGGTTCATGGTTCCAGCATCAACATTCAAGTATGGGTCTATCTTCATGCATGATACATTATAATTTGAGAGCTGTAGTAGTTTTGCTATAGATGCAGTTATAACACCCTTCCCTAAGCCAGACATAACCCCTCCTGTAACAAATATGTACTTGCTCTTATGCATAATCATGCGATACCAAAGCCACTTTTATTCATTTTTATTTAACAGATTCTGTTTACTTTGTATATAGAATTAAACCAATTATAGTCTAGTCTCCTCCTTCATCTCTCTTGCGAAACCTTTTATAGCATCTATAAGGGTATCTTTGTTACTACTATTATGCTCTATTAAACTAATGAACGCACTCCCAACAACAACAGCATCTGCTCCAGCATTAAGCATAAGCCTAACATGCTCTCTCTTGCTAATACCAAAACCAACAGCAAGGGGTATCTTGCCTAATGTTAAACCTTTAACCCTCCTTATAGCATCTATGGTGTACTCCTCAAACCTATCTCTTACTCCAGTTATACCATATACAGATACCAAGTAAAGGAAGCCCTTGCTTATCCTAGTTAGTGTATCAAGCCTAGAAGTACTTGTGTTAGGTGTTGCTAGGAATATTGTATCAATACCATACCTTAATGCATTATCAACTAGAGTAGAAGCCTCCTCGTATATTAGATCTGGTACTATTATACCGTCTATTGAATTAGACTTTGCATCCTCAAGGAAGTTCTTAATTCCACGCCTATAAATTATATTATAGTATGTCATTGCTATTAAAGGTACATTCTTGCCTATTCTCTTGCACTCATCATTAACAATACTTGCAATCTTTAATGCCTTCAATGGTGTGATACCTTTACTTAATGCTACATATGATGCTCTTTGTATTGCTGGACCATCAGCTATTGGGTCAGAGAATGGTATACCTATCTCAAGGATGTCTGCTCCACCATCTACCATTGCAAGTGCTACATCGATGCTAGTCTCATAATCTGGATATCCTGCAACCATATAGCATATCAATGCATGCTCCTTCTTATCTGCAAGCTCAATGAACTTTGCATCTATTCTGTTCATTTAGTCACACCAATACTCTCTCTTATCTTATATCATGCTCTTGCATATACCTTTGCACAACCTCAACATCCTTATCTCCTCTACCAGATAATGTAACAACTATATTTGCATCTTGACCATAATCCTTTGCTATGCTAATAGCATATGCTAATGCATGCGCAGGCTCCAATGCTGGTATTATACCTTCATACCTTGCAAGCTTGATGAACGCATCTACAGCCTGATCGTCTGTAACACTAACATACTTTACTCTATTAACACTCTTTAAGAATGCATGCTCTGGACCAACAGCAGGGTAATCTAAGCCAGCAGATATGCTATGAGTATCCATTACCTGCCCATACTCATCCTGAAGAAGGAATGTTAGCATACCATGCAATACTCCTTCTGAACCAGCAACCAATGATGCTGCATGCTTATTGCTCTCTATACCCTTGCCTCCAGCCTCAACACCATAGAGGTCAACCTTGCTATCTAGGAACTCATAGAATGTACCCATGGCATTGCTGCCTCCACCAACACATGCAACTATTGCATCAGGCATACCACCTATAGCATTTATACACTGCTTCCTTATCTCCTTCCCTATTATGCTCTGGAAGTCCCTAACTATCATAGGATATGGATGTGGTCCAACTACTGAGCCTAAGAGGTAGTATGTATCTTTAACATTTGTTATCCAATCCCTTAGAGCCTCGTTTATTGCATCCTTGAGTGTCTTTGAACCAGAGTCCACTGCATGAACATCTGCCCCAAGCAGCCTCATCCTGAACACGTTAAGTCTTTGCCTCTCAGCATCCTTTGCCCCCATGTATATCTCACACTTTAAGCCTAGTGCTGCACATGCCATAGCAGTAGCAACACCATGCTGTCCTGCACCTGTCTCAGCTATAACCCTCCTCTTACCCATACGCTTTGCTAGAAGTGCTTGACCTATTGTGTTGTTTATCTTATGTGCCCCTCCATGCAGTAGGTCCTCCCTCTTTAGATATATCCTTGCCCCTCCAATAGCCTCACTTATGTTCTTTGCATAGTATAGTTGAGTAGGTCTACCAGCAAAATGCTTTAGATAGTAATCCAACTCCTTCTTAAACTCATTATCCTCCTTAGCCTCTAGATAAGCATGCTCAAGCTCCTCTAATGCTGGTATAAGTGTCTCTGGCACAAACCTCCCACCATACTTACCATACTTACCATCTATAGGGTTATGCTTTAGTCTCATGCCATAACAAGTTCCTTAACCTTGTTTTTAATGTTATCACTGCTCATTATTGCTGTTCCTACAAGGAATGCATCTATATTGAACCTCTTAAGGTAGAGTACATGCTCTTTGCTTGTTATTCCACTCTCGCTTATTATATACTTGCTTCCCTTCTTCTTACCATCTAATAAAGAGACAAGTCTTACAGTAGTGTTTAGATCTATCTGCATAGTGTTAAGGTCTCTATTATTTATACCTATGATATCTGCATTACTGCTTAATGCATAATCAAGCTCATGCTCATCATGAACCTCTAGTATAACCTCTAATCCATATGAGTGAGCCTTATCTATCATGTAATCTAATGTATACTCTATTAACCTATTGCTGAATACTGAGTAGATTAATAGTATGACATCAGCACCAGCATGATATGCTGCCTCTATCTGCTTCTCACTTACAATTATATCCTTCATTAACAATGGTATATCACTAACTATCCTAGCATTCAATAGGTTATCTAATGAGCCATGGAAGTAGTTAGGTTGTGTAAGTATAGATAATGCTACTGCACCTCCATCAACCATCTCTTTAACTATATAATGCAGATTATATTGGGATGGGTCCCTTAACTTACCCATGCTTGGAGACGCAAACTTTACCTCTGCTATTATTGCATTTATACCCTTACTCTTGCATGATGATATTGCTTCCTTTAGACTCCTTCTCTTATAATGGATATGAAAGCTTATATCATATGCATGAGACTCAACTGCTCTCTTTGCAGCATATACCAACTCTGTTAGATACCCTTTACCATTACCAACCATATTCATATCATTTACACCTAATTTACATTGTTAGCATTAAGGATCAATTTAGTCTATACATATCTTCTAACTCCCTTAATCTATCTATGTTACCACACATTGCTATTAGATCTCTTAACTTACCATATGCTTTACCACTCTTTACAGCACTTCTTACATTATCAATAGCATCACTGAATCCATCTGCTTTATCCCCTATTATTAATGCTGCAGAGGCATTCAACACTGCTATATCTTCAACAGGGCTTTTAGCATTACCATTAATAGCATCTAGGAATATCCTTACTGCATCATCCCTGCTATTTACACTAAGGTCCTTTATGCTAGAGTATTCAAATCCTATGCTCTTAGGATCAAGATCATACTCCTTAACCTCATTGTCTTTAACATGTACAACCTTGTTTATGCATGTATTTGATAACTCATCCATACCATCTACTGCATGGAATACCATAACCTCCTCTCTTAAATCCTTTAGAATGTATGCTATCTTTTTAAGTAATACAGGGGATGATACACCTACAATCTGTGCATTAATGTTAACTGGGTTAGATAATGGACCTACTAGGTTAAATACTGTCCTTATACCAAGCTCCTTTCTTATGCTAGAGATCCTCTTCATTATAGGATGGAACTTTGGTGCAAAGATGAATCCTATACCTATATTCTCTATACATTCTTTAATCCTTATAGCATCTGTATCAAGATTGTAACCAAGGTACTCAAGCAGATCAGCACTCCCCATTACACTTGAGACTGCCCTATTACCATGCTTTGCTACATAAACACCACATGCTGATGCTATAAATGCAGTAAGAGTACTAACATTGAATGTCTTTACATTATCTCCTCCAGTACCACATGTATCTATAACCCTAGAGCTTGTATTAACATGTATCCTTACTGAATTCTCAAGCATAAAATCTAGTACTGCTCTTAACTCTTCAATACTCTCGCCTTTCATACTTAATGCTGTTAGGAATGCAGCCTTCAAGGCATCACTTATGTTATCATCAAAGAATAATGCCTTGATAGATGATTTAGCCTCATCATAATTTAGATCTTGCATATCAACAAGTCTCTTAAGCATATGTTTAATATTGATGGTACCATTATATCCCTTCCCATTACTCTCTCTCGTTATTATAACTATCACCTCTTAACATAGCTAAGGAAGTTAATTATTATTCTATTGCCCTCATCTGTTAGCACAGACTCTGGATGGAACTGTACACCAAACAATGGATACTTTTTATGCATAATACCCATAACCTCCCCATCATCAAGTGAATATGCAGTAACCTCTAAGCATAAGGGTATGCTGTTAGGCTCTGCTACTAGAGAGTGATACCTTGTAGCCTTGAATGGGTTACTTAAACCAGCAAGTATACCATTGTTGTTATGCTTTATCATGCTAGTCTTTCCATGCCTTGGTATCTTTGCCCTAACAACCTTGCCACCAAAGATATGCACTATACCTTGGTGCCCAAGGCATACCCCAAGTATAGGTACCTTATCGTACATATTTGCTATTACATCTGCTGATACACCAAAGTCCCTCTTATTTGCTGGATGTCCTGGACCAGGGGATATAACTATGGCATCTGCATCTAGTGCTATTATCTCACCTAATGTTACCTTATCATTCCTGAATACCATTGGATTAATGTTTATCTTTGCCTCTCTTTCTACCACTTCTGCTATCTGCTGTGCTAGATTGTATGTGAATGAGTCATAGTTATCAATTATTATTATCCTCATACCCATTTACCCTCCTTAATGCCTCTAATAATGCACTAGCCTTATGCTCTGTCTCAAACCACTCATTCTCTGGCTTTGAGTCTGCTACTATACCTGCACCTGTCTGTATATAAGCATCATTACCATTTATGAACATGGATCTTATAGCAATAGCAAAGTCACAGTTACCATTGAATGAGAAGTAACCTACTGCTCCAGCGTATGGACCCCTTACTGTAGGCTCTAACTCATCTATTATCTCCATCGCCCTAACCTTTGGTGCACCAGTAACGGTTCCAGCAGGGAATACTGCCCTTAATGCCTCATAAGCATCACAATCATGCCTTAGTTCTCCAACAACATGTGATACTATATGCTGAACATGACTGAATACCTTTATACTCATGAAATCTGTAACCTTAACGCTCCCCCATCTGCATACTCTCCCTATATCATTCCTTGCTAGATCAACTAGCATCGTATGCTCTGCTACCTCCTTCTCATCGTTAAGCAGCTCCTCCCTTAACATTGCATTAACTATAGGATCGTTTGTAACATGCCTTGTACCTGCTATGGGGAATGTCTCTACTGTATAATTATTAACCCTAACCAGCATCTCTGGACTAGAACCTATTATGTATCTATCGTAGTTATTGCTACCCATATTAAGGTAGTACATGTATGGTGAGGGATTAATATCCCTTAGCATTGAGTAGAATGCTAGTGGGTTACCCTTTACACTTAGATTAAACCTCTTAGATAGCACAACCTGATATATATCTCCAGAGAGTATGTACTCCTTTGCCTTATCAACCATGCTTAAGAACTCATCCTTTTCTATACTACTCTTAGGTTCACTGCTTGAGAAGTTGTAATAGTATCTATTGTAATTACCATCTGCTTTATTGTTGCCTATACTATCATATTTCTCTAGCCTATTAATAATATCATTATCATAACCAAGGTAATAGACCATTGCACTCCTATGATCATATATTATGTTGTTAACATACAGCCCAAACTCAATGTATGGATAATCCTTTAGTATCTTTCCATCAAGCCTCTCCCAGTACCTTACTGAGTCATAGCATATATAGCCTATAGCACCACCAACATACCTAAATCTATGATCACTTATCTTTGGCATTACACTACGAATATATGTTAAAGGGTCTACCTCATCGATGCTATACGATTCTCTTCTACCATCTGTAAATGTAGCATAAACCCTCTTATCATCAGAGTGTATAATTGCATATGGATCAAAGCCTATTATAGATATCTCACTCATCTCCTTAGGGCCAGTAAGTGACTCCAATATGAAAGTCCTCTTACCATAATCTCTATCTATATATTTGAATAACTCAAAAGGAGTTAACTTGATATTTAATCTGCTAACTTTTATCCTATCTGTTACTCCAAAGGTATCCACCCATGTAAATTATTACATTACCTAAATTATAAAAACGTTGCTAATAGAGCAACTTGTAATGATATGAGATAAAATATGAATATTTTATTAAAAATTAAATCATGCTATTATCTACTTTAAGTTTACTTATCAATGCATCTGCCATATGCTCATAGTACTCATGCTTCCCTTGCATAACATCATGCTCTATCTTACTATAGGCATTATTTATCTCATCACCTTTATCTGCTAGCATCATATCTGCTATATTAAAGAGTATGTTATTCTCCTTGAATATATGATGCTGTATGAGCATTATATACTCCTCTATGCCCTGTAGTATATCATTGATGCTAGATCTTCCTTGCTTGTAACCTTCTACACTAGAATCTATCCTATCTATGATCTCCCTTGCCTGTTTATGCTCCCTAATCATAACTGCTATAGGTCCTTCGTCCTTTGGCATACCTGCATCATTCAATGCAGGGAATAGTACATGCTCCTCCTTCCCATGATGGCATCTATCGGTGAAGTTCTTGGCAAAATCAATAGTATCCTTTACTATATCTAGAAGATTGGTATTAAGGGTATTGTTATTACCTCTAATATGCTCTTTGAGCAGGGTCCTTAATATATCCATTGCATTTATAACCTTTAATATGATATCATGATCTTTCCTTAGATCTCTAGTTGGAGTTACAAGCATAAGGATGCTATTAGTAAGGGTTTAATATCGTTTGCTGTAATATATACTGTTAGGTTCTGCATAGATCTTACCTAATATCCTCTAAAGTAAAGTTTAAATATCCCCTATCCTATAAATAGGTCAGATATAAGATTTATGGTGAATAGTATGGTTGTAGATAGAACATTGTTATCAGATAAATGCCCAAGGTGTGGTAAAGGCCCATTGATCACAGATAACTCAACTGGAGAGATATCCTGTGGTAACTGTGGTTTCGTTGTAGGTGAGAGGATAGAGGAACTAGGGCCTGAGTGGAGGGCCTTCAGTAAGGAAGAGCATGAGGATAGAAGTAGAACAGGTATACCAACATCCCTAGCAATGCATGATATGGGTTTATCAACAACCATAAGTCCCCTTGATAAGGATGCATCTGGAAAACCATTATCACCATATGTTAGGAGCACTATAGAGAGGTTAAGGACTTGGGACTCAAGGAGCCAAGTACATGAGCCTTTAGATAGGAACTTTAGGCAAGCATTCAGTGAGTTGGATAGGCTAAAGGATAAGTTAGCAGTTGGTGCAAATGTGATAGAGAAGGCAGCATACATATACAGAAAGGCATTAGAGAAGGGTTTGGTTAGAGGTAGGAGTATATCTGCCTTGGTTGCTGCAGCATTGTATGCAGCATGTAGAGATACTGAAACACCAAGAACACTTAAGGATATAGCAAATGCAAGTAACATAAAGAAGAAGGATATAGCAAGATGCTATAGGTTACTTATAAGGGAGTTGGATCTACAGATGCCAGTTGTGGACCCTATAAAGTGTGTATCTAGAATAGCAAGTAAGGCGGGACTCAGTGAGAAGACAAAGAGGATAGCAATAGATATACTTAAGAGAGCAGAAGAGGCAAAGATCTCTGCTGGCAAGGACCCCATGGGATTGGCTGCTGCGGCATTGTATGTTGCATGTGTAATGCATGGAGAGAATAAGACTCAGAAGGATGTCGCAGAGGCTGCAGGAGTAACAGAGGTTACAATAAGGAATAGGTATAAAGGCTTAAAGCAGGCTCTAAAGCTATAAGAGTATAAACTAAATTAATTTTTATATTATAAACAATATTAGTTAATTAGTTAATTTAGCAAGGCTACTAACTTCTAACTAACCTTAGTTTCTTGTTTACAGAGGCCTCTAACTCAGATAAGAGTTGGAGTAGATCATTCCTCTTAGCATTAAGATAGTTCTTACCATCATTACTTATCTTAATATGATAGAACCTTAGATCCCTGTGTATATCAGGATAATTCTCTATAAGAATGCTACCTAGTCTCTTTGGATCTATAAGTGCTTTCATATGTTCAATACTAGACTCAACGTCACCCTTCTCTATTGAGGTCCTTGCATCTGCTATGCATGTTAGTAACTCTTTCAATACGTTAGTATTATCTGTGTCACTACTACTGATTCTATTACTACTAGCCTCTGATCTATCCCTTATCTTCCCCGCAGTAAACATGCTTGCTATATCTGGTGCAAGCTCGTACTGCTCCTCTTTACTCTTAGTGAACGCTGTTACGGTTCTAACCTCCTTCTTGATTATTAAACCCTTTAGCAGTAATGAGTTTATAGCCTCTTCTATCTCTTGCCTATTCATTCCAGTAACCCATACCAACTTACCTATAACATCATGACCTAGCCTTATTGCTTCTAACACAACTATCTCATTTATCCTCTTGAATACTATATCATGCCTTATATTATCTAGATCCTTATCCTTAACTGCCTTCTTTGCATATGAGACATCTATCTCTATAGCCTTCTTAAGGGCATCTATAGCCTCCTCAACCCTTAATGCTAGGGAGAGATAGCATGCTTTATTGTACCAAGCCATGCCATCGTTAGGGTCCAAATCTATGACTCTATCAACACACTCTATAGCCTTATCGTAGTTCTTCATCCTATAGTATGCTAATGCCTTAAGATTCCATGCCTCTGTGTTAGTAGGATCTATTGCTAATGCTTTATCATATGAGAGTATTGCCTGAGAGTAATTACCTAGATGGAAGAAGCAGTAGCCTCTCTTTATCCAAGCATCTATGAAGTTTGGATCAAGCCTTAGAGCAAGATCAAAGTACTGTATAGCATCCTCAAGCTCCTCATCAGCCATCTTATTGAGGCCTTTCTTAAAGAGATCTTGCTTTGCATTTGTATTAACCCCTTTGTCTTTAAGGCCTTCTGTATCATCTTTGTTCTCCTCTTTACCCTTGCTAGAGAGGCCCCAGAATAGTTTGCCCATATTAACTATATATTTCTAAATTAACATAAATAGGTTTTGGTTATAGTTAGGACTTATATTCATAGTGCTAATCCATTGAAGATTATATACTAGTCATTAGATGCTAGATAAGATATATAATGTATGAGTAATGAATGGATCATTGAACTAAAGGGCCGGTAGCTCAGCATGGTTAGAGCGTTCGGCTGATAACCGAATTGCATGAATAATATGCAAGGGAGAGGTCGTGGGTTCAAATCCCATCCGGCCCATCAATTAGCATAAATTATAACCATGCATAAAGATTAAAGAAAGATTAAATTATGCATATATAATTAATGCATGGTTATGGGTAAGAAGGCTGCAATAATAAGAGGAGATGGTGTTGGTCCAGAGCTTGTAGATTCTATGCTTATGGTACTAAAGGCATGCAATACAAGCGTAGAACTTATACCATGTGAAGCAGGAGCAGAGTGGTGGGAGAGGCATGGAGGTGACTCATACATACCTGAAAGTACATGGAAGATACTAAAGGAGAGTGATGCATGCTTCAAGGGTCCAACAACAACTATACCATCACCAAAGGCACCAAGGAGCGTTGCAGTAACATTAAGACAAACATTCGATCTCTATGCAAATATAAGACCTATAAAGACTCTTGCTAAACAAGCAAAGCAGTTGGACTTCATATGTGTTAGAGAGGCTACAGAGGGGCTTTACTCTGGCATAGAGTTCAAGGTTGGTGATGATGCTGCTATAGCAGTAAGGAAGATAACACGTAAAAAGTGTGAGAGCATAGCAAGGAAGGCAGCAGAGATAGCATTAGAGAGAGGTTATAGCAAGGTTATAGCAATAACAAAGAGGAATATACTAAAGGAGACCGATGGTATATTCATAGAGGCTGTAACCTCTATATGCTCTAGCAAGGGCTTGCCAGTAGAGGAGTACTATATAGATAACATGTGCCAACAGTTGGTAAAGAACCCTGAGAGGTTCAACTCATGTATATTAGTAAGCACTAACCTATTCATGGATATAGTATCAGAGACAGCAAGTGCACATCTAGGCTCAATAGGTAATGTTTACTCAGCAAACCTAGGAGACAACTATGCTATGTTTGAGCCAGCACATGGATCTGCACCAAAGTATAAAGGTCTGAAGAAGATGAACCCTACTGCCACAATACTCTCTGGGGCATGGATGCTTGAGTACCTTGGGGAGAAGGATATAGCAAGGGCAATATTCGATGCTACTAGAGATGTTATAAATGAGGGTAGGTATGTGACATACGATCTAGGTGGTAATGCAACAACAACAGAGATGGCTGAGCAGATAGCAGCAAGGGCAGTAAGGATGTTAGGAAGATAATAATATGTAGTATTATTACTGTATGTAATGTTACTCAATCTTTAGAGAATGAAATGGTATATTACGGTACTAAATTTTAATCTTGGTTCTTTTTAATAATATCATATGGTTACCAACCTTACTCAAGAGGCAAAGGCTAAATGGGCTGAGGCAATAGCAGCAAAAGACCCAGAGGTTAAGCTTAGGCTACTTAAGGAGTTCTACTCGCTTATGCCAAAGCATAAAGCAACAGAGAGGCTTGAGATGAACATCAAGAGGCAGATAGCAGAGTTAGAGGAGGAGATAGAGGAGAGGAAGAGTAAGAGTAGACGAAAGGGTAGTACAAGGCAGGAGTGGACTGTAAAGAAGGAAGGTATGCTTCAGTTAGCAATTGTAGGTAGCATAGAGCAGTCTATAAAGCTATTTGAGTCTTTAACTGGTAATACTACAAGCATTTATGAGGTGTTAATGAGACCAAAGGTTGGTACATTTAATGCCTTAAATATAAATATACAGATTGTACTTACACCAATGGATAACATCATAGGAGAGGATAGGTTGGATAGATTTGCTAGCATAGCAAGGAATGCTGATGCTATAATAGTTATAGTTGAGTCACTGGATTACTTGCATAGTGTATGTAAATGGTTTGAGGCAAGAAACTTAAATATAATATCTAAGGCAAAGGTTGAGATAGAGTATACACCACATGGTGGAATAAGGATAGTTGGGAGGTCAGATAAGGTTAAGGAGAGCGATGTATTTGAGTTTGTTAAAGGCTATGGTATAAAGAATGCTGTGATTAAGGTATATAGTAATGCTACTTTAGATGATGTAGAGGATGCTATATTTGGTAGGGTAAGCAAGAGAGCAATATTCGTAATGCCTAACAATGCTAGTAATAATTATACTATAAACTACAATGGTATTAGCATAGATATTATAGCATTTAACAATGATAAGGAGAGGTTCATGCTTGATCTACTAAGGAGCATTGGGCTTATACGTGTATTCACTAAGAAGGTAGGTACAGATGCTGTAGATGAACCTCTGCTGTTGCAGAGTAATGCCAAAGTCATAGAGTTGGCAGAGATGATACATAAGGATCTTGCAAAGAACCTTAAGTTTGCTAGGGTATGGAGGAATGGAGTACAGATAAAGGTTGGTAAGGACTTTATCCTTAACGATCTTGATGTTGTTGAACTACACGCATGATACTACTACTGTTGCTACTACTCTTGCTATCTATCTATTTATCTATTGAATATCTTAATGACAAAGAGCTCCTCAAACCAGTATGCTCTCTTCATGATTATAAGTGCATCTAACCCTAACTTATCTTTAATAAAAGATATCAACCTACTGTAATCTGCTAAAGAAGAGATAACCATGTATATGGTGCCATGATCAGCAAGTAACCTTGATGAACTCTTTAACATGCTTATTGCTACTTCTATACCTCCATTGCCTCCATCTATACTCCTATCCTTTATACTATCTGATGGCATGTAAGGTGGGTTAATTGCTATAAGATCAAACTTCATACCCATTATTGCATCTGCTGCATCACAGCATACATATGAGATATTATCCATATTGTAATTGCTCTTTGCGTAGAATAAAGCCTTTGCATCTATATCAGTTGCAATAACGTTCTTAAAGTTCCTTGCTAGAATACTTGCTATGTAACCACTCCCAGTACCGATCTCTAATGCGTTATCTCCTCTAGCATCACTTAACACATCTGCAAGTAGGAATGTATCCTCTGCAGGCTTGTATATATTAGCATATGTATTATTATATGATCTACCTTGCTCGTTACGCTGCATAATCAACCAGTATATTATTATTGCATCTTCTTTACAAATATATTTATCCTCTCACTCCCAGTTATCTCTTGCAGTATCCTCTTTGCTATAAGCCTGTAAGCATCCTTCAGCCCTGTTCTCTTATAAAGGTCCTCATAACTCTCAAATGGTTTTACCTCCCTCTCCCTTATTATATTCATTGTTATAACCTTCCCTATACCTGGTATAAGTTCTAGCTTATGTATCCTTGGGTTTATAGGTCCAGCAGTATTTATGAACTCTATAAACCTCTTCTCATTGTTCTTTACGATCAACTCTATAACCTCTGGTAGTGCATCCTTTGCAAATGTACTAAGCTCATCGTACTCTAACTTGCCTAGAACGCTTAGTATCTTTGTCCTCCCTTCCCTGCCTATATATACCCTCTCACCAACCTCAACGCTAATATTTGGTATTCCTAGCAATTCTAGGAGTGTTAGATACCTCTCCCCTATAGCCTGAATTATAAAGCCTTCTCTCCCTCTTACCCTCTTAGACTTACCTCTAGGCTCATATGCTAATACATAAGCATACTCCTCATACCTATTCTGCTGTTGCATCTGCTCCAATTGCTACTATGCCTCTCCTCTTAGTATCTTAAGTATCTTCTCTAGGGTTTCAGTTAGTATAAGTTTCTTCCAACCATTTGCGAATGTCCTTAACTCCTCTATGCTAGATGGCATGACATTGATGACCTCTACTGCCTCCTCCTCTGTTAAAGAGCACTCGTTAACCAATCTAGCCTTAAGTTCTCTAGCCTTATCAGCAGATACCTTTGAGAACCTCACAGCGTAGTTATAAGTCCACCTCTGTATCTGATCCATCTTATTAGGATCAATACTACTTAGGATCTCTTTAACCTCTGGTAGGGTTATAACCCTTCTACTGATTATATTTACCATCTTACTCACCAGATGTTAAAGGTCTTATATGTGCTAACCTTGCATAAATTATCTTATCTTTATTGCCTATACGTACTCTTACCTTTAATGCTCTCCTTGTTATACCTTCAACTAAACCAATCTTACCATGAAACCTTCTATGTGGCATCCCTTTATGTTCTCTAGGATCTATAACTATGCTAACCTTATCACCAATAGAGTAATTATGTAATAGATAAGATAAACCCCTAACCTTATCCTTCATCAATAGATATCTGGTCTTTCTCCTAAATCCTCTAGATCTTGCCATATACTATCCAATCTACTATAGATTAATTACTTTAAATATTTTGCTAGTGAATAAGATAACTTATTAATCTAAGCAACAGATCGTAGAGATTTCCGTATCTTTGATACCATGCTTAAATATAAGTTCCCTTGCTATTCCTCATTATGGAATAGATCTACTAAGCAGATGTTAATGCAATATACAAAATAATTTATGGCTTATTTATACCTGCTAAAGCATCAACTAGTTGTAACTGTCTATTTAGATCTGGATCATCCCTTGGTCCATAGCTTATAAGTATTCTATCACCATCCTGTATAACATATTTATCATAACTCTCATTTGGGACACCATTAACATAGAACTTTAGTGTATTATTCTCATCATTACAGAAGGATCTCTTATCATCTAGTACGAAGCAGTCCTTGGTAAACTTCATGTTCATACTCTCAAATAGATAGCCTATATCTACATTTGCTGCATGTCTATGTATAATAGTCCCTATGTTATTCTCAAAGTGTATGTAAGGGCTCCTTAACTGATACTTAGGTAATGCAAAGTTCACAGGCTCCTCTCCATTTATAAACAATTTGAATACAGCATGCTTGTGCTCAAGCTCACTTATAGGTCCAAATGATGCTGTTCTAGCATTCTTAACCTGCTGATGCATATAGTAGTTATATGCTGCTACGCTAACTATACTTACAATTGCAACTATAACACCTATTGCTATCAACTTATACTTTATACCCTTACTTGCTATCTCTGAACCCTTGCTACCCTTCCTATGCATAAGTAAATATAACATGGGTATAATTTAAGTTCTATTTTAGAAATGACTATTAATCAATTTTAAATAATTAGATTATGCATGAAGAGATACACTTCCATGGGCATAGGAATATTCAAGCACTGCATAAGAGCACACTTGAGGTTACAAAGGATGAGTATCTAACCTTAAGAGGTGATTGTATAATAGGAGTTAGGGCTGATAAGGCATGCAAGGATATAGATGAGAGGATAAAGGAGGCATTGAGATCATCATGCAGTATAAGGATAACAATCATGGTTGGCTATGAGAGATGGAGTTTCGTTGCTAAAGGGAGTAACAGATTGATGCTTGAAGATTTAAGATCGCTAGTTATTAGAAAGAGTGATTATGTATGCGCTAGAACATTAGCCATTAAGAGCAGTGCTGCAGCAGTTGATATGCCAAGGAGGATGGTAGATCTCCTTAGGGATGGAGAAGAAGGAGTTATGATAATTGAGGTAACCAATATTAGCTAACCTTTACCTCTTTGCAGATACTCCTTGTATCCTAACTCCTCTAACAATGAAGCCTTTCTAATAACCTCATCCTTTATACTCTGCCTGTACTTACTTAACCTCTCATCTATATCCTTATGCTTAATCGCAAGTATCTGACATGCGAGTAGCGCTGCATTCTTTGCACCATTTATTGCTACTGTTGCTACTGGTATTGAAGGAGGCATCTGTACAATAGATAGTAATGAGTCTAATCCATTCAATGCTGATGATCTTATAGGCACTCCTATAACTGGTAAAGTTGTTAGAGATGCAACCATACCAGGTAGATGTGCTGCCCCTCCCGCTCCTGCAATTATAACCTCTATCCCTCTATCCTTTGCACTCTTTGCGTAATTGAACATACGCTCAGGTGTTCTATGTGCAGATACTATGCTAACCTCATAGCTTACATTCAACTCCTCAAGTAATGAACATGCATCCTTCATAACCTCAAGATCTGAATCACTCCCCATTATAACTGCTACCAATGGCATACCAATCAATTACCATCTACGCTTATAATCTTTAAGAGTGATCTAGCATACATAGCCTTTGCTATAGCATCCTCCCTACTATTACTTAATATGGTTATATGCCCTAACTTCCTCCTACCTTTATTTGTACTCTTGCCATATATGTGTAGCCTTAGCCCATCTATGCTTAGCAGTGAATCAATGTTGCTTAATGCATACTTACCATTTACAGCATCATTGCCTAGTATGTTAACCATCACAGCAGAGTTGCATATCATCCTAGGCTCTACTAATGGCATATCCATTATGGCTCTAATATGCTCCTCAAACTGGGATACATTGCATGCCTCTATTGTGTAATGCCCACTGTTATGTACCCTAGGCGCTATCTCATTAACCATTATACTACCATCAGAGGTTAGGAACATCTCAACACCAAATACCCCTATGCCCTTGAATGCATCTATAACATCCCTTGCTATCTTCCTTGCTTTATTATATGTATGCTCATCTATCCTTGCTGGTATTATGCTTGTATCAAGTATGTTATCATCATGTATATTCTCAGCAACAGGGTATGCCACGCTTGAGCCATCATATGCTCTAGCAACTATAACAGAGATCTCCTTAACAAAGTTCACATACTCCTCAGCATAGAAGCCTATGTTATCCTTGCTACTGTAACGCCTTAAGAACTCTTTCAGCCTTAAAGAGTCTAGATCCTCCTTGCTTCTTATAACTATATTCCCTCTACCATCATATCCACCCTTCCTAACCTTAATAACCAATGGATAGCCTAGGCTACTTACATCGCTAAGGTTACCATCTATAAGCATGAATCTTGCTGTAGGTATACCATACTTGTTAAGTATGAACTTCTGCATGTACTTATCCTGTGTTACCTTAACAACATATGATGGATGCCTAACCTTGTAACCTTTATCCTCCAACTCCTTCAATACATCAGCATCTACAAGTTCTATCTCATAGGTTAGTATATTGCTCATCTCAGCAAGGCGTATTATACCTTGCCTATCGTTAAATCCTGTTACTATATGCTCATCTGCAATAGATGAAGCAGGGCAGTCGTATGATGGGTCAAGTATGTTAACCTTTAACCCAAGCCTCTTAGCATCCATAGCAAGCATCTTCCCTAACTGTCCTCCACCAACTATACCTATCCTTGGAGGATTGCTAACGTTAAGATCCATTGTAATGCAGTAATAAGCAATAAGTTAAATACTTTCATGTATGAGAAATGTATCCTCAATTTATAATCCTGTTCATCAAAGTAATAAATATGAGGTATAAGATAAAGGGTTATAAGGTAAGAAGGGTTTACAACGTTGATACTTACACACTGCTAAAGGTTATTGTATATAGTACTATTGTAGCAGTTATCCTCACATTACCATTTTACATACTTGCTTTAATCTATTATACAGATAAGGATATAATCTATATCATGCTAGTATCATTAATTATTATACACTACATAATTATAGCATTCATAGATAAGATTGTATCATTTTTAGATTGAAATGATCTATCTATCCATACCCTTCAACTGCTCCCTAGATCTGAATAATGGTTTTATCCCAAGGTTCTCATAGTTACCTGTATGGCATGTAAAGCATAACTCCTCCTTTGGTAAGCCTATAGCATCAGCAAGGTTATCCATATCATTGTAGCCTACAAAGTCAGCATCTATAGCAGATGCTACAAGCCTTGCAAGATCGTTAGATGTCAAATCCTTCCCCTTAGTTACAGCATATGCTATAAGCTCATCTTGCGAAGGGAAGTCTATACCAGCATAGCATGGGAACCTTATTGCTGGGTAGCATACAAGCATCTTTACGCTCTTTGCACCAGAGTTCCTTATAGCCTTTATTATTGAGAGTGAACTTGTGCCTCTAACTATGCTATCATCTATGACTATAACATCCTTGCCTTCTATAACACTCCTTATTGGTATTATCCTCCTAACTATCTCAAGCCTATCATGCTGGTAAGGCTCTATGAAGCTCCTTATTGGACCTTTCCTACTATACCTATCCTTCATCAGACCCTCCTCAAATGGTATACCCATCTCCTCAGCATAGCCTAGTGCAGCAGGTCTAGCAGAGTCTGGCACTGGTATCACTATATCTGCATCTAGAGCAAACTTCCTTGCTAGATTCTTACCTATCCTCTTCCTTGCATTGTATATGCTTATCCCTTCCATTATGCTAGATGGATGAGCAAAGTATGTATACTCAAATGCACAATGTGCATGCTTCTCTTTAGCAAATATATCACTCCTTAAACCTTTCTCATCTATGCTTATCAACTCTCCAGGCTCAACATCCCTTATAAGCTCTGCATCTACTACATCTAATGCACATGACTCAGATGCTATTATATATGTGCTTGTATCCTTATGGTATCCAAGCACCAAAGGTCTGAAACCCTTGGGATCCCTAGCAGCATATACAGTATTATCCTTTGTTATGAAGGTGAATGCAAACGAGCCTACTATCTCTCTCCTTAGTATACTTAAAGCCTCAACCATATCCTTCTTAACATTAAGTATATCAACAAGCCTCTTTGCTGCTATTAAAGTATCGCTCATACTACTTGGGGTGAAGGAGCATAGCCCAGTTATGTTTGCTAACTCCTCAAAGTTTGATATAGTGCCATTGTGTGCAATGCATATATCCTTAACCCTTAGGGGTTGGGCATTCTTAAGATTGCTCTTTCCTACAGTTGAGTATCTAACATGTCCTATTGCTGCATTTGCACTATACTTCTCTATTATTGTATTAAATTTATCAACTGCTTGGGATACTAGCCCATAACGCTTATATGGCATCTTCCTTGCTACTGCTATACCCCATGCCTCCTGCCCTCTATGTTGTAATGCCCTTAAGCAGTCTAACACTATTGGTATAACGTTATGGTTAGCAAGGGAGTATGCTGCAACTACACCACAGTTCTCCCTAGCATCCAAGCCCTCAAGCATGGTCCATCAACCTTGGTATGTTACTGCTATATGCATCTATAGCCTTATCTAAACTTAAGCCTATAGTACTGCTACCATGCTCAAGCACTATAGAGTCTGAAGAGTTAAAGTATCCTATAACTGAGTAATGTATACCATTATTACCCTTGCTATACTTGCTTAGTGTATACTCAACCCTGCTAAGGTTATCCTTGCTTACTGCTATAAGGAACCTTGAGTGTGACTCTGAGAAGATAAGGTTATCCAGCCTAGAGCATGTATTTGGTATCCTATCAAGGTTAACGTATGCCCCAATGCTAGAGTTTATACACATCTCAGCTAATGCTACACCAAAGCCACCTTTGGAGCAGTCATGTATAGCTCTTACTACTCTACCATCTATAAGTTCAAGCATGGCATGCATAACTGCCTTATCATATTCTAGATCAACTCTAGGAACATTACTTGATTGTATCTTATGTATATACTCATAGTACTCAGACCCACCCATCTCATCCTTGGTTAACCCTACTATAACTAGCATATCACCATCCTTTGCCCTATCCTTAACAATCTTACTGTAAGAGTCTATAAGGCCTAGTATGCATACAACAGGTGTAGGCTTTATTGCACCATACTTGGTCTCATTGTAAAAGCTTACCTTGCCACCTACGCATGGTATCTGCATGTATCTACCGTAATCCGCTAAACCCTTAACAGACTCTACAAATGTATAGAAGACATGCTCATCCTCTGGGCTACCAAACTGTAGATGATCAACCATTGCTATAGGTTCTGCTCCCACTGCTATAACATTCCTACATGCCTCAGCAAAGCAGCCCATTGCTCCATTGTAAGGGTCTAGATAGCAGTGTTTAGAGTTACCATCTAACTTTACTGCTAGGAACTTGTTATCACTTAACCTTATAACAGCAGCATCATGGTAACCAGGCTTTATAACTGTCCTTAGGCCTACCTCATGGTCATACTGCCTATACACCCATTCCTTGCTTGCTATGCTTGGATCTGATAGCAAGGATAATAGATACTCTGCTATATTACCCTCATTATATCCATCAGGCTCCCTCACAGGTATCTCTTCCAAGTACTTTGGCTTCCTTGCCTTACGCTTTGCTATAGGTGCATTTGCTACTATACTAGCCTTTATCTTTGCTATCTTTCTACCATCATACTTTATATCAAGGTAACCATCATCTGTTACATAGCCTAGTATTGAGTATGGTATCTCATACTTATCCATTATCTCTTTAAATGTACTTAACCTACTAGGCTCAACTATATAGAGCATCCTCTCTTGTGACTCTGATATCATAATCTCCTCTACGCTCATATGCTCTCTAAGGTGAAGGTTAGCAAGATCTATGCTCATGCCCTTGCCAAGTTTATCAGCAAGTTCAGATAAGCAGCATGCTAAACCTCCTCCCCCTAGATCCTTTATAGCCTTAACACACCTTGCATTAACACACTCCATGGTAGCATCTATAAGCAGTTTACCCATGAATGGATCTGGTATCTGTACAGCAGATCTGTTGCTATCTGCATCATCTAATACCTTAGATGCAAACGAGGCTCCATGTATACCATCCTTACCTGTGCTGTTACCTGCTATTATTATAAGATCTTTAGCATCTGCTTGCATTAATACCAACTTATCCTTATCTATTAGCCCTATGCATGCAACATCAACCAAGCAGTAGTTATCAAAGGAGTTATCAAACTCAACCTCCCCAGCAACTGTAGGCACACCTATGCAATTACCATAATCTGCTATACCCCTAACCACATGCTTGAACAACCATCTTGCACTGCTATCCTTCTCTATATCCCCAAACCTTAAACCATTAAGCAGTGCTATTGGTCTGCTACCCATGCTAAGTATATCCCTTATAACCCCTCCTACCCCAGTAGCTGCACCACCATATGGCTCAACCGCAGATGGATGGTTATGGCTCTCAATATGCACAGTAATCAGCATATCATCTATTGCTAATACACCAGCATCGTACCCAGGTCCTATAAGCACATACTTGCCTTGTGTATTGAATGCCTTAAGGTATGGCTTTGATGACTTGTATGAGCAGTGCTCAGACCACTCAGCCTCAACCATGCTTAACTCCAATGAGTTAGGCTCCCTACCAAGTTTATGTTTTAGATACTCTAACTCCTCATTACTAAGCATGGTGATCACAACCAAGGTATGCTAAAAGAGACTTGAATATTAGTAAGCCATCATTACCATAGTTTAATGGGTTAAGCATAGGATCAGATGCCCTCTCTGGATGAGGCATTATACCCATCACATTACCTTGCTCATTGCATATACATGCTATGGATTGCAAGGAACCATTAGGATTGTTAGTATATGTTAGGACTATCTGTCTATTCTTATGCATAAGGTTTAGGGTATCATCATCTACATAGTACTTGCCCTCTTGGTTTGCTATTGGTATGTTAAGTATCTGATCATTGCTAAGTAGTCTAGTGAATGGGCTTCTCTTGCTATCTACATTAACCCTTAGGCTTACCCATCTGCATATGAACCTTAGGGTATCATTACGCATGAATGCACCTGGGAGCAGTTCAGACTCTACAAGCACTTGGAATCCATTGCATATTCCTAATATAGGTAATCCATCCTTTGCTAATCTCTTAACCTCTTGCATAACTGGGCTATGTGCTGCTATAACTCCTGCTCTAAGCCTATCGGCATAAGCAAATCCACCAGGGAGTATTATTGCATCAAAACCCCTTAGATCATCCCTCTTATGCCATATTAACTCTGTATCAACCTTTAGTATGTTCTTAAAGACATGGTAGACATCCCTATCACAGTTACTCCCAGGGAAGACTACTATGCCTACCTTTATATGCACATGCTAAGCTATACTCTAGTCATTATTATACCTTAATATTGCTAGAGTGAGATATTAGCATCCTTTACTATCCCTGCACTACGCTAACTTTACATACACTTAATACTGGATTGTATAACCTAAGATCATCACACAGTCTCTTAACAATCTCTTCAGCCTCCTTAGGATCATTAGCCTCAACCTCTAACTTAAGCATCTTAGCTACCCTTATTGATTTAACATTGGTGTAGCCTCCTTTTATGACAAGATCTTTAAGTATAGTATCCCCTTCAGGATCACTTATGTATGGCTTATTCTCTATAAGCACATTAACTATATGCTTTACCATGCATTATAAGGTTAATAGCAATAATTTAAGTTTAAACTTGATAAAGGGGTTTTGATTATGAGTTTATGTGCAGTTATGATAAAGTATGCCTCGGTAGCTCAGCCTGGTCAGAGCGAGTGCCTTGTAAGCACTAGGTCGCGGGTTCAAATCCCGCCCGAGGCTCCAAGAGAATCATCTTAACATATCACATGCTTGACTAATGTGTTTCATATAGCTAAAATTTTATAGGATTATTGCTAGAATGAAAAGAAAAGATTATTTAAAGTATCTTGGTAGAATTATAGAGTTGGCAGACTGGGAGTTACTTATACCAGGCTTGGGATTAACAATACTTGGGCTTGTAGGAGTTGCTATCTCACTCTCAGGTATAGCAAAGACTTTTGAGGAAGGTATGCATGCTATAAGTGCTGTAACGATGCTTTTTGGTATGATATTACTAGCTGCTGGTATACTTAAAGGTGGATTGCCAAGGAGTAACGAGGCTAAGGCAGCAACGATATTCATAGTAGGTATACTGGCAGCATTAGGCGGGTTACTTGCTGGTATATCAAACGTAACAACGCTACCATTGCTTATAGGAGTTATATTCTTGATACTTGCACCAGCAACCATCATAGCATATGCTGTACATAAAGGTAGCAGACATGTTAAGGCTATCTCAATCATATTTATAAGTGGTTCAGTAACAGGGTTCATAGCGTTCAGTGTATTCTCATACATACAGCAGCCTGTACAAGCAGGGTTAGAAGAGCAGAGCCAAGAGAAGACACAGCAACAAGAGCAACAGCAGCAAGAGCCTGTAGAGGTTCAGCCAGCAGGTCCAAGGTTTGAGATAACTATACCTGCAGGGTCATCTGTACAGGGTAACTTAGCATACGATCCCCTTGAGGCTAGAGTTAGCAAGGGTACATTGGTAGTATGGAAGAATATAGATAATACAATACATACTGTAACTAGTGGTGTAGACTTTAATGATCCTAATTATGCAAAGTTCTTTGATTCTGGGTTACTTAATACAAATGATACATTCACTCTAGATACATCAAAGTTAGATGCTGGAGAGTATGATTACTTCTGTATATTACATGTTTATATGAAGGGTAAATTGATAGTGGTAGAGGAGATGCAAGGTTAATGAATGGATTAAGTTATTATTACTTTGCATAATTACGTGTTTGAGCATGTATGAGAGTTATAGTTAACTCTTCCATAATGAATATTTTAAAGACCATCTCTAAGAAGGCGTACCCATTTGAGGCTTGTGCATTGCTGATTGGTAACATACAAGGAGATGATGTAATCATAAGGCATGTTGAAGAGGTTGATAATGCAGATAGATCTAGTACAAGTTTTAGTGTAATACCAGAGGATCTTGTAAGGGTTTATGAGTATGCAAAGAGTATTAACTTGGATGTTATAGGAATATTCCATTCTCATCCATACTCTAAGGCTTACCCATCTAGCAAGGATCTAAGGTATATGAGTATAAATCAGGTACCATGGCTGATACTATCACTGCTTGATGGAGATGTAAAAGCATTCATATACTCTAATGAGGAAGTTGAAGTTAAAGAATTAGATATAGTTATTATTTGAGTTATAGCAGTAGCAACCATCACTATTCATACTATGCTATACCTACTATCCCTATGAACACTGGCACAAATACTATTGCTACAGTGTTAAGGAGCTTTATGACTGTGTTGAGTGCTGGTCCTGCAGTATCCTTGTAAGGGTCACCTATAAGGTCTCCTACAACAGCAACCTCATGCTCTGGGGTCCTCTTCTTACCAATTATTTCTATGTACTTCTTTGCATTATCCCATGCCCCTCCACTGTTAGCCATATGGTATGCTAGAAATACACCACTAACAACAGCACCCATGAGTATACCTGCAACAGCACTAGGTCCTAATAGTACTCCAAGTACTATTGGTGCTGCTACAGTTATTATTGCTGGAGGGAATAACTGCTTTATACTTGCACTAGTTGCAATATCTATGCACTTTGCATAATCTGGCTTAGCCTTACCCTCAAGTATCTCTGGCCTACTCTTGAACTGGTTCCTTACCTCATCAACTAGCCTCATTGCTGCTCTGTTAACACCTGCTATAAGTTGGCTAGATATGAAGAATGGTAGTAATCCTCCTACAAGCAATCCTATTATAACATTTGGGTTTGCTAGACTGTAATCAAATGCTTTAGCAAATATGTTTTCTGCCTCATGCTGGAATGCCTGTATCATAGCCAATGCTGCTAAACCAGCACTTGCTATAGCAAAACCTTTAGTTACAGCCTTTGTTGTATTACCTACAGCATCTATCTGATCAGTTATCTTCCTATTCTCATCCCCCATGCCAGTCATCTCAACTATACCCCCAGCATTATCACTTATTGGACCGAAGGAGTCTATGCTTAATACTATCCCTGCTAGGCTAAGCATAGCCATGGCTGTTATTGCTGTACCATATATACCCATCAGAGGGTCTTTGGTTATAGTATATATTACAGCATAAGATAATGCTAGTGTTACAACTATTGCTATCATGAATGGCATCGTTGATCTTAGCCCAGTTATTATACCAGCAAGCATATTTGCTGCGTAACCCCACTTGGTAGACTCTCCAATCTCCTTAACTGGTTTGTACTTGTAGTTTGTGTAGTAGTCAGTTATCCTTTGTATTATAGGGACTAGAATAACACCTATAACACTTGTAGCAAACAATGCTAATGCCAATACACTTGAGCCTAATACAAGTTGAGTAAAGACAAAGTTTAATGCTATTGCTATTACAGCACTAACTATGAATGCAACATTAAGTGGTTTCATAGGGTCATCTATCTTCCTAGGTGTTACAGTTAATGCTCCTATTACAGATGCTATGAGCCCAGACGCACCTATTATTATTGGGTATATAACAAGCCTTATAGGATCAAACTCCTGTATGCTAGTAATCAAGGCACCAAGGAGCATGGCAGCAAGTAGTGTTACTATATACGACTCATAAACATCTGAACCCATGCCAGCAGCGTCACCTACATTATCACCTACATTATCTGCTATTGTTGCTGGGTTCCTAGGATCATCCTCTGGTATACCAGCCTCTATCTTTCCTACAAGATCAGCACCAAGGTCTGCTGCCTTTGTGAATATACCTCCACCAGCCCTTATGAACAATGCTATTAGACTAGCACCTATGCCAACACCTGCTATTGCTATAGGCTCACCAAATGCTAGATAGAGTAGTGTTACACCTATTAGAGCCATAGCAGGTATGGCAAGACCTACAGTAGCCCCTCCCCTGAATGCTGTTACAAGGGTATAACCTAAGCCTTTGGTTGTTGCCTGTGCAGTCCTTACTGCAGCCTTAACTGTTATCCTCATTGCTATAACTCCTGCAATTGCAGATAAAGCCGCACCTACAGCAAATGCTATACCATTAGATGCTCCAGATGTAAATGATATTGCTATTGCTAGACCTACTGCTATTGGGAGTATAGTTATGAACTCACGCTTAAGGAATGCTGATGCACCAGTCCTTACAGCACTGCTTATCTCTAGCATACTCTTGCTACCTGTATGCTGCTTACCTACCCACACAGCCATTGCCCCTGCTGTACCTAAAGATGCTATACACGCTGTTATTGGTAGCATAGAATCTATACTCATTTTTAGTTAAGGAATGATACTAGGATATATAAATTGTTCTTTAATAGCATGATAAGAAACTTTAAATGTTCCTTATTATGCTAAATTACTGTGTTACCAGCAGCAGCAGGTTACGATAGAGCAATAACTGTATTCTCTCCAGATGGTAGGTTGTATCAGGTAGAGTATGCTATAGAGACCGTAAGGAGAGGTACATTAGCATTAGGTATAAAGTGCAAGGATGGTGTAGTGTTAGCAGCAGAGGAGAGGGTAAAGAAATTACAATTGCATACGCTAACACAGAAGATATTCCAGATAGATGAGCATATTGGTGTTGCTGCAGCAGGGTATATACCAGATGCTAGAGTACAGGTTGATCATGCTAGAGTAATGGCTCAGAGTAATAGACTAATATATGATGAGGCTGCAGATGTTGAGACTATAGCAAAGAATATTGCAGATCTAGCACAACAGTTTACTCAGTATGCTGGGGTTAGACCTTACGGTGTTGCACTTATAATAGGTGGTGTTGATAAGAATGGAGGAAGCATATTTACAACGGATCCAAGTGGAACCTATCTAGCATACAATGCAGTTGCCATAGGTGCTGGCTCGGATCAGGTTAATGATCTGTTAGAGAAGGTGTATAGAGAGGATATGACATTAGATGAGGCATGCGTATTAGCAATACAAGCAATATACCATGTTAGTGAGGATAAGACTGGTACAAAGCATATCAAGATTGCTGTGATAGATAACAAGACAAGGAAGATAAGGAGGTTAAGTGAGGAAGAGATAGCAAAGTATGCAGAGATAGCAAGGAGTAGACCATTGCTACCACAGTAAATTATTGTTTATTACATAGTAGATGGCTGCTAAATACTCAGCCCTGCTATAACATTATCTAGTGAGTAATGTATTGACTGATACTGTGAGATGAAAGAACTAACCTCATCCTTTAATTTATTTATTTTATTATCCTCTATACTTTTATCATTGCTGTAGTTGTAAACCTTTGCTATTAGCTCTGCTATATACCTCATCTCCTTCTCTTTCATACCCCTCCTTGTAACCTCGCATACACCTAGCCTTAACCCTCTATCGACTATTATGTTTACTTGCTCTAGCATCTTAACAAACCTATCCTTACCAGCAAAGTCTTTAACTAGTACTTGATGTGTTTCTGTATAACCATTATCCTTGCATAGTATATCTAAACCCTCTTCATCAAGAGCCTTTGCCAATGCTTTAGCATTGCTAACAACTTGCCTAGCATAAGGCTCCCCAAAGAGGCTAAACTCCTCAAGTGCTAATGCTAATGCTGCTATCCTATTAAAGTGAGGATTATCTATTACCCTTAACCTTAAGTACTCATCAAACCCATAACCATCATCCCTATCTGCAAGTATTAAACCACCTTGTGGTCCTGGCAGGCTCTTATGAGTGCTAGCAATAAGTATCTGTGCACCATCATGCAATGGATTCTTCAATACCTTACCTGCTATTAAGCCTAGTGTATGTGATGCATCATAGACTAGCATAGCATTGATATCTTTACAGGCATCTGCTATCATGCTAAGTTCTGTGTAGAATGTTATAATAGATTGCCCTATAACAACAAGCCTAGGCTTTACTTTAATTATCTTATCTATGCATGCATTAACATCTATCCTCATACTACTCTTATCAAATGGTATATAGTGGACCTTAAGCCCAAGCCTTGAGGGCAAGTAACCCTCTGTGTAACCAGGGTAACCACCATCATCTTTACTTAAAACCATAATGCTATCATTTATCTTAGTAAGATTCATAAGCACAGCTAAAGAGCATGCATGACCAGATATAGGCTCTGTATTTGCGTAATCTGCATCAAATATAGTCTTAGCCAATGAGTTAGCATACTCAACTATGCTATCTATATGCTTGGTACCTGTGTAAAAGTTACTACCATTACTTAACCTTAATGAGTATCTATGCATAAGATCACTTGTAAGTAATGCTCTAACACTGTAACTAACAATATTCTCAGAGGCTATAAGGTTTATACACCTGCTGCGTAAGCCTTCATGGAGTGCAAGTAACTTAAGTATCTTGCTCCTAACCTTGTTATCATCTGAATATTGCATGGTTAACCTTGCTATTAGTTATAAATAATCTTTAAGAGTAGTAATTGTATGCTAGCAGTTGCCATACCAGACTCTAGCCTAGCAGAGGAGGATACATTAAGGGATAAGAGTATAAAGGCATCTAGGTTAGCAAGGATATTTGCTATATTTGGTATTAATAGCATATACATATACAGGGACTTAAGTTCAGACTACAGCAAGGATAGAAGATTGCTCAAACTAGTGCTAGAGTACATGGACACACCCCAGTACTTAAGGAAAAGGTTATATGCTAAGGTTAAAGAGTTAAAGTATGCTGGTCTATTCCCTCCACTGAAGGCTCCTCATCATAAGCCATACATTAGGCTTGAGGATGTTAATATTGGGGATGTAAGACAAGGGGTTGTGGTTAAGAGGGTAAGTAATAGTAATAATGCTAGCAATAACTCAAAATACTACGTTGATGTTGGTCTTGATACCCCTATACCCTTGCATATAAGCAAGGATGAGCATGTAAACATAGGTAAGAGGGTTACAGTAGTATTTACATCTAGATATCCTAACTTGGCATGTAGGCTTGCAAAGTATGATGAGATAAGAGAGTACTGGGGCTACAATGTAATAACTGCTGGAAGTCTATCGTCCTTGCTTACTATGATGATTAAGAGGAAGATGCTTATAATAATAACATCAAAATATGGTAAGAATCTTAAGTTGCACGAGTATGAGATAGTAAGTAATTATAATAGTAATAAATATAGTGGGGTCCTTTTAGTCTTTGGCTCCCCATATAGAGATATACATGAGATAATTAAAGATGAGCATAAGAACATAAAGCAGTTTACATCAGATGTTTATAACTTCTTTCCTTGCCAGAATGTTGAGAGCATAAGGCTTGATGAAGCCATACTTGGTTGCTTATCCATAATGAATTATATTATTAAAAAGATAAATTAAATAATTATTGTAGTAAGCGCTATAATACTAGCATTCAGATGAAGGTATGAGAGACAAGATAATAATAAATCAATTCATATACTAAACTGATGATAGATAATGATACTTGATACAGTAATAGGCATAATAGCAGCAACGCTAACAACATCAAGCTTCATACCACAGTTAATAAGGGCTTATAGGAGCAAGAGGATAGAAGATGTCTCTCCATACTTAATGCTCTTGTTCAGCAGTGGAGCATTACTATGGTTATTATATGGTATGTATAGGAATGATGCTATAATAATAACTGCTAATATATTTGCACTTGCATTTAATATAATACTCTTATACATGAGGGTTAAGTATGTAACAAAAGGTAATGCTTAAACGGGCCCGGTGGGCTTCGATCCCACGACCTGCTGGTATCTCCAAGTACCGAAGCCAGCCGCCCTATCCTTGCTGGGCTACGGGCCCATTACATTATTATTATTACTATTGATTATTTTGTAGTATAGAGTATACTAACTCTGCTGTATATGGTGCTAGTGTTACCCCAAGCCTACAGTGACCTACTGCTACTATAAGATTTAAGTAGTTATGATATTTGCATATTATAGGCATGTTATCTGGTGTACATGGTCTATAGCCTATCCATCTCTCTACTATGCTATTATTGCCTAACTCAACATGCTCATTTACATGCTTATAGAGGAAGGAGAAGTTAGAATCTCTAACCTTGGAACCTATACTAGTTAACTCAAAGAACCCGCTGGCCCTTAGCATGTAACTGTTGAACGATGCTAATGCTATCCTATACTCCCCAAGGAGTACAGCATGCTCTAAGATCTCTGTTTGTCTATTATTACTATCATTTACCATAATATCTATTACATAGCCCCTTGCAGGCATTATAGGTAAGTTTACATGCTTAAATGGTACCCTATATGCTCCTGTGCATAGGATGTAGTAATCGCCTTTAATATCTACACCATCAGCATTAATATATGCTATACTTATTCCATCCTTATAATTACTATACTCTATATGTTTAATATTTTTTAAGAACATTACACCCATGCTAGAGAGGAGCATTCTAAGATTACTCATGAGCATCTTTGGGTTCAGCATTGCATCCTCTGGATAATATATTGCATACTCTACCTTCTTAAGCCTAGGCTCTAACTCCTTTACTCTACTCTTACTTAAGACCTCATATCTTATGTTAAGTTTATTGCACATACCTGTAATATGCTTAAGCCTACTCTCTAATGTATTACTTGATGAGTAAACCTCCAGTAACCCATTAACCTTATAATTGAAGTTTATAAGCTTAGATAACCTCTTATACCATTCTATAGCATAAAGTGCCATATCTCTTATAGCCTTAGCATTGCTTATACTAACCTCTTTGTTCTTAATGAACTCCTTTAACCATAACATGCCCTTCATACTAAACAGTAAATCTTTACTTACCTTTACTTTACCATTAGATAGATACCATTTAATTAAATCTATTAACCCTCCTCTAGTAAGGGATATGGGTCCTAATGAAGGGGATATATAGCCAGCATTAGCATAGCTTGCCTTCTTGCTATCATCTTGCTCATCCACCACTATAACCCTGTATCCATTACTTGATAATCTATAGGCTATACTTAAGCCTACTATGCCACCACCAACAACTATAGCATCTGCATACTTGCTCATAGTTAGGTTTATTTAAATAAGGATTTATTTATCCTAATGCAGTTAAGCATATGCCATTGCATATAGCAAGGAATGTTAAAGGGGTTGAGTATGCAATAAGAGATGTAATACTATATGCTAGAGAGTATGAGAGTAAGGGTAACCAGGTAATATATTTGAATATAGGCGATCCAGTCTTCTATGGGTTCAATACACCAAAGCATGTTAAGGACGCTCTAATAAAGGCAGTTCTAGAGGATAAGAACTACTATGCTGAATCTGAAGGAGTTAAGGAGTTAAGAGAGGCAATAGCAGAGAAGGAATCGGCAAAGGGTATGAGTATAGATTACACAGATGTTATAGTAACAAATGGGGTATCTGAGGCATTAGATATGCTTGTATCAAGCATAGCAGATGAAGGGGATGAGGTTCTTGTACCTGGGCCTTGTTATCCACCTTACTTATCATATGCTAGGGTAAGAGGTGTTAAACCTATAGAGTATACTAGCATGGAAGATAAGCAGTGGGGTATAGACTTGGATGATATAAGGAGCAAGATCAGTGAGAGGACTAGAGCAATATTCATTATAAACCCTAACAACCCTACAGGCTACGTTCTTGATTCTAAGGAGTTAAGTGCCTTGGTTGATATAGCAATTGAGCATAATATATACTTGATATGCGATGAGATATACGATAGAATAGTCTTTGATGGGGAGTTTACAAGTATATGCAAGTATGCTAAGAGTGATGCACCATTAATATTACTCAATGGGTTCTCAAAGGTATACCTTATGACAGGATGGAGGTTAGGTTACATATGCTTTAACTCATCATGCAAGGAGTTAAAGACACTAAAGGCAAATGTAAGTAAACTTGCTAGGTTAAGGTTATCAGCTAATACACCAGCACAGATAGCTGCTATAGAGGCATTAAGAGGACCACAAGAGCATGTATATGAGATGGTTAAGGAGTTAAGGTTAAGGAGGGATTATGTTATGAAGCGCTTGGATAAGATGCAAGGCTTAAGTTATGTTAAGCCTAATGGTGCATTCTACATATTCCCAAGGATTGGTGAGGAGTTAACCTTTAACAGTGATCTTGAGTTTGTCCTTAATCTATTAAGGAGTAAGGGTGTATTAGCAGTGCAAGGCTCAGGGTTTGGGAGATTAGGCTCTGGTCACTTTAGGCTTGTCTTCTTGCCTAGCATAGATACGCTAGAGGTTGCAATGGATAGAATGGAGGAGTTCATAGATGAGCATGTAAGAAGGTAACTTTAATCAATACTCATTACTAACTCTCTTACTGTAAAGGAATAATATAATGGATATTCCATACATTACAAGTACAAACTTCTCATTTGTTAACTGATCATTTATCATAAAATCTAATACAAAATCTATACCCCATAGAGCAATGTTACTTAGTAGTACTATTGTTGCTACTACAGCAAAGAGAACTGCCATAGCGCTCATCCAATTCTTTCTTATCATTAAGAATAATTAAGTAGTTAATGATTTAAATCATTTTCACTATAATGGGCAATAATATTTTTATATTAATTATTAGTATGGATTAAACTATTCTTATCCCAGGGTTCTTTATCCCATTATTCTTTGCTATATTCAATAGCATAGGGGTTATAGATTCTACCTGATATGATAATGACAGAGGACCTAGGTATAAGGGCTTAAGGTTCTTTATCTCCTTTACAAGTTCACTTACTACACTCACAGCATCCTTATCATCTGAGCATATTAGTACATCACTATCTATAATATTGTTGATCTTCCTTAACTTAACATCTGATATATTATGCAAGGCAGCAACCACTCTAACATTCTTATTCTTATCCTTCAATACCTTGTTAACCTGCTCAGCAGCTGATTCCTTATGTTCATGCATAGGCAAGTATATGAACCCACTGCTATCCTTGCTCATTGGTACTATTGGGCATACCACTATGCTATCATCCCTCAAGTTACCTGCTATACTTGCTACAGTAGATATGCTATTCTCATACGGTATGCATAATACTATAACATCACAGTAACCAACAAGTCTAGAGTTCTCATCACCATTTATACTACCATTAATATTATTATAGTATGTTATAGCCTTCTTTCTATACTCCTCTGCAGTACTATATGCCTTACTTGCATCCCTAGAACCTATCACTATATCATGGTTTACACACCATCTTAGTGCTAACCCTTCTCCCATACCTCCTGTACCACCTATAATGCCTATCTTCATGCACTGCAGTTAAGCAACCAATTTATATTAACCTTTATGTTATGCTATATATCTTGAGCCTTATAGTACTCATGAGGCATGGTGAGGCACTTAACAATGTAAAGCATATACTTACTGGTAGAAGGTTGGTGTACCATCTAACAGAAAGGGGTAAGTTGCATGTTACTGAAGCATGTGAGATGCTTAAGGCTCTATGCATAGATGCAATATACTCAAGTCCTATAACAAGAGCAGTTGAGACAGCAGAGATTGTTAGCAGTAGGCTAGGGTTACCTTATACTATAGATGATAGGTTAACTGAGACAGATATGGGTAAACTAACTGGTATGAACTACTTTGATGTAGTAAGCAAGTACAAAGATCTCCTGCTAAGATTCTACTCTGGTTATGATGTTAGTGAGTATGAGTTAGAGAATTTTAACTCAATAAGAAGAAGAATGTTATCTATGCTTGATAATGTAGCAAGCAAGCATGCAAACAAGAATGTATTACTTATAACACACTTAGATCCTATAAAGGCTGTTATAGCAGAGATGCTTGGGGTTAATGCTGAGGTATTGCTTAACATGAAGATAAAGACAGCATCATTAACTATATTAAGTCATTCAAGCGGTTATCAGTTGTTAGCATATAATGTTGTAAGCATTAATAGATACGAGCCAGAAGAGTAGATGTTAAGTATTCAAGATTTTAAAGTAATACCTCTTTCATAAAACATGGTATAAAGAATCTTATGGTGATTTGTATAGATGGCTCTGTTAACTTAATCTTAACATTAAGGTATGTCATAAACATTCTAAATCAGTTCTTAAAAATGCTCTTTACTACAGTTATCTTTACAGGAAGTTATCATCAAAGCACTCTATTCTATCCTTTATTTATGTATTGAATAGATCTCTCCATTACATTCTTCTTGATTGTATACTATATGCTTGATTGTAATAATAAGCTCTATCTGTATATAGTATATTGCTACCATATAACCTCTTTATGAAATTATAGCATACTGCTAGCGTCCTTTCTATAAATATATGGAGGTTAATATGTTATCCATAACCATATATAACGAATACATTGATATCTATGCATTGTAACCACTTCCATATGACTATATGCATTCTTTACTAATGGCTCTAGATATTTAGATGCTAACCTTAAGATTGCTGAATAACATAGATATATGGTATATACCTTGAGTATATGTGTTTCTATTACGTAGATAACATAGTATAATTTAGTATAACTTGCTCTTAAGTTAACAGAGCCGTATAGATTACAGTTAGATTTATATTTTAATTAAGAGGCAATAGGCTCAATGAAGAATATAACTGTTGTTACTGTTATAAGTGCTGTTATAGCTATAGCAATGTTAGCAAGCAATGTTTATGCACAGCAAGAGCAGCAGGTAGTTGATAGGAGTGCTTTAGCATGGGGATTATTCTATAAGATGATGACCGCTGCATTCATAGTTGGTGCTGTAGTTCAAGGTACACTAGTATACATAATATTTAAGTTCAGGGAGAAGAAGGTTAAGTAGTGAATGATCGAGGTGATAAGAATGGGTAGTCATGTTATATATGAATGGATATATGTTGCAGTAGTAGTAAGTATACTAATATGGGTAGGGGCAGAGGCATGGTATGGTGAGAAGTTGATACATGAAGTTCCAAAGAACCATGAGACTATAAAGGTCTTTGGGCAGCAGTGGTTCTGGACATTTGAGCATCAGGATGGCACTAGAGAGGTTGGGCAACTAACCTTAAAGGCTGGGCATATATACAAGTTTGAGGTTACTGCAAAGGATGTTATACATGCATTTAACATACCAGAGTTCGCAGTAATGATAGATGCTGTACCAGGGAGGATAAACACTATATGGGTTAAGATACCAGAGGATGCTGCTGCTGGTGAGTATCTAATACAGTGTAGAGAGTACTGTGGACTACTGCATTATAACATGAGAGCAAAGCTTATAGTTACAGCATAGATGAGGGGTGAGTAAGATGGTTATAGAGATAGCAAAACCAAGACCAATCTGGCAGATACTATTCTCAACCCATCACACAGATGTTGCATTACTGTATATAATAACATCGATAGTATTCTTAATGCTTGGAGGAGCCCTAGCACTTACCATAAGGACAGAGCTCTTATTCCCAGGTACTACAATAATAAGCGATCCTACTCTATTCAATAGAATATTCACTGTACATGGTACAACCATGCTATTCCTATGGATCTTACCATTCATCTCTGGTGTAGGTAACTATCTGGTGCCTATACTTGTTAAGTACAAGGATATGGCTTATCCAAGGCTTAATGCTGTTGCATATTGGATGACAGTCCCTGCAGCAGCATTGATATGGCTAGGTTGGAGTGATACTACATGGATGGCATACCCTCCATACTCTACAATTAGGGCACCAGGACCAGCAGCAGATATGTGGATATTTGGTCTAAAGATAGCAGGCTTATCATCAATACTTGGGGCAATAAACTTCATAGTTACAATACTGAAGTGTAAGCATCCAGATCTGCCTCTTATGAGGGTATCACCATTTGTATGGGCCATACTTATATCTTCTATAATGACATTAGCAGCATTACCAACATTCACAGCAGCATTGATAATGCTTTATACAGATAGGCTAGGTGTATCTGGGTTCTTTAACCCAGAGATGGGAGGGGACCCTATAGCATACCAGCACCTATTCTGGTTCACATTCCATCCAGAAGTATACATATTCCTAATACCTGCTGTAGGCATGGCTTATGAGTTGATACCAAAGTTCTCAAGGAAGCCTATATTCAGTTATGGCTCTGCAGTTATAGCGTTCATACTGCTCTCAATAATAGGATTCGCATCATGGGCTCACCACATGCTTGCTACTGGGTTATCATTCACAGAGAAGACTGTATTTATGATAGGCACTCTAGCAGCAGTGCCTATGAGTGCAATGCATGTATTCAACTGGATGGCTACCATGTGGGGAGGCAGGATAAAGTTTGCTGCACCAATGAAGTTTGTTATAGGAGGAATAATGCTGTTCTTCACATCTGGTGCAGGGGGAGTTGTTAACACTACTCTACCATTGGACTTTATAACCCATGATACATACTGGGTTGTTGGACACTTCCATATGATGTTAATGGGTACGGTATCATTCATATTCATGGGCTTCCTCTACTACATGTTCCCACTAATAACTGGTAGAATGTATAGTGAGAGGCTTGCCAATGTACACTTCTGGTTCGCATTCATAGGTACAACAATAGTCTTTACTGCAATGCATATAGTAGGCTTGTATGGAATGCCTAGAAGGGTATGGGACTATGTACCAGACCCAACTATAATAACACTGAACCAGATAGCAAGTATAGGAGCATACATACTAGGCGTAGGTATGGCAGTGTTTATAGCACTGCTTATAAGGGACTCTGTAAAGGGTAAGCCAGCAGATATGAAAGATCCATTTGGTATAGGTGAGATATACTATGACTATAGAAGAAGAGAGCCCCATCATTAGGACTACAGCAAGTAGATTAGGCAAGGGTATAGCAATAATACTTATAGTTATGGCAGTTGCTGCAGCTATACATATAGCATTCAATGATGTATGGAGCAAATACCCTCCAATGAATCAAGTAGCAAAGGCTGGCACTTCTACTGCTCCTACTACACCTGCAACCCCTGCCACACCTGCAACAGGGGAGAGTAGAACATTTAATCTTGCATTCCATGAGAGGACACCAACCGATCTGTACTTTACGGTTGATGGTCAGGAGAATGCGGATATCATAGTTAATGTAGGGGATAAGATAACCATAAACATAAAGAATGAGGGTAATATGCCCCATTCATTTGGTATAGTAACAGATCCAAAGGATGTTAACAGCATAGCATTCACTAATGCAAATATAGGATCATCAACACAGTTCCTACTACCAAAGCAAGAGGGTACTACTACATTCATAGCAGATAAGCCTGGTGAGTACTATTACATATGCCTAGTTGCAGGTCATGCAGATCTAGGAATGATAGGTAAGTTCATAGTGAAATAGAATGATAAGATATTAATAGATGAATATACAGATGAATGAATAGATAGATGGATATGAAGCAAAAGATGATATATCTACGCTACACCTCATTTTTTGCTTTATTCTGTGTCTATGGCGTAATGGTTCTAGGTAGTTACGTTAGTGCTGCTGGATTAGGATTATCATGCTTAGATTGGCCTACATGCAGGGGTAGTTTTATTCCAAGTGAGGAGATAATTTTTGAGTGGGTACATAGGCTCTTTGCATTGATGGCTGGTGTATCTGTTATAACCATGTGCATACTAGCATGGAAGACAGATGCTAAGGGTACAATGATAAGAATAACTTCAACATTAGCAGCAGTATTTGTTATTACTCAAATAGTATTAGGGGTTATAGTGATAAACTCCATGCTGTTTCCAGTTCTTGTCTCTATACACCTTGCAGTAGGCGTGTTACTCTTTGCTAATACCCTATTAACAGCACTGTATGCTAATAGAATATACAAGGTTATTAAGCAAGAGACAGAGAGAAGGGTATGAACCATTTATAGATTCTATTTTTATTTATTTTTATCCTTGAATTAATGAGTATCTTATTCTTATCTGTTTGCTGCTCTTATCCTCCTTTTATACAACATTATACCTGTTACTATAGCAGCTGGCATAGCAACACCTAATATGATCATAGATCCGAATATGTAAAATAACTCTTTAACTATACCTATGTTGAAATTTGCTGTTACAACATTACCATCATGCTCATATACATTAACCTCAATAATATATATTCCTGGCTCCTTGAATATATAATCAATCTCAAGGTGACCGTCCTTAAGTAGTGTTATAGGATGAGTATAGTATAATACACCGTTCTTGTACAGTTTTACTCCAACGTTAACATCCCTCATATCGCTACCATTGTTATCAGCAACTCTAATCAGTATCTTTGCTACATTATCTACTGCAGGCATCTCTGGTTGAGTTGCTATCTGTATAAGATAACCAGCTATCCTATACTCGCTAGAGTTGAATAGTTGGTGAGCATATGAATAGTTACTTAACGATAAGATAACTAGTAGAAGAGTTAGTATTGCTATTCCTTTCATATTATAATTAAGGTTACATATGATATAAATCTTAACTTGCTCTTACTAACCCTGCTAATATATTATTAAACTCATCAGTACTTAACGGCTTTATCTTTGCTATCCTTATATTCTCCTCAACATGCTCTGGATTCTTATGCCCAACTAATGGTATTGCTGGAGATGATCTTACAAATTGTAAACATCTTAATGCTTTAGATTCTATACCATCTATTGTAGGTATCATGTTAGATTTAAGTAGTCTACTCTGCATAAGGGGTACGCTTGTAAATACATTAATACCAAGTATACTTGATGCCTCAAATACAGTATACATACTATTATTTATACTCTGATTCCTTAATGTTGCAGCCTCATGCATGATTAGATTGAATGGGAGCTGTATAAACCTTAATCCATGTTCATCCTTCTTATGCCTTACTGATGCCTCTTTAGCCATATCTATCATATCCTTAAGGTTAACATACTCTCTGCTATTGGGCATGACCCTGAAGCATGTCCATGTAGCCATTCCATAATACCTTATAACACCCTCACTCCTCTTCTGCTCATAGAACTCAAATGCTTCTTTAAGCATCCTCATTACTTCATCTTTACCAATATCATGAACATTACTCTCAACAACATTATGTAGATACATAAGATCTATGCACTCTAAGCCTAGATTCTTTATACTTCTATTAAGCTGATCCTCTAAGTATGATACCTTCATGCAATTATAATCAGATGAGATATCATTGGCAGTTATCACACCCTTCTTTATAAGATGCTCATGTATATACTCCCAGAAATCAAGAGCAAGATCAGCATCATGAGTTAAGTATCCGTTCTTTGTACTTATGAATATCTCATCCCTACTTATAATCTTCTCCTCTATTAACTCTCTAACTGCCCTTCCTACAGCTCTCTCTGCCTTCTGGAATCTGTAGTTTATTGCTGTATCTATAACATTAACTGCCCCACTTGCTACAGATCTCTTTATAGCGTTAACTACTAACTTGTCTGTAGTAGCATCTGCATTGCCTAGATATGTACCCATACCTATGCTAGTTAATGATAATCCTTGGAACTCCTTAAAGTGCCCAATTGCAGTACTCTTGCCCTCATGCCTTACTCTAAACCTTAGAGTCCCATCTCTAGTAGCATAACCTTGGATCATTAGAATATGCTAAAGGTAATTTTTATTTATACTTAGTTATCTAAAGATAGTTGTTATAATAAAACCTAATGCTATAATAATACCTGTAATCCTTGAGAATCTCACAGTACTGCTCATACTTGGTATCAACCTCTCTACATCACTATTATTGTACTCCTTTAGCAATGTTCTGTATGCATGTAATGCATATGGTAATGCTACAAAGGATAATAGTATGTAAATTGGCATAATACTACTCAATACACCAACTATGATAAGTATGTATGCTAACATAGGGAATGCTATGAATACCCTTGATGCCCTCTCTAGTCCTAATGCTATAACAAGAGTCCTCCTACCACTTGCCTTATCAGCATTGTAGTCTGGGAATGAGTTTATGAATAGCACAGTTGATGATAGTACTCCTGCTATAACACCAACATAAAGAGGCTCAATGCTTATCTCTGCTGTCTGTACATAGTATGTGCCTAGAACTATCATAGCACCCTTTACTGCTACAAAGAGCTCCCCTAACCCTACCCTAACTATATTGGTTGAGTATAAATATACTGATACTACAGCAAATGCTAGTATTACTGCTATCATCAAGCCTCTTACTGCTACAAAGTACAAGCCTACTAGCGCACCTATAACAAGCATTATTAACCCTGCCTTGTATACGCTCTCTGGCTTAAGTATATTATCAGGAAGTACACCTGTACCCCCTGAGAATGGTGTGCGCCTTGTA
>Ga0197143_1000453_pt1 | contig 45432 bp, 44 predicted proteins | sample GBS70_MetaG_FD_148603 | JGI IMG/M metagenome (GOLD analysis project Ga0197143, IMG submission 148603) | Sediment microbial communities from Great Boiling Springs, Gerlach, Nevada, United States - GBS 70_MetaG | ecosystem: Environmental > Aquatic > Thermal springs > Hot (42-90C) > Sediment... | reverse complement strand
TTTGCGTTATTGGAGAAACTTACCTGTTACCTGTGTTATACTTAAAATATGTCCAAAAAAGAGTTTACTTTTGTTCACCAAAAGAATCCTCTTCTTAAAATCCTCCGCTCAATGGCTATTGATGCAATCCTCATAACTGACTTGAAAAATATCAGGTATTTCACAGGCTTTACAGGTTCCTCTGCAGTATGCTTATATACAAAGAATGGGGGATTTTTTATAACAGATTTCAGATACAAAGAACAGGCAGAAAAGGAAATCGGAGGTCAGAGATCAGAGGTCAGAGGTCAGAATTGGGAAATTATAATTCATAAAAATAAGACTCTGGCTTTGAGGAAGATTATCAACAAACTCCATATTAAAAGAATAGCCTTTGAACCATCTATTTCTTATGAGCTTTTTGAAAATCTAAAGCGTCGAGGCCTTTACACCTTTTCACTAAAAAAAGCCCTTTTAAGGTTAAGGGAGATTAAGAGTCCTGATGAGGTTGCAAAAATAAAAGAGGCTGTAAGAAGAGCTGAAGAAGCCTTTCTAAAAGTAAAAGAGCTCATAAGGCCAGGGATAAGTGAGATTGACATTGCCGTTGAACTGGAATATCAACTTAAAAAACTTGGTTCAAGGCATCTGCCTTTTGATGTAATAGTCGCATCAGGAGAGAACTCTTCAATGCCCCATGCAAAGACTACAACAAGAAAGATTATGCCCGGTGACCTTGTTCTCATCGACTGGGGAGGAGAGGCAGAAGGATATTTTTCTGACATGACGAGAACCTTTTTGATTAAAACCAGCAACAATTCATCTTTAGAGAAAAAAAAGATCTACCATATCGTAAAAGATGCTCAGGAAGAGGCCTTGAGGGCAATAGCACCAGGGGTTTTCACAAATATTATTGATCAGAAGGCAAGGCATTATATTCAGAAAAAAGGTTATGGAAGGTCCTTCGGTCATTCCACTGGTCATGGCGTTGGTCTTGATATTCATGAACTGCCTGTTATAAGTCTTACAGTAAAGGAAAAAATTAAACCAGGAATGGTTTTTACTGTAGAGCCTGGCATCTACATAAGTGGAATTGGGGGAGTGAGGATAGAAGATATGGTATATGTAACGGAGAATAACTTAGAGGTCCTTACTCATTTACCAAAGGAGTTAGAGGAGTTATGAAAGAGAGCTCAGAACTTAGAGGTCAGAAATCAGACATTAAAGGATCCTCTGAGACTGTAACAACTAATTCTTCAGCCTACAGCCTCAGGTGGCGAGGTAACAGTAAGCCTTCAGCATATCCTGACCTTCAAGCTCCGAGCTCTGACATCCCTTTTGCCATTAAAAGGTTAAAGGCAACCCTCGACTCCGTAATACTCGGAAAGGAGGAAGCAACAAAATTCTGTGTCGTAACCCTCTTTGCACGGGGTCATCTCCTCATAGAAGACATCCCTGGTGTAGGAAAAACTACCCTTGCCTACAGCCTTGCAAAGGCAACAAGCTGCACATTCCAGCGGATTCAGTTTACAAGTGATCTTCTTCCCTCTGATATTATTGGAGTGAATGTCTATAATCCAGAATCAAAAGACTTTGAATTCAAACCAGGCCCTATCTTTGCCAATATAGTGCTTGCTGATGAGATAAACAGGACAAATCCAAAGACCCAGTCTGCCCTTCTTGAGGCAATGAATGAAAGGAGGGTCTCTGTGGATAGAAAGACCTATGAGCTTCCTGAACCCTTTATGGTTATTGCCACGCAGAATCCCGTTGAATATTATGGAACCTTTCCCCTACCAGAAAGCCAGCTCGATAGGTTTATGATACACCTGAGGCTTGGATATCCTGACAAGGAATCAGAAAAAAAGGCCATCCTCAAGGGCCAGAGATTTGAAGATATAGAAAAACTTGTTCCTGTTATTACTCCTCAGGAGATAATAGAGATTCAGAGGAGGGTACAGGAAGTAACGGTTCATGAAGACATTGTTGAATATCTTTACAGGATAATTAATGCTACGCGGAATCATGAGCTTGTAAGGCTGGGTGTGAGCCCTCGGGGTGGTCAGTTTTGTTTGAGTGCAGCAAAGGCCCATGCCTTTATATCTGGAAGGGACTATGTAATACCTGATGACATAAAGGCCGTGGCTTCCCTTGTCTTCGGCCACAGAATCCTCCTGAAGACAAAGACCTACATAAGTGACGGCACCAGAATAATTGAAGAGATAATATCAAAAACTCCTGTACCACTGTAGAATTTGAGAGATTATGTTAAAGCCTTTTCTATCTTTCTACTCTCTTTATATAAAAATTCAGGATCAAGGTCCCCGATACCTGGCCATTCCACAGCATCAAAACTTACTTTTACATTCTTAAATTTTTCAGGGTCCTGTAGTTCGACAAATCTACCAAGTAAAAGATAGGGCTTTAAATCAAAGATTCTCTCCTCTCCGTTTTCAAATTCCAGAAGCAATTCATAATTTTCAAGAGCCTTTACAGATTTAATACCGAGATACATAAATTCACCCCCTTTATTTCAATGGCTCAATCTTGAAAGGCCTTTCACCCCTTGAAGCCAGTTCCCAATTTGCCATTAATTCCTCTTTATGGAGTTCCGTCCATGCAAGAACCAATCTTAACTGCTTTTCAGGTAAATATCCTTCCATCAGCTCACACTTATTGATATTAAAGGTAGCCCTGTAGTCTTGATAATAGGCATGGAAATGAGGTGGAGAGTGCTCCCCAGGAGCGCAATACATTCTTATAATAATTCCATAAAACATTGATATAGTAGGCATGTTTTATTTTATCATACTATCTATATGAAGATAACTCGTGAAGGCCTGAGACTCATTCTTGCCACTCTCCTTGTTGGCCTTGCATCTCTCAATACAGGCAACAATCTTATGTACCTCATTCTTTCTGTAATGCTTGCCGTGCTCTTTTTATCCTTTATCGTGACATACATTAATCTAAGGGGTATAGAGGTAAAGGTTGAACAGCTGGGTGAACTCTATGCTGGAAGACCGTCTAAAATAAAAATAACTTTATCTAATCGCAAAAGATTCCTTTCTTCCCATTCTCTTTTTCTCAAAATAGAAGACCCTGTTATAATCTCAACTTATATTAGAAAACTTGGACCGAAAGAGGAGAAGGAGGTCTTTGAAGAGGTCCTTCCCCTCAGGAGAGGGCTCTTTGACCTTAACAAAAGGGTCCTTCTCAGGACAGGTTTTCCATTTATATTTACTGAAAAAACCATTATGCCAGAACTCCAAGCTAAGCTCTTAATCTATCCATCATTAATCGATATAGAAGAGGAGCTCTTTTCTTTCGAGGAAACAGGAAAAGGTATTCTTAATGAAGAGGAGTTCTACAAGATAAGGGAATACAGGTATGGAGATGACAGGAGATGGATTCACTGGAAGGCAACAGCAAAGAGAGGAGAGTTAATGACAAAGGAGTATGGAACGCAGGAGACGAGAAAGATAACAATAATTTTTGACAACTTTAGACAGGGCTCAGAAGTCAGAGGTCAGAAATCAGAATCTATGAAAAAATTTATGCCTCAAAATCTGACTTCCGATATCCCATATCTGACCTCTGATTTCGAAAGGTCCGTCTCCTTTGCAGCATCTCTTGCAGTAAAGCTCATAGAGATGGGGATGGCCTTGAGGTTTGTCACATGCAAGAAGACTATCCCCTTTGGGATAGGGAAGGAGACTCTTTTGAAGATCCTTGACCTCCTTGCGGTAATTAATCTTTCAGATGATTTCTTCTGTCTCATTGAGGAAAAGGACCTTGAAGACCCCTTTGTAGTTATTCTTCAGTCAGACAGTTCTCCTTTAAGTAGATTTAAAGATAGGGCAATCAAGACCTATTATGCCAGAGAGATATAAATTCCTTACAGCCTTGACAGCAATTGCGGGTTCCCTTTCGTTAATAGCAACGGGAGAGCCAAACCCTGTGTATTATCCCTTTCTGTTTCTTATGCTCTATGGCTACTGGAGACTTCTTAAAGGAAAACCCCAGGGTTCAAGGTTTATTATTGGAGCTTCATCCATTGGAGGTCTAATTATATTTCTTGTTGATGTCTTTATTATTACAGGAGACTACCTCCTATCTGTAGCTCATCTGAGTTTTATATTCCATGCAATTAAATCCTTTGATATTAAAGAACCCTACGACCCTTTCCAGGTCTATTTCATGGCACTTCTACAGCTTGTTGTTGCATCAGAGTTTACTGTTGCCATGCTCTTTGGAGGGATAATCATCCTCTTTATAGTCCTCTTTATCTTTGTAATGAATATGGCTCATTACATCAAAGAAAAGGTTGAGCCTTCCATTCCTTTAAAAACAGTGGGGTTCCTTATAGGAGTGAGTGTAGTAATTTCCATAGTATTCTTTATCTCCCTTCCAAGGCTCAAATACGGATTGTGGGGAAAGAGCCATATTAAGGGTATTAAGAATGCTGGTTTTTCAGAAAGAATGGACTTATCCTCAGGAGACCTTAAGCTTGACCCTACAGTGGTAGCAAGGGTAGAAGTGAGACCAGTCCCTGAAGGACCTTTATACTGGAAAGGCAATGTCCTCGATTATTTTGATGGAGAGACCTGGAGGAATACCCTTCAAGATACAAAGAGGAGTCTAAGGAGGGTAGATGATCAATTCCTTATACACGATGGCTTATCGGAGGCGAAAGGAACAGGACCTATAGTGGAACAGGATGTTCTTCTTGAACCCCTCGAGTCAGAGATTATATTCAGCCTTGAAAGGCCTGTTTCAGTAATTACCTTTTTAAACAAGGTTGAGATTGATGCCTCGGGCACTCTTTACATTCCCAGAAAAGGGGCAAGGAGGATTCATTATAAAGTAAAAAGCGAAAGGGAAAAACAGAGCTCAGAGGTCGGCAATCAGAGGTCAGAAATCAGAGGTCAGATGTCAGAATCTATGGAAAAATTTTCCTTAAAATCTGACCTCCCTTTTTATCTCCAGATTCCAGAAGACATAAGAGAACCTATCACTAGATTTACAGAGGAGCTTTTAAGATCTGAGGTAGCAAAAGGTGCGGCAGATAATCCTGAAACAAAGGCCCTTGCAATAGAGGGATATCTTAAAAGAAATTATATTTATTCCCTTAATCCTGGCTTACCAGAAAAAGGCTTTGATCCTGTAACATACTTTCTCTTCCGTTCAAAAAAGGGATACTGTGAGCATTTCTCCAGCGCTATGGTTCTTATGCTTCGTTCTCAAGGAATTCCAGCAAGGATAGCTACAGGATTTCTTGGTGGTGAACTGAACCCCCTTGGCAATTATGTAATTATCAGGCAGAAGGACGCCCATTCATGGGTCGAGGCATGGATTGACGGAAGGTGGGAGAGATTCGACCCAACGCCGCCTCAAATAGTGCAGGAGAAAAAGCCCCCTCTTATAGTCCTTTATCTCGATTACATGAAGATGAAGTGGCAGAGATATGTTGTAAATTTCAGTAGAGAAGACCAGTTCGAACTCCTCAAGGGAATGTCAGAAGCAGGCTATAAGCTACAGGCAATAGGCATAAGGCTGAAGAACTGGCTTAAGGCCGAAGGCTTAAGGCTTAAGGCTATTGCACTCTCGCACCCTCGCACTCTGGCACTAAAGGCTATCGGACTGTTGCTCTGCTTTTTTGCTGTTCTGCTTCTGTACAGGTTTATTAAGAGGAGGAGCCGAAAATTATCCATGCCAGGTTTTTATTATTTAAGGTTAAGAAAGGTTTTAGAAAAAAGGGGTTACAGGATTACAAGCTCAACAACCTCAGGAGAGCTTTTAAGAATCGCAATAACCGCAGGGCTTAATCCAGATGCGGTAAAGGAGTTTATTGAGCTCTATAATCAGGCAAGATTTGGTGGAAGGCCTGTAGATACAGACAGATTAAGAAGACTACTTAAGGCCTCACTGGAAGCCTCAAAGTAAAGGTTGTTCCTTCTTCATTGCTATCAAAAAAGACCTCCCCTCCATGGGCGGATATAGCCTTGTGGACAATAGAGAGACCAAGCCCTGTTCCCTTCTCTTTTGTTGTAAAGAAGGGGATAAATATCTTTTCTCTGATCTCATCGGGGATGCCCTTTCCTGTGTCAGAAATGGATATAAGATAATAACCCTCTTCCTTCTTGCCTTTTACAGAAAGCCTTCCTCCTTCAGGCATTGCCTCTACAGAGTTCTGTATAAGGTTTTTAATTGCCTGCCTGAGGAGAACCTCATCAGCCTCTATAACATGAGGCTCAATCTCGAGATTGAGGTTATAAATGGGCTGAAGACTGAGAGAGTTGATTATCCCGTCAATCAATTCCTTGATTTCTATTGACACCAGATTTGGTTCTTCATACCTTGCGAAGGTAAGGAAGTCAGTGATAATTCTGTCCATGAGGTTGATCTCTTTTATTATGGCATCAACAATCGGTTCAATTAATGAATCTGATGGCGAAGGTAATAGTTCAACCTTTTTTCTAAGGATATTTGCATAACCTACAATCACACCCATTGGATTCCTTAACTCATGGGCAATACCAGCTGCCATCTCACCAAGACCCTGAAGGGTGTCCCTTAATTTCATTCTTGATTGAAGCTCCTTGAACTCGGTGATGTCTGTGAAGGTTATTATCTTCCCTATGGTCTTTTTGTTTCTATCCATAAGGGGAGAGACACTGAATCCAAGCCATACCTTTCTGCCATTGAATTCTGATAACACCTCTTCTCTTTTTATAAATTCGCTCTTAATGATGTAATTTAAGAGAGGCCCTCCCAGAATCTCTGATATAGGTTTTCCCACGACCTCTGTCTTTCCGATAATCTTCATGCCCGCCTCATTGATCTTTGTAATAATTCCATCGTTATTTATGCTGATTACGCCGCTGGGGACACTCTGGAGGATGTTTTCATTAAATATATCAAGCTCCATCTGCCTGTTTTTCATCTGGGAGACGAGTTCTTTTATGGTCTCCATCATAAATTCATTTTCAGTTTGTCTGGTTCTACTGGATGAGAACTTAATGGAACTGACAAGGATGGTTAACAGGCCAAAACCAGCAAGCAGAGCTATTATCATAATGGAGGGTGTTATAGACTTCTGAAGGGCTATAATGAATATGGTTGAGATCAGTATCCCTGTTAATGCGGTACCAATCAGTATTCGCATCTTAGCTATCCATTAAGGTTTCATTCATAGATTTAGTATCTCCTGGCCGAATAGAATAGCTATAGTTGCACCTATCGCAAGATAGGGACCAAAGGGTATGACGGTGTCAGAACTTTTTCTTTTAATGATTATTGCTATCCCTACAATGGAGCCCATAAGACTCCCAGCAAATGTAGTAAGAATTACCCCTTTCCAGCCTGTAAAGGCTCCAACCATTGCCATTAGCTTTATGTCCCCTCCACCCATCGCCTCTTTTTTGAATATCAGTTTACCTATCTTTGCAATGATAAGAAATAATAAAAATCCTGCCAAAGCACCTTTAAAAGAGCTCAGAATACCAAGGTGCTCATATCTTAAAAAAGGGTCTGCCATAATGAAGCTGCTACTTATTCCAAGGAAGACACCTGGTATGGTTATTAAATCTGGAATCACCATATGTTCAAGGTCAATAAAAGTTATAACAATAAGGCTTGATAAAAAAATAAGCACAGGTAAGAGGGAGATAGATAAGCCGTATTTATAAAGACCAAGTCCCCAGAGAAGTCCATTTAAGAATTCTACTAAAGGATATCTCCAGTGGATTCTTGCACCACAGACCCTGCACCTCCCTCTGAGGATAAGAAAACTTAAGATGGGGATATTATCAACAGGCCTTATAGGTGAACGGCATTCGGGGCACCTTGAGCCAGGTCTTATTATAGAAAGACCCCTCGGTAATCTGTATATGCAAACATTTAAAAAAGAACCTGTAATAAGACCGAGGAGGAAGAGGATTATAAACTCTATCATGGTTTAATGTGGTCAGTTCTCCTTTTTTATCTCTAATATCTCTGATGCCCTCTTAAGAAGTGTCTCCTTTTCCAGAAGAAGTCTCTGAATCTCTGCGAGTGCCTCAGCTATCTCTTCATCCTTCAGTATATTCCTTTCCTGCCTTTCTTTTAGCTCGAAGACTCTCCTGCCAATCCTTTTATAAATCTCCTCAATACTTCCATCTATCCGTTTTGCATCCTGTATTAATCTAATAGCTGCAAACTCTGTACTAACCCTTTCAGAGATGAGAGTGGCCCATCCCTGTATTTGTTGCCATGCCTTTTTCAGATTATTTGATAGTATATCAATCATTTTCTCATTATATACCTGTTCAAACACACCTGTCCACCACAGGCTTAAGGCTTATACAGGCTGAAGTCCAGCCTTAAGCCTATCTTCAGTTCTATCCTGTCACAAATAATTCTATCTTGCCCTTCCAGAATTCTTCGACGGAACTTCGAAGAAGGGGGAATTTTCTTAATTCAGGGTCTAACTTTATAATATCCGAGGCTACCTCCCTCGCACGGGGGATCAGATCTCCATCCCTCACTATATTTGCTATCTTAAGATCTGGCATTCCTGATTGTCTTGTACCAAAGAATTCACCAGGCCCTCTTATCATAAGATCCTGCTCGGCTATTTTAAAGCCATCACTGTATTTGACCATGGCATCGAGTCTCTGTCTTGCCTCTTCTGTAAGAGGCTCATAGGCAAGGAGGATGCAGTAGGACTGCTCACTTCCCCTTCCAACCCTTCCCCTTAACTGGTGAAGCTGACTCAACCCAAATCTTTCAGCATGGACAATCACCATGACTGTTGCATTTGGAACATCTATACCGACCTCAATGACAGTTGTGCTCACGAGGATGTCAAGTTTATGGTCTTTGAAGGCTGTCATGACCTCTTCTTTCTCTTGGGTCTTGAGTTTGCCGTGGAGAAGCCCTATCCTGAATTGTGGAAAGAGCTTTTCAAAGGCCTCTTTTCCTTTAATAGCAGATTTGAGATTTAATTCCTCCGATTCCTCTATAACAGGATAGACAACATAGACCTGCCTTCCTTTTTTTATCTCTTCAGTGATGAGTCTGTAAAGTTCGGATTTCTGGTGTTGATATATGATCTTTGTAATAACAGGGGACCTGCCAGGTGGGAGTTCATCGATTATAGAATAGTCAAGGTCACCATAGAGCGTCAGGGCGAGGGTTCGTGGTATTGGTGTTGCTGTCATTACGAGGACATCAGGATTGAGGCCCTTTGCCCTCAATCTGGACCTCTGTAATACCCCAAATCTGTGTTGCTCATCAATTATAATGAGGCCGAGTCTTTTGAAACTTACTTTCTCTTCAAGAAGGGCATGGGTACCGACAATAATAAGGATTTCACCATCAGCAATCCTATCAAGGGGCTTTTCCTCAACGCCGCTTGTTAGAAGGGCAATCTTCAGTCCAAGTCCTTCCACAAGTCTGTGGATATTTATATAGTGCTGTTCAGCAAGAATCTCTGTGGGTGCCATAAGGCATGATTGATATCCATCTTCTGCTGCAACGAGCATTGCCATTAAGGCAATGATGGTTTTTCCGCACCCAACATCTCCCTGTATAAGTCTGTTCATCTGATAGTTTGATTTCATGTCATTAAGGATCTCTCTAAATACTCTCTGCTGGGCATTTGTTAATTTAAATGGTAGTCTCTCTATAAGCCTTTCCACAAGCCTCTGACTTCCTGAAAAAGAGATACCCTTTGAAAAGATCTTATTTCTTTTCAGTAGAGAGAGACCTAATTGAAATAGAAATATCTCATCAAAGGCGAGTCTTCTCTGATAGGGGGTCTGGAATTGATTGAGCTTATCTACATCAAGGTGGTCTGAGGGGAAATGGACATTCTGCAGGCTTTCTGAAAGAGATGGAAGATTAAATTCCTTCAGTATATCTTCTGGTACAGGATCTTCAATTGAAGCAATATGGTCATTTACTACAGAAAACATTATCCTTCTCATCTGTCTCTGGGTTATACCCTTTGTAAGGCCATATATGGGAACGATCCTCGATGTATGGATGGGTTCATCGTCTTCTTCATAGAATTCATATTCAGGATTTTCCATCTCAAAGCCAATGCCCCAGAAACTATTTCTCTTAACAATACCAGAGAGAATCAGCTCCTGCTGATTGTGAAAGAGTTTCTTAAGGTAGGGCTGATTAAACCATTTTGCCTTGAGAACACCGCTCCCATCATTGAGGGTTACTTCGAGTATCTTAAGATTCTTTCGCTCTATAAGTTCTACCGAAACAATCCTTGCCTTTACAGTCTCTATGCTGCCGTAACGGAGCTGGGCAATGGATTTTATATATCTTCGGTCCTCATATCTCTTTGGCAGGTAGAAGAGGGCGTCTTTTACTGTCTTAATACCGAGCCTGTTAAGTATCTTTGCCCTTTCTTTTCCTACCCCTTTAATGTATTGAATGGCATGCATAAACTCAAATAAGTAAGACTACTGGAAAGTTAGGCTTAAGGCTTCAGGCTTTGTGATTTTTAAAATCTTCTGTGGCCTGAAGCTTGTAACCTCTTCTTCTGCCTTCAGTCTATTTTCGGACATCCGACCTCTGACCTCTGTTTTACACTCCCTATACTACTCTGTTGCTTCGTTGCCTTGCTGCTCTGCCTTTATCTTTGAGTATTCGCTCTCACTCATTATGTCTATTTCCCATCCAGTGAGTTTCATGGCAAGTCTTACATTGTGCCCTTTTTTGCCAATAGCTACGGACAGTTGATCATCAGGCACTATGACCATAGCTGTCTTTTCCTCTTCATTTATTCCGATCCTGTCAACCCTGGCAGGACTTAAGGCCCGTGCAATAAGTATCCTTGGATCGTCAGTCCAGGGTATTATATCAATCCGTTCTCCCTTTAATTCCCTCACTATGGCCTGGACCCTTGTACCTTTCATCCCAACACAGGAACCCACAGGGTCTATAGCAGGATTTGATGAGAAAACAGCTAATTTTGTTCTTTCACCAGGTTCTCTCACAATGTTCCTTATGATTACTGATCCGTCAGCGATCTCAGGGACCTCCATCTTGAAAAGGGCAATAACAAATTCTGGTACAGTTCTTGAGAGAGTTATGATAGGACCTTTTGATGTATTCTGAACATCTATGATATATGCCTTAATAAGGTCGCCCCTTTTGAGATTTTCGTTAGGAAGGGTCTCCTTCACTGGAAGGATCGCCTCTGCCCTTCCTAAGCTTATATAATAATTCCCTTTTTCCCTTCTTATCACAGTACCTGAGACAACAGTGCCCTTTTTATCCTTATATTCATTATAGATAACATCCTTCTCGGCCTCTCGTACTCTCTGAAGAATCACCTGTTTTGCTGTCTGGGCGGCAATCCTTCCAAAATCCTCAAGCTGGATAGGTAATTCGATAATATCACCAATATTTGCATCAGGTTTTATTTTTTTTGCCTCACTAAGGGATATCTCCTCCTTGCTATTAGAGACAGTCTCTACTACCTTTTTTGCTTCTGTGACAGTTATTTCGCAGGACTTAGGGTCAATTCGTAGATTAATATTGATTTTTCCACCAAATCTCTTTCTTGCTGCAGACTGAAGGGCCGATTGAAGGGCCTTAAGCACTACCTCCTTTGGTATTGCCTTTTCTCTGCTTATCTGGTCAACAATGTAATAGAGTTCTTTTGTCATCTTATCTCTACCTCAAGGTTTGCCCTCGATATATTATCATATCTTATAAAGATCTCCTTTTTACCTGTATTAATCGTGATGCCATCTTCATCCACACCTTCAATTCTCCCTATGAAGAAATTCTGATTTTCTACCTTTTCTTTTGTGATAATCTTTGCGAGCCTCCCCATATTCCTTATAAAATCATGCCTTCCCTTAAGGGGTCTGTCAAGACCAGGGGATGATACCTCAAGAATATAAGATTCCTTTATAGGATCCTCTACATCAAGAAGGGCCTCAAGGGCCCTGCTCATCCTCTCGCAATCTTCTATCGTAACCCCTCCTTCTTTATCAATAAAGACCCTCAGAACCACCTTTTTACCCCGATAAAACTCTACATCAACCAGGTCAAGGTCTTCAATGTCTGCGGCCTCCCTTGCCAGCTTCCATATCCTGTCCTTTATCTCATTCATCATATATACTGCCACACCTATCCAAAATACTTCTTAAAAGGGCATGAGGCCAACTATTACTTACGCCATCCCTAAAAAGCACAAAAGGCGACTCCTTAATGTAACTTGTTAAATAACCTGTCATGACCTTAATAAACCTCTCAAATAAGTTGATAACCTCATTATACCCTAATAAAATAATCCTGTCGCTTCTTTTGTGTTTTTGAGGCCTTATGCCTTTTTAAAATACTATTTCAATTTATTTTGGACATTACAAAAATAAAAAAGTGGGTTAACCCACTTTTTTAAGGATAACAATTTTTATAAGAAAAATCAATAGTTAAAAAAGGCCCCTGATGACCATCGGCCTTTTTGGTTGCCAGCCATTTATAGATAGTCTTGCTAATAGATCCACGTCAAACCCCTCTAACATTTTTATCTCCTCTTGAGTAGATTTTTATCAGGAGGATAACATAAATTTCAGGGACATTTTTTATGATTCTAATGCGGATTCAAAATACCTGACTACAAAACCTTTACTATGGATCTTTTGTGCTATTACACTCAGGATAGTTGTTTGTATCCGAACATTCTATATCCTTTGATGTGGTATTCTCTAATAAAGTGATAACTGAGTAATCCCGTTATCCCCTTTTCTTTTAGATAATCTAAAGTGATACATTCTGATAGGTTATTAGGTTAAGATAGTGTGAGGCAGGACAACGAAATTTATATTCATGGAGGCAAATTTTAATTCAAAACTCCAAAGTATTAGGCAGTAATTTTCAAAATCCTTCTGGTAATAAAAGGGGTAGTTATTTTCGGCAAGTATGGATATCGAGATTTGACAGGCCTTCTGGGCATTTGGTAATATTTTTATAGCCGAAGTGGTGGAACTGGTAGACACGCACGTTTGAGGGGCGTGTGGGGTAACCCGTGCGGGTTCGAATCCCGCCTTCGGCACCATCTCCTTTCCCTAAGTCCCCTCTCTTTAAGCTATAATAATAGGTTTCGGACAATAGGCGGCAGACGATTAAATAGGCTATAGAAAAATTCCTGTTGCCTAATATGCTGTAGCCTAATACCCTGAAGCCTGACGCCTATAGCCTATTTTAGGAGGATTCTTGAAGAGGATAGGTGTTATCGGTGTTGGATATCTCGGACAGCATCATGCAAGGATTCTCACGGAGTTCAATGATGTTGAGCTTGTGGGTGTTGCTGATACTGATTCAGGAAGGGCTGCCCTGATAGCGGGTCTTTATAATTGTAGGGCCTTCAGTGATTATAGAGACCTCCTTCCTATTGTAGATGCCGTTACAATAGTTACCCCAACAGTTACTCACTATGAGATAGCCTGTGAGGCCTTGCTAAGGGGTAAAGATGTATTTATAGAAAAACCCATTACAGATAAACTCGAGGATGCTCAGAGGCTTGTTAAAATGGCAAGGGATGCAGGGAGGATCCTTCAGGTTGGACACCTTGAGAGATACAATCCTGCCTACCAGAGGGCAAAGGAGCTTATTCCTCTTTCAGAAGTACCTTCTTTGATTATTGGTGAAAGGCTTTCACCCTTTACAGGCAGGGGAACAGATGTTGATATAACTTATGACCTGATGATTCATGACCTCGACATTGTCCTTGATATCCTTAGAGGCCAGGAGGTCAAGGACATAAGGGCCAGTGGTGCTACGGTCCTTACAGGAAGGCTTGATTTTGCCACATGCTGGATTGAATTCGAAAAGACAAAGGTAATTCTCTCTTCAAGCAGGGTATCAAAAGAAAAAAGGAGGAACATTACAGTATTCCTCGATGGTTATTGTCTGATAATAGACTTTATGAATCAGGGTCTTTTTATCCTGAAAAGGGGGTCTCAATTGATTGAAGAGATAAATATTGAAAAAAAGGAACTCCTTAAAGAGGAATTGAGGGACTTTGTTGATTGTATATCTTCAAGGAAGTGCCCCCTTGTTACTGGAGAGGATGCCATAAGACCCCTTTCCCTTATAATGGAGGTTACTGATAGAATCAAAGGAGGTCAAAAAGAAGATGCTTCCAATGGTCGATCTTAAAAAGCAACTCCTTGAGATCCGAGATGAGATTAATGCCCATTTTGAAGAGATAATGAATTCTACAACCTTTATTCTTGGTCCAAAATTAAAGGAACTTGAAAGGAGGATCGCAGAATATCACGGTACAGGTTTTGCGATTGGAGTTGCCTCTGGAACAGATGCCCTTCATCTAAGCCTTCTTGCAGCAGGCATTAAGGAGGGTGATGAGGTTATAACAACACCCTTTACCTTTTTTGCAACTGTTGAGGCCATAGTTTATACAGGTGCAAGGCCTGTTTTTGTTGATATTGATCCTGAGACCTTTAATATTAATCCTGAATTAATAGAAGAAAAGATTACGCCAAGGACAAGGGCAATCCTTCCTGTCCATCTCTACGGTCATCCTGCAGACATGAAAAGGATAATGGATATTGCAAAAAGGCATTCCCTTGTTGTTATAGAAGACTGTGCCCAGGCCTTTGGTGCAAAGATCTTTAATGATCAAAGGGACGAAGCCCCTTTGAATCCCCAAATAGAAAATAATATTTTTTCAGGGAGTTTGAGGGACGGAGTCCCTCAAAGGAATGGAAAACTTGTAGGAACCTTCGGGAATGCTGGTTGTTTCAGTTTTTATCCGAGTAAAAACCTTGGTGCTTATGGTGATGCTGGGATGGTGATTACCTCAAATGAGGAGATTGCTAATAAGGTTTTCAGATTAAGGAATCATGGTTCTCAGATCTCCTATGTTCATGAAGAGATAGGTTTTAATAGTAGACTTGACGAGTTTCAGGCAGCTGTTCTACTGGTAAAACTAAGCAGAATTGATAGGTATAATGAATTAAGAAGAAAGAAAGCCTCTCTGTATAATTCCCTTCTTGACAAAGAAAAGGTAAAGATTCCTGTTGAAAGAGAAGGCTATTATCATGTCTATCACCAATACACCCTCCGTTCTCCTTTAAGGGATACTATACAGAAAAGGCTCAGGGAAAAGGAGATAGCCTCTGTGGTCTATTATCCAGTACCCCTCCATCTACAGAAGGCCCTCTGTTTTCTGGGTTATAAGAAGGGAGATTTTCCTGAAGCAGAAAAGGCAGCAGAGGAGGTTCTATCACTTCCTATCTATCCCGAACTTCCTGACGAGGTTATTGAAAGGATAGCAGAGGTCGTCAATAGTGTATGAGCTTCACTGCTGTCAAAACCAATTGAGATGAACTCTTCAAAGAGGCATAAGACCTCAAAAAACACAAAAGAAGCGACAGAATTTATTTTTAAAGGTAGAATGAGGTTATTCATATCATTTAAGAGTATATTATGCTCCTGACAGGTTATTTAACAATTTACCTTAAGGAGTCGCCTTTTGTGTCTTTTAGGGATGGCGTAAGTAATAGTTAGGGATGGCGTAAGTAATAGTTGGCCTCATGCCTCTTTAAGAATTATTTGGGACAGATGTGTATGAGTTCAAAAGAGGTATTAATCCTCAGTGGTGAGAGTTCAGGAGAACTCTATGGAGCCCTCCTTGCAAAGGAGCTTTTAAGAAGATGGCCCGATCTGGAGATCTATGGCATCGGCGGAGAGAGGATGGAGGCCACTGGTGTAAAGCTCCTGGGAAGGATAGGTCATGCCTTCGGTCTTGTAGAGGCAATTAGTGCTATAAAGAATATAAGAAAAAATTTCAGGGCAGTAGTGGAATATCTCAAAAAAAGGAGACCTCAGGTAGTTGTCCTTATAGATTATCCTGATTTTAATATAAGGGTAGGCGAGATTGCAAAGAGGCTTGGTGCCAGGGTCCTTTATTATGTGAGCCCTCAGGTCTGGGCATGGAGAAAGAACAGGAAGTACAGGATAAGAGACCTGGCAGAGAAGATAGCCGTTGTACTTCCTTTTGAAGAGGAGATTTACAGAAGTATTGGTGCAGATGTTGAATTTGTAGGGCATCCTGTTACAGAGGAAATGGAAGGCCTCGAGAAACTTTCAAGACAGCAGATAAGAGAATCCCTCGGGATTTCTGAAGACAGACCTGTCTTCACCTTTCTTTTAGGAAGTAGACCTTCTGAGGTAAAGAGGCTCCTTCCTTTAATGGAGGAGCTGGCAGAGGAACTTTTAAAGCCTTCATTCAATACAGGTGGATCGGCACCAGAAGTGTTAATGCCCCTTGCACCAAATCTTCAATTAGATTTAAAAGACCTTAACAAAATCGAGAAATTCGGGGTGAAGATCCTCCCACCTTTTCTAAATCAATGGCCAGAAGTCTCATCCTCCCTTGTTGCCCTTAAGGCTTCAGACATGGCTATTGCAGCCTCTGGAACCGTAGTTTTTCAGGCAGGCCTTCTTGGTATCCCGACTATTGTGGTTTACAGGCTTTCTAAGTTAACCTATCATATAGCAAGGCTTATTGTGGATGTAAAATATATCTCTATACCAAATATGCTCCTTGGCAGAGAGGTCTTTCCTGAATTGATTCAGGATAAGGCAAGGTTAGAAATTGTTATGGCTAATATAAAAAGATTAATGTCAGAAGAGACAAGGAAGGAGATAAGGGACTCTCTGAAAAGCCTGAAGGAAGTCTTTTCAGGCAAAAGGCCCTCAGAGAGGGTGGCATCTATGATTGAAGGGCTTGCAGGATGGTAATTAAAGAGCTTTTAAGACTTTTAAAACCTTATTATGGAAGGGTTGTAATAGCTGGAGCTTTGAGCCTTGGTGTTTCAGGTATAAATGGTACCCTTGCCTGGCTCATGAAGCCTGTAATAGATGACATCCTTATAAAAAAGAATATCACCTATCTTGCCCTGTTGCCCCTCTTTGTGATTCTTCTCTTTACCCTCCGTGGTCTTTTTATTGCTGGACAGTCTTATCTGATGAAGTCCGTTGGAATGAAGATCGTAAGCAACCTTCGCAATAATCTCTATGCCCATCTTAGCAGTCTTCCTATGAGCTTTATAAAAAGGGAGGCCTCTGGTTCCATTATATCGAGGTTTTTAAATGATGTGAACATGCTTCAGGACCTTGTGGCAAGGTCAGTAAAGGACCTTTTTGTAGAAGGTACAACAGTTATAGTCCTGACGGCCTTTGCCTTTTATAAAAGATGGGAGCTTGCCCTCTTTGTGATAATTATCGGACCCCTTGCAATTTATGGAATCCAGAGGATTGGCAAGAGGCTTAAGGCAACAGTGAAGAAGGCCCAGCAGAGGATCTCTATCCTTACAGAGATTCTCACAGAGACCCTCAATGGATTTAAGATAATAAAGATCTTCGGAAGGCAGAAGGATATGCTCCAGTCCTTCAAGGAGAGAAACCATGAATTTTATCGTGAGGTAATGAGGACAGTGAGGCTTGGCGAGGCTGCTTCCCTTCTTATGGAATTTATGGGTGGTATTGCCATCGCCTTTGTCATATGGTATGGTGGAGGGCTTGTTGTGAAGGGAAGTCTTACACCCGGCGACCTTGCCTCCTTTGTTGTAGCCATAATGATGATCCATACTCCGGCAAAGAGGCTTGCTGGTGTGAATAACAACATCCAGCAGGCAAAGGTTGCCTTTGAGAGGATGAACGATATATTCAGGATTAAGCCAGAAGAGGATGGAAAGGTTATCCTTAAGGAATTCAGAGACTCTATCGAGTTCAGGGATGTAACATTCAGATATCCTAATACCCAGAGGGTTATACTCGATGGTGTGAACCTGAAGATCAAAAAGGGCGAAATTGTGGCAATAGTTGGCAAAAGCGGCGTTGGTAAAACAACCCTTGTTGACTTAATCCCGAGGTTTTATGACCCTGATAAGGGCGCAGTTCTGATAGATGGTATTGACCTGAGGGCTTTGTCCCTTACCTCATTGAGAAACCTGATCGGGATTGTGAGTCAGGACATTATCCTTTTTAATGACACTATTAAAAACAACATAAGATTTGCAAGACCCGATGCCAGTGATGAAGAGGTCATAAATGCAGCAAAGGCTGCCCATGCCCATGAATTTATAATGGAGTTTCCTCAGGGATACGATACAGTGATAGGTGAGCGAGGCACGAGACTTTCAGGTGGACAGGCCCAGAGGATATCAATTGCAAGGGCTATATTGAAGAACCCACCTATTTTGATCCTCGATGAAGCCACCTCAAGTCTCGATGCCAATTCAGAGAATGCTGTCAGGGATGCCCTTGAAAATCTAATGAGGGACAAAACAGTAATAGTGATTGCCCATAGGTTTTCCACTATCAGAAGGGTATCAAGGATTATTGTCCTTGACAGGGGAAGGATTGTTGAGGAGGGCACTCATACTGAGCTTATAGAATCCGATGGTGTTTACAGAAGGCTTTATGAGCATCAGTTTTTGATGGCCCATTAAGAGTTTTGGTGGTGCAAATAACAGTTCATGAGAATACTTTACACAATAATTTATCTTATAGTCTTGATCTTCCTGCTCCCTTTTGAATTTCTTAAAAGACCAGCTTCCATAAGACCTCGCTGGCTTAGAGAAAAATTTGGCGTTATATATCCCTGCGACAACCAGTGGCGAAACAGAGGTCAGAAATCAGAGGTCAGAAATCAGAGGTCCGATGTCAGAGGCCAGAAATCAGAGGTAGGATATCAGAGTCTAAGGAAAATTTTTCCTCAGCATCTGACATCTGATTTCCGATTTCTGACTTCTAATTTCCGAGCTCCGAGCTCAGACCTCCGAATGCCCTGTATCTGGATTCATGCTGTAAGTGTTGGCGAGACCCTTGCTGTAAGGGGTTTAGTGGAGCGTCTTAGACAAGAGTTTCCTCAGAGGCCTATTATATTTTCAACCATGACTGATACAGGTCAGCAGACTGCGAAGAGGCAGTTTGAAGGGATAACTGTTGTATATATGCCCTTTGACATAGGTTTTATCCTCAAGAGGCTCTTCAAAAGGCTTAATATAACCCTTTTTATAACTGTTGAGACAGAATTCTGGCCAAATACCTTTTATGTTTGTAAGAGCCTTGGCATTCCTTTGATAGTAGTGAATGCGAGGCTCTCTGAGAGGTCTTTTAAAGGATATAAGAAGATCCGTTTTTTTATGAAGGATATACTTGCATCTGTCAGAACCTTCTGTGCCGGCAGTCCTTATGATGCAGAAAGATTAAAAGCCCTTGGTGTGCCTGAAGAAAGAATCCAGATAACAGGGAATCTTAAGTTTGACATGGCTCCACCAGAGCCTCTTAATCTGACTTTTAAAAATGACCTTAATAAAAATATAATTGTTATTGGAAGCACCCATCCTGGTGAAGAAGGGCTTATCCTTCAGGCACTGGATAGTCTTACCAGAAGTGGTAAGGTTTATATAATCCTTGCTCCGAGGCATCCACAGAGATTTAAAGAGGTTGAAGAGATATTAAAGGGAAGGAGGATAAGGTTTGTAAAGAGGTCTGATATTGGGGATCATAAGATAGTTGACCTTCAGGAGAGTGATCTCATGCTTCTAGATACCCTTGGAGAGCTCAGTTCCTTTTACTCCATAGCAGATATAGCAATAGTGGGTGGTAGTTTTGTTCCTGTTGGTGGCCATAATCTTCTTGAGCCCGCCTACTGGTCAAAACCTGTAATATGTGGTAGATATATGGACAATTTCCCTCTGGCTGAAGAGTTCTTCAGTGAAGGTGGAGCACTAATGGTAGAACCTGAGGAGATTGAGGAGGTTGTCTCGGAACTATTAGACTACCCGCAAAAGAGGGCAGATTTAGGTCAGAAGGCAAAAGAGATTTATGAGAGAAACAGAGGGGCCTTAGAAAGAACTATTTCTATCATAAGACAATATCTATGAAGTTTAAACAACGGGCCATAGAGCTTTATCAATATTTTTATCTTTATTTTTTAAAGAAAAAAAGGGAGAAGGACCTTAAGGAGGCAAGGAGTCTTCCATCTCCTGTTATAAGTGTTGGTAATCTTACAGTTGGTGGCTCTGGTAAGACTCCCATGGTAATAGCAATAGCAGAGGAAGCAAAAAGACTTGGTCTTGATGTCTGTATCCTTTCGAGGGGATATAAGGGAAGGCTTAAAGAACCTGCTGTTGTTAGCTGTCGCACTGGCAGGCTTCTTGACGCAATAGATTGTGGTGATGAGCCAGCCTTAATGGCTGATAAGCTCTATGGGGTTCCCGTTGTCATAGGTAAGGACAGATATAAGGCAGGCATGTATGCCCTTCAGTGTTTTAAGAAAAAACCTGACATTTTTTTGCTTGATGATGGCTACCAGCACTGGAGACTGAAGAGAGACCTCGATATCTTGCTCATAAGTGGAATAAATCCCTTTGGCAACAGAAGGCTCTTTCCTTTTGGACCATTAAGGGAACCCCTTGAGGATATCAAGAGGGCCCATATAATAGTTATTACAATGGCAGATAAGTGTAAAAATATTTCTATGTTGATAGATGAGATCAGACTTTATGCCAAAACCTCGTCCATTTATCTTGCAAACCATAGGATTAAATCAATTAGAAGATATATGGTAGATGAGCATGGAAAGGCAAACTTTCAAGATGAGCTGAGTCCTTTTGAATTAAAGGGCAAAAGGGTTTTTGCCTTTGCAGGTATTGGCAATCCAGAATCCTTCAGAATGAGTCTTAAAGATGCTGGTATGGAGATAGCTGAATTCATAACATTCAGGGATCATCACCTTTATTCTGTTTGTGAACTTAAAGAACTTTCTGACAGGGCAAAGGAGCTCAATCTGCCAATGATTACAACCGAAAAGGATCTCATAAGGGCCGAGGGAAGACTTCATCCGGGTGAGATTTATACCCTAATCATTGAGATATCCATTGAGAATAGATTTTTTGAAGAGGTCTTCAAAAACAGAGGTCAGAAATCAGAGGTCCGATGTCAGAGGCCAGAAATCAGAGGTAGGATATCAGAGTCTAAGGAAAATTTTTCCTCAGCATCTGACATCTGATTTTCGATTTCTGACTTCTGATTTCCGAGCTCTGACCTTTGTTTAGGTGGTATAATAAATCATCGGGGCGTAGCGCAGCCTGGTAGCGCACACGGTTCGGGACCGTGGTGTCGGAGGTTCAAATCCTCTCGCCCCGATTGACAGTTTTCATGTCTTTATGATAGATTTACTCAATGCGGGTGTAGCTCAGCTGGTAGAGCACAACCTTGCCAAGGTTGGGGTCACGGGTTCGAATCCCGCCACCCGCTCCATGGCGGCGTACCCAAGCGGCTAAGGGAGAGGTCTGCAAAACCTCCATTCAGCGGTTCGAATCCGCTCGCCGCCTCCATCTGTCAGCTCTAAACCAAATATAACTCTCAATGCTTAAAAGACTCGAATTATTATTTGAGTGGATTCTCTGGGAAAGCAGGGTCTTTATAGTTCTTGCTGTTGTGGCAAGTGTTGCATCAGCCATCCTTCTTGTTTTGATGGGTACAAGGGACATCTTTTTGCTATTTTCAGAGTTAATCCATGCCCTTTCTGACAGGTCTCTGTACGAGGAGTTTCACAATACTGCTGTAACACATATTATAGGAGCAATAGACTTTTATCTGATAGCAACAGTGTTATTTATCTTTGGAATAGGACTTTATGAGCTCTTTGTGAGCAAGATAGATTATCTTGAAAAGGATACAAGATCTTCAAAGTTGCTCGTTATTCACACCCTCGATGACTTGAAGGAGAAACTTGCAAAGGTTATAATAATGGTCTTGATTGTCACATTCTTCAAATATGCTCTGAATCTAAGATATGAGAATGTTTTAAATATCCTTTATCTTGGTGGCGGGATACTCCTTGTGAGTCTTGCCCTTTATTTTACCCACAAAAAGGATAAAGGGGATTAATTAGCAGACAGGGTATCTTCCTTTTGAGAGTTCGAGACAAAATCGGCCTATTCCTTCAAGTTCTTTTTTTATAATCTCTTGAGCCCTTTCCTTCACATCTTCCAATCGAGTACCCTTTTCAAGGAGTATCTGAGCACTTGCCATCTGGGGCCTGTCAATGGGTGTGCCTATCCTGCTTAAGAGAAGAACATAGACCTCTTTTATCCCTTTTACTGATTCGTATATCCTTTTTGCAATCCTGTGGCTGAGGATATTGTAAATCTTGCCAACATGACTTACAGGGTTTTTCCCTGCTGCTGCCTCTGTGCCCATGGGCCTGTTCATAGATATGAGGCCATTTACCCTGTTTCCTCTACCAACCTGACCTGAATCAGCATCCTCGGCTGATGTGCCAAGGAGACTCAGATAAACTCCACCAATTCCCCTTTCTCTCTCATCAAGGGTATTGTAATAAAGTTCTATGGAGCTGAACTCATCCGAAAATCTTTTCAGAAATCTCTCCATCTCCTCCAGTATCTTTTCTTTTTTAATAAAATATTCCTTTTCAGAATTGATATAACTGGCAATAAGGGGCATGGCTACTGTAAGCTCCAGCCTCTCTTTTCTTCTAAGGCCCATTACTTTTACATCCTCACCTGTCTCAGGAAATCTCTCCTTGAACCTTTCTGAATTCAAAAACTGTTCAAGCTCAAGAACCGCCCGCTCTGTTGAAGATAGGGGATAGTAACCAACTGCAGCAGATGTGTCATTGGCAACCCTTATCCTGCCAGGACGGGCAAATATGTCTGTAAGCTCTTCTGAGCCTTCTTGAAGGACAACTCTGTAACGGACATGCCTTTCAGGATTCACAAATCTCAGATTCTTTTTAAGCCATCCCTTTGCTGTCTCTATGGCTATTTCAGAAACAGGCAATTTTTTACCCTTCAGAGAGAAGGTTGCCCTGTCGCCGATCGTCAATTCCATTGGCTTTATAACCCTTCCTCCTCCAAATCTCTTAATGGTCTTTCCAGCAGCAAGGAGTCCTTTATCTATATTGTGATGCAGGATATCACCGAATTTTTCAAGATAGAGCTTTGATAGTTCAACAGATATTGCCTCCATTATGGAGTCACAGATATTATCAGGGTGTCCCTTGCCTTTTCTCTCAACAATCTCTACATCGTGTTCTGTAACAGACTTTCCTTTAAAGGCCTCAATTATTATCATGGCTTCTCCACCTATTACTTTCTCCAGAGGTAAGGATATCTTCCAACTCCTTCAATGTCACATTGTATTCCTTGCCACAGAATCTACAGGTTATTTCAAGGTCATCACCCTTTTTAATCATATCTTCTATTTCTCTTTTTCCAAGGGCAGATATTGCATCAAGAACCCTTTCCTTTGAACAGGGGCAATAATAGAATATCTCGTTCTGGCTCAGTATTTCCACGGGAAGACCCACTGCCTCTTCTATGATCTCAATGGGATTAAAACCTTCAAGGATCATAGTGCTTGCTGTTTTAATATTACTCAGTTTCCGTTCTATAAATGATATGACTTCATCCCTTGCGCCAGGAAGCCTCTGGATCATGAATCCACCGGAGGCCTTTACAGTATTGTCTGAATCCACATAGACACCAAGAGACACAGCAGAAGGAATCTGCTCTGAGACATTCAGATAATAGGCAAGGTCAGTGGCTATCTCACCTGTCTGGAGTGGTACACTGCTCTGGTATATCTCCCTTAGACCGAGGTCTCTTATAACATTTATAAAACCTTTTCCAATTGCCCTTCCAACATCGAGTTTTCCATCTCTCAAGCCCATGTGTATGTGGGGTCTCTTAATATAGGCCCTTACCCTGTAAAGGCTATCAGCCTCTGCAATTATCTCCCTCAAGGGTCCATCACCCTTTATCTGGAGTGTAACCTTTTGAGTGTCCTTTAAGGTAGATGCAAGAAGAAGTGCACCGCTTATTACCCTGCCAAGTGCCGCAGTGGCTGTTGGAAGAGTATTGTGAATCTGCCTTGCCCGCTCAACAGTCTCTGTGTCAATCAGGCTTACCACCAGAACAGGGTCTTCTTTAAGCATTGCCTTTACTATCTGATCCATAATTTATTGTATCATAATATAGGCCTTAAAGCTAAAAAAATCAGGCTGGCTTATGGCTGAAGAAGAATAAAAATTAATACTTAAAAATCTCAAGCCTTCGGCCTCTGGCCTTTAGCATATTTTTAAGCATGGAGCATATAAGGGAATCCATAGAGATTCAGAAGGCACCTGAAGAGGTCTTCGCCTTTTTGAGGCAGATTGAGCCAAGACTGAGGCTCAATCCTTCTTATAAATTAATTGAATTCAAAAAACTCACAGGGGGTCCTATCCAGAAGGGTTCTCGCTACAAGGTAAAGGCAATTGCAGGAGATCAGCTCATTGAATATGAGGGAGAGGTCCTTGAATTTATTGAAAACAAGAAGATAGTCACAGGTGATAGTGCGGGAAGACTGAAGGTTACTCTTACCCTTAAGCCCCTTCAAAGGGGCACCCTTCTTATCCATGATGAGGAATTTATAATCCCTGATGGGGCCCTTTATAAGGAGGCCTGTGAACCTGAACTTCCTTTCTGGCAAAAGGTGTTGAAATTTTTAATAGATATTGAAAGAATAAGAATAGATGAAAGACAGAGGCGGATAGAGGAAATAAAGGTTCAACTCAGGGAAAGACTGAGGATTTGGCTGGAAAGGATAAAAGAAGAAATCGAAAGGTCAGAAATGACATAGGGGCATTATGATCAAGGTAGGTTGTTGTGGATTCCCTGTAAGCCAGAAGAGGTATTACAGGATCTTTTCAGTAGTAGAGGTGCAGGCAACCTTTTATGATTTTGTGAATCCCGAGACCTTAAAAAAATGGCGAATAGAGGCCCCACCAGAATTTGAATTTATTCTTAAGGCTTTTCAGTTTATTACCCATCCCTCAACATCTCCAACATACAAAAGGGCAAGGTCCCTTACTAGAAGTACTGCCAGAAAGGATATGAAATTAGAAAATCTTGGAAATTTTAGACCCACAGAAGAGATCCTTGAATGCTACAGGATTCTCCTTGAGTATGCTGAAATACTCGGCTCAAAGGTTATCATCTTTCAGTCTCCTCCAGGTTTTAAACCAACAAGAGAGAATGAAAAAAACATGGAGGAGTTTTTTAAAAAGATAGATCGAGGAAATCTGATTTTTGGATGGGAGGCCCGGGGAGAGTGGACACCTGATGAGATAAAAAGGATATGCAAGAGGTGTGAGCTTATTGATGTGGTAGATCCCTTTGTGAGGGATACAACAACAGATGGTCTCTTTTATTACAGGATTCATGGAGGTAAGGGATATCGTGAGAAGATAGGTGAGAAAAAAATGAGATATTTGATGGAGAAGGTGCAGGGAAGAGATGGTTATGTAATGTTTAATAATATCTCCATGTTCGAAGATGCCCAGAGGTTTAAGGAAAAGGTGGCGAAGTAACAGTGTTGCTTAATCTGGCTCCCGGGGAGGGACTCGAACCCCCGACCAAGTGGTTAACAGCCACCCGCTCTGCCTGCTGAGCTACCCGGGAACTGTAGATTATTTTTTATATCAGATATAGGGTGTTTTTGTCAAATTTACTGAATTTATGCAGAGGTTTTGAGGATAAATATCTATAATTCTGAGAGATTTTTAAGGACAATCTTTGAAAGTACCAGAGATCCCTTTATTAACTTTTGGGCATAAGAAGATCTTGATAAAGGGGATGCATTACAGGACTCCGTTCTTCAAACCCCTAATAAAACAATGTTATCTTTTTCTAATGGGGTGTTTGAGGGGCTTTGCCTCTCAAGGCTTCGCCCCAAACCCTATATTTTTGATCACTCAAAAAGTTAAGATATTATGTATAATATAAGCCTGAATCACCTTGCGTAAATTCAGGTTAAAATCTCAAGAAACAGGAGGTGTTTATGGAATGGGAAAAGGTAGCTGAGAGGTTAAGAGATATGATCCTTGGAGAGATAAAGGAGGAGTTCAAGGATTTTAAGGCCTCTGTAACAGGTGAGCTCAGTGGTTTCAGGATTGCCATAGAGGCCATGAATAGGAGGATGGATGGGATAGAAGCAAGGTTAAGTGCCTTAGAAGAGCGTCAGGGCAATCTTGAAAGGAGGCTTGACGAGATGAGGGCTGAGCTCAAGACAGAGATAGCCCAGAACACAATGAGGATAGATGAGCTTAACAAGAGGATAGATGAGGTAAACAAGAGGATAGATGAGGTAAACAAGAGGATAGATGAGCTTAACAAGAGGGTTGACACCTTATATCTGGAGGTTGCTGAGATGAGGGCTGATGTAAGAGAAGCCCTTTCACGAAAAGAGATTATTCAGGATATAATCTTCAGGATTGAGAGGCTTGAAACAAAGGTTGGAACATAAGGCAGGCAAGGGTTTAGGGTTAGAGTTTAAGTAATCTTAGAAAAAGGGTGCAGAAAGAAAAGGGTTTGCATTGTGGTATGACCTTAAAAAGGAAGGGGACCTTTTCTTAGTCCCCTCATCCAGATTTTGTTAAGCTAATACAGGCTTAAAATAAAGCCCGTTGAAGTTGTTCCATCCAAATTTACTTAAAATGCAAAGTTTATACCAAAGGTGAAGCCTGAGAAGATATCTCCCTCAAAATCTTGGTGCTTGTAGCCAAGGTTTACTGAGGTCCTTTCAGAGACACTATAAGCCACGCCAAGATCAAGAGTGGTTCCACTGGCATCTTCAGTTATAGACCCCCCTCCCCCTGTAAACTCTGCTTCACCAGATAAATAAGTGAGATTTCCAAAAAGCACAGCAGGGGTGTTTTCTATAGGATAGTTGGCTGTAACACCAAGAACTGGACCTGATACTGTCATCTCAGCATCTCCTTCAAATCCAGCCCATGTGTAGGTAAAATCACCACTAATGTGCTTATAACCACCTACTATCCCAACCCTTGGATGGAACATATAGCCTACCACAAGGTCTAAATCGTTTCTTTTTCCAGTCAATTTGTCACCTGACAATAGTACATCTGAAAACTCGTAATCTGCTAATGATGTTAGATAGGATATACCAGCAAAAAATTTATCTAATTTCAGGGTGATGGAAGGACCCATCATAAGAATTGGATCACTTTTAACTGATCCTGACTCCCATGAGTTATACCAGCTCTTGATCCCGACATTGAATGCAGGTTTTTCCTCTGCAGAAGCCATGCTAAAAAATAGCAATGGTAGGGTTAATACAATAACACCTATCACTTTTTTCATAACTTTTCCTCCTTTCTTGATTATAAATTTGGTCTCCTCCAATCAGAGGACAAAATCTATGCTTTCTTCTCACCTCCCTTCCTAATTACTAAAAGCTTGGCAGTGGTATCACTGGCTCGGGTTTTTCTGAGGGTAGTTTCAGCATCTCCTTCTTTGGTTCTTCTTTTTCCTTGCCCTCTTCTAAGGCATCACCCCATACACTAACAATATCTCCTACTTCAATATTACCATAAGACTCTACTATATGAGTACTGGATAACTCCTCGTCTATTATCTTTGTTATTTGGAGTGTGCCTATTTCTATAACCTCCCTACCTAAGATCCTACCAGTAGAGGGATCTTTGAATACCTCACCAAGACGTTCAACCTTTAGCAAGGTCCCAGCTTTGATCCTGTCCTGACTTCCAAGACTGACTATAATCTCTTTTCCGCGGACCTTTACGACCTTACCCCTGATAGGCATAAAATTTGTAGTCTTTCTGACAATAGAACGGACCGCTCCAACTATCTCCTCTTCACTCTTAATCTTTATATTCTCAGCTGCCACTACCCTTCCTTTTTCGATATCAATAAACCTTATGTTTATAACATAGGCTCCACCAAGCCTGGTAAGGCTTCCCACAACAAAATACTGGACAACAAGGAGCTGACCTATTTTTACAATATCCTCATCTCTTGTTAAACCACTTACATGGAGTTTTTGCTCCTCCATTAACTTTTCCAGCTGGCTCCGCTCCATGACACTAAAATTGCCTGTCTTAAAAAATTCTGTTCTCAGTAGCTCGGAGACGGTTCTTGCTAAGGTCCTATCTACACTTATGGCATCGAGGTCAGCAATGGCTATCCTGGGCTTTTCGGCTGCAAGGAGATTACTTAAAAAGACGGAAAAGAGAAAGATAATCATATGGAGTTTAAAACAAACCTTCACTCACCTAACTCCTTTCTGAGGTTTTTAAAATATAAAACTAAGTGGAAATAGATGTCAAGAGGAACGAATATCTCTTAAGATTGCCCTCTTTGCAATATCCTTTCTGTAATGCATCCCTTCAAAATTTATTAATTCTATGGCACTGTAGACCCTTTTAACAGCATCATTTATGTCTTTGCCAAGGCTCGTTACACCGATGACCCTTCCACCAGATGTCACGATATTTCCATTCTGAAATGCTGTGCCAGCATGAAAGACCATTATGTCCTTTCTGCCCTTTAGCATCTCGAGGCCTGTTATGACCTTTCCCTTTTCGTATTTTCCAGGATAACCCTTTGAGGCAAGGACAACACATACAGAGGCATCCTTTCTCCACTGAAGTCTTGTTTCATGAAGTTTCTGTTCTGTTATGCTGAGAAAGACCTTCAGGAGGTCTGACTTTAAACGCATCAATACTGGCTGAGTCTCCGGGTCTCCAAATCTGCAATTGAATTCGAGGACATAAGGTTCGTTATCCTTAATCATTAAACCAGCATAGATTATTCCTCTGTATTCAATACCCTCAGACCGCAGGCCCTTTAAAAGGGGATTGAGTATCCTTGAAAGGACCTTTCTCCTAATCTCAGGTGTTACTACTGGTGCAGGGCTGTAGGCACCCATACCTCCTGTGTTTGGACCTTCATCATTGTCAAAGACCCTTTTGTGATCCTGAGAGCTGACCATTGGAATAATGGTCTTTCCGTCCGTAAAGGCCATAAAGGATGCCTCTTCACCTTCAAGATAGTCCTCTATGACGACCCTCTCTCCTGCCTTTCCAAAAATCTGGTCCTTCATAATGAGCCTTACAGCCTCTATTGCCTCGTCAACACTTTTACATACGAAGACGCCTTTGCCAGCAGCAAGTCCATCAGCCTTCACAACTATTGGTGCACCCTTCAGTTTTATATAATCCTCAGCATGGAGATAGGAGGTAAAGACCCTGTAGGGAGCTGTTGGTATCCCGTATCTCTTCATAAATTCCTTTGCAAAGACCTTGCTTGATTCGAGTTGAGCTGCCTGCTGTGCGGGTCCCACAATCTTCCTTCCTTCTTTCTGGAAGGCATCAACTATCCCGCGAGCAAGGGGCTCTTCAGGTCCTACTACGGTCAGGTCAATCCATTCGTATTTCACAAAGTCAAGGATTGATGAGAAATCACCAGGGCTTATGTCAACACATTCAGCTATCTCGGCAATGCCGGCATTTCCTGGCATGCAATAGATCCTATCAACCAGTTCAGACTGGCTGAGCTTCCATGCAATTGCATGCTCCCTTCCACCACCTCCAATTACAAGAACCTTCATCTCTTTTTCTCCTCTGCCTTTGTTACAAGCCAGTATATAAAGCCTATAACGAGTACGGCTGCTATAAGATAATATATGACTTCAGGTTTGTCATGTTTAAGCGTTGCAATCATCGTTTCTCTGATTAATGTAACAAGAGCAACACCTACGAATATACTTATATGGAATCTTCCGCCTTTGAGATGGGATATTTCAGTATTCATGAGTTCTATCATAACCCAGAGAATAAGAAGGGAGCCAAGGGCAGAGATTATACCATGATAAAGTTCTCCATGAAAAAGTTTTTGAATATCAGAGACAAACATTAAAACAACACCTATTGTTAAACCTATAAGAGATATGATAAGAACAAGGTTCATTGATTGTGAGAATTTTTCTGCGAATTCTACAAGGGTACTTTTTATCTTATAGACTGGTGAATAGCTTTTTATCTCTTCTTCTATGTATGAAGAGGTTATTACATCAAGATTTATATCGAGGATCTTTTCAAAGGATATGATCTTTTTTGTTCTCTCTTCAGGTGGCTCATCAAGCCTGTTGAGAATTAAATTGATACAGGTATTTCTTATGAGGTTTATTGACCTGTTCATGAAGTGGGCATCCACATTTGCCTTAAGATGGACTGAGCCAATCCTCATAAGTCTTTCAAAATATCTGTGGTCATATGTTCCAGAGAATAGTTCCATAAACCATTCCTTTTGGGCTTTAAAGACATGTTTTTTTCTTTCTTCATCTGTGAAGAATCTTGAGGCATCTTTGTCTGCAAGTATCCATGTGCTCAGTGCCTCCATCACCTCATCAGCATAGTTGAGCATGAGGGGCCTGAGGGACTCAAGCCTTTGCCTGTCTTCCTCTGTAAACTGATATCGCTGTTTGATTTCTTTAAAGGACCGCATAATTTTAGTGTCTGAAGTGCCTTACACCTGTAATAAGCATTGCCATTCCATGCTCATCAGCAGCCTTTATTACCTCTTCATCTTTCAGAGAGCCCCCTGGCTGTATCACTGCTGTAACACCTGCCTCGTGAAGTATGTCTATACCGTCACGGAAGGGAAAGAATCCATCAGAGGCTGCCACGGAGCCTTTAATAGATTCCTGAGCAAGCATCGAGCCTATCCTTGCTGAGTAAACCCTGCTTGTCTGGCCAACACCTATCCCAACAGTCCTGTCTTTGAAGGCATAGACAATGGCATTAGATTTTACATGTTTTACGACCTTCCAGGCAAAATCCAGTGCCTCATATTCTTCCTGAGTCGGCTGTCTCTTTGTAACGGCCTTGAGGCTTTTTACATCAACCTTCAGGGTATCCCATTCCTGAACAAGAAGGCCTCCTGCTATTCTCTTCATGTCCCAGGCCTTAAGGTCGCTCCTGAGTTCAGGTAGTTTAAGAAGTCTAATATTTGGCTTTTTTGAAAATATATTTAAGGCATCACTGCTGAAATCTGGTGCTATTATTACCTCAACAAAGAGCTTTGTTATCTCCTCTGCAGCAGGTCCATCTACAGGTGTGTTGAAGGCTATTACTCCGCCAAAGGCAGATATGGGGTCTGTCTTGCAGGCCTTTATATAGGCATCCTTTGGATTGTCAGCAATAGCAACTCCGCAGGGATTGTTATGCTTTATAATTGCACAAGTAGGCCTGTCAAATTCGATGGCAAGCATCAATGCTGCATGGGCATCAAGATAATTATTGAAGGACATCTCCTTACCCTGAAGTATTTTGGCATTTATAAGGCTCAGCCCTCCAAGGTCATCGCTGTAGAGGCAGGCCTTCTGGTGAGGATTTTCTCCATACCTGAGGGATGAGACCTTCCTTAATGTAAGGCTGTATCTTTCGGGGAATTCCTCTCCGGTTACCTTTGACAGATATTTAGAGATAATTGCATCGTATCTTGCTGTATGGGCAAAGACTTTTTTTGCAAGTTTGAGTTTTGTCTCGTAACTGAGCTCTCCATTCCTTGACTTCATTTCTTCAATAATTGAGTTGTAATCATCAGGGTCTACAATAACAGCTACATCCTTAAAGTTCTTTGCTGCAGACCTGAGCATTGTTGGTCCACCTATATCTATGTTTTCAATAGCCTCATCAAAGGATACACCGGGTTTTGCTGTAACTGTCTCAAAGGGGTAGAGGTTTACCACTACCATATCAATGGGCTCAATGCCATGTTTTTTAAGGGCCTCCATGTGCTGAGGATTATCCCTTTTTGCAAGAAGCCCACCGTGGACCTTTGGATGGAGGGTCTTAAGCCTTCCCTCAAGCATCTCAGGAAAGCCTGTGTATTCTGAGACCTCTATTGCTGGTAAGCCAGCCTCTACGAGAGTCTTCCTCGTTCCTCCAGTGGATATAATCTCAACACCCATTCCTGAAAGGGAGCTTGCAAACTCCACAATGCCTCTTTTGTCTGATACACTTATAAGGGCCCTTCTGATCTTTGACATGTCAACCTCCTTCTTTTACTTCCGATTTCCTAAAAGGCTTGTATATTTTCCATCACCTATTATCACATGGTCAAGTACCTTAATGCCAATAATCCTGCCTGCCTCAACAAGTATATTCGTTACTTTCATATCATCAGGGCTTGGTGCAGGATCACCGCTTGGATGATTATGGATAAATATAACAGCATGGGCAGATTCCTTGATTGCCTCCTTGAAGGCCTCTCTTGGATGTATAAGGGAATTGGTAAGGGTTCCTTCAGAGACCTTTATCTCTTTAATGAGCCTGTTTTTCGTATCGAGCATCGCACAGTAAAAGACCTCTTTCTTAAGGCCCTTCATCTTAGGGCTGTAGTATTCATAGACCTGAAGGGGACTTGAGAGTATTACTCCTGAATAGGAGCTTTCTCTCATGAGTCTTCTGCCAAGTTCAAAGGCAGCCCGTAGCTGGGCAACTTTTGCACTACCCATGCCCTTTATCTCAAGAAGCTCCTTAAGGGATGCCTCATTTATCCTCTGAAGGGTTCCGAACCTTTCAATAAGTTCCATGGCAAGTTCAATAGCAGATTTCCCGGCACCACCTGTCCTCAGGACTATAGCCATGAGCTGGCTAAGGGAAAGACCCTCAGGTCCTTCCTTAAGGAGCCTTTCGCGGGGCCTTTCTTGAAGGGGCCATTCTCTTATGGGCTTCTTAGCCATGGTTTGGGGCTTACCTCTTATTTAATGTTGTTACCCATATGGTGTTGAAGATGCTTGAAGCATCTTTCAGAAAACTTTCTATATTTCCAGAAGGGTTTTCATTCTTCAGATATCTTTTGTACTGCATTTCAATATATCTCAAGACCTCATCTTTGAGAGAGGCCCTGAAAGGATAGACACACCTTCCCATTATTATCTCGCCATTGAGTTTTATAAGCCTTGTTGCAAAGAGTTCACCAACTTTTATTTTTTCCACCGATAAATTTAATGAGTTTAGGGCATCTGACTTAATTTTGTATCTTTCCTGAGCAATGAGGTCTTTAATAACAATACCCTCTTCACTGTTACTTTCCACCTCGTAGAGGCTTATTCTGCTTTCTTTCAGCGCATCAAGTATGATACTTTCTTCTTCAGAAACTTCTGAAAATTCTCTATAGAGGTCTAAAAAACTCTCTCCATAAGGCGTCCTGTAATCAATGGTAAGCCAGTCTTCAAAATTTATCTCTCCTATATCGAGAAGGATTCCTTGCAAAAACTCCTCTGGTCTTTCTTCTTCCCAGAAATATTCAAAGGCCTCCTGGATATACTCCTGATAGTGTTCATAGATGAAACTGTTTATTTTATTAAGGATGTTGAAGATCTTCTCCTGTAAGGTATTCATTCCAGCAATGCCTCTACGAATTTATCAGGATTAAATTCCTCAAGGTCTTCAGGCCCTTCGCCGATCCCGATTAATTTAACAGGGATACCAAATTCTTTTCTTATTGCGAAGACTATCCCTCCCTTTGAGGTCCCGTCGAGCTTTGTAAGGGCAATGCCTGTGATACCAATTGCATCATTAAAAAGCCTTGCCTGCTGGAGGGCATTCTGTCCTGTTGTGGCGTCAAGGACAAGGAGGCTTTCGTGAGGTGCTTCAGGGATTACCTTCTGGATTACCCTTTTTATCTTTTTTAGTTCCTCCATAAGAGGTGTTTTTGTGTGGAGACGGCCTGCTGTATCGATTATAACAATGTCTGTGTTTCTTGCCTTTGCTGATTGAAGGGCATCAAAAGCAACTGCAGCAGGATCAGAACCTATCTGGTGTTTTATGAGCTGGGCATTTGTCTTTTTTGCCCATATCTCAAGCTGTTCAATCGCAGCAGCCCTGAAGGTATCTGAGGCAGCTATGATAACGGATTTTCCTTGAGTCCTGAATCTGTGGCAGAGTTTTCCGATGGTTGTTGTCTTGCCAACACCATTTACTCCTGTAATGAGTAATACAGCGGGGCTATACGATAGTAAATTCAGAGGAGATGGTTCACCAAGAATCTCGAGCATCTTTGTCCTGAGGATTGTCTTTATGTCTTTATAGTCCGATTTTCTGAATTCTTCCTTTACTGCATTCAGTAATTCCTGCGTTGCCTTTGGACCAACATCTGCAAGGATTAAGGCCTCTTCGAGTTCCTCAAGGCTCCTTTGATCAAAAGTTCCCTTGAAGATACTGCTCAGTCTTTCCTGAAGTCCCTTTCTAGTTTTTTCAAGTCCCTTTTTGAGACTGTCTAAAAGGCCCATTGTTCTCCTTTCCTGTTCTCTGAAAGGTGTGGTACATAATATACCTGATGGATGGTAAATTTATTAAAGGCTCGATGTTATTATAACAGAAGAGGACAGGTCTTGCATCTGAGATTTAGATTTTTATGTTGATGGGATAAGAGAATTGAGTTGATGCAAGGACAGGATTATTAATAATTTATCATCAATGAAGGCCTATTCACGGATAATAGCAAGGCTTGATGGAGAGAGACTCTCAAGGGAGCCCGAGGTCTATATTGACCTTGTCCGAAAAGGTATAGCTGGTTTTATAGTCTTTGGTGGAGACCTCGAAAGATTAAGAGAGGGTCTTTTTTATCTCCAGGATATTGCTGACCTTCCCCTCATTATAGGCTCTGATCTTGAGCAGGGACTCGGCCAGCAGGTAAGGGGTGGCACTACTATGCCATCAGCAATGGCAATGGGTTCTGCCTGGCTTAAAGACCCTTCTGTAGTAACACTTATTGAAGAGGCCTTCAGACAGACGGCAAGGGAGGCCCTTTATGCTGGGATAAATACTATATTTGCCCCTGTTATGGATATCCAGAGTAACCCTAATAATCCCATTATTTCTATACGTGCCTTCGGAACAGAACCAGAAATAGTCTCCTATCTCGGCTCCCTGATGATAAGGTGTTATGAAGAGGGAGGTCTTATGAGTTGTGCAAAACATTTTCCAGGTCATGGAGATACTGTCATAGACTCCCATCATGGGTTGCCTGTAATAGGCAAATCTCTTAAAGAACTCCTTGGATTTGAACTTATTCCGTTCCGGTGTGCTATAGAAAGTGGAGTTTCTATGGTCATGATGGGCCATCTTTTGGTACCAACCATCGACCCTATGTATCCTGTTTCGATTTCAAAAAAGGCAATAAGGTTTCTGAGGGATATGGGTTTTGACGGAATTATTGTCACAGATGCCTTCAATATGGGAGCCCTTTCAGGATATTCTGAAACAGAGGCTGCAGAGATAGCCCTTTCTGGTGGTGTTGACCTTATCCTTCATCCATCAGACCCGGACAGTCTTGTAAAGGGTATTAAAATAAATCTCAATGAGTCCATAAACTCTAAAAAGAAGATAAAGACAGAATATGGAAGTGTCCCAGATTTTGAAAGGGGAAGACTTATTACCAGGGAGATCTATCAAAAGGCCATTGATGTCTCAGGTGAGATTCCCATTATGAGGTCTCCCCTTCTCGTTATCCTTGATGAGGAGTTATCTCAAAGATCAGGTGTTTTTATTAATAACACAGGATTGGAAAAAGGGAACTTTATCTATATTAAAAATGAAGGGGATCTGAGGGATCTCCCATCAAACAGGCAGTTTCTACTTATTGTGTATTCAAGGCCAGGTGCCTTTAAAAAGAAGAGGCTCAAGGATTTCGATTACCTTTTAAGGCACCTTTCGGAAAAGGCAAGGCTTATCATTGTCTTCGGCAATCCCTTCATATTGAAGGATCGGAGAACTAAAAATGTCCTCTATATCTATGATGATACAGAGACTGCCCAAACTGTTGTGGCTGATTTCTTAAGGCCCTTTATCAGTTATTGATGCCCAGGCCATGGTCCTATTGGAAATTCCAGAAACCTCTTCTTTTGTGATACCGATCATTCCAATTGGTATCTCTTCAGGAAAGAGGTTTATAGCTTCCTCAAAGGCCTCTTTAAGGATTTTACCCTCTTCGAGCATCCTGTAGACTCTTAGGGCTAAAAACCTCTTTATGATCTCCTCACCAATGCCTGTAACAGCAATTGCTCCTATGGGACCAGCGTAGAATCCGCAGCCAATCAATGGTGTATCTCCAACCCTGCCCACAAGCATGGGTATGGCACCACCTGTTGAACTTGCCGTAGCAAAGACTCCATATTTGTCAAGGGCAACGGCTCCAACAGTGTCAGAAAGGAGTTCCTGAGGAATCTTTTTCCACAGAGGATTGAGCTCATGGATTTTATTCTCTCTAAGGAGTCTTTTTATTTTTCTATAAAGCTCCAGAGCCTTTTCTGACGGGCCTGGATGAGCAGGAATACCAAGGCTTTTTGCAAGAACAGTAGCACCATTGCCTGCCATAGCCAGATGGGGTGTCATGAGAAGGGCCTCTGCAAGGAGGATAGGATTTTTGATATCTCTTACTGCCATAACCATGGCAAGTCTTCCATCAGAACTCATCAAGGAGGCATCCATCTCGATAGTCTTTCCATCAATCCTCAAAACAGAGCCAGCTCCAGCATTGAACCTTCCATCATCCTCAAGAACCTTTACTGCTTCAACTACTGCCCTCAGGGCATCACCATTGTTTTTAAGAATAGAGAACCCCCTTTCGCAGGCCTTCTGGAGGCCCTCTTTCAGGTCTTCTGTTGAGCCAGCTCCACCATGAACAGCAATACCATAGAGCATAATGAGTGTATAATATAATAAAACAGGCTATAGGCAACAGGAAATTAAGAAAAAATCCTAAGGCCTGTATCCTAATATCAGGAGGTTATTATGGCAAGGGTTTATCTTCTTGCAAATGTATTACCAGGTAAGGACAGGGATGTGAGGGACATCCTCAGGGCATCTAAGGGAGTAACCTATGCAGATGTAGTGACAGGTCAGTACGATATTGTGGCAGTTATTGAGGCAAAGGATATTAATGAGATTTTTAATAAGATACTTAAGGATATCCGCAAAAAGATAAAAGGCATAACAAGGACCGAGACCTTTATAGCAGTTGAATAAGCCACGAAGGTGGCGTAAGTAACAGTGCTCCGTGTGGAAGAAAAGCTTCAATCATCAAGGATAAGGCTTGAGGCTCTTGAGGAATTGCTCAGTGTCCTCTCGGAGCTCAACAAAAGGATTCCCATAATAGTTGAGGGTAAGAGAGATGTCCTTGCCCTCAGAGCCTTAGGGTTCGAGGGTGAGCTTCTTCAGGTTCACAGTGGGAAGGGTCTCTATGAGTTTAGCGAAGAGGTGCATGAAAGATTTAAGGAGGTCCTACTCCTTATTGACTGGGATCAGAGGGGAGAGGCTCTTTATGAGAGCCTTGGTGAACTCCTTTCAGGACTGTGGGAGAGATACAGCAGTTTCAGGGAGGCATTAAAGGTTCTTTCAAGGAATGAGATCTTTGAAATTGAGGCTATACCTGACCTAATAGAGAGGCTGAGGTCTCAATGCGAATTACAGGACTGAAGGGTGAAGACCTTGCAGTGAATTATCTGAAGAAAAAGGGATACAGAATCCTTGAAAAGAATTACAGGACACCTATTGGAGAGATAGACATAATTGCTGAGCAGAAGGGGACTGTTGTATTTGTAGAGGTCAAGACCAGAACGACTGATGCCTTTGGCCTTCCAGAGGAGGCTGTTACACGACAGAAACAAGAAAGGATTAAAAAGGTGGCCCTCCTTTATCTTAAAGGACTCAAGAGAGTTCCTCCTGTAAGATTTGATGTCCTCTCTATTGAATTGAAACCAGAGCCTGTAATCGAGCACATAGAATATGCCTTTTAATGATACTCAACCCCTTAAATTCACTGCAGGGCCTTCTGATAAAGACAAAAGGGTAGATTTATTCCTTAAAGAAAAGCTTTCTATTACCCGTTCCCAGATTCAGAAGCTTATCGAAGATGGCCTGGTAATGCTCTTTACAAAAGAAGGGCTCAGGCCTTTGAAACCTTCTTATAAACTTAGGCCTGCAGATGAGATAGGGGTTACCATACCAGAAAAGCCTCGAGAAGGTTTAAGCCCTCAGGCAATACCGATTAATATTCTTTATAAAGATGAACATATCTGTGTTGTTGATAAACCACCTGGGATGGTCGTCTATCCAGGGCCTGGCCACGAGGACCATACCCTAATTAATGCCCTCATGTATCATGTAAATCTTAGACCTGAACTTCCTGGCGGACCCTTAAGGCCAGGCATTGTCCACAGGCTTGATAAGGACACATCAGGAGTTATGGTTGTGGCTTTAAGTGAAAAGGCTTATTATAAGCTTGTGGAGATATTTAAAAAAAGGGAATTAAAGAGGCGTTATATATGTCTTGCCTGTGGTGATTTCTCAAAAGACGAAGGTGTAATAGAACTGCCCATCGGAAGGTCCTCTTCAGACAGAAAGAAGTTTTCAACAAAGACGAGGTCTGGTAAAGAGGCCGTAACCCGATGGAGGGTTTTAGAGAGATTTGGCCTTGCAACCCTTCTTGAGGTATTTTTGAGAACTGGCAGGACCCACCAGATAAGGGTTCATCTTGCATCAACAGGGCATCCTGTATGTGGTGATTCTACTTATGGAAGGAAGACCTTTGTTGAGATAAAGGGTAAAAAGTTGAGATTTCCCCGCCAGATGCTCCATGCTGAAACCCTGGTCTTCAGCCATCCTGTAACAGGTGAGGAGCTTGAATTCTCTGCATCTTTACCAGAGGACATGAGGCAGGCCTTGATTTCTCTTAAGGAACTTTTGACTAAAAAATCTTTAACACCATGAGGCTTGGGCTATCTGGATTTAAATTAAAAGAATCGGTCTTATTAAGGACTTCCGGAGATAAAAGTCCCCAAGATTTACAGGGTCTTCTTTTGATTTTAATACTGATGATAATTGAGTTGACAATAATATTTTTCTTCCTTAAAGGTACCATTGAGGATTTGCCAGTTTATTTTTATATACTTCTGTTTGGTTTACCTCTTTTTATCTTTTTTATTGTATTTGCCTCCGTAACCCCAAAGGTCTTTATGGTGAGGGTAGAAAATTGTAAGATGGAGATTGGCTGGATTAAGAATCTTTTATTTAAGAAGCGTCAAGTGATTAAATGTAATGAGATTAAAAGGATGGCTGTTTTATATTTTAAAGATGAGATTTTATTAGAGGTCTTTACTGATAAAGAAAAGCCTGTATACATTACGTTTTCTCTTTCTGGATTAAACAGAATAAAGGAAGTCGCAAAGCTTTTTCTTAACATGGCATATATTCTTAATTTCCACACCTATGGGGCAAAGGTTCTTGGAGATACAGGTTTCGCAATAAGCTTTAGTAAGGGATATGAGAAAAAAAGAGAGGTTGAAGAAGGTATTCAAGATGTTGTCTTTGAAGAGGTTCTTCAAGAGATTAATTTAAAGGAACTTAATATTCCATATGTTAGAATAAAAAATTTTAATCCGATGAAGGTGGTCCTCTATAGAGGAGTAAGTCTCTACGATATCCAGAGGTTTTTTGTTATCCTTGTAGTCATTCCTTTTAGTATAATAGCAATTTTAATTGGGGAGGATGCTCCTCAAAAATATCTTGGTCTCTTTTTGGTTTTAGGTATCAGCATTTTTGTTATTTATTTATTGAAAGACCTTATAACACCAATTAAGCTTGAGATCTCAAGGGAGTTAGTAACTGTTAGGAAGCTTTTTTTAAAGAAAGAATTTCCAGGCTACCAGATTGAACGAATTGAGATAAAGGCTAAGAGGATAAGAAAAATAGCTACATATGTTTTCCATGTTTATTCTATTTTAAAAAATGGCAAAAAGATACAATTATTCTTTACAGAGGTTCCTGACGAGAAAGAGAAGGTTTTAAAGACAAAGAAAGATTTAAATATATTAGGATCCTACTTACAGAAAACCCTCGGTATTCCTTTTGTTATTGAGGAAGAAAAAAATCCCTTTTAAAAGGTCACAAGCTCATTCATCAGTTATTTATTCTCAAAGGAACTCAATAATCTCTTTTACCGGTCTTCTTGGAGGCGGAGAGGGGATTCTTGATGGATAGCCCACAGGAACTATGGCAACAGGTCTGAGATGGGAAGGAAGACGGAGGATCTCTGATACTGCCCTTTCATCAAAGGCACCAACCCAGACAGTGCCAAGACCCCTTTCATGGGCAAGGAGCATGAGCTGCATTATACTTGCCGAGACATCCTGAATAACATAGAGATTCATTCCCCTTGAGCCATATCTACTGGCAATCCTTTCAAGGTCTGCACAGCCCACTACAACAAGGGGTGCCTCTGCTATGAAGGATTGACCGAGGGCTGCCCTTGCGAGTTCCTTTTTTGTCTTCTGGTCCTTTACAAATATAAATCTCCTTGCCTGAAGATTCCCCGCACTTGGTGCCCAGATAAGGGCCTCTACAAGTTCATTAATCAACTCCTCAGGTATCTCCTTTTTGAGAAAGTCCCTTACACTCCTTCTTCCTTTAATGACTGAAAGGATATCCATGGATTACTCCTTAATTATATCTTTTACATCTTTAATAAAAATAGGTACGAGGACTTCTGCATCATTAATAATAAACTTTTTAATCCTTTTCCATCGTATATCAAGGTATTCATGAGTCACGATGTTTCTCATTATGGCAAACCAGGCTATCTTTTCTCCAAAGGATTCGTTTATATAAAGTGTTCCAAATGTTTTGAGTATCTCTTTGTAGGTTTCGGGTATTTCCCTTTTTGAAGATGCCATGATAATTTTTGCTATATCAAGCATTGCCATTACAATGTTTTCGATCCATCTTTCTATTACCTTTCTTTTAAAACTGTTATGAAGATAATCTCCATAAGTTATGGATTGCATATCCTTGAGCTCCTTGAATTCATTTTCAAGGAATTTGAGGGCTCTTAAAAGCCTCGCCTTTTCTGATGGTGCAATTGAGCTGGATTTCTCGCTTATTTCATAATAATCCTTTACAAAGTCCCACCAGTCCAGGGCTTCGTAACTCGTTTTTAAAAGCAGGTCAATGTAGAGGTTTCTGTCCTTTATCACGAGGGAGATACCTTTTCTTAATACCTCATATACAAGATGAGAACCAGCCCTGTTAAGAATAATAAGGTCAATATCATCTGTCTGAAGGATATCAATAAGGTCAGACCATATGCGAAGTTCCTCTGGATACTCAATATCTGTTTCTGTTTCCAGATATTCCTGCGGCCTGAAATAAATGCCAATATCCCAGTCAGAGCCCTTTCTCTCAATACCTCTTGCCCTTGAGCCGAAGAGGAAGGCCATTGATACCGATGGCTCTTTTTCAAAATAGGTCCTGAGCCTTTCTTCAACTGTTACCTCTGCCACAGGATTTCACCTCACCCTGTATTTTACCACAGGAATTTGATTATAATTAAAAAATGAAAAGAAAAAAGCTTTGCCTTATATCACTCTTTATCCTCCTTCCCTTCATGCTCCTTGGGATGGTTTATCTTGATGTTGCAAGGGGCATCCCCGGGGTTGATGAGATAAAGGCCCATAAGTCTTGGGCAGGAACAAAGGTCTTTGCAAATGACAATGTCCTTATAGGTGAAATTACCATCGAAAGGGGAATTCACATCTCAATAAAAGAGATTCCAAAACATGTTATAGATGCCGTTATTGCCACAGAGGATGAGAGATTCTGGCGCCATGGGGGGATTGATTATATTGCTATTAGCCGTGCATTGATAAAAGATATCATCCATGGAGAGATAAAACAGGGTGGAAGTACTATTACACAGCAACTTGCAAAGGTTATGTTTCTTACACCTGAGAGGACACTCAGGAGAAAGGTAAAAGAGGCAATACTTGCCTTCAGGCTCGAGAAGAATATGACAAAGGAGGAGATTCTTGAGCAATATCTCAACAGGGTCTATTTCGGTCATGGTGCTTATGGTATTGAGATGGCATCAAGGATATATTTTGGAAAATCAGCAAGGCACCTGAGACTTCACGAGGCTGCCCTTCTTGCGGGTCTTATAAGGGCACCAAATCTTTACAGTCCTTACAATAATATAGTGAGGGCAAGGGAACGGCAGCTCTATGTCCTCAGGAGGATGAAGGAGGTCGGTTTTATTACAAAGAAGGAGTTTGAGAAGGCCTCTAAGGAGCCTCTTCAGATTGCTGGTTCAAAGAGTGAACTTTTTATCAACCATTACTTTATTGATTATATAAAAAAGGAGCTTATCACAAGATATGGGGAAGACCTTGTCTATAAAGGTGGCTTGATGGTCTATACCACTATTGACAGACATATGCAAGCTGCTGCCCAGAAGGCCCTTAGACAGGGCTTAAGAGAACTTGATAAGCGAAGAGGCTGGCGAGGACCTGTTGCTCACAAGGATATTGACCTTGAAAAAGAGATGGGTCAGAAGGATAAAAGGGATATAACCATTGAATATGCACCTTCCTCTGAGGATGTTGTCACAGGTGTTGTTCTTAAGGTTACCCCTGAAAAGGCCCTGGTGAAGGCAAAGGGTATGATAGGAACCCTTTCTATTAAGGATGCTGAATGGGCAAAGGTGCGGTATGACCCAAAGACAAATAGCTCAAAGACCTTAGAGAAGTTTTCCCTTAATTCTATCATTAAGCCAGGGGATGTTATATATGTAAGGATAAAGGATATTAACGCATCGAAGAGCAATATAGAGTTTGCCTTAGAACAAGAACCAGAGGTGGAAGGAGCTATTGTTGCGATTGAACCTTATACGGGATTTATAAGGGCAATGGTGGGAGGGTTTGATTATTCAAAGAGTGAGTTTAACAGGGCAGTTTATGCAAGAAGACAACCGGGTTCAGCCTTCAAGCCTGTTATATATGCCTGTGCCCTTGATAATGGCTTTACACAGGCGAGCATTATAGTAGATGAGCCTGTTATATACGAAGAGGGAAAGGAGACAGAATGGTCACCTAAGAACTTTGATGGCAAATACTGGGGTCCAACAAGTTTAGTTGATGCCCTTGCCTATTCAAGAAATGTTATTACAGTAAAAATTGTTGAAAGTATGGGTATCCAAAAGGTAATAGACTTTGCAAGAACCATAGGCATAAATTCACCCCTTCCGAGGGACTTTACTATTTCCCTTGGGTCTTTGAGCATTAGCCCCCTTGAACTGACAAAGGCCTATGCTACCTTTGCAAGTTATGGAATGAACATTACACCCATTGCAATCCGTTATGTTGTTGATGGAAATGGAAGGATTCTTGAAGAGAATCAACCATCTCCTGAAGAGGCCATAAGTCCCCAGACAGCCTTTCTTATTACATCTATGCTCAAGAATGTGGTATCCTATGGCACAGGATGGAGGGCAAAAGAACTCGGGAGACCTGTGGCAGGAAAGACAGGTACCACAAATGAATACAGGGATGCCTGGTTCATAGGTTATACACCAAATCTTGTTGCGGGTGTATGGGTCGGTTATGATGACATGAGACCCCTTGGTGAACATGAAACAGGTGCAAGGGCAGCCCTTCCTATATGGGTAAATTTTATGAAGTCTATAGACCTTGGTCCACCAGATGATTTTCCTGTTCCTGATGGTATTGTTGCAAGGTATGTGGATAAGACCACAGGACTGCTTGGTGATGAGGGAAGGCCGAATGTCCTTCTTGAGTATTTTAAGGAGGGTACAGAACCAAGAGAGTATGGACCTTTGCCTGAAGAAAGAATAACAGAGCCTCTCAGACCTACTATTACACCTGAGCAGAGGCCTGAATATGACTGAAAGGAGGGCTTTATGAAGCTGTCAATCCTTTTATTAACTGGTTTATTTATAGTTCCTTTAATGTTTGGTGTCAAAGAGACAGTTGCCCAGACACCTGAGGAGATATACCGTCTTGGCCTTGATGCCTATAAGGCTGGTGATTTTAAGAAGGCCTCTATGTATCTTGAGGAGTATGTAAAGGCAAAACCAGATCCCAGGGCTTATTATCTCCTCGGATACGCTTATTATAAGCTCAAGGATTTTGATAAGGCGGAGCAAGCCTTTAATGAAGCCTATCTTATAGACCCGGAACTTCTTCCACCAAAGATAGACAGGACAAAGGAGGTTTCAGGACAGGATGACCAAAAATAGTGGTGTAAGTAATACTCAGCTTAATGAGAAGATATTCAGACAGTATGACATAAGGGGCGTCTGGGGGAAAGACCTTACAGATGATGTAGTAAGAAGGATTGCAAAGGCCTATGCATGTTATCTATTAAAAGCCTTAAATTTAGACCTTAAGACGAGAAGGCCAAAAATAACTGTTGGAAGGGATGCAAGGCTTTCCTCTCCTCAGATGGCAGGAATAATAATAGAAACACTTCTTGAATCAGGTTTTGACATAATAGACCTTGGAGTCTGCCCTACACCCCTTCAATATTATTCCCTTTTCAGGCTTAATGTGGATGGTGGGATAATGGTTACAGCAAGCCATAATCCACCAGAATTCAATGGCATGAAATTATCTGTTGGTAAGGAGACCCTCTATGGAGAATATATCTCGATGATCAAGGATATGGCTATAAAGGGTTGCTCTTCAGAGGAGCTTTACGGAGAGGACATACCAGCTGGTGAGGTCACTAAGTATGACATTATTTCTGACTATATTAACAGGATGAAAGAGGAGTTTGATAATCAGGGTGATGGCATAAAGATTGTTATTGATTCTGGAAATGGCACAGCAGGTCTTGTTGCACCTGAGTTATTAAGACAGATAGGCTGTAGGGTTATTGACCTCTATTCAGAACCAGATGGAAGATTTCCCGCTCATGAACCTGATCCAGTTGTCTTGAAGAACCTCACAGCCCTTATAGATACAGTAAAGAGAGAAGGTGCCCATCTTGGAGTTGGTTATGATGGCGATGGTGACAGGATAGGTGTTGTTGGACCTGATGGTGAGGTAATATGGGGCGACAGGCTCATGGTTATATTTTCAAGGGCTATTCTTAAGGAGAGGCCAGGCTCAGCTATTATTGGTGAGGTGAAGTGCTCCCAGACCCTTTTTGATGATATAAGGGCAAATGGTGGTGTGCCTATAATGTGGAAGACAGGCCATTCCCTCATAAAGGCAAAGATGAAAGAATCAGGAGCTCTCCTTGCCGGAGAAATGAGTGGCCATATGTTCTTTGCTGACAGATACTATGGATATGATGATGCCATATATGCAACCCTGAGGCTTGTGGAGATTATAAACAGGTCTGGCAAAAAGTCCTTGAAGGAACTTTTGGAGGACCTTCCCAATCTTGTCTCCACCCCTGAGATAAGATTTGATTGTCCTGATGAGATAAAGTTCAGGGTTGTGGATAAGGTAAAGGAGTTTCTCAAAGGCTATAAAGTAATAGACATTGACGGTGTAAGGTTAAATACTCCTGATGGCTGGGGACTTGTTAGGGCGTCAAATACACAGCCAGCCCTTGTGATGAGATTTGAAGCAAATGATGAGGAAGGTCTTGAGAGGATAAGAAAGATCGTTGAGGATGCCCTAAGGCAGGCCATGGATTCGGTGATAGCGAATTAGATCATCATCTGTTGCTCTTCAATTGCCTCTAATGCTCAAATTAGAGGCTCTTCT
>Ga0197143_1000451_pt1 | contig 45666 bp, 44 predicted proteins | sample GBS70_MetaG_FD_148603 | JGI IMG/M metagenome (GOLD analysis project Ga0197143, IMG submission 148603) | Sediment microbial communities from Great Boiling Springs, Gerlach, Nevada, United States - GBS 70_MetaG | ecosystem: Environmental > Aquatic > Thermal springs > Hot (42-90C) > Sediment... | reverse complement strand
TGCCGGGTGATAATGTGAATTTGGAGGTTGAGCTTTTGGAGCCTGTGGCTTTGGAGCCTGGTTTGAGGTTTGCGATCCGAGAGGGTGGAAAGACCGTGGGAGCTGGGGTTGTAACGGAAGTGATGGATTGAGGGTGTGAGAGATGAGGGTTATAATAACACTTGCTTGTACTGAGTGTAAAAGGAGGAATTATACGACAACTAAGAACAAGAAGAATACACCGGATAGGCTTGAATTGAGGAAATTTTGCCCAAGTTGTAGGCGCCATACCGTTCATAGGGAAGTAAGGTAGGCCAGTAGCTCTAACGGCAAGAGCGCCGGACTCCAAATCCGGAGGTTGGGGGTTCAAATCCCTCCTGGCCTGCCATTTTTGATATTTGGAGTAGTGGGTGAGGGACAAGATAAGGCAGTTAGTGGAATTTTTAAAGGAGGTCAAAGCGGAGGCCAAGCGGGTGAGTTGGGCCCCGAGGAAACAAGTTTTAGGGGCTACCCTTGTAGTTTTGATTTTGGTTATTATTATAGCCATTTATTTGGGGATAATAGATTTGATTATTGCAGCTTTTATGAAAGCGGTGTTGGGTTAACATGGCACAGAAGTGGTACATAGTTCATACGCTTGCGGGTTATGAAGAAAGGGTAAAAGCAGCCTTGGAGGAGCGGATTCGTAAGTTCGAAGAAGAGAAAGTCCGCCAAGGTGAGAAGGATGCCAGGGGTAAATATTTTTCGGAGATCATCGTTCCGACAGAAACCGTTATGGAGGTAGTTAAAGGTAAGAAGCGTACTACCACCAAGAAGATATTCCCAGGTTATATACTGGTGAAGATGGAACTTAACGACGAGACTTGGCATGTGGTTAGAAGTACGCCTCGGGTTACCGGATTTGCGGGAAGTAGAAGTCGTCCCGTTCCGCTTCCCGACGAGGAGGCCGAAGAGCTAATAGCTCAGCTTAAAGAAGGGGCTTATCAACCTAAGCCCAGGGTGAGTTTAAAAGAGGGTGATACTGTAAGGGTTATAGAAGGGCCTTTTGCTAATTTTGTTGGTACGGTTCAGGAGGTTCATCCGGAGAAAAGGAAGGTAAAAGTCCTTATAAGCATATTCGGCAGAGCTACTCCTATTGAATTAGATGTAATGCAGGTGGAACCCGCTTAAGGAGGGTTGAGGATGGCTAAGAAGAAAGAAGTGAAGGCTACGGTAAAGTTAATGCTTCCTGCAGGACAAGCGACTCCGGCTCCACCGGTGGGGCCCGCCCTTGGGCAGCATGGGGTCAATATTATGGAGTTCTGTAAGGCGTTCAACGAACGTACCAAAGGCATGGAGGGAACAATAGTTCCAGCGTTGGTGACCGTCTATAAGGATAGGACCTTTGATTTCATATTGAAGACTCCTCCCACTTCGTTTCTTTTGAAACAGGCAGCAAAGATCGCCAAGGGGTCTTCGGAACCTAATAGGGTTAAAGTGGGAAAGGTCACTCGGAAACAACTGGAAGAGATAGCTCGAACAAAGCTTACTGATCTTAATACCGATGACCTTCAAAAGGCCATGAGGATTGTGGAAGGTACGGCAAGAAACATGGGTATTGAGATTGTGGATTAGGAGGAAAGAATGTCCAGAAGGGGGAAGAAGTATTTGGAGGTTAAGAAGAAGGTGGATCGAACGAGGCGTTATTCCCTGAGGGAGGGCGTTGAACTTTTGAAGGAGCTCTCTTATACCAAGTTCGATGAGACCGTTGAATTAGCGGTAAGGCTTGGAGTGGACCCTAGGAAACCCGAGGAGATGGTCAGAGGTAGCGTGGTGCTTCCCCATGGGACGGGCAAAGAGGTGAAGGTTTTGGTTTTTGCCAAGGGTGAGAAGGAGAAGGAGGCTAGGGAAGCGGGGGCGGATTATGTGGGAGCGGAGGAACTGGCTGATAAGATCGAAAAGGAGGGATGGCTCGATTTCGATAAGGTTGTGGCTACACCCGATATGATGAAGGTGGTTTCAAGGCTTGGTAAAATCCTTGGACCACGAGGACTTATGCCTTCGGCAAAAACGGGTACGGTCACCTTTGACGTTGGGAAGGTGGTCAAAGAACTAAAGGCGGGTAGAATCGAGTATAAGGTTGATAAATATGGTAACGTTCATGTACCAGTTGGTAAGCTATCCTTTGGTCCCGATAAGATTTACGAAAATGTGGTGAGTGTTCTCGATAGCATCATAAGGGCGAAACCGCCTACAAGTAAAGGCACTTACATAAAAACCCTTACTCTTTCTACCACCATGAGCCCGGGTGTTAAGGTCAGTCCCGAATCCTTAAGAGAAGCTTTAGGCATGTAAGGAGGGGTGAAGTGCTTAATAGGGAAGAGAAAAGGAAGCTTGTAGAAGAATTACACGATAAATTTACGAGGGTTAAGGCGGTGTTTCTAACGGATTTCACAGGGCTTCCGGTGGAGACCTTGACTCGTTTGAGGAAGCAGCTTAAGGAGCAGGGTGTAGAGTATCGGGTGGTTAAAAATACGCTTTTGCGAATGGCTTCCGAAAAAACGCCCGTTGAAGCGTTGGCTCCTTATTTTGTTGGGCCAAACGGAGTGGTTTTGGCTTATGATGATCCCATGGTTCTGGCTCGGGTGCTTGTGGATTTTATAAAAGAAGAGCCGGAGTTAGACATAAAGGTCGGCCTCGTTGAGGGAAGAGTCCTAAGAGCTGAAGAGATAAAGGCCCTTGCCACTCTTCCACCTAAACCAGTTCTCATAGCACAACTTATAGGGATGATGAAAGCTCCGGTGGCAAGGTTAATGACGGCGCTTTCTGCCCCTATGGGTCAGCTTTTAGGGGTATTTGAGGCTATAAAGGAAAAGAAACAGAAATAAGAGAAAGGAGGAATGAAAGATGACCGAACTCAGACTAACTAAGGAGGACGTGATAAGGTACATAGAGCAGATGACGGTACTTGAGCTGGTTGAACTCATTAAAGCGTTAGAAGAAAGGTTTGGGGTCCAAGCGATGGCCCCCATGGCTGCCGTTCCCGCTATGGCAGGGGCTCAGGCAGTAATGGTAGCTCCCGAGGTAGAAGAAAAGACGGAATTTGATGTGATACTCACCGGGTTCCAGGCGGATAAGAAGATCCAAGTAATTAAGGTCGTAAGGGAGCTTACGGATCTTGGTTTGAAAGAAGCTAAGGAACTTGTTGAGAGCGTCCCCAAGCCCATTAAGGAGAAGGTATCTAAAGAAGAAGCTACGAAGATAAAGGAAAAACTCGAGGCAGCTGGGGCCACTGTTGAAGTAAAATAGGGGATCAATTCCTTTTAATTGTATGGGGAAAAGAAAATAAAATAAGAAGAGAAAGGGAGCTCTTCACAGAGGGTTCCCTTTGTCTATATTGGGAGGAGGAAAAAGGATGAATTTTTTAGAAGAAAAAAGGGTGCGGAAGAGATATGGAAAAGTTTTTGAAACGTTGGAAATACCGCACCTTTTAGAAGTTCAAATTTCATCCTACCAGAAGTTATTGCAAAGGGAAATATTGCCGGAGGAGCGGAAGGATATTGGTATCCAGAAGGTATTCAAGCAGATTTTTCCCGTTAAAGATTTCTATGAGACGGCTGAACTACGGTTTGTGAAATATAGGATCGAGGAGCCCAAATACGACGTGGATGAGTGCATAGTCAAAGGGTTGACTTATGCGGCGCCTCTCAGGGTTACGGTCCAACTGGTGATTTATGATGTACAAGAGGGTGTTAAAACTGGACAGACGAAGGTCATAAAAGAGCACGAAGTTTATTTCGGTGAGATTCCCTTAATGACCCCTAATGGCTGTTTTGTTATTAATGGCACGAAGAGAGTAGTGGTGAATCAGCTTCATCGGTCTCCTGGTGTTTTTTACGATCAGGAGATGCCAACTGCTTATGCGGGTAGACCAATTTATACTGCCAGGATAATACCCTATCGAGGTTCCTGGCTTGACTTCGAATTCGACCAAAAGGATTTGATTTACGTCAGGATTGACAGACGCAGAAAGATACCGGCCACAGTTCTTCTTAAAGCAGCAGGTTATAGCGCGGAAGATCTGTTAAGGGAGTTTCACGGCTTTGAGAAGGTGATTATCCGTGAAGGGACCTTTTGGAAAAAGGTTACAAAAGAAGCACTCCTCGGAGAGAAAGCTCCTTGTGACATCATAAATCCCCAAAATGGGGAGGTTATTGTTAAAAAGGGAAGAAGGATTAATGAGGTTTTGTACAAGAAAATAGAAGAAGCGGGAATCCAAGAACTTCCCATCGATGAAGAGACCCTTTTCGGGAGCGTAGTAGCTTGTGACATAGTGGATCCCGAAACCAAGAAGATCCTGGTCGAAGTCAACGAAGAACTCACCCCCGAGAGGTTAAACACCATAAAAGGGAGGGGCGTAAGAGAGTTCGAAATTGTAAAAAGGAAAGAAGATGATATCTCCTTGGGCATCCGAGAAACCCTTTTGATCGATCCGGTTAGGCTTACTTTAGCGGAAAGGGAAGAGGCTTGGCAAAAGGAAGACCCTTTAAAGGAAATAAGGAGACTCGAAGAGGAGAAGGCTTTAATAGAGATTTATCGAAGGATGAGACCTGGGGAACCGTCTATTCTGGAGACGGCCAGGGCCTTTTTCTATAACCTATTTTTCAACCCCGAAAGATACGACCTTTCGCCCGTTGGGCGGATGAAGTTAAACCACAAGTTGGGTTTGAAGGTTCCTTATGATGTTACTGTTTTGAGGCCTCAAGATTTGTTGGAGGTGGTGAAGTATTTAGTCTCTCTGGCAGAAGGTAAGGGGAGTGTAGATGACATAGATCATCTGGGTAATCGTCGAGTGAGAACAGTTGGGGAACTTGTGGAGAACCAGTTTTACATAGGTCTTAATCGAGTGGCCCAAGCCATAAGGGAGAAGATGAGCATTCAGGATGTGGAGTTCTTAATGCCCCAGGATTTGGTGAATTCCAAGCCACTTACGGCGACCCTGAAGGAATTCTTTGGGTCGGGACAATTGTCGCAGTTTATGGATCAGACAAATCCCCTTTCTGAAACGACCCACAAAAGGCGTCTTAGCGCCTTAGGGCCAGGTGGGCTTTCTCGAGAAAGAGCTGGTTTTGAGGCTAGAGACGTTCATCCTTCTCATTATGGCAGGATCTGCCCGATCGAGACCCCGGAAGGTCCCAATATAGGTCTTATAGTCTCCTTGACCACCTATGCGAGAATCAATGAGTTCGGTTTTATCGAGACGCCTTACCGGAAAGTGGTAAATGGAAAAGTTACCGATGAGATCCATTACCTTTATGCCTTAGACGAGGAAAAGTACACCATAACCCATTCTAAGGTCCCCGTTGATGAGACCGGAAAGATCACCGCGGAACTTATTCAAGCTCGAAGAGGTGGCGAATATGTTATGGTGAAGCCCGAGGAATTAGAATATATGGACGTATCGCCCAAACAGGTGGTGAGTGTTTCCGCTTCGCTCATCCCATTTCTGGAACATGACGATGCTAATCGAGCTTTAATGGGATCCAACATGCAGAGGCAAGCGGTTCCTCTCTTAAAACCCCAGGCCCCTTTAATTGGTACTGGTATGGAGAAGATTGTGGCTAGGGATTCTGGGACAGCGGTGGTAGCGAAAAGGTCAGGTGTGGTTGAGAGCGTGGATTCGCAGAGGATCGTGATAAGGGCCGAGGAAGATGGTCAGGTGGTGGGAGTGGATATTTACAACTTGGTGAAATTTCAGCGATCAAACCAAGGAACTTGCATCAATCAAAGGCCTATAGTGAGGAAGGGAGAGAGGGTTCAAAAAGGGCAGGTTATTGCTGATGGTCCGAGTACCGAACTGGGGGAACTGGCGTTGGGTAAGAACGTACTTGTAGCCTTTATGCCATGGGGTGGTTACAACTTTGAGGATTCCATTTTGGTGAGCGAAAAGCTCTTGAAGGAGGATACTTTCACTTCGGTTCACATCGAGGAGTTCGAGTGTGTGGCAAGGGAAACGAAGCTCGGGAGAGAGGAGATAACAAGGGATATACCCAATGTGGGTGAGGAACAACTTAGAAATCTCGATGAAAGCGGTATTATCAGAATAGGAGCTGAAGTAAAGCCTGGAGACATCTTAGTAGGGAAAGTAACCCCTAAAGGTGAAACCCAGCTTACCCCTGAAGAAAGGCTTTTAAGAGCCATATTTGGGGAGAAGGCGGCTGATGTGAAAGATACTTCCCTTAGGGTTCCTCATGGGATAGAGGGAGTGGTTATTGACACCATAGTTTTGACCAGAAGAGGGCTTGAGAAGGACAAGAGAGCCAAGGAAATAGAGGAGGCCGAAAAGGCTCAGGTTTTGAAGGATATGGAGACCGAACAGAAGATCATCGAAGATTTTGTCAAAACAAGAGCCCTTGAGCTTCTTGAAGGCCAGCGACTTCACAAAAGTTGGGAGAAGTTGCCATCAGGTACGATTATCACCAGAGAATTACTTAAGAACATTTCCTGGAAGAAATGGAAGGATATTCCAGTAGATCCTCAGATTGCGGAGGAAGTCAATAGATTAATTGAAAAAGGGCTTGCTGATATTCAAGAAATAGAACGCAGAGCAAAAGAAAGGATTAAGAAGATAGAGGCAGGAGATGAATTGCCTCCTGGTGTCCTTAAGGTGGTTAAGGTATATGTGGCTATGAAACGTAAGCTTTCAGTAGGGGATAAACTTACAGGGCGTCATGGGAACAAGGGAATAGTTTCCCGTATCCTTCCAGAAGAGGATATGCCATTTCTTGAGGATGGTACTCCGGTTGAGATGATACTCAACCCCTTAGGGGTTCCATCGCGGATGAACTTGGGGCAGATCCTTGAAACCCACCTTGGATGGGCAGCTAAGGGGCTTGGTGAGAGGGTAAAGGAGTTTCTCAAAGGAAATGGGGTAACTTTGAAGGATAACGAGGTTGAGGAGCTTAGGAATTTCCTTTTGGAGATCTTTTCCGAACCCGAGGTGAAGGAGGCTTTAAAAAAGGCCAATAAGGAACAACTTATAAGTTTTGCTCAACGTTTAAAGAATGGCATTTTCATGAGGGTTCCGGTATTTGATGGGGCAACCGAAGAGGAGATCCAATTTGCCCTTATTAAAGCCGGTTTGCCTCCGGAGGGACAGGTGGTGCTTTATGACGGCCGAACGGGTGAGCCTTTTGATCAGAAGGTGACGGTGGGTTATATGTACATGTTGAAGCTCCATCACTTGGTCGACGATAAGATCCACGCCCGTTCTATCGGCCCTTATTCCCTTATTACCCAACAACCGCTCGGTGGGAAAGCCCAGTTTGGGGGGCAAAGGCTTGGTGAGATGGAGGTATGGGCCCTTGAGGCATATGGGGCTGCTTACAGCTTACAGGAATTTCTTACCGTTAAGTCCGATGATATAGGGGGAAGGACTAGGACCTATGAGGCCATTGTGAAGGGGAAGACCGATATACTTGATCCGGGGATTCCTGAGTCATTTAATGTGATAATAAAAGAGCTTCAAGGGCTTTGTTTAAACGTGGAAGTAATTGAAAAGGAAAAAGAAATAAAGAAGTAAAGGAGGTTAAAAGTGGACGATGTCATCTTGTCCTTTTTTGAAAAGCCCAAAAGTCCCGATGATATAGAAGCGGTTAGAATATCACTAGCTTCTCCGGAACAGATTCGAAGTTGGTCCTATGGAGAGGTTAAGAAACCCGAGACAATAAATTACAGGACTTTTAAACCTGAACGGGACGGGCTTTTCTGTGCAAGGATCTTTGGTCCCATAAAGGATTACGAGTGCCTCTGTGGCAAATACAAGAGAATGAAGCACAGAGGTATTGTTTGTGAAAAATGTGGTGTTGAGGTTATTCCCTCCAAGGTTCGAAGGGAGAGGATGGGGCATATAGAACTGGCAGCGCCGGTGGCTCATCCTTGGTTCTTAAGGAGTGTGCCGAGTAAAATAGGGATGGTCTTGGATATGACCCTAAAAGAACTGGAGAAGGTCCTTTATTTTGAGGCCTTTGTGGTTATAGATCCCAAGGATAGCCCCTATAAGGAAAGGGAGTTGATAAGTGAGGAGGAGTATCAGGAATACATCGCCAAATACGGGAGGGATTCACTTGTAGCTGGTACTGGTGCTGAGGCTTTGCGTGAACTTTTGAAAAGGATTGACCTGGAGGAGCTCTCGGAGAAACTTCGCTTCGAAATGAAGGAAACTCAATCTGAGGCTCGTAAACTCAAAATTTCCAAAAGACTTAAGATAATTGAGGCTTTTCGAGATTCTGGAAACAGACCAGAATGGACGATCCTTGAGGTTATACCGGTGATTCCTCCGGATTTGAGGCCCCTTGTGCCTCTTGACGGGGGGAGGTTTGCTACTTCCGATCTCAATGACCTTTACCGAAGGGTCATAAACCGGAACAACCGTTTGAAGCGTTTAATAGAACTCAATGCTCCTGAGATCATCATAAGGAACGAGAAGCGGATGCTTCAAGAAGCGGTGGATGCCCTTTTTGATAACGGAAGAAGGGGCCGCAGAGCTATCCTTGGCGCTCATGGGAAACCCCTTAGGTCTTTGGGCGATATGCTCCGAGGTAAGCAAGGGCGGTTTAGGCAAAACCTATTGGGGAAAAGGGTGGATTATTCCGGAAGATCCGTCATTGTGGTTGGTCCGGAGTTGAGGCTTCATCAATGTGGCCTTCCCAAAAAGATGGCCATGGAGTTATTTAAGCCTTTCATTTATAACAAACTGGAAGAAAAGGGTTATGCCACCACTATAAAAAGCGCCAAGAAAATGGTTGAGAAGGAACGCCCGGAGGTGTGGGACATTCTGGAAGAGGTAATAAGAGAGCATCCAGTTCTTCTTAATCGAGCGCCCACGCTTCATCGGTTGGGCATTCAGGCCTTCGAACCCCTTCTTACCGAGCACAAGGCCATCCAATTGCATCCCTTAGTATGTGTGGCTTATAACGCCGATTTTGACGGGGATCAGATGGCGGTTCATGTGCCGCTCTCCATAGAAGCTCAGACCGAGGCTCGAGTGCTGATGATGTCAACCAATAACATCCTTTCTCCCGCCCACGGAAAACCCATCATCCTTCCTACTCAAGACATAGTGTTGGGGCTTTATTATATGACCCGAGAGAGGCCCTATGCCAAGGGTGAAGGGAAGGCCTTTTCCAGCTTAGAAGAGGTTAAGATGGCCTACCTCCTTGGGGAGGTGGAGCTTCATGCCAGGATCAAGGTGAAGTTTGATGGAAAAGTGGTAGACACCACTGTGGGGCGTGTTCTTTTGAAGGAGATTCTTCCTGAGGAAGTGCCGTTTGATTTGGTAAATCGCGTGATGGATAAAAAGGCCATAACTAACCTTATCGATTATACTTATAGAGTTGCTGGTGAAAAGAAAACGGTAATATTGGCGGACAGGCTGAAGGACATGGGATTTGCCTTTGCTACTTTAAGTGGCATATCCATGGCCATAAAAGATGTGCTTCTTCCTCCAAATAAGGCCCAGTTAGTGGAAAAGGGTATGAGGGAAGCTGAGGAAGTGAGACATCAGTATTTGGAGGGCATTATCACGGATGGGGAAAGATATAACCGTACAATTGACATATGGGCTCAGGTGACCGAAGAGATAGCTAATGAGATGATGAAGGAACTGGCTTATGAAAAGGTGAAGACCCCAGATGGTAGGGAGGAACTCGTACCGAGTTTTAACCCCGTTTTCATTATGGCGGATTCGGGAGCCAGAGGTAGCCCTCAACAGATAAGGCAGTTGGCTGGGATGAGGGGCCTTATGGCTAAGCCTTCGGGAGAGATCATAGAGACACCAATTACCTCCAACTTGAGAGAGGGAATGTCGGTTCTGCAGTACTTCATCTCGACTCATGGAGCGAGGAAAGGATTGGCCGATACGGCGCTTAAAACCGCAAATGCGGGGTATCTAACCAGGCGTTTGGTAGATGTGGCTCAGGATGTGAGGGTCAACGAATATGATTGTGGAACCCTTGACGGTATAACGGTGAGTGCTCTTGTTGAGGGCGGTGAGATCCTTGAACCTTTAACGGAAAGGATCCTTGGGCGAGTGGCCTTGGAAGACGTTATCGATCCATACACGGGAGAGGTAATTGTTAAGGCTAACGAAGAGATAGACGAAGAGAAGGCCCAAAGGATCGCGGACTGTGGAATTACGGAAGTTAAGATAAGATCGGTTCTTACCTGTGAATCCCGAGAAGGGGTATGTGCTTTGTGTTATGGTAGAGATTTGGCAAGAGGCAGGCTGGTTGATATAGGTGAAGCTGTTGGCATAATAGCGGCCCAATCGATAGGTGAACCCGGAACTCAGCTTACCATGCGGACTTTTCATATTGGAGGAGCGGCCTCAAGGCAGGTTGAAGAATCTAAGCTTGAAGCTCCCATGTGGGGAAGAATTAAGTTTGTGAACATCAAAACCGTCAGAAATCGCGAAGGGAAACTTGTGGTTATGAACCGAAAGGGTGAGGTGGCCATATTGGATCATGAAGGCAGGGAAAGGAAGCGTTATCCATTGCCTTATGGAGCTAAGCTTCTGGTTGAGGATGGACAGGAGGTGAGGGAAAGTGAGTTAATTGCCGAATGGGACCCTTATACTATACCTATAATCACGGAATTTTCGGGTTGGGTTAAATTCGGAGACATTATAGAAGGAGTTACCGTACAGGAACTTGTGGATGAGGTCACCGGACATACTCGGAAGGTGATCATCGAATGTAAGGATCCGGATCTTAGACCTCGTGTTTCCATAAAGCAAAAGCGCGTAGATGAGGAAGGCAAAGAAATTCTTGAAACCATTGGGCGTTATTACCTGGCTGTAGGATCCACCCTTTTTGTGAGGGAAGGGGATTGGGTTGAAGCAGGTGACGTAGTGGCGAAGATCCCTCGAGAGATCGCCAAGACTAAGGATATCACCGGTGGGTTACCAAGGGTTGCCGAACTTTTTGAGGCTCGAAAACCTAAGGAACAGGCCTTGATAAGTGAGATCGAAGGGTATATTAGTTTCGGCAAAATTGCTAAGGGTCGAAGGAAGATAATAATTACCCCTGAAGTAGGAGAACCAAAAGAATACCTTATTCCTAAGGGCAAACACGTAACTGTTCAAGAAGGCGAATATGTGAGAGCAGGTGAACCTTTAATGGATGGTACTCCTAACCCCCATGACATACTGAGGGTTTTGGGTGAGAAGGCTTTGGCGCGATTTTTGGTGGACGAAATAAAAGTCATTTATCTACTTCAGGGTGTTAAGATTCACGATAAGCACTTCGAAGTAATAGTCAGACAGATGCTTAAGCGCGTAAGGGTAAAGGATCCCGGTGATACAAAGTTTGTGTACGATGAGGTGGTGGATAAATTCGTATTTCGTGAGGAAAACGAGCGGATGATAAGGGAAGGCAAAAAGCCAGCTGTGGCTGAACCGGTGGTAATGGGCATTACCAAAGCGGCCCTTTATACCGATAGTTGGATCTCCGCGGCTTCCTTCCAAGAGACCGTGCGTGTGCTCACCCAAGCTGCTATTGAAGGGAGAACGGATTATTTAAGGGGAATAAAAGAAAACGTGATAATAGGGAGACTAATTCCAGCAGGAACAGGCTATCCTTTTTACCGGGACTTGGATATTAAGGTTGTAGAGGAAGAGTTAATTCCTATCTACCCGAACGCTGAAGACTCTAAATAGGGATTAACGTTTTTTGGTGGAAGGGAGTTTTTGACGCGCCAATTCAGCTTCGGGGGAAGTGGGATATTCTTTTATCAGTTTTTGTAGGAGGTATTGACCGGTCATTTCTTCTCCTAGAGCTAGAAAAGAAAGTCCCTGTTTGAGCAGTGCGGCAGGTATCTTGTGGGATTTAGGATAGCGGTTCAAGACCTTTTCATATTCCAAGATGGCCCTTTCGTAATCCCCCTGTTTATAAAAACACTCTCCTATCCAAAATTGGGCGTTTGAAGCGAGTTCGTGGTTGGGAAATTGGGATAAAAATTGGGAGAACAATTGTTGAGCCTTCTGAAAATTCTCTTGACGGAAATTTTCAAGGGCCAAACGATAAAGTTCCGTGGGGTCTGTGGGTAAAGGGGTTTGTTCGGTTCGAGTAGTAGGAGGCGGCGGGGGTGCGGTTTTTACCTCTTTTAACTCCTTTATGCTCTTTTCGATCTCGTTTAGGTTTCTTTCGATTGTCCCAAGTTTAAGAACCAATTTTTGAAGGGCTTCAGCCTTTTCCTGCTGATCGGCTTTAAGGGAAGAAAGAGTTTCTTTCAAGGCATTGAGTTCGCCTTCAGTATAGGAGGAGGTCCGATTTAATTTTTCGTCAAGCTTCTTAATTTGAGAGGAGATCTTCTCCTGGCTTTCTTCTAATTGTCGGACCTGAGCCTCAAGATTGTAAATGCGGAACTCAAGATGAGAAAGTTCCTCCTTTGTGGCACATCCTAAAAGGCAAAAGGCTAAAAAAAACCCTATTGTTTTTCTCATTTTTCTACCACCACAAACTCACATCGTCTATTCTTGGCCCAAGCTTCCTCGCAATGTCTCGGATCAACAGGCCTTTCCTCACCATAGCTGACAATGGATAATCTAGAGGGATCTATACCGAGTCGAACGAGGTATTCCATCGCTGCTCGTGCCCTTTTTTCTCCCAAGGCCAAGTTATACTCGTTACTACCCCTTTCGTCACAATGACCCTCTATTAGGATTTTCCAAGTGGGGTTATCTTTGAGCACTTTCGCGTTTTCTTCTAAAGTTTTTCTCGCATCTGGACGCAGGTCATACTTATCGAAGTCAAAGTAAATGGTCTTAAGAAGTGGTGTCCTCCACACCTCACCTTCTATCCCTGGGTATTTCACAGGTTGTAAGGTTTCCTCAGCCGAAGGAAGTTTCGCCTTCTCCGAAGGAAGAGCCTTTTCAACTTGTGGTGAAGGAGTAGGCGGAGGAGGTACAACTATTACCTTTTTCTCACATCCTGAGTAAAGCATAACTATGCCTATTATCCCTATTAAGAATCCCTTTTTCATCTTTTCTCCTTTTTGAAACTAAAAAGGTTTTACCAGAACTTTTATTAGATGTAAACCTCCGGTATAATTTGAAAAAATGAAGCTCAAGATAATGATTGTGGATGACGAAGAATCAATCCTTAAGGCTTTATCGGGAGCCCTTGAGGATGAGGGGTATATCTGCCTTTTAGCTCGAAGCGGAAAAGAAGCTCTTGACCTTTTTCAAAAAGAAAGACCCGAAGTGGTGCTTTTGGACATTTGGATGCCGGATATGGACGGTTTTGAAGTATTGAAAAGAATAAAAGATATGGACAGTGAATGTTCCGTAATAATGATATCCGGTCACGCAACGGTCGCAACGGCGGTTAAAGCCATGAAAATGGGGGCAGCTGACTTCTTAGAAAAACCGCTTTCCATAGAGAGTGTCCTTATGACTTTAAGAAGAGAGGAAAGTGGACGTCTTTCAAAGGAGGTAAAAAGAGGCGAACCTTTAAGGCTTACATGGAAGGAGAGTTCCTCTGGGGCTCAGGTTCCCCAAAAGACGATAAAAAAAAGTGCTGTTCTTTATGGTACGGGCCTTCATTCGGGTCAAAAAACGGGTTTGATCCTCCTTCCTCAGCCCCCTCTTACGGGTATCCTCTTCTACGATCTAGCTGAGGATGTGGTGATACCAGCCACGGTTGATCACGTGGCATCCACCGATTTTGGCACCTCTTTGGGTAAAGAAGGCGTTTACATAAGAACCATAGAACACCTCTTAGCAACTCTTCATGCCTATGGAATTACCAACCTCCTTATAAAGGTGGACCGAGAGGTTCCGGTAATGGACGGTTCAGCCATTGAATTCTGCCGTTTGATTGAAGAGGTGGGACTTGAGGAGCAGGAAGAAGCTGTGGATATATTGAAGGTCCCCAAACGTTACGAAGTACGTAATGGTGGTCGAGTTTTAATTGTTGAACCTTCAGAAGAACTTGAGATCGAATTTGTCCTTCCTCACCCCCCATTTAATGGGGACTCTATGAAGTTTGTTTTAAAAAATCCGGAGGATTTCAAGAGAGAGATCGCTCCTGCCAGGACCTTTGCCTTTCTCAAAGACGTTGAGAAGTTAAGCAAAATGGGACTTGCCGGAGGAGGGCACCTTCATAATGTGCTTCTATTAGACGAAGAAGGGCCAGTGAATACTGCGTTACGTTTTTCAAATGAACCCGTGAGGCACAAGATCCTGGATTTATTAGGTGATCTTTACCTTTTGAATAGACCCTTAAAGGCCAAAATTAAGGCCACCATGACCGGTCATAAAGAAAATATAGCCTTTTTAAAAAGGCTCAAAGAAGATTTAGGGCTATAAGTCTATTTCTTCCACCTCTTCGGGCCTTTCTCCTAAGAAAAGCTCACCTAAGTATTGAAACTTTTCTGGATTATCCGTTACGTAAAAGGTGGTACTGCCCTTCCTCTTTTCCCTTTTTAAGTTTAATAATTCTAAAACCTTTTTTACCTCTTCAGCGGTCTCTTTTGCCGAATTTATTAAGGTCACCCCCTCGCCCACCACTTCCCTTATGACCTTTTCAAGAAGTGGATAATGGGTACAACCTAAGACCAACACGTCGATCTTCATTTTGATCAAAGGATTAAGATAGCGTTGTACCACCTCTCTGGTAATGGGATCATCTACCCATCCCTCTTCCACCAAGGGAACTAACAAGGGGCACGCTTGACCTATAACTTGAACCTTTTTCCCCTGGGCTAACTTTTTGATAGCTTCTTGGTAGGCTTGACTTCGAATGGTGGCTTCTGTTCCTATTACCCCTATAATGCCATTTTTCGTAAGCTCTAAAGCCTTTTTAGCCCCTGGTTCTATTACCCCTATTACTGGTATGGTGTTTTTAGACCTCAAAAGATCAAGACTAACCGAGGATGAGGTGTTACAGGCTACAACCAGAAGTTTAATACCTCTTTTTACCAGAAACTCCGTATTTCTTTCCGAATATCGTATTACAGTTTTAGGAGAACGACTTCCGTAGGGTACTCGAGCGGTATCGCCTAAATATATCAGATCCTCTTCGGGCAAGATGTGTCTTAGTTCCTTTAAAACCGTAAGCCCACCTACCCCTGAGTCGAAGATTCCTATGGGTTGAGAACTTTTTAACATGGAGGCATTATAACATTTTAAAAAAGGAGGGGAAGATGAGGCTCAAGGATAAGGTGGCCATAATAACAGGTGCTTCAAGTGGAATAGGTAAGGCTTGTGCCAGGCTTTTTGCTCAAGAGGGGGCAAAGGTGGTGTTGGTGGCAAGGAGAATAGAGACTTTGGAAAACCTAGCTTCTGAGATAAAGAGGGATGGAGGAGAAGCGATTCCGTTTAAGGCGGATGTATCAAACCCAGATGACGTAAACCGCGTGGTTGATGAAACGGTGAAGGTCTATGGGACGGTTAATATACTCATAAATAACGCAGGCCTCACTCAAGACAATTTAACCCTCAAACTCACCCCTCAACAGTGGGAAGAGGTTCTTAAGGTGAACCTACTTGGGACTTTTTATTTCTGTCAAGCGGTTTTTAGACCGATGAGAAGGGAGCGTTACGGTAAAATCGTCAACACCGCTTCGGTGGCCATAAAGGGAAACATCGGTCAAGCCAACTATGCCGCTTCAAAAGCAGGGGTTGTGGCCCTTACTCGGACCTTAGCCTTAGAATATGCTCGGGCTGGAATAAGGGTTAATTGCGTTGCCCCGGGGGTGATCGAGACTCCTATGACCGAAGGTTTTTCGGAAGATATGAGGAAGAAAATCCTTGAGAGGATACCCTTAGGTTACTTGGGAAGACCAGAGGATGTGGCTTATTTACACCTATTTCTGGCAAGCCCCGAATCAGATTATATAACTGGTCAAGTCTTTTTTATCGATGGTGGATTAACCGTAGGCGTTTAAAGGAGAAGCGGAAGGATCATCCTTTCGATCCATTGAAAGTTCCTTCTTACCGCTTCTTTTCCAACAAGAATTTGTCCATGTCCAGGAAGGAGGAACTCCACTTCTAATTCCATAAGACGCCTTATACTGTTTGCCAAAATCTGAGGATTACCTCCAAGGTCCGTTCTTCCAACTCCCTGCAGGAAGACAACATCTCCAGTGATAAGGACTTTATTTTGGGGATTATACAAACATATGGAACCGGGAGAATGGCCAGGTGTATGTATTACTCTCCAAACCTCCCTTCCAAATTGGAGTTCCCCTTCGTTGAGGTAAAAATCGGCCTCTTTAGTAGGAAGTCTTGATCTTGATGCCTGGAATAAATAAGGACTGTAAAATTCCCTTAGGGCCCTCTCTTCCTCTTGGTGGAAACCGAGGAGGCTTCCTTTGAAAAATTCAACACCTTCAAAATGGTCAGGGTGAAGATGGGTACATATAACCAAAGTGATAGTTTTTCCGTAAAAGTTTTCTCTTCTCATCTCCCGCAAAAGATCGGGTACAAAAGCCAAATGTCCAGGATCTATTAGTACATTAATCCCTTCGGAGGAGATTATGTAAGTGTTAGCATTGTTATACTCCGGATTAAGCCAGGGATATATGTATAAGTTTTCCAGAAGTTTCATCTTTAATTTCAGAGTTAAGGACCCTATCACGGAAGGAGGTTCTTGTCAACGGTTATTTAAAGGTGGTAAAAAGATGAATAATAACCAGAGAAGGAAAAATGAGAGAGAAGTTGGTATTATTCATTACCGTTTTTTGCCTTTCGGTTTTAGGGTGTAAAACCTTAGGAATAGTAGAAGGTACTGGAAAAGGTGCTACCTCCACAACTGTTCTCTCAGATTTTTCCGATATCCCGATCCCCAGGGAACTTAAGCTTGATAAGAAGAAATCTCTACTTTTTGAGGGTGGTCCCTATAAGAGCGGGTATTTCGTTTACAAAGGAAGGGTGGAAGCTTCTTCACTTGCTGAGTATTTCAAGAATGCGCTTCAAGGATATGGTTGGGTTCTCTTAAATAACTTCAAATACCGCCATTACTTGTTGAATTTTATAAAAGAAAGGGAACAAAGAAGCTGCATTATACTTATAGAAGAAGGATTTTGGACTACAAAAGTCCACCTATGGGTTGGCCCCACCGAGGGCAAATTTAAGGTAAGTTAAATATGGTTCAAGCTAAATTAAGGGTAATACTCCTTGAGTCTTCCAGTAAGGCTTTGGACCTCATTTGGAGATCTTACCGGCAGTGTTATTCATCCCAATTTGCTCCGGAGTTAAAAGATGTGCCCAATGAGGAGAAAGAACGTTTCATTAAGGAAATGCTAAAACGAGGTCATCATAGTCCTTTGGAACACGTAAAGTTCACCTTTGCCATAGAAGGTATTTCTAGGGCTTGTTCCCATCAGCTGGTTCGGCATCGCATAGCTTCTTATTCCCAACAGAGCCAAAGATATGTGGATATGTCCCAGTTTAGATACGTGGTTCCTCCTTCGATTGCCAAAATACCTGAGGCCTTAGAAGAATTTCAAAGGATTATGGAAGAAATAAGGAAGAGTTATCAAAAGATAAAGGGCATCCTTCAAGCTTGTGGTCTAAATGGCGAAAGGGCTAAAGAAGATACCCGGTTTCTTTTACCTCAAGCTGTTGAAACCAAAATCATCGTCACAATGAATGTTAGGGAACTTTTGCACTTCTTTTCTCAGAGGCTTTGTTCGAGAGCTCAATGGGAAATAAGGGAATTGGCAAACAAGATGCTTGAAGAATGTAAGAAGGTATTGCCCTCCATATTTGAAGAAGTTGGTCCCAAGTGTGTGGGCTTAGGGTATTGTCCCGAAGGCGAAAAGAGTTGTGGGTTTTATCTTTCGCGGAAGGTTTAAAAGGAAAAGGCGAAGATGTTTTTGGATAAAATAGGGGAACTAATTTTACCTTGGTTGGTAAGAAGGGAAGGGAAAAAGTTTCTCCTTTTAAAGGGCAAAAAGGAGCTTTCCTTTAATCCTTCTTCCGAAACTTTATTGGCCCTTTACGTTCACATTCCCTTTTGCCAGAAACCCTGCGCTTATTGTTCTTTTAACCGCTATCCATTTGAAGAGGAGCTGGCCTCAAGTTACTTTGAGGCTTTAAGAAGGGAATTGGATTTATATTTGGAGAGGGGGTTTCGGTTTAAGAGCGTATATATAGGTGGCGGGACCCCTACTGTTTCAATGAGGCATTTGGCTTCCTTTTTGGAGTATCTTCTTTTGAAGAATGCCCTTCAAGAGATTTCTCTCGAGACAAACCCAAGTGATGTGACCTGGGAAAACATAAGAATTTTGAAACAACTTGGAGTCAAAAGACTTTCAATGGGGGTTCAAAGTTTTCAAGATCATATGCTCCGATTGATGGGGCGCTTTTCTCATACGGGCGAAGAAGCTCGGGAGAAAGTGGAACTTCTTAATGGGGTCTTTAAGACCCTTAATGTGGACTTACTTTATAATTTTCCGGCTCAAAAGTTTGAGGATCTTCGAAGGGATATAGAGGTGGTAAAAGAACTAAAGGTCGATCAGGTTACTTTTTATCCCCTTATGCCCGCCCCAAGGAGATTGAGAGAAATAGAAGAAAAAGTCTCAAAAGTTGATTACAAACGTGAACGCTCCTTTTATGAGCTCATATTAAGAGAAATGCTCACGGATAATTGGAAGCCTTCAACCGCTTGGTGCTTCTCCCGAGGGGATCACATGATTGACGAATACATAATCGAATATCCCGAATACATCGCTATAGGGAGTGGTTCAGTTGGCCTTTATAAAGAGGTGTTTTTTGTGAATTACTTTGACTTAAATAATTACATTTCCGCTTTGGAAAACGGCAATTTTCCCATTGCTATGATAAGGAAATTGAAAAGAAGGGAATTTCTCAACTATTACCTCCTCACCCAGCTTTTTGGTATGAAACTCAAACAGGATTATCATCTCAAAGTGTTTGGTCGTCCTCTCGTGGAGGATTTAAAATGGGAAGTTTTTATTCTCTCCCTTTTGGGAGCTATCCAGGAAGTACCTGGAGGTTTTCAGGTGACCCAAAAAGGTATGTTCCTTGTAAGTAAAATGATGAGGGAGTTTTTTACCGCTTTAAATAGATTAAGGGAATACTGTATGATTAATAGGATCTGAGCCTTAAATGATCAAAAGTACTACCGTTATGAAAAAAACGATTGTAAAGATCAATATCCCGATCCCAACGGGAGAACGATAACGATTAGGGTCATAAGGGGAAATGGGTTCGCCCCGTTTTATTCTTTTAATCTCAAAAGGATTAAGGCTTAAAAGCTCGAGAAAAGAAACCGCGTGTTTTATTTTCTCTTGCAAAATCGTTCTCAATCCATAAATCCCTCCACAGAACCTGTAAAATACCGATGCTCCCTTTCGGTAAAACCAATCACTATCAAGGGTGATCTTATCAGAGGGTGCAAGATATTTCATAAGGAGCCAAACTGAAAGAGCTGATGAGGAAAGAAGTTGCAGGGATTCGATGAGAAGTTTTTTCTTATAAGGGAAGAACTCAAAAGGATAGGGTAAAAGTCCATAAAGTAAAGAGGGCCAGAAGCCAAAAAGTATACACAAAAAGCTCAAAAAAATCATACCCGCTTTCATACTCCAAGGAATTGGGGATACCGAAAGGGGAAGAGCTTCTTTTTTTTCTCCAAACCAAGTGTAATAGGGGAGTTTAAAGGCCGTACAAAGCCAGGTACCTATAGAGGCCAAGTGAAGAAGCAGATAAACCATTAGGGGAGAGCTTTCTAATGAGGCTTTTATAAGCATGGGTTTACTTACGAAACCCGCAAAAAGTGGGACAGAAGATATGGAAAAGGCTCCAATCATATAAGTGAAAAATGGAAAGGGCAAAAGCTCAAAGCCTTTCCTCCCTCCCAATTCTGTCATGAGCCTTTTACCGGTTGCCTGGATTACCGCCCCTGTGGCCATGAACATTAGGGTCTTGTGAAGCAAATTGGTAAAGGCATGGGCTGCAGAACCATCCATCGAAAGGCCACTACCAATTCCCACTCCAGCTACCATATACCCCACTTGGCTAATTATGTGATAAGATAAAAGTCTTCGAATATCATTTTGGATTATGGCTAATACCACCCCATAGAGGGCCATAATGGCTCCAAACCAGGTTAAAACTATTTCTCCCGGGAAAGCTCTAAGCAGTACATAAACGGCCGATTTGGTAGTATAAGCGCTTAGATAAATAGCCCCTGTGGGACTTGCTTCAGGATAAGCGTCAGGAAGCCAAGCGTGAAGGGGAGGAACGGCAGCATTGAGCATAAAGCTTATCAGAATCAGATTCCTGCCCAAACCCGTTTTCTCAAGTGCCCCGGAAAATGAGAGGTTCCCAGTTTCAAAAAAATGAAGGAGTATGCCGCTTAAAAGAAGGGCCCCTCCAAAAAGGTGTACGAGTAAATACCTGTATCCTGCTTTTATGGCTTCAGGCGTCTTATTGGACCATATTATAAAAACTGCTGAAATTGCCATAAGTTCCCAAAAAAGATAAAACGACACGAGGTCCCCCGAAAAAACTACTCCCAGAGCCGAGCCAGCATAAAACATAGCCCAAAAATGTTCTCCTCTTTCCTTGACGTGTAAACTGTAAAGGAATCCTCCAAAAGCTATAATGACGAATACATACCCAAAAAAGAGGCTGAGCTTATCCACCTGCCCCAATGAAAGTTCAAGTCCAAAAATACGAGCTCCAATTCCTTCCCATCCCCAAGGATTTAAAAGCGATAAAAAGGCAACTACTGGGACTGATAACCTTAAAATGCCACGGCCTTTATTATTAGGAAGAAGGTAAAGCAGAAAAGCTCCTGAGAAAAACCAAAGGGAAGGGTGGATTTTAAAAATCTCCATAATAATTCCTCCTTCGGAAAAGGAAGAATTTCCCCAAAAATTCGGAAAAGAAGATCAGGCCTATACAACCTGAAAGCCCAAAAAGGATCTCAAAAAATCCGAGTTTTTCCCACCAATGATGAGCTTCCTTTTCTCGAATAAAAATCCCCAAAAAACCACTCAGAATCGTGAGAACGAGAAGAAGCCTTTTCATAGTCTAAACTCCCCACACTGAAGATATGACCATTTTGACGAGCTCCAAAAGGTGAAAGAGAAAATTTGGGAAAAGTCCGAAGGTTACACTTCCTAAGGCCGTAACAATAAGAGGAATAGTCATACTAAATGGGGCTTCCTTTATTTTTGGGTCCTTTTTCCCCCTAAAAAAGGCCCTATAAACAATTGGGAGGAAATAAACCGCATCGAGGAAGGAACTTGTAAGCCAGATCAAAAGGAACCAATTTTTTGAAGCCTCAAGGGTACCGAGACACAGGTACCATTTGCTCAAAAAACCACAAAGAGGCGGTATTCCGCAAAGACCAAGTGCCGAGATGGTAAAAGCCCCCATTGTAAAAGGCATACTGTAACCTATCCCATCAAGTTCGCTTACCCGTTCCTTTTTGCTCTTAACGTATATAGAGCCGGCACACATAAAGAGGGTGATTTTCATAAATCCATGAAAGGGAATATGAAGGATTGCTCCTTTTAAGGCTTCTTTAGAAAGCATAAGGGCTCCCAGAAGGATTATCGCAAGGTTATTGATAGTCGAAAAAGCAAGCCTTCTTTTTAAGTTGTCTTCCCTTATAGCTAAGAGGTTGGCTCCTATGACGGTAAAACTTACAAAAAGAGAGAGCCCGAGGGAAAATTCAGTAGGAAAACTTTTAGCCTCAAAGACAAAATACAAAACTCTTAAACAGGTAAAAACCCCTGCTTTAACTACCGCCACTGCGTGAAGTAGGGCACTTACTGGAGTTGGGGCGATCATGGCTGAAGGGAGCCACTCATGAATGGGCATGAGGGCGGCCTTTGTTCCAAATCCGAGAAAGGTCATCAAAAACACGAAAATCAAAACCCAATCTTTAACCTCTCCCACAAATCCACCTGCCACAAAAGATACATTTCGGTAATGGCCCCATAGATAAATGATACCAAAAAGCCCAAGTGAAGCCCCGCTTAAAAGATAAACCAGGTACTTCCTTCCCGCCCTAAGGGCTTCAAGACTTTCCTCATGGGCTACAAGGGGAAAGGTTGATACCGTCAAGATTTCATAAAAGAGAAAAAGGCTTACTAAATTGTCCGAAAGTGCCACCCCAATGGCTCCAAACATGGCCAAAGAAAAGCAAAAGAAAAACCTGGTTTGAGCATGTTCTTTCAGGCTTCTCATATACCCGATAGAGTAAATGGAGATGATAAGCCATAAGCTTGTAGAAAGAAGTAAGAATACCATACCCAAAGGATCGGCTCGGAAAGAAAACATAAGGTCGGGAAAGAGTTCAAAAAGATACTTTTGGGGAATATATCCGGCCTTTAAAGCCTTAAGCATCAAAAAGGTCCATAAAAGGGTCAAGGAAGAAGCTGCAAGAGTCGTTCCTTCTCTTAAATTCCTCCTATTTTCTCCAAAAATGAGGATCAAAAAGCTTCCCAAAAGAGGTGTTAAGAGGGCCAAAAGCGGTAAAAGGGATTCTTTCTCCATCAAAACCCTCCCAGGGTGAGGATCCAAGGATCAATAACTTTCTTAACAATTGTGGAAGCGAGAGCACCTAATACAAGAAGGGAAACGGAAAATATCAACAGAGAGACCAAAAAAGCAAAAGGTAGATTTTTCAATGAGACCGAATGAGGATGTTTGAGATAAATTTTTTCCACAACTTTGAAAATCAAAATAGCGTTAATAAGGCTTGAGACTAAAATCCCTATTAAAAGATGCCACTTTTCCCCTTCGATGGTTCCAAGAATTAGATACCATTTGCTGAAAAAACCACAGAGAGGAGGAATTCCAATTACCGAAAGTCCTCCCATCAAAAAGCCGAGAGACACCCACGGACTCAAAATGCCAAGGCCCTCTAAATATCTTAAATCCTCTTTTTCAAACTGGTGAATAAAAGCACAAAGGCTCGTAAAAAGACATCCAATCATGAAGATGTCATTTATCAAATGTAAAATGGCTCCCCTTAAACCCTCTAATGTACCAGAGGCCACTCCCATCCCTAAAAGGGAGATCTCACTTAAAAGAAGGTAACAAAAAGCCCTTCTAAGTTCCCTTTGTATTATCGCCATAAAGGAAAAGAAAAAAGCCCCCGCAAGGGACATCCACCCCAAAGCTTCTAAGAGCACTTTTTCTGAAGGGAATGAGGGATTGAAGATCCCGAAGAGGATCCTTAAAAGCACATACCCTGCTACCTTTGTGCTTAAAGGGGCCAAAAAGGCACTTACCGTAGAGGGAGCGTGTGAGTAAGCATCCGGAAGCCAAATGTGTAAAGGGAAAAAGGCCATTTTTATGCCTATTCCGATCACTAAAAGGCAAAGTCCCACTCTTAAGGCGGAGGAGTCAGGTAGGTTTTTTAACAAGGTAACTATATCCGCCATGTTTAAGGAACCAGTGAGAATATAAAGATGCCCCACTCCTAACAGATAACAACAGGCCCCGATGGTTCCGAAAATGAGGTATCTGAAGGCCGAAAATTCGGCTCCCCTTTTACCGATTGCCACCATGGAATAGGCGGAAAAGGAAGCTATCTCAAGAAGCACATAAAGGTTAAATACGTCTCCGGTATATGTCATACCCAAAAGGCCACATAGTTGAAGTGAAAAAAGGGCACAAAGTTGGGACCATCGAGGAGGCTCAACTTCCCTTTCAATCCTTTCTTTGAAGGATAGGATCACCAAAAAAGCCACTAATGAAACCACAAAGGCCACAATCCCGTTTAAATGGTCAACCCGGTATTCTATTCCCCAAGGAGGCTCCCATCCGCCTATGTGATAACTTAAAGGCCCTTCTTTTATCACCTTTATTAAAAGCTTCCAAGAAAAAAGTGTACTTAAGGCGCTTGAAAGCAATAACAGAAAATAAGGCATTCTCCTCTCGATGAAGCCCATCACATAAATGAGGAAAGAAAACAAAAGAGGAATGATAACTACTAGGGCCGGTAATTGCTCATTCATTTCTCATTTTCTCCAAGATTTCGTCCTCTTCCAACGTGTTCCAGTTTTGCCAAATCTTTATAAGCAGTGCTAGGGCTATTCCTGTAGTAGCTACTGCCACTACAATGGCCGTAAGCATCAACACATGTGGTAAAGGATTCACGTAATTTTGAGCCCTTATCGTTAAGTTTTCAATTCCGTGTTCCGGAAATATAGGAATATTTCCACCTCTTTTTGCTCCTATGGAAATAAAGTAATAGATAATAGCCCATTGAAAGATGCTCATAGCAATGAGCTTTTTCATCAAATTTCTTTTGGACATCATTCCGTATAATCCTAAGGCAAGCAGAAGGGCGTAAAGCCAATAGTTATAATGTTTCAAAAGTTCATACACCTATTCTTTCCTCCTGAAGAAGCTTCAAAAAAATCAAAACCATTACGCACATTACCGTAAATTGAACTCCAGTTTCCACCATGGCCATTCCATAATAACGGGCCTTAATCGGACCGTGAGGGAGGATAGTGCTTAAAGCTGCATAGTCTAAGAAATTTTTTCCAAACACTATGCAAAAAGCCCCCACTCCTGCAAAAAGGCCCCCTACACCAAAAGCCGAAAGGATAAAGAGGAATCTCGGCGGGAAATTGGTTTCAAGTCCTTTGGATCCGTAAAGCAAAAACAGCAAAATTAAGCTTGCCGCAAAAATGCACCCTCCTTGGAATCCTCCTCCTGGGCTCGAATGTCCATGGGCTAAAACGTAAAGCGCGTAAATTTGGATAAAAGGGATGAGGATCCTTGATACGGTCTCAATTATCAAGTCTTCCCATTTTTCCTCCATCTGAGTGCTCCTCCTAAGATCATCATCACTGAAAGTCCAGCAGTGAAAATGACAACGGTTTCATAATTGGTGTCATAACCCCTGTAGTCAGCAAGAATGGAAGTGATGGTATTTGGGACCTTTGTTTCTTCAATTGTCTTTTCCACATATCTCGGGACCACATGAACGGAAGCCGGCTGCTGGGGATCACCAAAAGCAGGAAAATCCTTTACGGCTTGTCCTAGAGCCAAAAAGGAAAGAAGAGCCCCCACTACTCCCCACTTCCTCAATCTTTGCTCCTCCTTGTGGTTTTAAAGACCGTAGCTACAAAAAAGGCAGTACTCACGCCAGCTCCGATGGCTGCTTCCGTGAAAGCCACATCAGGGGTTCCGAGTTGGGCCCAAATAAGGCACATAAAAAAGCTGAAGACACCCAAAGGTACAATTGCTCCCAAAAGGTCTTTAAGTTCCAAAGCCAAAAGGGCCGCTAAAAAGGCCAAGGGGCCAAGCAATAAATTAAGTTCCCAGATCATGATTCACCCTCCGGCCATTCCAGGATCTCTTTTCCATCCTTGGTCCATGGTCGTACCCCCTTTTCAAAAGCCGAACGCAAAAGGGCATGGGTCGCCGTGGGACCCCCCAGAAACCAAAATAGTGGTATAAAGAGGATTTTTACCACTAGTAAAAATCTTTCCCCTTCAAATCCCTTATGAAGCACGAAGGTCGCTAACCCTAATAAGCAAAGGAGGATCCCCATGGTATCAGCTTTACCAGTCGCATGCATCCGGCAATAACAATCGGGAAACCTTATAAGGCCTATGGCACTTGATAAGAAGAAGAAAAGCCCTAAGCTTATCAGAGCTATTCCAACCACGATCATCTTATGGCCCCTGATGGGAGAGGTATTTGGAAAATATCAAGATTCCGATGAAGGAGAGAAGAGAGTACATTAGAGCAATATCTACGAAAAGTTCAAGCCTTCCATAAATAAGCCCTATAATGACAAGCAACACTACCACAATGGTCCCTACAAAACTCCCCCCTACAATTCGGTCAATGACCGTAGGTCCAAGGACTATTCTCCAAATACCGATTACCGAAATCCCAAGTAGAAAAAGGCCCGCTCCGATGAGAAAAACTTCCATTTCACTCCTCTCCAAAAGCCTTTCCCACCCTCCTCTCCATTTCACCTGGTAGGTCATCTCTTGATGGTTTATCGATCACATGAACGTAGAATCGGTCTTCTTCAATGAGAAGAGTTATAGTACCAGGGGTAAGGGTTATAGAATTAGCAAAACAAACAAGAGAAAGCTCCTTTTTTAAACGTGTCTTAAACCTTATAACCTTCGGGTCTATTAAGTCTTTCATTTTTGGATGAAAGGCTAAATAGGCCACATGTAAGTTAGCCTTCCAAATCTCTTTAAGTAACCAAGGAAGGTAAATCAAAAAACCTCTTACTTCCCTAATCTTTTCCTTAATGCTAAGAGGAGTCTTGAAAAGAAGACTATTGGAAAGAAGTGAGACCGCAATTACCGATCCTATCCCCCAACTTAAGTGCCATAGATCAAGCTTTCCCGAAAGAAGGAGCCAAAACCCGAAAAGCAACAGAAAGGTTATCAAAAACCTCACCTTTCCATGCCTCCCTTAATGCCTATGGAACCTATACCCCGAAGAATAACCCGCAAAAGTACCTTCCATTCGGCCTTTCTCCCCTTTAAAGGAGAGGCCCCGATATCCTCTAATGTAAGTTTCACTTCCCAACATTGATGCCGATAATGGAGTCCATAAGTCGTTTCTACCCGTGAATTGGAACGAAAATCATAATCGTGAGAAAAATAAAAGTCAAGTCTTTCAGAGGCCTTGAAGGTACTGTTTATTTTTAAGCTTTCAACCAGAATCGATTTGTCATAAGTATAATCACCCCCCAAACTTAATTTCCCATAAGAAAAGCTGATGTTACTATTGAATCGTTTAATTTTTTGTGACCAATGGTCATAATTTAATTCTGCTGAAATGAATAATTGACTATAAGGACTTAATTTAAATTGCATACTTAATGGCTTTAAACGATCTCTTCTGTTAAGACCCGGAAAACCATCGTAAGGTTGGGATATCTTAAACCAAAGAACTTCTTTGCCTTGAGTTTGAAACCTTTGGAGTAACTCCACTTCAAAAAGGGTTTTTTCCTTTAATCGGTCAGAGCCATCATAAAATGGATTTTCCGATTGTTTTACCTTTGGCCTTAAAGAGAAGCGAAATTTGGGTTCAAGCAGGTGGAGGAATTCTTGAGAAAAAGCCTTGTAATTTTTAAATCCCAAGGCTGAGAGATGAAAACCTCCTTCAGGAAGAACCCGGTAAGAAAAGCTTTTATAAGGGTCCCTTGAATTTTGAGTGAAGTAAAGGCTTATTCGCAAAAGGGTCCAGGGTTCGAAATTGAGGAAACCGTAGACCTTTGTTGGGTATGATAGCTTTGGGACCACTTGAAACCGTTGTCCTCGGTAACCCTTTTCCCTGAAGAAGTTAACGCCTTCTGCTTCCGTCTCAAAATAAAGGTTACTTTCAATGATCTCTTTTCGGAAAAGTCGGAAGGTCAGTTCGGGAAGGCGGTGTAGTGTTTTTTCGTCTTCATCGGTTGTTAAGTCTTGGAAATATAAACCCTTTAAAGTAGCCTCACCGAAGGACCAAGTTTTCGACAGAAACAAAGTGGATTCTAAGGTTCTTTTTGAACGGGCTTCGCGTCGGGATTCCTCAAACAAGTCATCCTCAAAGTCCCAAACGTATTCGTCATCACTTACCAGATTAAGGTTTAGGATGCCCTTTATACCATAAGGTAAAGTGCCCTTTTGGCGGGAGAATATGGCCCATCTGTCCTTATGGAGAACCTCATCGTGTATACCGAAAACCCTTATTTCACCTTGATCTGTCCTTTTTAAGGCGTATCGATATTCTATTCCTCCCTTAAACCCCCTACCTCGTCCATCTCCGTGTCTGGTTAGGTAAAAGGTGAGGTCTTGATTCTCTGAGAGTACAAGGAAAAAAGGGACTGTCACTTGAGGGCCATAACGACTGCTTATTTCAAAGGAAGGTATGAGAAAACCGGTCTGCCTTTCTGTTTTTACAGGAAAGATTGCCCAAGGAATGAAGAAAAGGGGGAGTTCTTTCACTTTGAGGGAAAGCCATGAGACCTTTCCATAGCCTTCCACTTGGACTTCCAGAGTTTTAGCCGTGAACTTCCAAGGAGGTTTTTCATCGTCACAGGAGGTAAGGCTTGCCTCTTCTACCGTATATCTGTCAGGCCCAATTTTTTTTATTTGTCTTCCGGTTACATAAAAGTGCCTTTGAGAGATAAAAATCTTTCCGTTTTCTATCTCACCTTCTTTTTTTCCCAAGTCGAAAAAGATCTTGTCTCCCTTTATCCAGTCCTCCCCCTCCTTGAGGAAGCAGTTTCCTTTTATTAAGACCTTTTTTTCGTCTGGCCAATAAAAAAGCTCATCCCCTTCAAAATAACGGTCTCCGTCCCATCCTCGGACCTCTTCTTGAAAATAGATGACTCTTTGAGTGCCATCATAGAATACCCTTTGGGCCTCTATCTTTAACTGGGCATATGAAAGGCCTGGAAGGAGAAAAAAGATCAGAAGGAAGAGCCTTCTCATAGTCCTTTAAGGAGAACGTCTCGGAATTCACCCACTGTGAAAAGGGATCCTGTTATTAGGATCAAATCTTCTGGATCTGCCTTTTCTTTGGCAACTCTTAGAGCCTCTTCCGGCGTTTTTGCTTCAAAGCCTTCGAGGCTCATCTGTTTTGCCAAATTTATTACGGTTTCAGGCTCGAGGCTTCTTGGGTTTTGGGGTCTAAAGGCTATGACGCTTTGGGAAAGGGGAAGGAGGGTTTCAAGCATCTCCTTCCAACTTTTGTCCTTCATTATTCCTATTATTAAATGAAGCTTCTTAAAGCTTATCTCCTTTAAAAATTCACAAAGGGCTTTAACGCCCTCCGGATTGTGAGCTCCATCGAGTAACACCTTTGGTTTACCTTCAAAAAGCTCAAGCCTTCCAGGCCATCGGGTTTTCTCAAGTCCCTTCCTTATATCTTCTTCCTTTATAAGAAGACCAAACTCTAAAAGCTTTTCAATGACTCCAAGGACCAATGAAGCATTTTCTCCTTGATGTCTACCCAGAAGGCCCAACTTTAAGCCTTCCAGCTTTAACCTTCTTCCGTAAAAAGAAATAAGCCCACCTTCGTACTTGTAATCGAAATCACGACCAAGAAGGTAAAGGGGAGCTTTCTTTTTGGAAGCTTCTTCTAAAATTACCTGAAGAGGTTCTTCTTTTTTCTCTCCACACACAATGGGCGTGTTTTCCTTAATAATTCCCGCTTTTTCTCTAGCTATATCCTTAAGGGTTGGTCCAAGTACATCCATATGGTCATGACCTATATTGGTGATTACCCCAACAAGAGGGCGAATCACGTTTGTGGAATCCAGCCTTCCTCCTAGCCCTACTTCCACTATGGCAAGGTCCACTTCCTTTTTAACGAAGTAAAAAAAGGCCAAAGCAGTAATGAAATCGAAGAAAGTGAACCTTTCAGGTCTTTTTGCCCTTTCGGTGTTTTCTCTTAAAAGCCTTATGAGGTTTAGAAGTTCCTCATCGCTTATTTCTCTTTCGTTGATCTTTATCCTTTCGTTAAGTCGATGCAGATGAGGCGAGGTGTAAAGGCCGACCTTATATCTTTGGGAGAGTATGGAATCCAACATGGCACATACAGAACCCTTACCATTAGTTCCTGCCACGTGGATGGCTCGAAGCTTTAAATGTGGATTATCCAAAAGTTCCAGAAGGCTTGAGACGTTTTCCAAGCCAAAGACCATTCCAAAGCGTTCAAGGCTGTAAAGAAATTCTATTTCCTTTTGAAGTCCTTCCATCTTTAGCCGTAAAGAAGATTTAAAAGTTTCACTAAGATTTCCCTTAATTTGCGTCGGTCAACAACCATGTCCACCATACCGTGCTGAAGCAAATATTCCGACCTTTGGAAGCCCGGAGGGAGCTCTTCACCTATTGTTTCCTTTATTACTCTTGGTCCAGCAAACCCAATTAAGGCCCCTGGTTCAGCGATAATAATGTCGCCAAGCATCCCAAAACTAGCAGTTACCCCTCCGGTTGTGGGGTCCGTAAGGATGGAAATATAAGGAACCCCCTCACTTTTTAACCTACCTAACGCTGCCGATATTTTTGCCATCTGCATAAGCGAAAGGGTTCCCTCTTGCATCCTGGCTCCTCCAGAAGCGCAAAAGATAATGAGCACATTCTTTTCCCTCAAAGCCAATTCGACTGCTCTTGTGGCCTTTTCTCCCATAACTAACCCAAGGCTTCCTCCGAGGAACTCGAATTCAATAACTCCTATTATGACTGGATTACCCCCTATACTCCCCTTTCCGTAGATAAAAGCTTCCTTTAGTCCTGTTTTCTCTTGAGCCTCTTTTAAACGTTCGGAATACCGCTTGGTGTCTTTAAAACCCAAAGAATCAAAAGGTTCTAACTCCATGTCATATTCCGTGAAACTGTTGAGGTCAACTATTATTTCTATTCGAGTTTTTGCTGGAATGGGAAAATGATAAAGGCATCTCGGACAGACTTTTAAATTCCTTTCCAACTCCCTTATTAGGACCATCTCCTGACAAGAGGGACACTTTTGCCATAAATCCACCATAGCGGACCTTAAAATACCAAATTGGAAGGTAAAAGCCAAGAAAGAGGGAAAAGTTGAGGATTTTCAGACCGATTGAGGACTGTTTTTAATCCCGTAAGGGTCGAGCGGTTAGGATGACAGATTCCTATGGCTTGTCCCTTTCTTTTGGCTATTTTTATAAGTTCCTCCCATGCCTTTAAAAAGTCCTCAGTTGTTTCAGCATTATCGAGGAATACATCCCTTTTATAAAAAGGTAAACCAAGCTTTTTAGCCTCAAATTCGGCTGCTGAATTTGGGGTGGTGAGGCTATCTAAGAAAAATAGTCCTTCTTCCCCTAAGGTCTCCAGAACAACCCTTACCATTTCGGGATCTTCCATAAACCGGGAACCCATGTGATTATTAGCTCCTTGAGCTTGAGGCATAGCTTTTATGAATGATTTGACTTTCTGCCTTATTTCCTCTTTGTCCATTGAGAGCATTAAAGCCTCTGTGCCTGGATCGTTTAACGGATAAGCCTTGGGTTCCATGGGGATATGAAGCAAAACCTCAAATCCCCTTCTTGAAGCCTTGAGGGCTATTTCTTGGCTGTGTCTCCTTAGAGGCAGGATAGAAAAGGTTAAGGGTTCACCAAGTGCCATAAAGTGGTAGGCCAGGTTTAAATCCTCCCCTAAATCATCTACTATCAGTGAGACCATTGGTTCCTTGAAAGGTAATAGGATGACCTTAAAACTACTGCTTCCCGAACGAAGGATGATGATCTTTTCTTCTTCTAAAACCTCATATTTTACCCCTTTCAAGGATTCCGCCTTCCTTTTCAAAGTCGAAAAGAACTTCTCCTCTGCTCTTTGGGGCAAAGTGATCCTTGCTACATCTTCTTCCAGTTCTATATGTTGACGTTTAAGGCCTATCTCCAAACAGGTGGCCTCAATTAACATTTTTAGCGTTTCAACTTCCAGCTGGTAACCTGAAGGTTGGTTTATTTTCGGAATGGGAACTGGAGGTGGAGAGATTTTTCTGATCCAATAAAGAGAAGAAAGGACTGCTCCCAGAATGGGCAAAATAAAAAAAAGGAACCACACCGAAAGGGGAAGCCTCTTTTTTTTACGAGGCGGCATTTGTTTAATAGTTTTCCACTTTTAAGTAGTTTCCGTAAATGTTCAATACCCTAAGATATTCTAAGGCTTTATTGAGAAGAGGATCTTCCTTTTCGGAGCCGTCTCCTTCTTCAAAGGCTATATCAGGGGTGATTCCCTTATCCTGTATGGAATTTCCGTCCGGGGTAAAATACCTGGCTGTGGTAAGCCTCAATCCCGCTCCTCCTTCAAGGGGAATGATGGTTTGGACCGATCCTTTACCGAAGGTCCTCGCTCCGAGAATTACTGCTCGGCGATGTACCTTTAAAGCTCCTGCTACTATTTCCGAAGCGCTGGCTGAGCCATGATTCACTAAAACCACTAGAGGCCAATCGGGGAAAGTGCCTACTTGTTGGGCTTGATATACCAACTGTTGTCCACCTCGCGTTTTTACTGATACTATAACCCCCTCCTTAAGGAAGAGGTCCGCTACCCCCACCGCTTGGTCCAATAAACCTCCTGGGTTGTTCCTAAGGTCGAGGATCAACCCTTTGATGGGCGTTTTTTTGCTATAAACAACTACGGCGTCCCTTAAGTCCTTGCTGGTCTCCTCTTGGAATTGGGTTACCCTTAAATATAGGTAACCGGGCTCAAGTTCCTTTGATTTAACGCTCTGAATCTTGATTATATCCCTTACGATCGTAAAATCCTTGGGCTCACTGAAACCTTCCCTAAGGATGGTAATTGTGACCTTTGTCCCTTTAGGGCCTCTGAGCCTTTTGACGCACTCCATTAAACTCAGACCCTTTGTGGGTTCTCCGTTTATCTTGAGGATCTTATCGCCCGCCTTAAGCCCCGCTTTCCAAGCGGGAGTATCCTCGATGGGGGATATGACCGTAAGGATCCCGTCCTTTATCCCGATCTCTATTCCTATTCCTCCGAAGGTTCCTTTAGTCTCGATCTCCATCTCCTTCATCATGTCGGGCGTCAGATAAGAAGAATAGGGGTCAAGGGACTGGAGCATACCTTGGATTGCCCCGATAATAAGTCGGTCATAATCTATTTCTTCCACATATTCCTTGCGGACGATCTCCATAATTTCGGTGAATTGTTTAAGCTTTCTATATACTTCGTCCTTTGACTTCGATAGGGCAAAACCACTTATAATGAAAGCTGACCATAAGATGAAGATTACAAATGCAAAAAACTTCCACTTCTTCATCCTTACCCCCTACTGAGTTATGGGAATGGAGACCCATTTTTCTATGGGTTCACATCTCCCATTATGACGTACTTCAAAATAAACCATTCCTTCAGTTCCACTTGAACCAGCGACGCCAATCACTTCGCCCATTCTAACCTCTTCACCCACTTTCTTAAGTAACTTCTCAAGCCGAGCATAAACCGTATGATATCCTTTTCCATGCTCTATTATTAATAAGTTACCATATCCCTCAAAAAAAGAGGCGAAAACCACTTTACCATTAGCTACCGCCTTGACTTTTGTCCCCTTTTCACAAAAAATGGCTACTCCTTCATAATGAGGAAGCTTTTTCAAAACGCCTTCCGCCGGTAAAGGGAAATTGGCTTTAAGCCTGCTTAAAAGCACAGGAGTCTCTTTTTTTTGTAAACTGATTATTAGTTCCTCTAAAGCCCTTTTCCTCTTTTCCAATTCGGCAATCCTTTTCAATTCTTCTCTTTTTTCTTCCCTAACGACGGCTAGTATGGTTTTCACTTCCGTTTCTTTTTTTACGTACTTTTTATGCAAGGTTTCCAGTTCCTTTGCTTTTTTGCTCAAAGCAATTTGTATTTCTCTCAGTTTATCAAGTTTATCCCTTCTTTCCAGAACGAGGGATTGATATTGCATTATTAAGCTCCAATCTTTTTCCGCTATTAAGGAAAGTATCTTTGTGCGATTTATAAGATCACCGTAAGATTTGCTTTCAAATAGGAGCTGCAGAAGGGCTCCTTTTTGTAATTTGTGCAATTCCATAAACCTCACCTTGAGGTTTCCTTTTATTTCCTCTATCTTTTGCTGAAGCCCTTGTATTTCTTTACTCAAGTTTTCGATTTCCCTTTCGATTCGTTTATATTCTTGTTTAAGTGACTGAAGTTTTCCATGAATTTGACCGGCCTGAGACGAAAGCTCTTTCAGTTTTTTCTCAAGGCCTTTCTCTTCTTTTTCCTTTTGTTTCAAACGTTGTTGTCTTAAAAGCAGTTCCTTTTTTATCTTTTCAAGTTCTCCTCTGCTTTGAGAAGAACCAAACGAAGGAAACAGTACAAAGAGTACAATCAAGATGATGAGCCCCCGCAAGAGACCAATCCTCCGATCATTCCGGAAAAAAGACCTAATCCCACTATGGAAAGCATAGTTTTAAGTGAGAAAAACTTTATTTCGGGCAAATAAGGCAATAGCCACATGGGGATTTTACTTTGAAGGAATTCAAGGATCAGATAAGAGAAGACCAAGGCCAGCATTGCTCCTAAGGCACCTTGAAAGGTTCCTTCTATAATAAAAGGGGTTTTTATGAAACCCTCACTTGCCCCCATGAGGCGTAAAATCTCAATTTCGTCTTTTCTTTGGTAAAAGACAAGCTTAAGGGTGTTGGAGCAAATAAAAAGCGTGATGCCAAAAAGCAAAACCCCTCCCACAAACAATAGGCCTTTTAAAAAGTTTAAGCTTTCAAAAGCTTTTTCAAGCCATTTTCCCCCGTATTGGACTTCCTTTATGCCCGGGATATCTTGAAGCCTAAAAGCCAGGGTCTTTAACTCTTGAACCGTAAGTGTTTTTTTGAGTTTTACCTGGATGAGGTTTGGAAAAAGTTCTTCCTCAAAATCCTCAAGCCCTTGGAGGAGGTTTCCTGCTTCTTTTAAAAACTCCTGTTTTACCTCTCTTGAAGATGAGTATTTCGCCTCACTTATTTGGGGTTCGTTTTTTATTCGGTTCAGGATTTCCCTTATCTCAGACTCGGAGAGATTGGGTTCCAAATAACACAATATTTCTATACCTCTTTGCCATTGTGAGATGACCCTTTGGAAGTTTTCAATTCCGAGAAGGAAAACCGAGAAGATCGTAAAGGCGAAACCTATGGTCAAAATGCTAATCAATTGTGGTCCCTTTGAAATTCTTGTGAAAGTCTTAAAACCTCTCATCCCTTATGATCATTCCTTTCTGTAGGAATATAGTTCTTTTTCGATACTGCTCGATGATGGACCTGTCGTGAGTGGCTACAATGAGGGTTGTCCCTGCAAGGTTTATTTTTTCAAACAGATTCATAATCTCTATTGTAAGATCTGGGTCAAGATTGCCAGTGGGTTCATCAGCGATTATTAGAGGGGGGTTTGAAACTATAGCCCTGGCTATGGCTACCCTTTGTTGCTCGCCTCCTGATAGAGCCGGTGGGAACTGGTTGAAGAGCTTGTTATCGAGGCCCACAAGCATCAACACCTGTTCGACTCTCTTTTTTACCTTCTTCATAGGATAACCTGATATCTCTAAGGGAAGGGTTACGTTTTCAAAGACGGTAAGGTGAGGAATCAACTTGAAGTCCTGAAACACAAATCCAATTTTTCTTCGAAACTGACAAATGGCCTTACGGCTCAATCGAGTTATGTTGACGCCTTCGAAGATGATCTCGCCCCGGTCCGGCTTTTCGGCAAGAAGAATCAACCTCAAAAGGGTAGTTTTACCAGCCCCGCTTGGTCCAGTTACGAATACGAATTCCCCTTTGTTTACTGAAAAACTGACTCCTTCCAACGCTTTGATACCGCCGGGATAGGTTTTGGAGAGTCCAAATACTTGAATCATTCTTTTTCCTTAGTCACCTTCATCAATTCCAAGATCAGCTTACTCAATTTTAACATCTCTTCCACTTTTATGTATTCCTCTTCCGTATGAGCCAGATGAAGTTCACCGGCTCCAAGGACAAAGGTCGAGACTCCCTTTTGTCTTAAACTCAAAGCATCAGTCCAAGCGGGCATACCACAAATTTTAATCTCCTCCCCAAAAGTTCTTTGCCAAACTTCTTTTATCATCTGAAAAAAGGCCTCGTCTTTCTTTTCCTTTTGCCAAGGGGGCTCTATGTCTATGATCTCAATGATCTTTCCTTTAAAGGCTTCCAGGGTTTTTCTTACGGCTTCAAGTACTTCCTGAGGATCGAAGTCCGGGAGGACCGGAAAATCCACAAGGGCTTCACATTCATTAGGAACAAGTTGGGGATCGATGCCTCCATTTATCTTCCCCAAATTGGGCCTAGTACCAAGAAAAAGTGGATCTTCTTTGGTGAAAAAGGGGAGTTCCAATACCTTATTCCAGGCTTCAAAAAAGTTTTCAATGGCATTTTTTCCTTTTTGGGCCATTGCTCCATGGGCGCTTTTGCCTTCTATTTTGATTCTCACTTCCAACCATCCGGCCTGACAAATGGCAAGATGTAAATTAGTGGGTTCCAGCACAAGGGCCCACTTTATGCCCTCGGGGACTACGAAGGCTTTAGATCCCCTTCCCCCTTTTTCTTCATCGCAAAAAAGGGCGATATTCATCGGGTCTTCGCTGAGCTCCGAAGCCAAAAGGAGGGCACAAATCTGTCCTTTCGAATCTATGGCCCCTCTGCCGAAGATTTTGCCTTCAGAGACCTTGGGATTCAGATAGTAAGGATGTCCCCAAGAAGGCACCGTGTCCAGATGAGTGGTGAAAAGAAGGGGGCTTTTCCCCCTTTGGGCCAATAAATTGCCTGCACAATTTTCAACCGATTGAACTTCTATCTTAAACCCCCTTTCACGAAACTTTTCTGATAAGACCCGAATGAGCTCTTCTTCTTTGCCACTTAAACTTTCTATCATTAAAAGCTCCGTGAGGATTTCTATGGCTCGAGATTTAATATCATTCTTATCCATATTCCTATTCCTCCTACTTCTTTAAAACCGAACTTCTTATAAAAGTCCTTGGCTCTTTCGTTTCCCTTTCCGACCCATAAGCCTATCTTTTTATGACCTTTCTTTCTTAAATAATTAAGAGCCTCTTTAAGCAATGCCGAACCTATTCCCTCATTTTGTCTTCCAGGTAAGACCACAAGTTCGTGGATTTCTCCTACGATGCCAAAATTTCGATCAAACCAATTGCACGTACAACCCAAAAAACCTACCGCCTTTTCTTCCTCTTGAGCCACTAAAAAACCTTCGGGATCACCCTTGTAAAGCCAATTCAAATACCATTTAACTTCCGACCTTCGATTATAAGCGTATTCCTCAAGCCCTTTATATCCTTCAAGGTAAATCTTTATGAGAAGGTCCCTTTTCTTTTTGAATTCTTCGGGCGAAAGGTTATTTATCTTTACGTTCATGACCCAATCTCATTAAAATGACTTACGTGATGATAAACAATATAATAAAATACTTAATAATTTTTGATTTTGTCACCGTCTCCTCCTGGGGATTGATTTCGCCCATTTTTGCTATTTTTGTGACTCAACACATCGTAAATGGTTCCCTTAAGGTGGTGGGATTTTCTTCGGCCATCTATATGGTCTCTTTTTCCCTGGTGCGTCTCATTTCAGCTTATACGGTAGATAGAAAGCTCAACGACAAACAGAGGATAATCCTTTCCGCCCTTGGTTCTATTTTGATCGGTATGACCTCTTTTCTTTACCTTTTTGCCGAATTTCCCTTACATATCTATTTGCTTCAAGCCTTAAATGGGGCTGGTTTCGGTCTACGTTACTCGCCCTTTATGAATCTCTTCACCCGTTATATAGACAAAGGACTTGAATCCTTCGAATGGGGCCTTAATGCGGTAAGTGTGAGCTTGGGACAGGCAGTAACAGCAGCCCTTGGGGGATTATTGGCCGAAAAATACGGGTTTAAACTAGTCTTCGTCTTAGTGGGTGTCTTCACCCTTCTTGGGTCTTTAATTCCCTTTATCATTTGCAAACACATACCCCAGAATAAAAGCCTTTAAAATAGCTCTTCTTTTAGCTTTTTCGAATTTAAAAGAAATTTTTTACCGCTTGATTCGGAAAGTATCCCTTCCTCCTTCAGATCTTTTAAAACCCTCGAAAAGGTTTCGGGAGTTATCCCGAGCAAAAGGGCTATCTGGTGTTTTTTTAAACCGAGCCTTATGGGGTTTATCTTTCCACTTTCCGAAAGTTCCCATAAAAAATAAAGAACCCTTTTCCTTGCGTCTCTTAGCCTTATGCTTTCTATGAAAGAAAGGAGGTTCTGAAGTCTAAGTATGCAAAGGCCAAGGATGCTCGTCATGATTTCCGGGTGGTTTCTAAATAACTCCTTGAGTTTTTCTCTTCTAAAGACCACAAGTTTTGTAAAGGTAAGGGCCTCGGCTGAAGCAGGATAGGTTTGGTTTTCCATAAGGGCTATCTCGGCAAAAATTTCGCCTTTGCCAAAGATGTGGATTATTTGTTCTTTTCCGTTTTCCCCTATTTTATAGATTTTTACAATTCCATCTATTATAAGATAAGTGAAATGAGCCTCCTCGCCCTCAAAAAATATACTTTCGCCCTTTTTATAATCGAGTATTTCACCAATTAAGGCTAATTTTCCCAGATGTTCTTCTTTCAAGTAACAAAAGAAAGGATTGTTTTTCAAAGCCTCTTTGACGAGCTCAATTTTAGACATGGCTTTTTAAAATTTCATTAAGAAAAAAGAAAAGGTCAAGAGGGTTTTACCTTGACCTTTTTGAGCTTTTAAAAGGTTATTTTTAACCCAAAATATTCTTAAGATCCTCTTCAGGCGTGGTGATGGGTGTTAAAAGGTAGTTTTCTCTTATAAAGTTCTTCACATTTTCGCTCAGGAAAGCTGGCATAGTTGGGCCGAGTCGTATGTTTTTTATTCCCAGATAAAGAAGGGTTAAAAGGATGGAACAAGCTTTCTGCTCAAACCAGGATAGGATAAGTGAGAGGGGTAGTTCGTTTACATTGACGTTAAAGGCTTTTGATAGAGCAAGAGCTATTTGGATTGCAGAATAGGCATCGTTACATTGACCTATATCGATAAGTCTCGGAATTCCCTCTATTTCTCCCAAGTCCTTATCAAAGAAACGGAACTTACCACAAGCGAGGGTGAGGATTAAGCAGTCCTCTGGTACTTTTTCCACAAATTCGGTGTAATAATTTCTGATAGGTTTTGCTCCGTCACAGCCGCCCACCAAAAAGAAGTGTCGTATTTTGTTCGATTTCACAAGATCTATGACCTTTTCCGCCACTGAAAGAACGGCATTTCTCGCAAACCCCGTCATTACCTCCTTACCGGGGATCTCCGCTTTAAAACCTTCCATGTCAAGCGCTAAATGTATAAGAGGTGAAAAATCGTTGTTGGAAAGATGCTTTACTCCCGGGTATCCCACTGGGCCTATGGTAAAGACCCTTTCCTTATAAGAATCCTTGGGGGGCATAAGGCAATTTGTGGTCATGAGGATTGGACCTGGGAATGCTTCAAATTCCTTATGTTGGTTTTGCCAAGCTGTACCGTAATGGCCATAAAGATGCTCAAACTTCTTTAAGCCCGGATAACCGTGAGCGGGAAGCATTTCTCCGTGAGTATAAATGTAAATGCCCTTTCCCTCTGTTTGTTTTAAGAGTTCGTAAAGATCCTTAAGGTCATGCCCCGAAACCAGAATAGCTTTTCCTTTTTTGGCTCCAAGAGGGACCTTAGTGGGTATGGGGTCACCGAAAGTACTGGTGTGGGCTTTATCCAGGGCTTCCATAACCAAAAGATTGAGCCTTCCCACCTCAAGGGCCCTTTCGATCCAAGTTTTGAGATCCGAACTTTTGTCTTTAAAGATTTTAACCAGAAGGTCTTTTAAACCCTTTAAGACCTCTTCGTTTTTCATGTTGAGCTTTTCCGCATGATAAGCATAAGCAGCAATACCCTTCAAACCGTATAGGATGGTGAGCTTCAAACTGCCCACATCTTCTCCTTCTTCTAAAAAGGATTCGGGTTTTATCTCCTTTTCTTCTCCCTGTTTTATTAGGTCATTTAGGTCTTTTGCCGGATAAAAGTTAGAAAACGGAGAATCCGAATTTACTTGGGCTTCCTTCTTTAAATTTTCCCTTAGTTCCACCGCTTTATTGATGTAGTAATGGATCCTTTTCGGATCAAAATTCACGTTAGTAAGGGTCGAAAAGATGGCCTCAAGAAGAAAGAAATCCGCATCATCATTTTTGATTCCCTTTTCCTCAGCCAATAGGCTTATCTCTGAAAGCCCGCCACAAATGTAAAGTAAAAGGTCTTGCAAAACATCTACTTCGTGTGCTTTCCCACATACACCTTTTGTAGTACAAGCAACTCCTTTAGCAGTTTGTTCACATTGATTGCAAAACATTTTCTTACCTCCAAATCAATTTTTATCCAAATTTTAAAAATTTCCTCTTTAATTTCCTTGACCTAAATCAATCTTTTAAGAGGTTGAAATAAGAAGTGCAAGTTGGCGACAAGGTGGGTATAATCTCAATTGAATTATGAAAGAGAAGATAGAGGAGTTTTGGATTTATGGGGTTAATCCGGTAAGGGAGGCGCTGAGGTCTTCTGTGCCGGTAAATAAGGTGCTTTTGGCTCAAGAAAGGTCAAAGGCCTTAATGGAGCTTTTGGAGCTTGCTTCAAGAAGAGGTGTAAAAGTGGAGTTTAAAACCAAAGAAGAGCTTTCCAGATTACTTTCCGGCCTACCTCATCAGGGAATTTCGGCTTTAATTGGGGACTTTCCTTATTGGGATCCCTTGGATTTGCTTGAAAAAGAAGGAGAACCTCTTCTTTTGATCCTTGACCAGATCCAGGATCCTCGAAATCTGGGAGCCCTATTGAGAACGGCTGAGGCGCTCGGCTTCTGGGGTGTGATCGTTCCAAAGAGAAGAAGCGCAAAAGTAAGCGGAGCTGTAGCCAAGGCCTCAGCCGGTGCCCTTTTTCATATTCCGATTGCCAGGGTGAGTAATCTCTCCCAAACTATAAGGCTACTTAAGGAAAAAGGAATAAAAGTAATAGGAGCGGAGGCAAAAGCCCAAAAGACGATCTTTGAGGCCGATCTGAGAGGCTCTTTGGCTTTAGTTATAGGAGGTGAAGAAGAAGGCATAAAACCATTGGTTCAAAAAAACTGTGATTTCCTTGTCTCAATACCACTTAAGGGGAAAATAAACTCTCTTAACGCCTCAGTTGCGGGAGCTATCCTTATGTACGAGGTAATAAGACAGAGAAATTTTTATTTCCTTGAAAAGGAAGGGAAAAATGATATTCTTAATTCGTGAAAAAAATAACAAAGGAGGGGATAAATGAAAAAGAAGCTTTTTTCTCCGGGCCCCACTCCGGTTCCCGAAGGGGTTCTTTTAGCGATGGCGCAGCCTCTTTTTCATCATCGAGATCCGGTTTTTGAGGAGTTATTTCAAGAAGTGAGGGAAAATTTGAAATATGTGTTTCAGACCAAGCAGGATGTACTTGTTCTTGCCTCCTCTGGGACCGGGGCGATGGAAGCGGCAATTGTAAATACCTTAAGGAGAGGGGATACTGTTTTAGTTATCCGAGGTGGTAAGTTTGGAGAGAGGTGGGGTGAGATATGTGAGGCTTATGGGGTGAACATTATTCCGATAGATGTGGAGTGGGGTCAAGCGGTTGATCCGGTTTTGGTTGAAAGAAGTCTTGAGACCTATCCGGAGATAAGGGCAGTTTTGGTTCAGGCTTGTGAGACGTCAACAGGAGTTCTTTATCCGGTAAAGGAATTATGTGAGATAGTAAAGAAAAGAGACGATGTGATAATAATAGTCGATGCCATAAGCGCTTTGGGAGCAGTGGATCTTCCCATGGACCTTTGGGGTATTGATGTGATGGTAGCGGGTTCTCAGAAGGTTTTGATGCTTCCGCCTGGGCTTGCCTTTATTGCGTTAAGCGAGAAGGCTTGGAGGTTCTGTGAGACTTCGGATCTTCCCAAGTATTATTTTGATCTTAAGGCCGAGTTGAAAAACCAACGGAAGAATCAGACTCATTTCACTCCTGCTATTTCTTTGATTGTGGGTTTGAGGGAGTCATTGAGGATGATAAAAGATGAAGGGCTTCAAAACGTCTTCAGAAGACACGAAGTTTTAGCCCGGGCAATGCAAGAAGGGGTTAAGGCCTTGGGTCTTGAGATCTTAAGTAATCCTCCGAGTCCTACACTTACTGCCATAAAGCTCCCTCCCCAGATCGATGGACAAAAGCTTAAGAGGAATTTAGAGGATCATTATGGGATTATAACGGCCGAAGGTCAAGAACATTTGAAGGGGAAGATTATAAGGATAGCTCATATGGGTTATTTTGAGCCTTCGGATATCCTACAAGTTATGGCAGCTTTGGAGCTTGAACTTTCGAAAATGGGTTATCCGGTTGAATTTGGTAGGGGCGTAAGTTCAGCCCAAAGGGTTTTTAAGGAGGCTGGGCTATGAAAGTCCTTGTTTCGGATAAACTCCCAGAAATAGGGCTTAAGGTATTGAGGGAAGCCGAGGGGATTGAGGTAGATGTCAATACCGGTTTATCCCCTCGGGAACTCATGGAGATAATTGGCCAATACGATGCCCTTATTGTCCGCTCAAGTACCAGGGTTACCAAGGAGCTTATAGAGAGGGCAGAGAGGCTCAAAGTGATAGGTAGGGCTGGGGCTGGGGTTGATAACATCGATGTGGAAGCGGCTACCAAAAAGGGCATAGTGGTGATGAATACACCTGGTGGAAATGCCATGGCGGCTGCTGAGCATACCATAGGACTCATGTTGGCAGCAGCACGCAATATCCCTCAGGCCCATATGGCTTTGAAACAGGGGAAGTGGGAAAAGGAACGTTTTACAGGTATTGAGCTTGATGGGAAGGTTTTAGGGATAATCGGTTTAGGCAATATAGGTAGGATTGTGGCTGAGAAGGCCAAGGGCATGGGGATGAGAGTTTTAGCATATGATCCTTACATTCCGAAAGAGGTGGCGGAGAAAAAAGGTATTGAACTTGTTACATTTGAAGAGCTTTTGCGAAGATCCGATGTTATAACCTTTCATGTTCCTAAGACAAAAGAAACAGTCAATATGATCGATCGAAAGGCCTTTTCTCTGATGAAAGAGGGGGTGATTATTATAAACTGTGCCCGGGGTGGGATAGTGGATGAGGAGGCCTTGATGGAAGCTTGCCGGTCAGGGAAAGTTAAGGCAGCGGGTCTTGATGTCTTCTCCCAGGAGCCCCTTCCGCCCGATCATCCCCTTTTAAGTTTGGAAAATGTTGTGGTGACCCCTCACCTTGGGGCCTCAACGGAGGAGGCCCAGTTAAACGTGGCAAAGGCCATAGCTGAACAGATTGTGGATTACTTGAAGACTGGTACCATAAGAAATGCCGTCAATGCCCCTTCGGTCGATGCCAAGACCTTGGCCACCATTGGTCCTTATCTCAATCTGGGGAAAAGGATGGGGAGTTTTCTCGGCAAGATCACACCCTTTGCCATAAAACGGCTTATCATCGAATACCAAGGAGAGGTTACCAAGTTCGATTTATCGCCTATAACCTCAGCGGTTTTGGCGGGTCTTATTGGGGCTTATCTTGAAGAAGGAGTAAATGAGGTTAACGCCACCCTTATAGCCCGAGAAAGGGGGCTTGAGTATAACGAATCAAAGGTGAGCGAAGAGGCCGATTTCACGAGTTTGATAAGCCTCAAAGCCGAAGGTGATGGAAGGGAGTACCTCCTAAAGGGCACTCTTTTTGGAAAGAAGGAGCCGAGGCTTGTTCAGATAAATGAGTACGCGGTTGAAGCTGCTCCTGAAGGGATCATCCTTTTGATTCATACTGAGGATAGGCCTGGAGTGATAGGCAATATAGGCCTAACTTTGGGTCAGAAGGGGATAAATATAGGCAATATGCAATTTGGAAGGGATAGAATAGGAGGAAAGTCACTTTGCATCCTACATCTTGATTCCATGCCCAACATGGAAGTACTTGAAGCATTGAAGGCCTTACCTCATGTATTAAGCGTTCAACTGGTCGAGCTTTAGGGGGAGGGATATGCCCTCTATAGTTTTAGTGGGAGCTCAATGGGGTGATGAGGGAAAGGGGAAGGTGGTGGATTTACTTTCCGAAAAGGCGGATATTGTGGTTCGTTTCCAAGGAGGGGCTAATGCGGGTCATACGCTTGTGGTAGGGGGTAAGAGGATAGTACTTCACCTTATACCCTCCGGGATCCTTCATCGGGGTAAGATCTGTTTGATAGGCGATGGGGTGGTCATTGATCCTGAAGAGCTTTTAAAGGAGATAGAGTTTTTGTCCGAACAAGGGTATCTCGATGATCCCTCCCGTTTGCTTATAAGTCAAAAGGCCCATCTGGTTATGCCCTATCATAAGCTTTTTGATGCCCTGAGGGAGTCCCGGAGGAAAAAACCAATAGGGACGACTCGAAGGGGGATTGGGCCTGCCTATGAGGATAAGGTGGCAAGGCTTGGAATAAGGATGGGCGATCTTTTGGAAGAGGATGCTTTGAAGGAGAAGGTGGAAGCCTTACTTCAAGAAAAGAACCTTATTTTGGAACGCGTTTTTGGGGAACTCCCCTTGGAGGCTGAGAAACTTTATACCCTTCTTCTTGAGTATGGTAAGAAGCTGAGGCCTTTCATATGTGACACATCCCATTTCCTTTATCAAAAACTTAGAGAGGGCAAAAGGGTCCTTTTTGAGGGAGCACAAGGGACACTTCTTGATGTGGATCATGGAACCTATCCTTTCGTCACTTCCTGCAATACGGTTTCGGCAAACGCTTGTTGTGGAAGTGGTATAGGACCTAAGCAGATAGACCTAGTGCTTGGGGTGGTTAAGGCCTATATGACTCGTGTAGGAGAAGGTCCATTTCCGACAGAGCTCAGGGATTCTATAGGTGAATTTTTAAGGGAGAAGGGCAATGAATATGGAGCTACCACCGGAAGGCCCAGGAGGTGTGGCTGGTTTGATGCGGTAGCGGTAAGGTATGCCTTAAGGATCAACGGAGCCGATGGGGTGATATTGACAAAGCTTGATACTCTTTCGGGTCTTGAGAAGTTGAAAATATGTGTGGCCTATGAATTAAAGGGCAAAAGGATAGGAGAATTCCCAGCTTCGGCTGAACTTCTTTCTCGTTGTGTTCCCATTTATGAGGAACTTCCAGGATGGAAGGAGGATCTAAAAGGAAAGCACTCTTTGGAGGAACTCCCCGCTGAGGCAAGGCGTTACCTTGAAAGGTTAAATGAGCTTCTTCAAGTTCCCTTTTTCCTTATCTCAACCGGTCCCGAAAGGGAGGACGTTATATATCTACGAGATCCCTTTACCTTCTTCTCGGATAAGCGCCAATTATAAGGACCTCGAGTTTTTCCCGGAAGGGATTCTTAAGGGAATGGGAGGTATTCGCCGGTACCCAGATGACATCCTTCTCTTTGACCCCTTTTTCCTCCTCTTCAACTTGCATTATTCCTTGGCCCCTGCAGATGAAATAAACCTCTTCCACTGGGTCCAAATGTTCTTCTATTTCTTGACCCGGCATAAGGACCGCATAGGCTACATATTCGAGTCCTCTAAGAATGTTTTCGGCAAGAAGTATTCTTATAGGTATCCCCTTGGGGAAAATGTGTGTACTCCTTATTACTTCGGGATCCTTAGGATTTTTTACGATCATGGCTTTTTGGGGATTACCATAAGCCTTTGATAATGTCAAAGCCTTTTGGGCTTTGCTTCTTTGAGGATTTCAGGTTAAAATCAAAGGCCTGATGAAGAGGGATTTTATTTCGCTTTACGAGTGGACCGACCAAGAGCTTCGACAGCTTTTGGAGAGGTCTAAATGGCTTAAGGAGAGGCAAAAAAGGGGCGAGATTTGGAGACCCCTTGAGGGAAAGACCTTGGCTATGATTTTTGAGAAGCCCTCAACCCGAACTCGTGTCTCCTTTGAGGTGGCTATGGTTCAGTTGGGAGGATATCCCATTTACCTAAGCGCCAATGAGACCCAGCTTGCCCGAGGGGAAAGCCTTTCTGATACAGCGAGGGTTCTTTCACGGTATGTGGATGCCATAGTGGTTAGGACCTTTGAACATTGGAAAGTTGAGGAATTAGCCCGTTATGCCTCAGTACCTGTAATTAACGCCCTCACGGACCTTCTTCATCCCTGTCAGGCTCTTAGTGACGTCTTTACCATTTGGGA
>Ga0197143_1000449_pt1 | contig 45982 bp, 47 predicted proteins | sample GBS70_MetaG_FD_148603 | JGI IMG/M metagenome (GOLD analysis project Ga0197143, IMG submission 148603) | Sediment microbial communities from Great Boiling Springs, Gerlach, Nevada, United States - GBS 70_MetaG | ecosystem: Environmental > Aquatic > Thermal springs > Hot (42-90C) > Sediment... | reverse complement strand
CAAGCCTTCTTAATCTTCTCTCACTTTCTTCAATACGAGACGCACTATAAGGCCATCCTTCTGCTATTTTAAACTCTCTTCTAATAACTTTGTCCCTTGTTTTGGTGTTTCCTTCAATATCTATTCTCCCTATGTAAACAACAGAGCCTTTATCAATATCAAAAGTTATATTTACTAATTTATTTTTGGGATCCTTATCTACTTTTGTATTTACTTTGGTATAAGCATATCCATAGTCAGAAAAAAGATAAATAAGGATTGACTCATCTTCTTTTAAAGTTTTAAGACTAAAAATTTTCCCAGGAGAAGTTTGGATTTTCTTATAAATCTTTTCTTCAGGAAAAAGATCCTGGTTTATTTTTACTTTCCCTACTTTATACTGAGGTCCCTCTTCAATAGGAATTTTTATAATTACACCATCTGGTTCTTCTTCTACTATAGGATCGCCTACCCTTACATCTATATAACCTTTGTTTTTGTATGCTGTTTCTATCCTCCCAAGGTCTCTATAAAGAAAAGCTATATTATAAACCCCTGGTTCTGCAAATGGTTCAGGACGAATAAAAGCCCTTATGTATTGAGTTATCTTCTTTGCAGGCGAAAAAACAGTTTTTTCTGAAATAGAAAGATAGCTCTTTAAATCTTTGTCAGAAAAGGCTTTATTCCCTATGAATTGGATCTGTTTTATATATTTCTTTTCCCCTTCTTTAATATTAAAGATTAATTTTATCTGAGCTGGAGGTGCCTTTTCAGTCTCTACAGAAACTTGGGTGCCTAAATAGCCTGATTGCTCATAGTACATTTTTATAGTTTCTAAAGCTTTATCAAGTTCCTTAGGAGTGACTATCTGCCCCTCTTTAACTTCAACAATTTTTGAGAGATCTTCAGTTTTAATTTTTTTGTTCCCCTTAAAGACTATCTCTTTAACCGATGGATTTTCTTTAACCTCAAAGGTGACAATTATACCTTTGGTGCCTTCATCAATCTTTAATTCCACATTTTCAAAATATCCCATCTTATAAATACTTTTTAAATCTTCATTTAATTTTTTTAAATCGAAAATGTCCCCTTCTTTGGTTTTGATATTAGGTAAAATAACATCTTCTGCTATTCTTAAATTCCCAGCAATTTGAATTTTTTCAATTATTTTTCTTTTTTCCAAAATACTTTTTATTAACTTAAAAGTTTCATTCACAAGATCCCCTATATTATCCTTTTTTCCTGTAACATAAAAGTAATAGGGTTGTCTTTTTTCAAATTGATAAAGCTTCCACTCTATACTAAGGTTATCTTTTATAGTTATTACCTTAAGTTCTGCAATTCCACTGTAAACTCCTGCTTTTAAAAAGTTGAAAGCCTCTTCATGAGAAAATTTCTTTATTTCAATTTTACCCCCCTCTTGAGATAACATCTTTTGCAAATCGTCAAAATAGGTTTTTAGAATTTCTTCTGGCAAATAGTCTCCATAAGTTTTAGTTGAATAAATGAGAAATTGGGAATTTTCTGCTAAAAGGGACTTAGAAAAAATAAGAAATAGGAGAAAGAAAAAAAATCCAATTCTTTTCAAGAGGTATTCTCCTACTTTTAAATATTTTCTAATTTTACCAAAAAACCATTTTTTAACAAAAATATTTTATCCATTTTTTTTGCAAGTTCCCAGTTATGGGTAACCATAATTACTGTAACATTTAATTCTTCATTTACTCTCAAAAAAAGCTCAATAACTTCTTTTGCACTTTCCTGATCCAAATTGCCTGTTGGCTCATCTGCTAAAAGTAAAGTGGGATTTAAAAAAAGCGCTCTTGCGATGGCTACTTTTTGTCTTTCCCCTCCAGAAAGTCTAAAGGGTTTATAATGTTTTTTCTCAGAAAGATTAAGTCTTTCAAGAATTTCATAGGCTCTTTTTAAAGAGTCTTCTTTTTTCCATTGAGATATTAACCCTGGTAAAGTAATATTTTCTAAAACTGTAAATTCTGGGATAAGATAGTGAAGTTGAAAAATAAATCCTATGTTTTCTTTTCTCAATTTTAATAATGTTTCTTCATCACTATAATCTAATTTTTTTCCAAAAAAATATATTTCACCAGATGTTGGATAATCAAGGGTTCCTATTATATTTAATAAAGTTGTTTTTCCAACTCCAGAAGGTCCAACAATAGCAATTTTATCTTTTTTATAAACCTTAAGATTTATTCCCTTTAATACCTCAAGCTCTCCTTGGGGATAAAAATATTTCTTTTTAATTTCTTTAAGTTCTACTATAACCTTATTTTCATTCATAAAAGTTATCCATGTCTTAAAATTTCTGCAGGAATAATTTCAGAAGCCTTTTTAGCAGGAAAGATGCAGGCTAAAATACTTATAAAAATTGCAACTAAGCTTATTATAAAAATATCTATAATTTTTAATTTTACAGGCATATATTCAACTGGATAAACTTCACCAGGAAGTTTTATAATAGGATAATGTGAAAGTAATATACAAAGAGAGCTACCCAATATTAAACCTGCAATTACCCCTATTAAGGAAAGGATTAAACCGCAGAGGAAGAAGATTTTTAAAATACTTTTAGATGAGACACCAAGAGCTCTCAAAATAGCAATATCCATCTTTTTTTCAGAAACAAGCATAGTCATAGCTGCAACTATGGTAAAAAGAGAAACTGTAATCATTAGAGTTAATACCACAAAAAGTCCTATTTTTTCCATTTTTAAGGCTGCAAAAAGATTTTTGTTCCACTCCTGCCAATCAAATATGGTGATACCAAAACCAAGATGAGAAAGAATACTTTTCTTAAATTCGTTGGATTTAAAAGGGTCTTTTAGTTTTATTTCTAAAGAATAATTATTGGGCTTAAATTTTTGAGAAAACAATTTAAAAGAAGTAAAAACAAGATTTAGATCATAATCATAAACACCTGTCTCAAAAGTTCCTGCTACTATAAAGGTAGTTATTTTAGGAAAAAATCCAAAAGGTGTATAAAAACCTTCTACACTTATAAATCTTATTTTTTCTCCCACACTAAGACCAAGCCTTTCTCTTAGTTTTTCACCTACTATTATTGGTAAAATCCCTTCTTCATTATTTAAATAAGTATTTTCGATTTGAAATTTTTTGAACCCCTTTTCTCTTTTCAAGCTTTCTAAATCTCCAGCTTTTAAAATAATTCCTACAGGACTTCTTGAAAAAATTATTAACCCTTGCAAAGTTGATGCTTCTTGAATGCTTACAATTTCTTTAGAAGGTATTTCTCTTTTAATAATTTCTAAAAGTCTTTCTCTTACTTCAGGATTTTTAAAAGTTATACTTAAATGAGGATTTAGACTTAAAATTTTTTCAGAGAGTGCTTCTTTAAAGCCTGTTATTACAGAATTAACAACTGTTAAGGCACCTACGCTTAAGGCAACTCCAATAATAGAGATTATAGAAATAATACCAGTTAGTCTTTCCCTTTTTGGAGAAAAAACATATTTTAAAGCTATCCAAAATTCCCAGTTTAGTCTAAAAAATTTCATATTTATAAGTCTTCTTTTTTTCTCAAATGAGGAAATAGGATAATTTCTCTGATAGAGGCACTATCTGTAAAAATCATAACTACTCTATCTATCCCTATACCTTCTCCTGCACAGGGGGGCATACCATATTCCAAAGCTCTTAAAAAATCTTCATCTATTTCTGGAGGTATTTCCTCATCTACTTCTCTTAATTTTAACTGTTCTTCAAAGCGTTTCCTCTGATCTCTTGGATCATTTAATTCAGAAAAGGCATTGGCAATTTCTTTTCCACCCATATAAAATTCAAATCTATCTGCAAACCCTGGATTTTCATCATTTCTTCTTGCAAGTGGAGAAACCTCTATAGGATATTTTATCACAAAAGTAGGTTGAATAAGCTTAGGTTCCACAAGTTCTTCAAAAAGTTTAGTCCACCACTTTCCAATACGTGGGTCCTTTAAATTGAGTTCAATTCCTTTTTCTTTAGCAAAATTAAAAAGTTTCTCTCTGTTATTTAAAATCTCCTCAGGTATCCCTCCCAGCTCGGTTAAAGCTTTTAAAAACTCTATTCTTTTCCAAGGAGGAGTAAGATCAATTTCTTTACCCTGATAAGTTATAACTGGAGTTCCTTTTATTTCCAATGCAAGACCATAAAACACTTCTTCTGTTCTTTTCATAAGATCTTCATATGTGGCGTAAGCCTCATAAAATTCAAGCATAGTAAATTCTGGGTTGTGTTTGCTTGAAACTCCTTCATTTCTAAAATTTCTGTTTAATTCAAAAACTTTCTCAAATCCCCCTACAAGAAGTCTTTTTAAATAAAGCTCAGGAGCGATCCTCAAATAAAGATTCATATCTAAAGCATTATGATAGGTCACAAAGGGTTTTGCAATTGCACCTCCTACAATAGGATGCATCATGGGAGTTTCAACTTCTAAAAAACCTTCAGAAATAAAATAATCTCTTATATATTGAATAATTTGTGTTCTTGTTCTAAAAATTTCTCTTGTTCTTTGATTCGTTATTAGGTCTAAGTATCTCATTCTATATCTCAGCTCTGTATCCCTTAACCCGTGATACTTTTCAGGAAGTGGTCTTAAAGCTTTGGTAAGAAGTTTTAAAAACTTTACTAAAATAGTTATTTCACCTGTTTTAGTTTTGATAAGTTTCCCTTTAACTCCTATAATATCTCCAATATCTACAAACTTTTTAAAAAAATTAAAATCCTCTTCAGACAACTCAGATTTAGTTACGAGAATTTGAATTTTATCTGTCTCATCTTGAATGTGAGAAAAAATAATTTTACCCATTTCTCTTTTGGTCATAACCCTACCAGCTAAAGAAAATTCAATTTCTCTTTTTTCAAGTTCTTCTAAAGGCATATCTTTATAGATTTCTTTTAAATATTTAGCTCTATCCTTGGGACGAAAATCATTAGGATAACTTTTTATCCCCATTTTTTCTATACTTTCAAGCTTCTCATATCTTACCTTTATAATCTGATGCTCCTCTATCATTAATTCTCCCCCTTACAGAAAAAATTTCTTTCCTATTTTATTACGAAAATACCTTTTTCCAACTCTTAATCTTCTCTTGCTCTTGGATGAGCTTGAAGATAAATTTTGAGAAGATACTCATAATTAACTTTTGTATAAACTTCTGTAGTAGTAAGAGATGAATGCCCAAGCATTTCTTGAATACTTCTTAGATCTACCCCTGCATTTAAAAGATGGGTAGCAAAGGCATGCCTTAAAATATGAGGATGTAAATAGGTTAATCCCCTTTTTTCCCCTTTTTTCTTAATAATATATCTTATTCCCCTTTCAGTTAATCTTTCTCCCTTAAAATTTAAAAAAATATAGGGACTTTCCTTTTTTAAATTTAAAAGTAAAGATTCCCTAATTTTTAAATATTCTTTCAAGGCTTTTAAAGCCTTTTTACCAAAAGGAACAATCCTTTCTTTTTTCCCTTTCCCTAAGACTCTTATAATCTGTAATCCAAAATTAATTTGATCTATAGTAAGACTTGCTATTTCACTGACTCTTAAACCACATCCATAAGCAACTTCTAAAATTGCCCTATCTCTAATATTTAAAAATTTATTATCACCCTCCAGACTATCTATAAAACTATTAATTTCCTCTTCTGTAGGAACAAAAGGTAATTTTTTTGAGATCTTAGGGTTTGATAAGTAGCTAAATAAACTTTTTTTTATTTTTTTCTGTTTTAACAAATACTTTAAAAAGCTCCGAATACTACTTAGTTTTCTTGCTATGGTGGTTGCTTCTCTTTTTTCTCTTTTTAGAAAAAGTAAGTATAGCCTAATGTGAAAAGGTCCTAAGGATTCTAAGGAACTAATTTTTTGGCTCTTTAAAAATTCTAAAAAATTTTCTAAATCTTTTCTATAGCTCCTTATAGTGTTAGGTGAATAGTTTTTTTCAAAAACAAGATAATCTAAGAAGTCTTTTAGATATTTTTCAATCACTGCAAAAGTTCTTTTATTTTCAAAAACAGATCATTTATACTAAAGGGTTTTAATATTACCCTATTGCTTGGAAGCTCTGCTAATCCAAATATATCACCAGTCAGAAAAATTACATCTATATTGGGAAATTTTTGTTTTAAAATCTGATATAATTCCCCTCCTTTAATATCAGGAAGGTGAAGATCGCTTATTAACAGATCTGCTTTCTCAATTTTTTCAAGGTTTTCTTTAACCTCTTTACCAGAAGAAAAAGCATAAACTTTATATCCTTCTCTTTCAAGAATCTCTTTCAAATTTTTTCTTATTTCTTCTTCATCTTCTACTAATACTATATATGTTTCTTCAGGTCTTTTTCTTTCCTTTTCTACCTTTTTAACTTCTACTAAAGGAACATATAATTTGAAAACAGTTCCTTTATCTACTTCACTCTCAACTTCTATTTTTCCTCCAATATTATTTATATGGCTTCTTACCAAAAACAAACCCAAACCACTGCTTTTTTCTTTAGTAGTAAAGAAGGGCTGAAAAATTTTATCAATATATTCTTCAGGAATCCCACACCCCGTATCCTTAATAAAAATAAGAAGATATTTCCCCCCATCTTCTATCTTTGTTCTAAAAATAAGAGAAATAGTTCCCTCTCCTTCTATGGCATCCTTTGCATTGCTTATAAAATTAAGAAATATATATCTCCAAAAAGATTCATCTCCAGGGACCCAAGCTGAAGAAAGGTAATTAAAATCAAGTTGGATAAAAATGTGAGATCCAGCTATAAGCTGGAAAAGTTCTAAATTGTTTTTCATAAAACCTATAATTTCTGTTCTTTTCTTTTCTATTTCTCTAAATTCTTTAGTATAATCTAAAAGCAGTTTATTAAGATCTATCCAAGACGATAAGGTCTTTTCTGTTAAATTAAGATATTTACTTATTTTTTGGGGATTGTTTATATTTTCTTTTATATCTTTAAGATACTCTCCCACCTGCTGTAATATATTGTTAAAATCGTGAACCATACTTCTTAAGAAACTTCCAAAACTCTGAGTTTTATGGATACTATCTAATCTCTGCCTGAGATCCAAAAATTCTGTAACATCAATACCTGCTATAATTAAAATTTTTTCTTTGTCTATATCATTTATGGCAAAGCATTTACCTAAATAAGTTTTGCTTTTCCCTTCTCTATTTACAAGGTTTATCAAAATTTCTTCTTCTTTTTCCTCTGCCAACACTTCATTAAATGTCTTTTCTATGTTAAACCTTTCCTCTGGAGAGATTATAAGTTCTGTAAAAGTTTTATCAAACAATTCCTGTTTTGTATAACCAAGATTTTTTTCAGAAAAACTATTTAAATACTTTATTTTTCCTTTTTTAATAAATATGATTAAAAATGGAAGAGTTTCCAACAATCTGAAATAAGAATTTTTATAATAAGATTCTTCATCCATATCTCTAATAAGAATCATAATTTTATCTTCAGAAAAATAGCTGTATTCAATCAAATATAGTTTTTTACCAAGAGAAAAACTTAATTTAACTTCTGGTTTTTCAGGAGTTAAGTATTCTTTTACACAACTTACGCAAGGATCTGAATATTGATAAAACAAAGAATAACAAGTAATAGGAGAACTTAAATCTAAATTGAAAATTTCTTTAACTTTCTTGTTAGCATAAATTATATAGTAATTTTTATCAACAATTAGCACACCTGTATCTAATCTGTTTAATATTTCATCAAATCTTATTTCCATAAAGTTAAAACACCTCCGCGTTATATATATATCGAACAAATGAGTAAAAAGTTTAAAAAAATTGAAGATTTTAAGGTTTTGATGGTTTAAATTTAAAGCCCAAAAGAAATGTATTAAGGAAAAGTAGAAGTGTAATATAAAGAGATAAAGTTGCATGTACTCCGATTTTGTTTGCTAAAAAACCTGCTATAAAACTTCCCACAGGATGTATCCCTAAAAAAGCTAAAGTGAAAAGACTTATTATTCTTCCCCTTAAGTGATCAGGAGTATTTTCTTGAAGATAACTATTTGCTACAGGAAAAAAATTGGTAAAAGAAAATCCTATTATAAAACAAAAAATTAAAGTAAAGTACCAATTTTTAATAAGATTTAAGCCTAAAAGACCTAAACTTAAAATTATAGTAGTTTTAAAAAGATGCTTTATTTGGTCACTAATTGGTTTTCTAAAAATTACTGAAGAAGCTCCAAATATAGCACCAAGCCCCAGAACTGAAGATAAAAAAGCAAATTCTTTCCCACCTTTACCATAGATTTTATGAACAATAATAGGTAGAAGTATCATTACAGCAGCACCAAAAACTGTAAAATTAGCTACAGAAAAAATTACATTTAATATTTTCTTTTCTTTTTTCAAGAAATTATAAACTTCTTTATAAGACCTTTTTATTTCTTCTCTTCCTATTTTCTTAATTTCTACTTGTTTCTGCGTTTTTATAAAAAAGGTTAGAAAGATAAAAAAGGGAATAAAACTTAAAGCATTTATATAGAAACATTGATACAAAGTACCATAGGAAATAATTACTCCAGCAAAAAAGGGTCCCAACATACGTGCTGTATGAAAAGATAAAGCCTGAAAGGAAAGGGCTTTAGTTAAAAATCTCATAGGAACTATTTCTGAGATAAAGACTTGTCTTAATGGAGTATCTATAGCTGAAAAGCATCCAGATAAAAAAGCAAGAAAAGTAACCTGCCAAAAAGTTATTAATTTAAATTGGGTCAAAATTCCTAATATTAAAGGTGGAAAAATAGAAAAAAAAGCAATTATGCTTAGCATTTTTCTTCTGTCAAAAAGGTCTATTAGAACACCAGAGATGAAAGTTAAAATAATGGTTGGAAATGAACTGAGAAAATTAAAAATTCCCAAATAAAGCGCGGACCAGGTTAATTCATAAACTAACCAGATTTGAGCTGTACTCTGAACCCAAGAACCTGTAAAGGAAATAAAATGCCCAATAATAAAAAACTTAAAATTTTTGATTTTTAAAGGATTATCTTCTAAAGATAGACTTAGCTTTAAATTTTTCATGCCTTTATAATAATGTTTACCAAAAGTTTTAACAACACTTTTAAACACCAATTTTTTTAAAAATTTTTTAAAATTTTAAAATTTACCTCTTTACAAAATTTTTTTTAGGTGTAGGTTGGAGTTATAAGAAAAACTTTAGGAGGTTTAAGTAACATGTTTAGAGGTAAAGTTAAGTGGTTTGATGAGAAGAAGGGGTATGGTTTCATTTCTAAGGACGATGGTGGAGATGTTTTTGTACATTACTCTGCCATCGAAATGCCGGGTTTCAAAACTCTTAGGGAAGGACAGACTGTAGAATTTGAAGTTGTTCAAGGTCCTAAGGGAGAACAAGCTTCTAAGGTTAGAATTTTAGATGCAGGCAGTCCTAGGAGATCTCAAAGAAAAGCTCCCAGAAAAGAACAGAACTAAATTCTTCAATTAAGCTAAATCGGGGGTCTTTCCCCCTTTTTTTCATATTTTTTTCTTTTTGATATGAGAAGTTCTTTTTTCTTAATAAAATTAGATCCTCAAAAAATAGCCTATTTAAAATTCATCTTTGAAGGATACGATCACTTAGTTATATTAAGCGTTCTTGATTCTAAAAAGGGATTAGTAAAAATTCATTTCTTTGAAAGCGAAAGCTCTCTCATAAAAGAAATATTAGAAGATCTGAAAGAAATACTTCCTCTTGAATTAATAAATATTTCCTGATAAAGTATATTTCATGAAAATACCGAGAGTTATGTCAACTCAACATCCAGATAATGTATCTATTCCTTTTTTTGCTGAGCATGCAGATATGTCAGGGGAAGACGAAATTCAAGAAGCCTATTATGCCTTTTCTCATCTTGGTTGCGATGAGCAAATGTGGGATAGCGAAGGAAAAGAAGTAGATGATTTTGTAGTAAAGAAACTTCTTTCTAAATATCCTACTTTTTTCAAAAATAAAAAACTGGGAAAAGATGTCTTTATAACCCTAAGAATCCCTAATCCTACAGTGGAAAAGGAAGAAGCTAAAATTCTTGTTGAAGCATTGGAAAGTATTCCCCGCTCCATGGATGCAGCTAAGGCTTTTTATGAAAATCCCTATCCTCCTATTTTTGAAGTAATTCTTCCTATGACAACTTCAGCTCAAGAACTAAACAGGGTTTATTACTTTTATAAAAATTTTATCTCTGGGAAACAATATCAAAAGATTTATGAAGATGATATTACTGTTGCTGAATGGGTAGGAGAATTTTTACCAGAAAGAATAAATATAATTCCCCTTTTTGAAGATGTGAAAACCCTTTTTAATGTAGATAAAATTTTATTTGAATATCTAAAAGATAAAGATTTCAATTATTTAAGGGTCTTTTTAGCAAGATCTGATCCTGCTATGAACTATGGAATGGTAAGTGCTGTGTTAGCTATTAAAGTGGCTCTTAAAAAATTGGAAAAAATTTCCAGAGAAAAAGAAATTGAAATTTATCCTATTTTAGGTGCAGGAACCCCTCCTTTTAGAGGGAATCTTTCTCCTTATAATGTTGACAAAGTTCTTAACGAATACTCACCTGTTGAAACTTTTACAGTGCAGTCTGCTTTTAAATATGATTTTCCTATAGAAGATGTCATTGCAGGTATTAAAAGGTTAAAAAATTTTATTCGTCATCCTTTAGAGGATATTGATGAGAATTTTTGTAAAAAAATTATAGAAAAATTTTCTAAAGAGTATCATACCCTTATTTCTGCCTTTGCTTCTGCTATAAATGAACTCGCCAAATATGTGCCAAAAAGAAGAATGAGAAAACTCCACATCGGTCTTTTTGGATATTCAAGAAGTGTCGGAGGAGTTACCCTTCCAAGAGTTATAAGTTTTTGTGCTGCCTGTTATTCTATTGGTCTTCCTCCTGAACTTTTGGGTCTTAATTGCTTAGATAAAGAAGAATTAAGAGACCTTAAAAAAATATATAAAAACTTAGAATATGATCTTTCAACTGCTTTACAATATTTTAATCCTAAGTGTTTAGAACTATTAAATGAAGAAGAAAAAAATAAAATTATTAAATCTTTAGAGATTTTGAATTATCTTGATATAAAATATACAGTTCACATGGAACATAAAGAGGTTACTACTAATATTTTAAAAAATCTAAAAAAAGGGATAACTTCAAACTTAAGTGAACTTATTATTGAAGGTGCTCATTTAAGGAAATTTTTAGGTTAATTTTTTAATCTTTAAAAAAATCAGGAAATTTTAGCCTTTTTTGAAAAGCAAGGTTAGCAAGTTGTCTTAACAAATGGTCTGCAAGTACAATTCTTACCATAGCTTCTATTACCGGAACAATCCTTGGGATTGCAGAAATATCGTGTCTTCCTCCTATTGAGATTTCAACTTCCTCCTTTTTTTCATTTATAGTTTTTTGAATTTTTTTTATACTTGGGATAGGTTTTACAGCAACTCTAATAACTATATCTTGCCCTGAAGAAATTCCTCCAAGAGTACCTCCAGCATCGTTTTTTAGAAACCCATAAGGACTAATAGGATCATTATTTTCTGAACCTTTCATAGAAGCAACTTTAAAACCTGCTCCCATCTCTATACCTTTTACTGCTCCTATGCTACAAATAGCTTTAGCAAGATCAGCACTCAATTTATCAAAAACAGGCTCCCCTAATCCAGCAGGAATACCTCTTGCTAAAACCTCAACCACTCCTCCCAATGAATCTCCTTCTTTTTTAAGGCTTTCTATTTTTTCGCACATTTTTTTATAAGCAGACATATCTGGACAAAATAGATGATTTTTATAAATAACTTCTAAGTTTTTTTCTTTAGCTTCAATTCCTCCAAGGGAAATAGTATAAGCTATGACTTCAATTCCGTATTCTTCTAATACTCTTTTTGCTACAGCTCCTGCTGCAACCCTTGCTACTGTCTCTCTTCCACTGCTTCTACCTCCTCCTCTGTAATCTCTGTAACCTCCATATTTTATAAAATAAGTAAAATCAGCATGCCCAGGTCTAAAGACATCTTTAATTTTTTCATAAGCTGAAGAATCAACATCCACATTATAGATTAAAAGAGCTATAGGAGTTCCTATAGTATAACCTTCAAAAACTCCAGAAAGAATTTCAACCTTATCTCTTTCTTTTCTGGGACTTTGACCCGGAACTTTGCCAGGTCTTCTTTTTTCAAGCTCCTTTTGAATATACTCTTCTGTAAGAGATAATCCAGGTGGACATCCGTCAATTACTGCACCAAGAGCCCTACCATGAGATTCCCCAAAGGTAGTAACCCTAAATAATCTTCCTATAGTATTTCCACTCATTTTCTTTCTCCTTGTTAATTTTATATTTTATTTTAAACCTAATTTCAGATTAGACAAAACTTTTTAAAATGCTATATTTTTGGTATGATCATAGCTATTATTCCTACAGCTGGGAAAGGAGAAAGATTAAATTTTAAAAAACCAAAGCAATTTTTAGAAATAAAAGGAAAACCTCTTTTTATTTATACCCTTCAAAAATTTGAAAAACATCCTCAGATAGATGGAATTGTGCTCAGTGTTTCTTCTGAATATATAAAGGAAACCGAAAAGCTTATATCTTCTTATAATCTGAAAAAGGTCCTAAAAATTACAGAAGGTGGTAAAACAAGGCAAGAATCTGTTTTTAAGGGTATTAAAGTTTCTCCTCCTGAAACCGAAATTTTTCTTATCCATGATGCTGTAAGACCTTTCGTCTCTTTAGCACTAATAAGTGAAGTAATTGAAAATACTAAAATATTTGGAGCTTGTGTTCCTGCAATCCCTGTAAGAGACACTTTAAACAGAGTATCCCTTAGAGAAATCAAAGAAAATGTTGATAGAAGTAATCTTTTCTGTATTCAAACTCCTCAAGGCATAAAAGCTGAAATTTTAAGACAACTTCTTGAAAAAGCCCAAAAAGAAAACCTTATCTTTTCTGATGAAAGCACCCTTCTTTTACATTATGGATATAGAGTTAGAATTGTGGAAGGTTCCTTTATAAATTATAAAATTACCTATCCAGAAGATCTTTTTCTTGCAGAAAAATTAATTGATTGTAAAATAGAAGACCTACTATAAATTATACAATAATCTCTAAAAATCTACAGGATTATGGAAATTAAATGGCTAAGTAATGTTCCTCAAGAACCTCAAAGTTTTTTTAATTTCTTAAAAAAACAATATAATTTGTCTTCAGAAGAAGCTTTTAAACTTATTTATATAACCCTAAAATTGAAAGCCTTAAGCGATAGTCCCATTTATAAATTTCTGGAAAGAACTATTACAGGAATAAAATTTGACGAGATTGAAAAAAGAGAATATCTTCTAACCCTTTCTATACATACTTTAAGAACACTTATAAGAGAACACTTAGACTTAAAGCTGGTTAAAAACTTATATCTTTTTCTTTCTAAGAAACTCCCTAAGGAATTTATAAAAGATGTTTCTCCCAAACACTCTATAATTGCTTCTCAAGACATAATACATGAACTCCTTTCTCAAGAAGAAAAAATAAAACTTCCCTCTTTTTTAAAAGCGAAGCACCTAATTTTATCTTTTTATTTAAAAGGAAGCTGTGAGGAATTAATTACTCTTTTATCTTTATTCCCAAATAGTTATGTGTTAAAGAAAGGAAATCTTTATCAAGTTTTTACTTCTCTTTCTATCTCTGAAGCTTTAGTCTTTCTTTTAAAACTGAAAGAGGAAGTTTTAAAAGACACTGCAGAAAAAATTTTAGAAACTATAAAAAATTTTTTCCCAGAATGTTTTGGAGAAATTTAAAAACTTGGAGGATTTATGGGATTAACCCTTACTCATAAGATCCTTGAAAATCATTTGATATCTGGAAAATTTATCCCTGGGGAAGAAATTGCTATAAAAATAGATCAAACGTTAACCCAAGATGCTACAGGAACTATGGCTTATCTTGAATTTGAGGCTATAGGAATTAATAGAGTTAAAACTGAACTTTCAGTTTCCTATGTAGATCATAATATCTTACAAACAGATTTTAAAAATGCAGATGACCATAGATTTCTTTTAAGTATTGCTAAAAGATATGGAATATGGTTTTCTAAACCAGGAAATGGCATATGTCATCAAGTCCATTTAGAAAGATTTGCCAAACCTGGAAAAACGCTTCTTGGATCTGATAGCCATACTCCTACTGCTGGTGGATGTGGAATGATTGCTATAGGTGCAGGCGGGCTTGATGTTGCTATGGCTATGGCAGGAAAACCCTTTTATCTAAAAATGCCTAAGATTGTAGGAGTTTATTTATATGGAAAACTTCAGCCTTGGGTTTCTGCAAGAGATGTAGCTCTTTATTTACTTTCAAAGCTTACAGTAAAAGGTGGAAGAAATAAAATTTTAGAATATTTTGGTCCAGGAATAAAAACTCTTACTGTTCCTGAAAGAGCAACTATATGCAATCTTGGAACTGAAACTGGAGCAACAACAAGCATTTTTCCCTCTGATGAATTAACTTTTTCTTGGCTAAGAGCTCAAAATAGAGAAGAAGATTATTTAGAACTTAAACCTGATGAAGATGCTCAATATGATGAAATTATTGAAATTGATCTTTCAAAAATTGAACCTTTCTGTGCATGTCCTTCGTCTCCTGATAAGGTTAAAAAAGTAGCTGAAGAAGCTGGAAAACCGGTAGCTCAAGTAATTATAGGTTCTTGTGCCAATTCATCCCTAAAAGATCTTTTAATTGTTTCAAAAATTCTTGAAAATCACAAAGTTCATCCAGATGTTTCTTTTGAAATTAATCCCGGTTCTATTCAGGTTTTAGAAAATTTGGTAGCCCTTTCTGCATTTAAAAATATTTTAAAAGCTGGAGCTCGTATTCATCAATGTGGATGTCTTGGATGTATAGGAATGGGACAAGCTCCTCCTACTAATTCTATTTCTTTGAGAACCTTTACCAGAAATTTCCCAGGAAGATCAGGAACCTCGCCTGATTTTATATATCTTGTTTCTCCAGAAACAGCAACTGCATCAGCTATAAAAGGAGTAATAACTGATCCAAGAGAATTAGGAGATTATCCTGAAATTATACTGCCAGAAAAATTTATTGTAAATGATTCTATGCTTATCCCTCCTTTACCAGAAGAGGAAGCTCAAAAAGTGGAAATTATAAGGGGACCTAATATTGTCCCTCTTCCACCCTTTGATGAACTTCCTGAAGATTTAGAAGGAATTTTTCTCTTAAAAGTGGGAGACAATATTACTACTGATCACATAATGCCTGCAGGTGCTCAAATTTTGCCTTTAAGAAGTAATCTTCCTGCTATAAGTGAATATGTGTATAAAAACTTAGATCCTGAATTTTCTAAAAAAGCTTTAGAGATAAAAAACAAAGGCTTAAACTTAGGAATTGTAGGTGGAGAAAATTACGGACAAGGTTCCTCAAGAGAACATGCAGCTCTTGCTCCAAGATACTTAGGAGTAAGAATAAAACTTGCTAAAAGTTTTGCAAGAATTCATAGAAGTAATCTCATAAATTTTGGAATCCTTCCTCTTGTTTTTGAAAAAAAAGAAGATTATAACCAAATTGAGAAAGAAGATCCTTTTTTCATAAAAAATATTAGAAAGGCTCTTTTAGAAGGAGAAAAAAAGATAAAAATAATTATAAAAGGGAAAGGAGAAATATCTGCAATTTTAGATTTAAGCGAAAGAGAAAGAAACTCTATACTTGCAGGGTCTCTTTTAAATTTAGCAAAAGGATAAAATAAGAAAGTTCCTAAAATGAGAATAATTGTATTTTTTATATTTTTAATCTTTTTAATTAAACCGTTTAAAATTTATGCAAATGAACCTTTTCTTGCTCCTTACATAGAAAACTTAAAAATAAAAGTTAAAGAAGATTTAAAAAATAAAGTCCCTGAAGATTACATAGAAAATATTTTTTCTTCTCCTCAATTAACTTATCTTCCCAATATAATGATAAAAAGTTTAACTTGGAAAGAAGAAAAGCTTCCCTATTATCAATTTTTAGAAAAAGAAAGAATTGAGAGAGCTAAAGCTTTTTTAGAAGAAAATAAAAACCTTTTAGAAGATATAGAATTTGTATTTGGTGTAGAAAAAGAAATAATAGTTGCTATTTTTCTTGTAGAAACAGACCTTGGTAGAAAAACAGGAAATTTTCCTGTAATAAATGTATTTTACAGTTTAGCCTTATCTGGAGAAAAGGAGCTTTTTGAAAAATTTATTAATAATTCAGAAATTTCTCTTGATGATGGAAATACAAAAAAAAGATGGGAAAAAAGAAGTAATTGGGGATATAAAGAACTTCTCTATTTTATAGAAATAGCTTATCTAAATAATTGGGATCTCTTCTCTATAAAAGGTTCTATTTTTGGGGCTTTTGGTTTCCCTCAATTTGTTCCTAAAAGCTATTTGATTTATGGTTATGATTGGGATAAGGATGAAAAAATTGATTTATATAGTATTCCTGATTCCTTAGCAAGTATAGCTAATTATCTTAAAAAAGAAGGATACAAAAAAGAAGAAAGTTTAGAGTATAAAAAGAGAATAATAATGAAGTATAATATAAGTGAACCTTATGCAAATACAGTTTTAGCCATAGCAGAAAACCTTAAAAATTAAATAATAATGCCTCTTTCTAAGGAAGAAATTTCCCATAGAATTAGAAGCTTAAGAGAAAAGTTAAAAGAAAAAAATCTCCAACTTGCCCTTATTTTATCCCCTATAAACATATTTTATTTTACCGGTACCTTTGCAAGAGGCGTTTTATTAGTAGGACTTTCTGAATTAAAATTCTTAGTAAATAGACCTTTTGAAAGAGCTAAGAAAGAAAGTTTGATTGACTGTGAGTACCTTAAAAGTTTAAAAGAATTACCAACTTATATAAAATCTTTTGGGTTTCAAAAAACTATAGGAATTGAGAGAAACTTTTTAAATTTAGAAGAATATTTTCGTTATAAAGAACTTTTATCAGATTGGGAATTAGAGGGAATAGATTTTCTTTTAATGGAAACAAGAATGGTTAAAACTTCTTACGAAATAGACTGTATTAAAAAGGCAGGGAAAATTCTTGATAAGGCTCTCAAAAAAGCTTTTAATCAGATTAAGCCTGGGATGAGAGAAATTGAAGCAAGTGCTCTTATTGAAAAAGAACTTCGAATTTTAGGTCATCCTGGAATAACAAGATCTTTATATGGGTTTGAATTAACATATGGTCATTTGATTTCAGGAAAGGAATCTTTAATTCCTATTTATACAATAACTGGACAAGGAGGAAAAGGTATACCTGGTTTTCAAGGAGGTGCAAGCTTCAAAAAGATTAAAAGTTCAGATCCAATTCTGATTGATTTTTCAGGGTATTTTGAAGGTTACTACATTGATCAAACAAGAATGGCAAGCTTTAAACCTTTAAAAGATGCTGAACCCTTTTATAAAACTTCTTTGAAAATCTTGAATACCTTAGAAAAGGAAATCAAACCAGGTATCAAGTGTGGCGAGGTTTATGAAAGAGCTCAATTTATAGTTAAAAATGAAAAATTGGAAGAGTTTTTTATGGCTCACGGAGGAAAGGTTAAATTTGTAGGACATGGCGTAGGGCTTCAAATTGATGAACCACCGGCTTTAACTTTAGGACAAAAAATTCTTTTAAAAGAAAACATGGTTATTGCTTTAGAACCAAAATTTCATGTTCCTACTTTGGGAGTAATTGGGATTGAAGAAACTTTTATGGTAACTAAAAGAGGTCTTAAAAAATTAAATTGCACTCTTAGAGATTGGATTTTTTTAAATAATAATGTTTAAAAATAGAAAAATAACTTTTTAGGAATAGACTTTTCTCAAAGGAGTAGTAAAAAATATAAAAAAGAGTAAAATTAACAACAACGAAAAAAAATTGTATTGGTAAAAATAGAAGATTTCTTTGCAGGGTTAGACTTTGTTGAGGGCTAACAATTAAAGTGAATAAAGAAACAAAGGAGAAGTAACCACTATGAAAACATTAAAAATCAAATGGCAGAGGCTTGTAATTAATGGACAAACATGTTCAAGATGTAGGTCAACAGAGGAAGAACTTGAAAAGGCTATTTCTATCCTTAAGCAATATCTTACTCCCTTAGGGATAGAAGTAGTTATAGAAAAGGATGAGCTTTCTGTTGAAGAATTTGAAAAAAATCCCTTGCAATCTAATCAAATTTGGATTAATGATGTACTATTAGAAGATTGGATTAACGGAAAAGTAGGTCAAAGTTTATGCTGTGATGTGTGTGGTAATCCAGATTGTAGAACTATTGAAGTAGGAATGGAGGTTTACGAGGTAATTCCTGCTGAATTAGTAGTTAAAGCTGGATTTCTTGCGGCTTTACAATTAATAAAATAAATGAGATCCCCAAGAAATATTAGAAAACTTCATACTAAATTTATTTTTATTACTGGAGGGGTTTTATCATCCTTAGGTAAAGGATTGGCAGCTGCATCTATAGGTGCCCTACTTGAAGCTCGTGGATTAAGAGTTACCATTCAAAAACTTGATCCTTACATAAATGTAGATCCAGGAACCATGAATCCTTTCCAGCATGGAGAAGTATATGTGACAGAGGATGGAACAGAAACAGATCTTGACTTGGGACATTACGAAAGATTTACTTCAGCACAAATGGGTTTTAAAAATAATTATACTTCTGGGAAAATTTATTACTCAGTCATTAAAAAAGAAAGGAAAGGAGTATATTTAGGAGGAACTGTCCAAATTATCCCCCATGTGACAGACGAAATAAAGGCTTGTATTATTGATCTTGCAAGTCCCCAGATTGATGTAGCTATAATAGAAATAGGAGGAACTGTAGGAGATATTGAAAGTCTTCCTTTTTTAGAAGCTATAAGACAGCTTGGATATGAATTAGGGAAAGAAAATGCTTTATATATTCATCTTACCTATGTTCCTTATATCAAAACTGCTGGAGAACTTAAAACCAAACCCACACAACACAGTGTAAAAGAGCTGAGAGCTATCGGAATACAACCTGATATAATTCTTTGCAGAACCGATAGATTTTTACCTCCTGATATAAAGAAAAAAATTGCGCTCTTTTGTAATGTGGAAGAAGATGCTGTAATTACAGCAAAGGATGTAGACTGTATCTATGAAATACCTCTTATTTTCCATAAAGAAGGGCTTGATGGCAAAATTATAGAATACTTAAATATGTGGACAAGAGAACCAGATTTACACATATGGGAAGAAATTGTAAAGACTTATAAAAACCCTGAAGATGAAGTTACTATTGGAGTTGTGGGGAAATATGTAAGTTTAAAGGATTCCTATAAGTCTTTAAATGAAGCCCTTGTTCATGGAGGACTGGCAAATAAATTAAAGGTCAATTTGAAATTTATAAATGCAGATGAATTAACACCGGAAAATATAGAGACCTATTTAGGAGATGTGGATGGAATCCTTGTTCCTGGAGGTTTTGGTATAAGAGGTATTGAAGGAAAAATTCTTGCCATAAATTACGCCAGAACCAAAAAGATACCCTTTTTTGGAATTTGCTTGGGAATGCAACTTGCTGTAATTGAATTTGCAAGAAATGTTCTTGGATGGAAAACTGCTCATTCTACAGAATTTGATAAAAATACACCTTATCCAGTTATTTATTTAATGAAAGAATGGTATGATTATAGAACTGGTCGTATTGAAAAGAGAGAAGAAGGATGTGATCTTGGAGGAACTATGCGTTTAGGTGCTTATCCATGTGTTCTTAAACCAGGATCCAAAGTGTGGGAAGCCTATCAAAAAGAAGAAGTGTTTGAAAGACATCGGCATCGTTATGAGTTTAATAATGCTTATAGAGATGCTTTAGAAAATGCTGGATTAAAAGTTGTGGGAAGTTCTCCCAATGGAGAATTAGTAGAAATAGTAGAATTGGAAGATCATCCTTGGTTTATAGGAGTTCAATTTCATCCTGAATTTAAATCTAAACCCACTAATCCTCATCCCCTCTTTAAATCCTTTATTAAATTTTCTTATCAAAACAAGCTCAATCGTGGAGCAAAAAAAATTTGATAGATCTTCATACTCATTCAACTGCTTCAGACGGAACCTTTTCTCCTGAGGAATTAGTTTACCTTGCTAAAAAGGAAAAATTACAAGCCCTTGCCCTTACTGATCATGATACCATAGATGGCTTAAAACCTGCTTATAAAACTGCTAAAGAAGTAGATCTTTCATTTTTATGTGGGGTAGAAATAAGTATTAAGTTTGAAGGACCTGGACATTTTCATCTTTTAGGATATTTTTTAGAACCTGAAATACCTAAAATAAATGAAACTCTCCTAAAACTTAAAAAAGCTCGAGAAGAAAGAAATAAAAAAATGATTGAAAAGTTAAATAACCTCGGTATAAAGATAACCTTAGAGGAGTTAAAAGAAATTGCCCAAGGAGAAATAGGAAGACCTCATATGGCAAATCTTTTAGTTAAGAAAGGTGTTGTTAAGTCCTTTGAAGAGGCTTTTCAAAAATATTTAAAAAAGGATGCACCTGCTTATGTGCCTAAAGCCCTTCTTTCACCTGAAGAAGCTATAAAATTAATTCTTGAAGCAAAAGGAATTCCTGTCCTTGCCCATCCTGTAACTTTAAAATTAAATCTTTTAGATCTAAAGAACTATCTTAAAAAACTAAGAGATTTTGGATTAATAGGAGTAGAAGTCTTTTATCCCGAACATACAATTGATTTTACTAAGTTTTTAATAGAGTGTGCTAAGGAGTTAGGATTATTATTAACTGGAGGAAGTGATTTTCATGGGGAAAATAAACCCGACATAAAATTAGGAAAAGGGCTGAATAATCTAAATGTACCTTTTGAATGTTATAAGAATTTAGAAAAAGTACTAAAAAGTCTTTAATTTTAAAAATTGTGGATTAAATTATTAAATAAAATTATAAATTAAATAATTAAATTATCCAAATATGGACAAAAAAATTTTAGTAGAAAAAATTCTAAAATTAAAGGAAGAAAGAAAGGCAATCATTCTTGCCCATAATTATCAACCTCCTGAAATTCAAGATATAGCAGATTTGAGAGGAGACTCTTTAGAATTGAGTTTAAAGGCAAGTAAAACTGATGCAGAAGTGATAGTTTTTTGTGGTGTATTTTTTATGGCAGAAACAGCAAAAATTGTTTCTCCTAAGAAAAAAGTTTTACTACCTGTTAAAGAAGTTCCTTGTGAAATGGCAGAGATGATAACTCCTGAAGATGTAATAGCCTTAAAAAATAAATATCCATTTGCTCCTGTTGTAACCTATGTAAATTCTTATGCTGAAATAAAGGCTCTAAGTGATATTTGCTGTACCTCTGCTAATGCAGTAAAAGTAGTTGGAACATTAAAAGAAAAAACAGTAATTATGCTTCCTGATATGAATTTAGCTCAATATACTCAGAGATTTTATCCAGATAAAAAAATTATTTATCATGAAGGTTTTTGTCCTTTTCATCATCTTTTAACACCTAAAGAAGTAATAAAAGCTAAAGAAGAACATCCTTCTGCTATTTTTATAGCTCATCCTGAGTGCCGTCCCGAAGTAATAGACCTTGCAGATTATGTTGCTTCAACCAGTGGAATGTTAAGACTTGCTAAAGAACTTCCTTATAAGGAATTTATCATAGGAACTGAGGTTGGTCTTCTTTATCCTTTAAGTAAAGAAAACCCTGATAAAAAATTTTATCACCCCTCTCCAGAAAAAATGGTGTGTCCTTCCATGAAAAAAATTTCTTTAGAAAAGGTATTCCATGCTTTAGAAAACTTAGAGTTTGAAATAAATCTCCCAGAAGAGATTATAAAAAATGCTTATTCCGCTGTTAAAAGAATGTTAGAAATAGTATAATTTAAATAACTCTTGACAAAAAGATTAAAATAGATTTTAATTTTTAAATATAAGAATTTTTAATAAGACTTTAATGCTTTCTGGAGGGATAGATGGATTTTCAAGATATTGCAAATTTAGAAGAAAAAATTGATGCCCTTCTTTCTTTGGTAGTTCAATTAAAAAATGAAAAAGAGGCTTTACTAATTAAATTAAAAGAAAAAGAGCAAGAAAATATTAAACTTTTAGAAGAAATAAATAAGAGGGAGGAGGAAAGAAGGATAATAAAAGAAAGGATAGGCAGTTTAATAGAAAAACTCTCCCAAATATAGTTAAGAAAATGCAAAAAGCAAAAGAAATAAGTTTTGAATTTTTAGGGCAAACCTTCCTTTTCCGGTCTTTTATTTCGGAAGAGGAAGTTAAAGAAGTTTTAGAATATTTAGAAGATAAAAAAAAGGAGGTAGAAACCTTTAAAAAGGTTCCTACCTTTAAATTAGCTGTTTGGCTTCTTTTACAAGTAGCACATGATTATATAAAAATTAAAAAAGAGAAAGAAGCTTTAGAAAATTGTGTTAAAACTCAACTTAATAAGGTGGGGGAGTTTTTAGAAAAAGAAATTTTATCCTGGGGTGTTCGTGAGGATGAGGTTGACCTGCCAAGCTAACACTGTTGAAATGAAGGGGAAAGGTGGTTCTGAGGCTCTTTTGCCTTTTAAAGGGCGTTTAGGGCTTATCAGACCCCACCCTAAAAGTATTTTCAATAGAGCTTGGAGCAGGAAGTCCTTACGGCACCTCGGGGTCTTTCGTTTTCTATAAATATCAATTTTTATCCTCTTTCCTTCTCCCTCTAAAATTTAAATTACTAAAAGGGGGAATTAAATATGTATATCTTTTTGGGAATAGTAATAGGATTTTTAACTGCTCTATTGTTAGCTGGAATCTATTTATATATTCAAAAAAAGAGAGAATTAGAAGCAAGAAAAACAGCAGAAACCCTTCTTAAGGATGCCGAGCAAAAAGCTAAAGAAATCTTAAAAAAAGCTGAAAATGAAGCAAAATTAAAACTTCAACAAGCAGAAATTGAAATAAAAGAAAAACTTTTAGCTCATAAGCATGCTTTAGAAAAAGAATTTGAAAAAAGAGCAAAAGAAGTTTCTTTAAAAGAAGAAAGGCTCATCCATAAAGAAGAAAGTCTTATTAAAAGAGAAGAAATTTTAGAAAAAAAATTAAAAGAAGTTGAAGATCTGAAAGCCCTTATTGAAGCTGAAAAAAAACAAATTGATGAAATATTAAAACAAACAAAGGAAGAATTAGAAAGAATTTCTGGATTATCAGAAAAGGATGCCAAAGAATTGCTTCTTAAAAAAATAGAAGAAGAACTAAAAGAAGAAAAAGCAAAATTTATTGTAAAGTTTGAAAATGAAGCAAAAGAAGAGGCTAAAAGGAAATCTCAAGAAATTTTAGCTTATGCCATCTCAAAAGCTGCTGTACCCTTTGTCACAGAGAAAACGGTCTCTGTTGTTCAGCTTCCAAATGAAGAAATGAAAGGAAGGATAATTGGAAGAGAAGGAAGAAATATAAGAACTTTTGAAACCTTAACAGGGGTTGATCTTTTAATAGATGATACTCCTGAAGTTGTGGTTCTTTCATGTGTAGATCCCTTAAGAAGGGAAATTGCTCGTATTGCTTTAGAAAGACTTATTGCAGATGGAAGAATACATCCTTCAAGAATTGAAGAAATTGTTAAACAAGTAGAGGAAGAAATGGAGCATCATTTAATGGAGGTAGGAGAAAAAACTTGTTTTGAGTTGGGAATTTATGGACTCCATCCTGAACTTATTAAAATGATTGGAAAATTAAAATATAGAACTAGTTACAGCCAAAATGTCTTACAGCATTCCATTGAAACCGCTATAATTTGTGGAGCCTTAGCAAGTGAACTGGGAATGGATGTAAAAAAAGCAAAAAGAGCTGCTCTACTTCATGATATAGGAAAAGCTTCTTCTTACGAAATGGAAGGTCCTCATGCACTTATAGGTGCTGAAATAGCAAGAAAATATGGAGAGGAAGAAGATATTGTAAATGCAATAGCTTCTCATCATGAAGATATTCCTATTACAAGTTTATTAGGAGTAATTTTGCAAATATCTGATGCACTATCTGGAGCAAGACCAGGAGCAAGAAGAGAACTTTTAGAGGCTTATATAAAAAGAATAAAAGAGCTTGAAGTTATTGCCTCTTCCTTTGAAGGAGTAGAAAAAGCTTTTGCTATACAGGCTGGAAGAGAAATAAGAGTTATAGTAAACGATAAAAAAATAAATGATGAAGAAGCTTACATATTGGCTCGTGAAATTGCCCAAAAAATAGAAAAAGAATTAACCTATCCAGGAATTGTAAGAGTTACTGTAATTAGAGAAACAAGAGCTATTGAATATGCCAAATAAAGTAAAATTGTTATTTTTGGGAGATATAGTAGGTAACTCTGGAAGAAAAGCAGTGAAAATTTTTCTTCCAGAATTAATAAAAAAATATGAGCCAGACTTTATTATAGCTAATGCTGAAAATGCAGCAGGTGGATATGGATTAACAGAAAAGGTTGCTGAAGAACTTTTTTTCTACGGAATAGATGTTCTTACTTCAGGAAATCATATTTGGAAAAAGGAGTTTTTCCCTTATCTACAAAAAACAGAAAGGGTTTTGAGACCAGCAAATTACGGAGAAAATGCTCCTGGTAAAGGTTGGACTATTTATACTAAAAAAAACATTAAACTTGGAGTAATAAACTTAGAAGGCAGAATCTTTATGAGACCCTTAGAAAATCCCTTTAATTTAGGTAAATACCTTGTTCAGGAAATAAAAAAGGAAACTCCCTTTATAATAATTGATTTTCATGCGGAAGCTACCTCAGAAAAACTTGGCTTGGGATATTTTTTAGATGGTTTTGTCTCAGCAGTAATAGGCACACATACACATGTGCAAACCTCAGATGAAAGGATTATGCCTAAGGGTACAGGTTATATAACTGATGTTGGAATGTGTGGTGCTGTAGAAAGTATCATAGGAATGAAAATAAATCAAGCCTTAGAAATGTATCTTACTATGGTTCCAAGAAAATTAGAAGTAGAAAAAAGTGAAAAAGTAAAGGTAGAAGGAATCTATTTAGAATTCAATAAAGAGGGCTATACAACTCATATAGAAAGATTCAGATTGATTAATGAACTTTAAAAGATTTATTTTTTATAATGTTTTTTCCACCATCTTTTAAAAAGCTCTCTTTTAAGAAGGGAGAGTCTATCTATAAACAAAATTCCCTCAAGATGATCATATTCGTGTTGGAAGGCTATGGCAGAAAGTCCGTCTAATTCTTTTTCAAAGAATTTACCATTTATATCATATGCCTTGACATAAATTTTGGCGTATCTTTTTACAGGAGCAAAGTATCCAGGAATACTTAAACATCCTTCTTCATAAACAGTCTCTCCTTCTGCAGAAATTATTTCTGGATTTATATAAACTTCTAATTTATTTTCCCCCTCTTTTTGAGAAACATCCATTATAAAGAACCTTTTTAGAATCCCTACCTGATTTGCAGCAAGACCAATACCTTTAGCTTTATACATAGTTTCAGCCATTTTATCTATAATTTCCTTTAATTCCCCATCTATATTTTCAACTGGTTTTGCCTTTTCTCTTAAAATAGGATTACCAAAAATAAGAATTTCCATAATTTCCCCTTTTTTTTCTACTTATAATTAATTTTATTTTAAAACTTTTTTTAAATTTTTCAAGAAAAAAATTAACTCCTATATAGACCTCCATTCACATGAAAAACACAACCAGTTATATAACTTGCTTTTTCACTGGCTAAAAAGCAAGCTAAATAAGCTACTTCTTCCGGTAGTCCAGTTCTTCTTAGTGGAATTTGTTGTAAAAAGGCTTCTTTTACTTTTTCTGGGAGCCCTGCTGTCATATCGGTTTCTATATAACCTGGTGCAATTACATTTACGGTAATATTTCTACTTGCAACTTCTAAAGCAAGTGCTTTTGAAAATCCTATAATTCCCGCTTTTGCAGCTGCATAATTTGTCTGCCCAGGATTTCCTGTAAATGCTACAACTGAAGATATGTTAATAATTCTTCCCCATCTTTCTTTTATCATCATTGGTAAAACTGCCTGGGTAACATAAAAAACCGAATATAAATTAGTTTTAATAACTTCATCCCAATCTTCCTCTTTCATTCTCAAAAACAAAGTATCTTTAACAATACCTGCATTATTTACCAAAATATGAATATTCCCAATTTCTTTTTCAATTTCTTTTATTTTTTCCTTTATTTCTTCTAAATTAGCTACATCAAATTTTGCCAAATGAGCTTTTCCTCCTATTTTTCCTATTTCTTCAACTAAGCTCTTTGCTTTTTCTTCTGACTTTCTATAATTGATAATTACTTCGGCACCTTCTTTTGCAAATTCATAAGCTATTGCTCTTCCTATACCTCTTCCTGCTCCAGTTACTAAAACAACTTTTCCTTTTAGTTCTCCCATCTCTTTCTCCTTTTAAAAAATTTTGTTAAAATTTATTTTAAACTACTTTTAATTATTGACAAAATATTTTAATATGTTATTTATAGAAATTCTCAATTTATGATAGGAGTGATTTGCAATGGTAGAAATAAGACTTCATGGGAGAGGAGGTCAGGGAGTAGTAACCTCTGCTGAATTAATTGCTGTAGCAGCTATTAAGGAAGGCAAATTTGCTCAGGCATTTCCAAGCTTTGGACCTGAAAGAAGAGGAGCACCTGTTCAGGCTTTTGCAAGAATTGGAGAAGAACGAATAAGAACCAGAGAAAAAATATACCATCCTGACATTATTTTAGTGCTTGATCCATCACTTCCTAAAATAACTAAGATTACTGATGGATTAAAAAAAAATGGTGTAGCCATCTTAAATTCTAATCTCCCAGAAGAAGAAATTAGAAAAATTTTGGGAGACTATAAAGGAAAGCTTACTCTTGTTGATGCAAATAAAATTGCTATTGAAGAAATAGGTGTTCCTATTACTAATACCACTATGTTAGGTGCTTTTCTTAAAGCTACAGGGCTTATAGAATTAAAACATATGGAAGAAGCTTTAAAAGAAAGATTTGGTAAACTTGCTGAAAAGAATATTAAAGCTTTGCATAGAGCTTTAGAAGAAACTAAAATTTATGGGTAAAAAGAGAGGTTATGCCAAAAGATCAAGGATTAATTAGTTGGAAAAAATTAGCACCTGGAATGTTTATTTTAGAACCAGGAAATTCTGCAAAATTTAAAACTGGAGATTGGAGAGCGTTTAGACCTGTTCTTGATAAAGAAAAATGCATAAAATGTGGATTATGTTATGTATTTTGCCCAGATTTTTGTTATACAAAAGATGAAGAGGGGTATTATATAAGCAACCTTTATTATTGTAAAGGTTGTGGAATTTGTGCCCAAAATTGTCCAAAGGGAGCTATTACTATGGTATTAGAGGAGGCTTAAATTGGAAAAAGAATTGGCAAAAAAAATTTCCCTTTCTATAAATGAATCTTTAAAAGTAAAAAAGAAAATAGGTAAAGAGGTCTCTGTTGCTATAGCTGAGGCAGTTGCTCAGTGTAAAGTTGATGTAGTTGCTTCCTATCCAATTACTCCTCAAACCCATATTGTTGAGCACTTAGCTGATCTGGTAAACAATGGAGAACTTGATGCTGAATACATACCTGCTGAATCTGAACATGCAGCTATGAGTGCCTGCATAGGTGCTGCTGCAACAGGTGCAAGAACTTTTACTTCTACAGCTTCCCAGGGATTACTTTTAATGTATGAAAATCTCTTTATCGCTTCTGCCCTTAGACTACCAATTGTAATGGTTATTACAAATCGCTCTGTATCTGCTCCAATAAGTATATGGAATGACCATTCAGATATAATGACTATGAGAGATTCTGGGTGGATAACTATCTTTGCTGAAAATGGACAAGAAGCTGTAGATCTTATATACAATGCTTACAAAATTGCTGAAAAAGCTTTACTTCCAGTTGCCATAAATATAGATGGTTTTATCCTTTCTCATGTCATAGAACCTATTGAATTTTTAGATCAAGAATTAGTTGATAAGTATTTACCCCCTCTTCGTATGAAATATAAATTAGATCCTAAAAAACCTATCACTATGGGAGCTATAGGAGTACCAGAAATTTATACTGAAGCAAAAAAAGCTCAAGATGAAGCTTTAAATGCTTCTTACAGAATTATAGTAAATGCCTGGAAAGAATTTGAAAAATTAACAGGGAAAAAGTATCAGCCTATTGAAACTTATCAGATAGAAGATGCAGAGGTTGCCCTTCTTATTATGGGAAGTCTTGCTGAAACAGCTATAAATGCAGTTGATCTTTTAAGAAAAGAAGGCAAAAAGGTTGGGCTTATAAGAATTAGACTTTGGAGACCCTTTCCTTTAAAAGATTTTCTTAGAGCTATAGGGAAAATTAAAGCTCTTGGAGTAGTGGATAGAGCTGTAAGTCATGGTGCAACAGGAGGTCCTGTAGGAATAGAAATTCGTTCTGCTCTTTATCAATCTAATAAAAGACCAAGGGTAGTAAATTTTATTGCTGGTCTTTCTGGAAGAGATGTAACAGTAGAAGATTTTGTTGAACTTTTTGAAAGAACCTACAAAGCTATAAATAAAAAACCTAAGTTTTCTTACGAAATTTATGGAGTAATGGAGTAAAGCAATGAGACCAGAGCTAAAAGATTTTAAGGGTTTTAATTTAAAAAATTTACCTGAATATGAGGGATTTGCTCCAGGACATAGAGCTTGTCAAGGTTGTGGAACAGTTTTGCCTCTTAAATTGGCTCTAAAAGTACTTGGACCAAATACTATTGCAGTATCCCCTACAGGCTGTATGGAAATCATTTCAAGCCCCTTTCCATATACTTCTTGGAAGGTGCCATGGATACATGTAGCTTTTGAAAATGCAGCCTCAGTTGCTTCAGGAATTGAAGCAGCTATTAAAGTTTTAAAAAGAAAAGGCAAGATCCCTAAGAAAGAAAAGATAAATATAGTTGTTTTTGCAGGAGATGGAGCAACTTTTGATATAGGACTTCAATTTCTCTCTGGAGCTTTAGAAAGAGGTCATGATTTTATTTATATTTGTCTTGATAATGAGGCCTATATGAATACAGGTGTTCAAAGATCAAGTGCAACTCCTTTTGGAGCTCATACTACTACAAGCCCTGCTGGAAAAGTTATAAAAGGACAAGTTACTTGGAAAAAAAATCTTATGGGAATAGTAGTTGCTCATAATATTCCCTATGCAGCAACAGCAAGCCCTGCCTTTCCTATTGACCTTATGAATAAGGTAAAAAAAGCATCCTTAATAAATGGTCCTACTTTTCTTCATGTATTTTCTCCTTGTCCTACTGGCTGGGGATGTAAAAGTGAAGACAGTATTTTAGTGGCTAAATTAGCTGTAGAAACAAGGATTTTCCCTCTTTATGAAGTAATAGATGGAAAGTATGTTATTAATAAATTGATTGGTCATACACCTATAGAAAAAAGTTTGCTTGGAAAATATGGAAAATATGTATTGGAAAAAAGAGTCACTCCACAAAAACCTGTGGAAGAATATTTTAAACTACAACGAAGGTTCAGACATTTAACACCTGAACAAATTAAATTCATTCAAAAAAGAGTAGATGAAGAATATGAAAAATTGGTTAAACTTTCTGAATACTTTGGGATTGAAGAATAGCATAATTCTTGACTGGTTTAAAAATCAGAGTATATTATAAATAGTTTGCGGGCGTAGCTCAGCCTGGTAGAGCGGCAGCTTGCCATGCTGTAGGTCGCGGGTTCGAATCCCGTCGCCCGCTCTTAATCTATCCTTTGTGGATAATTTAAAATGAAAATAACCTTTTACGGGCATTCTTGTTTTAAAATTGTTACTGAAAAAGGAAAAAAATACTTATAGACCCTTGGATAAGTAATCCCTTTGGAGATGCTCTCAAACTTGCAGGAATAAATATATGTGGAACTTACAAAATATAAATAGTTTAAAATTTACTACGGCCCCTGCTTTACACAGTTTCTTATTTTCTGACAATGAAACCTCTCTTTATCATACAGGAAATACAGGATTATTTTATGATATGAAATTAATTAGAGAACTTTATTCTCCTGAAGTGGTCTTTCTTCCTATAGGAGATCACTATTTAATGGGACCTAAGGAACCTGCTAAGGCTTGTAACAATATTCTTATTACGCCAAAAATAGGAGAAGAAATTACTATTTAATTATGCCCTTTTTATTGTCTATCTCAGGATATCATAATGCTGGAAAAACAACCCTTGCTCTCTCTTTATACGAAATTCTTAAAAACAAAGGTTATAAAATTGCAGTTGTAAAATCCTCTAAAGAAAAAGATATATTTACAGATATACCAGAAAAAGATACCTGGTTTTACAGAAAGAAAGGAGTCCCTTTAGTTGGCTTTTTTCAGGAAAATTTATTTACTCTTTATTTAAACCCTGAAAATTTAGGCTTTTCTTCTTTAAAAGATTGGTATGTCTATTTTCAGTCTCTTTTCTGGAATTTTAATATAGTGATTTTAGAGGGATTTAAAAACTTTGATATGATTCACAAAATTTGGGTTGTAAAAGAAAAGGATGAAGATTTAAAAAAGATAAAAAGTGAGATAAGGAATTTGTTAGGTTTTGTAGTAAGAGATGATTTAGAAAAGTGGGAATCCCTTTATCCTGAAGAAAAATTCTTTCTTTTTAAAGATTACGAGACTCTTACAAATTTTATTGAAGAACTTATTAAAAGGTATGAGCCAAGAGTTTTACTTAAAATTAATAACAAGAAAATACCTATGAAAAGTTTTGTTGAAGATGCACTTATATATCCCCTATTGGGATTTATAAAGGTTTTAAAAGATGTTCCTGAAAAAATTGAAGATATAGAAATTAAAATTAAATTAAACACAAAGCTTGACAAAGAAGAGATTTAATTTATATTTGTAAACACAATTAATAAAAATAAAGGGCCGGTAACTCAGCCAGGCAGAGTACCAGCCTTTTAAGCTGGGAGTCGTAGGTTCGAATCCTACCCGGCCCATAAGAAGGTTGCCCCCATCGTCTAGCCAGGTCCAGGACACCGGCCTTTCACGCCGGCGACAGGGGTTCAAATCCCCTTGGGGGCGCTTTTTATTTTTATATAAATAAACAATGAAAAAAGAGCTTGCTATAGTTCTTTTAAGCGGTGGAATGGATAGCGCTGTATGTGCAAGTGTAGCTTCTCAAAATTACAGACTTTCCCTTTTACACTTTCAATATGGACAAAAAGCTCAAGAAAAAGAATTAGAATGTTTTCATAAATTGATAGAGTTTTTTAAGCCGGAAAAATCTCAAATTATTTACCTTCCCTTTTTTAAGGATTTTGGAGGATCAAGTCTAATTTCAGAAGAGCTTGAAATCCCAGAAAAGCAAGAAGAAGGTATTCCTTCTACCTATGTTCCTTTCAGAAATGGCATTTTTTTAAGTATTGCTACCGCTTGGGCTGAAGTAATAGGAGCAAAAAAAATATTTATAGGAGTAAATGAAATTGATTTTTCTGGATATCCAGATTGTAGAAAAGAATTCATAAAAATTTTTAATCAAGCTATAAATACAGGAACAAAACCTGAAACACAGATTGAAATAGAAACACCTATTATAAATCTTACCAAAAAAGAAATTGTTGAACTTGGTATAAAACTAAATACACCTTTTCATTTAACCTGGTCCTGTTATAAAGGTGGTGAAAAAGCTTGTGGAAAGTGTGAATCTTGTAAATTAAGACTAAAAGCTTTTAAGGAGGCTGGAATTAAAGATCCTATCTCTTACGAAATATTTTAATTTTAATTTGTAAAAATTTTCCCAAAAAAAAATTTTTTATATTGATTTAATTTTTGATTGGTTTATAATAATAAATTGTTTAAAACTTATTTTTTATAAAGGGTTTAAAAATGAGTGAAATGATTGGAAAGGTTTTAGTATTAGGAGGCGGGGTTACAGGTATTCAGGCAGCTTTAGATCTTTCACAACTTGGATATTATGTCTATCTTGTAGAAAAGAAACCTACTATAGGCGGAATGATGGCTCAGCTTGATAAGACTTTCCCCACTATTGAATGCAGTATATGAATACTTGCGCCAAAAATGGCGGAGGCCTGGAGGTCTCCGAATATTGAAATCTTAACCTTAACAGATGTTATTAAGGTAAAAGGAAAGCCTGGAAATTTTGAGGTAACTTTAAAAATTAATCCAAGGTATATAGATCCAGAAAAATGCAGAAGCTGTGGAGAATGCACAAAATTTTGTCAAGCAATTGCCTTAGATTGGTTTAATGTAAATTTGTCTTTTGTAAAAGCTACCCATATTGATTTTCCTCAATCAATACCAAGCACTTATTATATTGATCCAAATGCATGTTTAAAACTTGCTCACAACAAACCTTGTGAAATGTGTATAGAAGTGTGTGACTCAAAAGCTATAAATTTTGATCAAAAGCCTTTAGTAAAAAATATTAAGGTAGGTGCTATTATACTTGCTCCAGGTTCAGGAATCCCTTCTTATGAAATATTAGAAAAATACGGTTATGGAAAGTATCAAGATATTTTACATACTACTGAGGTTGAAAGATTAACCTGTGTATCAGGACCCACAGAAGGTGAATTTGTTAAAGAATCAGATTTTAAAATACCTGAAAAAATTGCTTTTCTTCAGTGTATAGGCTCAAGAGATGTAAGAAATAATAGACTTTATTGTTCTTCTATTTGTTGTGCAATCTCAATTAAACAAGCTATTGCAATAAAAGAACATTATCCATTTTGTGACATTACTTTCTTTTTTATAGATGTTAGATCTCCTATAAAGGAACTTGACAAGGTCTTTGAAGAAGCAATAAAAAGATACAAATTCAAAGTTTTAAGGACAAGACCTGGGAAAATTTATAGAAAAAATAATAAAATCCATATTCATTATGTGGATGAAAAGGGCAAATTAAAAATAGAGCCATTTGATGTAGTAATTTTATCTACAGGGCTCTCCCCACCTGAGAATGCTCAAGAAATTGCCAAAATTTTTAAAATTGAACTTAACGAATTTGGTTTTGCTAAAACTAATTCTTTAAATCCTTGTGAAACCACTTCTCCGGGAATTTATGTTGCCGGAACTTTCCAAGGACCTAAAGATATTCACGAAAGTGTAGTGCAAGCTTCTTCTACAGCAGCTTATGTATCAGAACTTTTAAAAGATGTAAGATTCTCTTCAACTGTAGAAAAATCTTATCCTCCTGAAGATGAAGAATTATTAAAGATGGATCCAAGAATAGGTGTCTTTCTTTGTCATTGTGGTTCTAATATAGCAGGTACTATTGATATGGAAAGTTTAGAAGAATATACCAAAAATTTGCCCAATGTAATAACTGTTGAAAGAGGTATATTTACTTGTAGCCAAGATTTTTTAGAAAAAATTAAAGAGAAAATTAAAGAACACAAACTTAATAGAATTGTAGTCGCAGCTTGTACTCCAAGAACTCACGAACCTATATTTAAAGCTACTTTAAAAGAGGCTGGACTTAATCCTGCTTTATTTGAAATGGCTAATATTAGAGAACAATGTTCGTGGATCCATTCTAATGATTCAGAAAAAGCTTTAGAAAAAGCAAAAGATTTAATTAGAATGGCAGTAGTTAAAGCTCAAAAACTTAAGCCTGTTACATATGAGGCAGTTTCTAATATTCCTTCTGCACTTGTTATAGGAGGAGGTGTTGCTGGACTTACTTCAGCTCTTTCTATAGCAGAACAAGGTTTTAAAGTATATCTTGTTGAAAAAGGAAAAAGCTTAGGAGGTCAGGTTAAAAAGATTAAATCTATAATAAATGGCGAAAATTTACAAACTTACCTTAACAAATTAATCAAAAAGGTAAAAACTCATCCAAACATCAAAGTTTATACATCTGCTCAAATTGAAGACATTTCGGGATATACAGGAAATTACAAAACTTCTGTTAAAATCGGTGACAAAAAGGAAATAATTGATCATAGCGTAATAATTATAGCAACTGGTGGAAAAGAATATAGACCTAATAAATATCCTATTAATGGAAAAACAATCATTACTCAACTTGACTTAGAAAAAATTCTTTATGAAGAAGGTTTAAAAGAAAACATTAAAAAAGTAGTAATGATACAATGTGCAGGTTCAAGAGGGGATGAGCTGGATTATTGCAGTAAAGTTTGTTGTATCCATGCTTTAAAAAATGCAATAAAGTTAAAAAAATTAAATAATGAAATAGATGTTATTATACTTTATAGAGACATAAGAGCCTATGGATTTTACGAAAAATATTATTTAGAAGCTCGAAAAATGGGTATAAAGTTTATAAGATTTCCTGATAAAAAAAGACCTAAAATTATACAAAAGGACAAAAAATTTAAAGTAAAGGTATATGATACTCTTCTTCTTAAAGAATTAGAGCTTTATCCAGATTTAATTGTTTTATCAGTGGGTATTGTTCCTGAAAAAGATGAACATCTTTTAAGTATTTTAAAAGTTCCTGTAGATGAGTATGGATTTTTTAAAGAAACTCACATAAAAATAAAACCTGTTGAAACTTCTACTGATGGCATTTTCATTTGTGGTCTTGCTCATAAACCTCAACCACTACCAGAAGTAATAAGTGAAGCAAAAGCATGCGCAGCAAAAGCAGGCACTTTTCTTGTTAAAAAATTTATAGAAACTTCTCCAATTTATGCAGAAGTTGATATTAATAAATGTATAGGATGTGGTATTTGTAAAAATTTATGTCCCTTTTTAGCCATTGAAATGATAAAACTTGACAAGAAGAAAAAAGCTCAAATAATAAAAGCTCTTTGTAAAGGTTGTGGAGTGTGTGCTTCTCATTGTCCTGTTTTCGCTATTGAGATTGCAGGTTTTTACACAGATGCATTATTAGAACAGATAAAAACTTTTAAAATAGACTTTTTTAACAAACAGATAAAAGAGGCTAAGGGGGTAAACTAAATGGAATTTGAACCTTCTATAATAGGTTTTATGTGTCACTGGTGATGTTATACAGCTGCTGATGGGGCAGGTACTGCCCGCATAATTCATCCACCCTATTACAAAATTATAAGAGTTATGTGCAGTGGAAGAGTTGACCCTCTTTTTGTTTTTGAAGCCTTTAAATATGGAGCTGATGGAGTAATTATAGGTGGATGCAGATTAGGTGAATGTAAATACAGCGAAGGGAATTTCCAAGCTTTAATAATTGGTGAGTTTGCCAAAACTTTAATGAATGAAATTGGAATAAATCCAGATCGTCTAAAATTAGAGTGGATAGCTTCCAGTGAGTCAATTAAATTAATTAAGGATTTAAATGAATTTTTTGAAATTATTAAAAACCTTGGGCCCTTAGGAAAGGAAAAAAACTGGAATGAAAAAGATAAAATGGTATACCTCAATTCTGCCTCTAAAGTTTGCCAAGACCGACAAATAAGAACTCTTCTGGGAAATATTGCAACAGAACTTAAATCTCTAAAAGATTTCTCTCCCTCTACTATTGAAAAGAAAATAGAAGAAAAACTTCTTGATAGATTAAAAACTAAATTATTAGAAATAGAAATAAAAGAATTCATACAAGAAGGTATAAAAGATTTCAAAACGCTCTTGGAAAAAACACAAGTGGAAAGGGAAGTATTAGAAAAAATTTATTTTCAAATAATAAAAAGTTGAAATAGGAGGAATCTGTGCACTTTACGCAATTTAATTTTGAATTGTGTTTCAAATGTGGAGCTTGTTCAGGGGTTTGTCCTGTTAAAAAAAGATTGGATGAATTTGATCCCAGAAAAATTATGCACCTTTTACATCTTGGTTTTTTAGACAATCCCGCCAAGGAACTTCTCTGGTATTGTGTTCAGTGTGGAAAATGTATACCTGTCTGTCCTATGGATGTAAAACCTAAATATGTAATTAATTTTGTTAAAGATTCTATAATAAGGGAGCTTATCTCTAAATTAACTAATAAAACAACTCTTGTGTGGCTTCATTTTATGGATTGTACAGGATGTACAGAGGCTCTTTTAAGAAGTGACTTTCCATCAATAAAAGAGGTGATTTTGGATATTATTAATTTAGAGTATCATGAAACCCTTATGGCTGCTGCTGGGAAACAAGCAGAAGAGGTACTTAAGCAAACTATAGAAAAATATAGAAAAAATTACATATGTGTAATTGAGGGAGCAATTCCTGTTAAGGATGGAGGAATTTATTGCAAAATTGGAAATAAAACTGCAGTAGAATTAGTTAAAAAGGTTACTAAAAATGCAAAATTTACTATTGCATTAGGTGCCTGTGCCTGTTTTGGAGGAATACCTGCAGCAGTTCCTAATCCCACAGGAGCAGTAGGAGTAAAAGATATAATTAAAGATGAACAAAAACTTATAAATATTCCTGGATGCCCACCTAATCCATATAATTTTTTAGCTACCCTTTTTTATATTTTTATTTTTAATAAATTTCCTTTACTTGATGACCTTAAAAGACCTTTATTTGCTTATGGCGGAGTAATTCATGATTATTGTGAAAGATTGGATTATTTTGAGGAAGGAAAATTTGCAGAAGCTTTTGGAGATGAAGGACATAGAAAAGGTTATTGTCTTTACAAACTTGGGTGCAAAGGCCCTGTTACTTATGCCAATTGCCCAGGAATTAGATTTTGTGGTAACTTAGCATGGCCTGTAAGTTCAGGACATCCATGTATAGGATGCACAGAACCACATTTTTGGGATAAATTTACCCCCTTTTATGAACCTGTAGAAATTGAAAATTTTAGGGAATGAACAAATTTAAATGTAAAATGTGCGGTTTTTGTTGTGAAGGTGAATCTACAGTTAGTCTTTCTAAAAATGATACCCTAAGAATTGCTCAATTTTTAAATCTTTCTGAGGAAGATTTTTTAAAATTATATACTGTTAAAAAAGGAAATTTTAGAATAGAAATGAAAGTAAAAGATGGGTTTTGTATATTTTTTGATAAAGAAAAAAGACTTTGTAAAATCCATCCTGTTAAACCTGAAAAATGTAAAGAGTGGCCTTTAGTTTCTGCTATTTTTGAAGATGAAGAAAATTTTAAAATTATTCAAAATTCTTGCTTAGGTTTAAAGGAATTAAATTGGGAACAATTAAAATCTTTTAAAAACTTGCATAAATAAAAAAATGTTTTAAACTTATAATAAATTTATAATAGGAGGATGAAGATAAATGACTGAAGAAAAATTAAGATTTTACAAGAGTTTAGGATTAAAATTAACTCCTCAAAGATTAGCAATTCTTGAATTTTTAGAAAACAACAAATCTCACCCTTCAGCTGAAGATATCTACAATGCATTAAAACCTCGTTTCCCAAGTATGTCTTTTGCTACAGTCTATAACACATTAGAAGTGCTTGCAGAAAAAGGTTTAGTAAAGGAAGTAAGTGTTGAAAGCACAAGAAAAAGATTTGATCCCTTTACACATCCTCATCATCATTTCTTTTGTAAAGCTTGCAGAAAAGTTATAGATATTGAAAAGATTAAAGACAATTTAGGTATTCCTGAGGAAATAAAAGATTGTGAACTAACTGAGTATCAGATTATCTTTTTTGGCTTTTGTCCTGAATGTAAGAAAGAGCACAAACAACGTTTATCTTGACAAGAAATAAAAATTATATTATTTTATAAGATTGCAGAGAAAAAAGGGCCCGTAGCTCAGCTGGTTAGAGCCACCGGCTCATAACCGGAAGGTCCCAGGTTCGAATCCTGGCGGGCCCATTAATAAAATATGTCTCTTTATGTAAAAGATATTTGTAAGTTTTTAGAAACTATAGCACCTCTTCACTTAGCAGAACCTCAAGATAATAACGGATTACAGATAGGTTCCTTTTTAAATCCTGTTTCTGGCATACTTTTAACTGTAGATGTTTCAAAAAATGTAGTTTCCTATGCTTTAGAAAAAAATCTTAATCTTATTATAAGTCATCATCCTCTTATTTACAAACCCTTATCAAATATTATTCAGGATGAATATAAGGGAAAATTAATTTATTCTATTATAAAAGGTGATCTTAATTTAATTTCTTGGCATACACCCCTTGATAAAATATCTGAAGGAGTATCTGAAGCTTTTATAAAAGCTCTTAATTTAGAGGGCTCTGATTTTATTCTTAAAGAAAAAAATGAAAATTTTGGTCTGGGAAGGGTTGTATACTTAAAAAAATCCATTAAATTAAAAGATTTGGCTAAAAAAATTAATGCTCTTACAAATAATTGGGTTATGGTAGTAGGAGATTTAGAAACAGAGATAGATTCCTTTGGCTTTTGTGGAGGCTCAGGAGCATTTCTAAAAGATGAACTTAAAAAATTGGGAATTAATACTTTAATAACCTCTGATGTGAAATATCATTATGCAAAAGAAGCTTGCGAAGAAGGTTTTAATTTCATTATTATAGATCACGGAATTTCTGAAAGTTTTATTTTGCCTTTTCTTCAATTAAAAATTCAAGAATTTTTAAAAACCTGTAACATAGAAATACCGGTAGAAACATTTAAAAATGAAAGTCCTTATAAAGTTTTTATTCATAAAAGGGAGGATCAATAGATGCAAGAAGAAATATCAAAACTTATTGAACTACAAAAAATTGATTTAGAAGTACTTAAAATTGAAAAAAATATGCAAGAAATCCCTCAGTCTTTACAAAAAGTTCAAAAAGAAAAAGAAGCATTAACACAAAAATTGGAAAATCTAAATCACTTTATAGAAGAAAAGAAAAAACAAAAAGACCTTTTTGAAGGAGAATTAAAACAGGAATATCAGAGACTAAAAAGTACACAAGCTCGATTAATACAAATAAGAGGCACAAGGGAATATCAACTTCTTCTTAGAGAGATTGAAGAAATTAAAAAAGCAAATAAGCAGAAGGAAGATGAAATTTTAAAACTAATGGAAGAGATAGAAAATTTAGAAAAGGAGAAAGAAAAACTGGAAGAAGAAATGAAAAAAGTAGAAAGTATCTTTGAAGAGGAAAAACAAAAATTTGATTCTTTTTGTGATAAACTTTCTATGAATAAAAATGAACTTTTGAAAAAAAGGGAAAAAATTGCCAAAAAAATCCCTACTAATCTTTTAAGAAAATATGAAGCATTAAGAGAAAAAAAAGGGGGATTGGGGATAGCTCCTGTTGATAATTATGTATGTGAAGGCTGCTATATGTCTATTCCTCCTCAGCTTTATAATGAATTGCAAAAAGATAATAGATATTATGAATGTCCCCATTGTAAGAGATTAATTTACTATAAAAGGATCTATATTCAGGAAGAAGTTCAAAAAGAAGAAAGAAAGCCCTCTTTAAAAGAAGCTTCCTCATCTTAATTATTTTTTAATGAGCCCTACTATTCTAAAACTTTTAGAAGACCTTTCCAATCTTGATGAGGTTGCAGAAAAAGTAGCTTTATATTTAAAAGAAGATAAAGTTGGAGCCATCCCTACTGAAACCTTTTATGGTCTTGCTGGAAATCCTTTTTCAGAAAAAGCTATAAAGAGACTATTTTATCTTAAAAAAAGACCTTTTGATAAACCCATTCTTTTACTTATAGGAAATTATGAACAGCTTTTTTTTGTAGTAAAAGAGGTTCCTCCTATAGCTGAAAAATTAATTTCTAAATTTTGGCCCGGCCCTTTAACTATAGTATTTAAAGCAAAAGAATCTATCTCACCTTTGCTTACTGCTGAAACAGGAACCATAGGAGTAAGGCTTTCTTCTTCTCCTATAGTTAGAAAAATATGTGAAGTATTTAGAGCTCCAATTACAGGAACAAGTGCTAATATAAGCGAGAAAAAGCCGTCAAGAAGTGCTGAGGAGGTATTAAAGGAAATACCAGAGATTGATTTTGTTTTAGATGGAGGAACCCTTTATGCTACCTCTCCTTCAACTATAATTTCTGTAGTAGAAAATGAAATTTCTTTAATTAGAGAGGGGATAATCTCTTTTGAAAAAATTAAGAACCTATTGATTGAAGATAATTTTCTATAGAAATTACTGCTACTGCTCCTTCACCACAAGCAATAACAATTTGTTTTCCTATTTTACTTCTACAATCTCCAGCTGCCCATACTCCAGGAAGAGAAGTTCTCATTTCTCCATCAGTAATAATAAATCCTTCTTCATCTAATTCTACAACACCTTTTAACCAATCAGTATTTGGCTCATAACCTATAAAAATAAAAATTCCTGAAACTTTAAGAATGGTTCTTTCTTCTCTTTCCTTATTAAAAATTTCTATTTCTTCTACCTGATCTTTTCCTTTAATTTGCGTAACAATTGTATTCCAAAGAATTTCTATTTTTTCTTCTTTAAAAACTCTTTCCTGTAAAATTTTAGTTGCTCTGAAAGTATTTCTTCTGTGAATGAGATATATCTTTTTAGCAAATTTGGTTAGGGAAATTGCTTCTTGTAAAGCTGTATCACCTCCACCTACTACAGCTATGATTTTGTCTTTAAAAAAGGGACCATCGCAGGTTGCACAATAGGAAACCCCTCTTCCTGTAAATTCCTTTTCTCCAGGTATATTTAGTTTTCTGGGAGAAGCACCTATAGATAAAAGGACTGTTTTAGAAGTTAAAATTTCATTATTATCCAAATAAAGATTAAAAAGATTATCTCTCTTTTCTAACTTTTTAACTTCTCCTTGTTTGAAATTTAAACCAAGTGTTTCAATGTGTCTTCTAAACAGATCAGCCAATTCAAATCCTGTTATTCCTTCTGGAAAACCAGGATAATTTTCAATAAAATCTATAAGAAGTAACTGACCACCAATTCCTATCTTATCAACAAGAACAACCTCTAAAAGAGACCTTTTTGCATAAAGATAAGCAGTTATGCCTGCAGGACCTGCACCAACTATTACTAAATCATACAACTCCAACTAAATCTTATTCCTCCTCCAACTCTATCTCTAAATAAGAGTGCCCGCATTCATAACACTTTACATCTAATATATTCCCTAAATGTGCTACATATAAAGTATCGCCTCCACAAAATTTACAAATTTCTCCTATATTTTCTTCTTTTATAGCATTAAGTATATCTTCTTTAAGTTCTTCAGGAATATCTGGATCAAAAAGCACTTTCACTCTTTCCTCCCAATCTTAAATTCATTTAAAAATCTTATCAAAAAAAACTATTTTGTAAAGATAATTTTACGAAAATTTTTGAAAATTTTTAAAAATTTTTTAAAATTATGGTATCTCTTTGATAATTGTCTCTTTTATAAGGATATTCTACTAAAAAATGAGTTCCTCTTGATTCTAATCTTTGAAGAGCTGACTTAGTTATTAATTCTGCTACTATGGCAATCTTTTTCAATTCCATGGTGTCAAGATCAAGATAAATCCCTGGCCAGTTTTCTTTTATCTCTTTTTTAATAAATTCTATTCTCTTTTTTGCAAATTCTAACATTTTTAAACTTCTCACTATACCTACAAAATCCCACATTATTTTTCTTACTAAATCCCAGTTGTGAGAGATAAATACCTTTTCTTCTTTTATTTCTTTAACTGTTAATTCTTTTATAGGAGGTTTTTTTAAAGGCATATCCTTAAGTTCTTTCCAGAGTTCTTTTATTTTAAGGCTTGCCTGATAGGAAAAAACAAGGGCTTCAAGAAGTGAATTTGAGGCAAGTCTATTTCCTCCATGAAGACCTGTGCAAGTACATTCTCCTATAGCAAATAAATTGGGAATATCAGTTTGACCCCATATATTGGTACAAATTCCACCACAAAGATAATGAGCTGCTGGAACAACAGGTATTGGCTGTGAGGTTATGTCAATACCGTATTTTAAGCAAGTTTCATATATATAAGGAAATCTTTTTTTAATGTAATCTGAAGGTAGATGAGAAATATCTAAGTAAACGTATTCAGCTCCTGTTTTTTTAATTTCCATATCTATAGCTCTGGTTACAATATCTCTCGGAGCAAGTTCTTTTCTTACTGGATCATACTTATGCATAAATCTTTTTCCTTCTGCATTTAAAAGAACTGCTCCCTCCCCTCTCAAAGCTTCTGAAATTAGAAAATTTTTAGCCTTGGGATGATACAAACAAGTGGGATGAAACTGGATAAATTCCATATTGGCAATTCTACACCCTACTTGATAAGCAAGAGCTATTCCATCTCCTGTAGCAGTATCAGGATTGCTAGTATAAAGATAAACCTTTCCTGCACCACCTGTACAAAGAGCTACAACCTTAGCTAAAAACACTACAGGTTTTATGTGGGTAAGATCAAGAACTAAGGCACCTAAAACTTTTGATGGTCTTAATAAATCTTCGACTAATAGCTTTACCACAAAGGAATGTTCAAGAATTTTTATGTTTCTTTCTACTAAAACCCTTTCTATAAGAGCATTTTCTATAGCTCTTCCAGTATAATCTCCTACGTGAAGAATTCTTCTTCTTGAATGTCCTCCCTCAAGGGTTAAATGAAATTTTTCTGTATTTTCTGGATCTTTATCAAAATTTACTCCCCATTTTATAAGTTCTTTTATTCTTTCTGGAGCTGATTTTACAACAAGCTCTACAACTTCTCTTTTGCATAATCCATCTCCTGCATTAAGGGTGTCCTCAATATGAAGCTCAAAATTATCCTCTTCTCCCATAACACAAGCTATACCTCCCTGAGCTAAGGAAGTAGCTGTTTCAAAGGCTCTTTTTTTAGTGAGAATGGTAATTTCTCCTAAATCCTTAAGTCTTAAAGCAAGGCTTAACCCTGCAATTCCAGAACCTATTATAAGAATATCAGTGTTGATAATTTCCATTTCTAATTTCCCTTTAAATAAGAGGTTTTCTTTGCAAAAAATACTGTATTAGTTCCAAACTATTTTTAAAAGTTAATGGAGATTGACAAGCCTCCTTTTCACAAAATTTTATGTCTCCTTTTTTCTTTTTGTTTTGAGTTACATCAAAAATAGCAAAAGGAACTGGTTTTGCTGAGTGAGTTTTTATGGAAATGGGGGTTAGGTGATCACAGCATACAAGAATTCTATATTTTTTAGTAACTTCATTTATTCTTTCAAGAAGGTATCTAACTACTCTTCTATCAAATTCGTTTATAGCTTTAATTTTTAATTCTAAGGATCCTTGATGGGAAACTTCATCAGGAGCCTCTACATGAATAAGAACAAAATCATGTTCCTTTAAAGCTTCTAAGGCATAATCAACTTTACCTTCGTAATTAGTATCTAAATATCCTGTGGCACCAGGAACATCAATGACAGCCATTTTAGCAAGTTTACCAAGTCCTTTTACCAAATCTACAGCAGAGATAACTGCTCCTTTTAAACCCCATTTTTCAGAAAATGGTTCAATCTCAGGGGTTCTTCCCTGACCCCAGGGCCATATAGCATTAGCTGGAGGTAAATTGTTTAATTTTCTTCTCAAATTAATGGGATGTTTTTCTAAAATTTCTATAGCTTTAATTATAAATTCCTTTAAATAGGGTTCCTCATCATAAGCATAAAAGGCAAACCAGATACTTTTCCCTAAAAGATCATGAGGTGGATAAGTCTGAAGACCTCCAGAGCCTCCTCTCCATATAAGAATGTGTCTATAACTTACTCCTGGGATTATCTCAATTTTGTCTGTTCCTGCATTTCTATTAATAGCTTCTATTAATTCTACAGCCTCTTCTGTAGAGATATGCCCTGCAGAGTAATCTTCCATAATAAGGTCTTTACCTTCAAATTGTATAGTCACTAAATTACATCTATAAGCAACATCTTCAGGTCTTAGTTCAATACCTTTACTTGCTGCTTCAATCGGTCCTCTCCCTGTATATTTTTCCTCTGGAGGATAACCTAAAAGCCCCATTATAGCCACATCAGAACCAGGGTGCATATTATGTGGAATAGTTTGGCAAAGTCCTATTTCTCCGTAGGAGGCTATAAAATCCATTCCGGGAGTAATGGCTACCTCTAAAGGAGTTTTATTTTTGAGTTCTTTAATAGGGAAATCACCCATACCATCACCGATAAGAATTATATACTTCATTCCCTTTGGTGGAGGAGAAATTTCTTTTAAGAGCTTAGATTGAGAAATCTCTCCTTGCAAGAGAGTATCTTTCTTTTTCCTTCTTCCCATTTAATAAACCTCCTTCTCATTTAAAAAACTTAGCTATAAAAAAGGCTAATCTAAAAAATAAGAATAAAAACAAAGTTAACAAGATCTGAGTGAAAAAATCAGTAGGAGATAATAAAAGAGAAAGCACATAAAAAAAACCAAGAAAATAGAGTCTTCTTTTTTTGTAAAATTCCTCAGTAATAAGTTCTTCTTTTATTAAAAGGGCAAAAAATAAAGGAATTTGAAAAATAAAAACAGAAAACAAAAGAATTCTTAATATAAAAAAAAGAAAATAGTTAATTTTAAGATTAGCTTCAAAATTTCTACCAAAAAAAAGAAAAACTTTTAAACTTGCAGGAATAATTAAAAAATAACCTACTAAAAGCCCTAAAATACCAAGGCAAAAAGAAATAAAAAAGAGTTTTCTAAAAAAGGCTTTTTCTGGTTCGTAAAATTCTTGAGAAACTGCTTTCCAAAGACGAATAAGTAAAAAAGGTAGAGTTATAGTGAGTGCCAAATAAAAAGAAGCCTTTAAAATAACAAATAAAGCTTCTTCTAAGCTTGTAAAAACTAAGGGCTGACCTTCAAGGATTTTAAAATAGGGAAACATTAAATAGGGGAAAAGGTAAGGAAAAAGAAAAAGAAAAAAAAGCCATAAAATAAAAAAGGCAAATACATAAATTATGATTTCTCTTCTTATTCTTTCAAGAACATCAACAGCAAAAATTTTAGGAAAGATTATCCTTTTCATCAGATTTGAGTGGATTTTCTATAATTTGAGTTGAAGCTTCTTTGAGTTCTTCTATTTCTTTCTTAACTTCTTTAATTTCTTCCTTGACTTCTTTTTCCACTTCTTCAATTTCAAGCTCTCTTTTTACATCCTCTATACCTTTTTTAAGTTCTAAGGAGAGTTTTCCCAAAAATTTACCAATTTCAGGAAGTTTCTCAGGTCCAAGAACAATTAAGGCAATTAAAAATATAATAACAGCTTCTGAAAAACCTATATTAAGCATTTATATACTCTCGTGGAATAGATTTTCCTAAGTTACAAAAAAGTTCATAGCTTATTGTTCCTGCAAGACTTGCAAGCTCATCAGCTGGGACTTCTTCATTTTCTCCTCCAAGAAGTATAACCTCATCTCCTATTTGGGGACTTTCAAGCTCTGTTATATCTAAATAAAGTACCTTCATAGAAACATTCCCTACTACAGCAACCCTTTTACCCCTAAACCAAGCAAATCCTCTATTACTTAAACTTCTAAGATATCCATCTCCATATCCAACAGGAACAAGACCAAGAAGGGTGGTCTTTTTTGCTTTAAAATTGGGACCATATCCTGCATATTCTCCCTTTTTTAATCTCTTTATTTCAACTATCCTTGATTTTAAAGTCATAACAGGATGAAGTTTAATAAGTTCTCGTGCTTTAAAAGTGGGATAACTTCCATATAAACTAATTCCTGGTCTCACAAGGTTTCCTTTCTCAGGTAAAAATATTATACCACCTGAATTAGCAAAATGAACATATTTGGGAATGATTTTATTATTTTTTAATTTTTCTAAAGCTTCTTTTAATCTTTTTAATTGAAACTGAGTTAATTCGTGTTCTGGATTTTCTGCACAGGAAAAATGAGTCATAAGTCCTGTAAGTTTAAGAAAAGGGAAATTTTTAAGTTCTTCTATAAACTGGGCGAGTTCAGAAAAATTAAGACCAAATCTATGCATTCCTGTATCAACTTTGAGATGAAATTCCCACTTAATATTTCTTTTTTTAACAAATTCCTTTAACCATTCAAAGGTATTAAAATTAGTAACTACAGGAGTGACCTTTAAATTATACATTTCAGGAAGCCAATCTTTTTCAAATCCTGAAAGGAAAAGTATGGGCTGGGAAAGTCTATTTTTTCTA
>Ga0197143_1000448_pt1 | contig 46166 bp, 47 predicted proteins | sample GBS70_MetaG_FD_148603 | JGI IMG/M metagenome (GOLD analysis project Ga0197143, IMG submission 148603) | Sediment microbial communities from Great Boiling Springs, Gerlach, Nevada, United States - GBS 70_MetaG | ecosystem: Environmental > Aquatic > Thermal springs > Hot (42-90C) > Sediment... | reverse complement strand
ATTCCTTTACTGAATATATTCTTTTGCTGGTAGATACAATATTCATCTCCTCTTCAAAGGATATGCTTCTCCTGTCTCTTCCTCCACCGAGAGAGTTTTTAAGGAGCAGGGGTAAACCAAGAGTCTCTATGGCTTTCTTCAAATCTTTTATATCTTTTACCTCGCTTCCCGAAGGAACTGGGATTTCGAGGTTTTTTGCTATATTTTTTGAAGCAGTTTTATCTCCTTCTATTCTCCTCGTTTCTGGCGCAGGACCTATAAATCTCATCTCCCACCCTATCACCGTTTGAGCATAATCAAATTTTTGGAAACAAAACCGTATTCCAGATGAACTACGTCCGTATCGGTTATTTCTGCAGTCCTGCAAAAGGAAAAACTATGGATTCTGCACCGGGACGCAGTGCTCTTTTTTCTTTTTATTCCCGGTTTCGGGTCACCCTCTTGAATTTCGACCTCCAGAAGGTCAAAGGCTTCTGCTATCTTTGCAAGTGCTTCGAGCAGTTTAATTTTCTCAGACACAGATAAGTTCCTCCTTGTTTATCTCCGTCAATACCTCAATTCCATGAGAAGAAAGATAAATCACTTCCTCCAGCCTTATCCCCATTTTCCCCATTATGTAGACTCCGGGCTCAATTGTAAAAACCATTCCCTCCTGGAAGACCCCTTCCGAATCTTTTGTAAGCCTTGGCAGTTCATGAACATCCAGTCCTACCCCGTGTCCTATAGAATGAACAAAGAACCCTTCGAGACCATATTTTGCCAGAAACTCCCTTGCCCTCCTTTCCGGAAGGGAAAGCCTTTCACCCACTTTTATTGACTCAATAGCATAATTTTTAGCATCCCTCACAATTTCCCATATTTTCCTGTACTCCTCATCAACCTTCCCCACAAATATGCTTGTTGTTTCATCGGTTGAATATCCATCCTTTACGCTCCCGAAATCTATGAGGAGCCCCCCTTCCTCAATCCTTTTCTCAGAAGACCTGGCATGGGGTACAGATGCATTTCCTCCTGAAGCAACTATTGCGGGAAAATAGGGGATTTCGGAGCCTTCTTTTCTCATTATATACTCCAGCTCCAGTGCAGCCTCTCTTTCCGTCACCTTCCCGACATTTTTTTCTATAAACCCCAGAAATCTTTCAAAAGCTTTCCTGTTTATTTTTGATGCCTCTTTTATCAGCCTTACCTCTTCCTCGTCCTTCTTCATGCGAAATTCATTTATAATCCGGGAGATATCTTTCAATTCAATATCTTTTGAAAGGTTTCTTACAGTCTCCGCCTCTGCTATTGAAAAATCGGTATATTCAACAAACAAAACTTTCCTGGAGCCGCATCTCTCTAAAGCCTCCTTAAAGGGCTCCTTCCCTCCTATCAGAATTTCAAAATTCTTTACCTCCCTGTAACACCTTTCCTCATATCTTCTGTCGGAGATGAACAAACTTTTGTCCTTTTCCATATAAATTATCCCCTCGCTTCCAGAAAAATCAGAGAGATATCTTAAATTTTTTAGATTTTTTATTATGAGCGCTGAATCCTTATCAAGCAACTCAAGAAGGACCTCCTTACATTTTTTTCGTTGAGATTTCTCTCCCATGAAAATTTTTTAACCGAGAAAATACTGGAGAGCCAGAATATATCCTTCCATTCCCAGTCCCGTTATCACACCTCTCGCTATATCTGAAAGATACGACCTCCTTCTGAACTCCTCCCTTGCAAATATGTTTGAAATGTGAACTTCGATAAAAGGTATTCCCGTTGCGAGAAAGGCATCTCTGATCGCAATACTTGTGTGAGTGTAAGCCCCTGGATTTATAATTATCCCGTCATATCTCCCGGAGGCAGACTGAATTTTTGATACTATCTCTCCTTCTGAATTACTCTGGAAGAAATCGACCTTCGCTTTCTTTTCTCGGGCGTATTTTTTTATCCTCTCTTCCAGTTCCTTCAGTGTAAAACTTCCATAGTGCTCCTTTTCCCTTTTGCCAAGCATATTGAGATTTGGACCATTTATCACCAGAATCTTTTTCATAATTCTTTCTCCACAAGTTCTGCACCCCTTCTCAAGTAATACCTCGCTTTTCCAAAGTTTCCATCTGGAGAAAGCACTGCCATAAGGAAGTATCCTGTTCCTACCATCTTTATCAGAATTGTATAACCTGAAAAGAAGAGGTGAAATTCGTTTATATCCCCGGAATTTATATAAGACGAAAGTTCTATCACCTTCCTTATAAACCCGCTCATCTCAATTCCCATCCTTTCAATGTCCACCGAAGCATCTGCGGCCAAATTCTCAATTCCTATCCCATCTATTCCCATAAGTGTAATCCCTTTTATCCCCTCCACCCTTTTTGCTATATCTTCAAGAATTTTTTTAAACACTTTAACCTCCTTCTTTTATCTTTTTTATCCATTTTGCAAGCAATTTCAAATTATCCGTGGATATATCCCTGCTCTCCTTCTTCTCATCTTTCTCCTTCCAGATTTTTTTTCTCAATTCTGCAATCTTTCTTTTAGCCTCTATGTTGGATGGATCGTGTTTTAAAATGTCTATCCAGAGTTGAAGGGCTGATTTCAGATTTCCTTCCTTTTCCATTATAACTGCAAATTCAATAGCCTCCTGCACATCAAATTTTTTCTTCTTTATTTCTCTTACCACTACAGGGGGTTCTACGGGAGAAAAAGAAGAAATAATTTCTTGGGCTTCTTCAGGAGGTTTTGTTTCCACTTCCCTCTCTCCTCTTTCCCCCTCAATTTCTGACACTTCCTCTGATGGCTCAATTTCCGGAGAAGGGACCTCAAAAACCTCCTCTTCTTCTTTTGCTATAGGCTCAGAAGGTTCTATTTCCTCTATTTCTTCAACTGGCTTTGATTCCTCCAGAATGTTCTCTTCAATTTCTCCTGCCCTTTCCTCTACTCCTTCCGAAATGCTTGGTGTTTTATCCTCAACCACCTCATTTTCCACCTTTTCCTCTGGTTTCACTTCCGTGGTTTCTAATTTTTCCTTATAAACCTCTTCCCTCAGGGTATTTATGATAGATTCAAGCCCTGGTTCATCAGGTGAGAGTTCATAGCATCTCAGGAGAGTCTGAAGGGCAATTTCTTTTCTTCCTGCCTTCAACTCAGCCTCCCCCTTAAGCCGCAGGAGGGTGACGTTATCGGAAGCAATCTTCAAACCCTTCTCTGCCTCCTGAATAGCATTCTCTATCTTTCCTGCCTCTATGAGTATCTTTACCAGAACTATGTAGCCTGTTATGTATTTGGGATTTTTCTCAATTCCCGCTTTACAGACCTCTATTGCCTCATCATATCTCTTCAGCTTTCTCAAAGCCTCAGCAAGGGGCAAAAACTCCTTGGAAGCAGGGTCCTTTTTCAAAGCCTTCCTGTGCGCCTCAATCTCTTTTAAAAGACTTTTCTCATCTATTGCCATAACTAACTCATTTTACTTCGTTTTTTAAATAATTGCAAGAAAACGCATTGCCCCCTTAAAATTTCTCCCCGAAGGACATTCAATATGAAGTGAACCACGACTCCTCAAGATTCATGACCTGCCCCTTTTTCGCCATAGTTAAACGATATTTTTACAATAAAGATTTAGAAATTTGTTGATTTATCGTTGAAAAATTGTGAGAATGCTTTTATGTCGTCGACGCCTGAAAAAGCCCCGGCTTTCTATCTCTTCCTCTCTTCCCTTCTGGGAATACTAATTTCTGCGGAGATATTTTTTATTCGGAAAGGTATCAACCCCGATCACCTTACAATCCTTTCTGAAATAATTCTGCTATTTGTTCTGTTATTCCTCATCAGAAGGAATTCCGGGGTTCTCATTGCTTCCCTTCTGGTAATTTCCCTCCATATCTTGAACTTTCATTCTTCTTTATCACATGAAGAAGAAAAAAATTATGCCCGCAGGTTCAGGGGAAAACTCGTTCAGATCTCGGAAGGCTATTTTGGCGTCAAGGGAAAAGGGGTCGTTTTTAGAGACGAAACTATTGACCCTGATCTCCACAGATATGCAATTGTTGAATGCGAAACAATCCCTCTTGACCTCAGGAACTCGTTTGAAAGAGTTTTGTATTTAAAAGGCTTCAGAAAGAAATGCCAGAAAAACACAAGCGTCCTTCCGGCGGTCATGGATGAAGAAGGAGTGATAGAGGGAATGAGAAAAAGGGTGTTAAAATTGATTCCAGATACAGCGGAGGGGAGCATAATAGCAGGAATTCTCACAGGGGACAAAAGCCGAATACCCCAGAACATAAGGAGTGCATTTTCATTCCTCGGTATTTCGCATTTACTCGCGGTCTCCGGACTCCATTTTGGAGCCCTTATCATCTTCTCTTTCTTCATAATCGGAAGAATTTCTTCGTTATTTACAAACCTTACCAGAAGATTGAACCCTTATACGATCCCTTCCATCTTCACATTTCCTTTTATGCTTCTATACTGGGGAATTACCGGGGGTTCTCCATCTGCTACAAGAGCCTTTATAATGGCTGTCTTATGGTTTATCTCATACTTAAACATGGAAAAATACAGTTTTACGAACATCATCTCCTTTGCCGGATTTATAATGCTCGCATTAAAGCCGACCCTGGCATTTGACCTTTCCTTTCAACTCTCTTTTTCTGCTATTTTCTTCCTCGCTTTATATCTTGAAAATCCTGTGAGAATTCCAAACGAAGAAAATTCTTTTTTTAAGAAGGCTCTCAAATACCTGCTGGACCTGTTTTTTATTACTGCCTTCTGCACTTCTGGAACATTCCCGCCGCTCGTGCATTCCTATGGATATTTTTCCATAATGGTCTTTTTCTCAAATCTATTTTTTGTCCCCTTCTATTCCTTCCTCGTCCTTCCCTCCAGTTTTGTTGCGGCATTTTCTTCTCTTCTCGTCCCTGAATTATCCTTTTTATTTTTCATTCCGGAAATCCTCGTCAAACTTTCTTTCTATGTCGTAGAATTCCTCCTTAAAAAGGGACCACCTTTAATCTTTATCCCCGCCATTCCGGGCTATTATATATGTCTCTATTATTCCGGATTCATTGCCATCCACCTTTCAGGGGGGAGGCTTTTGAGGTACATCTCCTATGCCCTTTCTGTCACTCTGATCCCTGTGCTGTTCAACCTTCCCTCTGAATACAAGGGCAACTGGGTAATAATAGACGACAAAGGGAACATATTTTACGGAAGATTTGAGAATAAAAATGCACTTTATGTGAATCTTCCACACGATGGGTACATTTCAGGAAGAGCGGTGGTTTTTGAGATTGCAAAGAAAAAATTACCCCCACCATCGGTTCTCCTTCTCAAAGGAGAAGAAAAGAAAAAACTCCGATTCATTCAGAGCGTTTTGAAATTTTATAAAATAGAGAAGATAAAGAATGTGGATTTTAACCTTTCAGCACTCCCTTTTCACTAAACAAACCTTCCTGTTATTCTATCCCATATTACGCTACAGGCTAATCCAATCCCCATAAAGGAAATGAGAAGAGAAGACCCCCCATAACTGAAAAAAGGAAGAGGAACTCCTACAACAGGAAACATGCCAGATATCATGAACAAATTTATGATGATCTCAACCATAAACATAATGGCTATTCCTATCACGAGGAATGAGCCAAATCTCCTTTTTGCATAAAAAGAAATCCTCAATATCATGAAAATGAGAAAAGCGTATAATCCGAGAAGGAAAACTGCCCCTATTAATCCGCGCTCCTCACACCATACAGAAAACGCAAAATCTGTATGCCGCGATGGAAGAAATCGAAGTGCTGACTGGGTACCCCTGCCAAATCCCTTTCCCTCTATTCCTCCCGAACCAATTGCTATAATTGATTGGAGTATGTGGTACCCCTTTCCAAGGGGGTCAGAATAGGGGTTTAAAAAACCTATAATTCTTGCTTTTTGATAATCGAGCATAAATTGCCACATAACAGGAAGGGTTATAAGGAAGAATAAAAAAATGTAAAGAATGGTCTTCAACCTCATCCCTGAAATTACCATGAGCAAAAGACCTATAATTATCAGTATCCCGGCTGTCCCCAAATCAGGCTGCACAAGCACCAATCCGGCTGGAACACACACGAGGAGAAACATCTTTATAAGGTCTGCTGTATTCCATCCCTCAGGTCTCCATTTTTGATCAATAAAAGAGGAAATAATGATTATAACGCTCAGCTTCGCCAATTCCGAAGGTTGAAAGTTCCAGCTTCCAAGTCTTAACCATCTCCTTGCACCCCCTCCTTCCATTCCCATTACATCTACTATCAGCAGGAGAAGGATGGTGAAAAAGTATAAAATCCATCTCCTGTTATAAACCCTGAGATAATCAATGTGAAACAAAATCGCGGCGGCGACCACCGAAATTACGAGCCACACGATCTGTCTCATCCAATGTGAAGAAGAGAGATGGGTTATGCTGTATATGTTGATTATGCCCATTACCGATATAAGGACCGCTGTAAAAAGGAGAACATAAAAATCCCTTTTCATTTCTTCAACTCATAATACTTTTCAATGACCTTTTTCACAAGAGGGGCTGCTCCGGTAGACCCATATCCCCCATGCTCAATTATTGCTATTACAATTATTTCAGGGTCATTAAACGGTGAAAACCCAACAAAAAGAGCATGGTCTCTGTATTTCTCCGGAAGGTTCTCTTCCCTGTAAAACTTATACTTTTCCAGCCTCACCACCTGGGCTGTCCCTGTCTTTCCTCCCATTTCTAAGGTGGCGCTTCTCAACCATCTCGCAGTCCCCATTTTTCCATTTACCACCTCAAAAAGAGCCTTTTTTACTATCTCTAAAGTGTTATCTTTCACAGGAAGTTTCTCCATTAAAGGGGGATCCAATTCCGCTCCATCCTTTTCCGATATTCTCATTATGAATCTCGGTTTTACAAGATATCCTCCGTTCACAATCGCTGCATACGCCCTTAATAGCTGAACAGGAGTTACAAGGATGGAACCCTGTCCTATTCCCACATTTGCTATTTCACCCGCTGTATAATCCTTCTCGAGAGCGGGGATTAATCCTTTTCTTTCTTCCAGAACCATGCCGGTTTCTTTTCCAAATCCAAAAAGCGAAAGATATTTTGTTATCCTTTCCTTCCCGAGAAGGAGAGCCAATCTGTAAAAATAGACGTCGCAGGAAGCTGCTATCGCATCAATCAAAGACACCCTTCCATGTCCTTCTTTTTTCCAGCACCTGAATTTCCTGTTCCCGATCCACATGAATCCCGGGCAATTAACCGTGGAATTCGGATTTATCAACCCCTCCTCAAGAGCAGCAATTGCAAAAAAGGGTTTTATGGTGGAACCCGGGGGATAAAGTGCAAAACTACCCCTGTTGAAAAGAGGAGCATTTTCATCGGAGATGTACTTGTGCCATTTTCTCTTCTCGATCCCCCTCACAAAGTCAGAAGCACGGAAGGAGGGATTAACTGCGTAGGCAAGAACCTCTCCGTTTTTTGGGTTCATTGCAATGATTGTGCCACTTTTGCCTTCAAGAAGAGAGTGGGCAAATTCCTGAAGCCTCATATCAACTGTAAGGTAAACCCCGCTTCCCCTGACCGGATGTTTGACGTTGAGGAGATCTACCTTTCTTCCAAAAGCATCCACTTCTATTTGCTCCCATCCCTTTTCCCCTTTAAGAAAATTCTCAGCCACCGATTCTATTCCCGTCTTTCCTATAATGTCCCCCAGCGCATATTTCCCCTTCAGCGTTTTCAGTTCCGATTCCGATATCTCTCCAAGATGCCCAACAAGATGGGAAAACGCGAAATCATCTTTGTATCTTCTCACAGGAATTTGAGAAATATAGATCCCGGGAATGAATAATCTTTCCACTTCCACTTTTATGAGGGAATCATAAGGGATGTCCTTCTTTATCAGAAATGGCTCAAAGGGGGTGTGAGTTTTGAGCCATTCCCTGTAAGAAGATTCAAGGAAGGGATAATTTATCCCCAGAAGGAAAGAAAGCCTCTGCAGGGCAAACAGACATTTCTCTTTACATTCATCGGGAATGATGTAAAGGTCAAAGGAAGGGCGATTGTCGCCTATAATTTGTCCATTTCTGTCATAGATGTGTCCCCTTTCAGGATAGAGGGTTTCATTCCTTATTCTATTTCTCTCAGAAAGCCTCCACCATCTCTCGTACTGAATAACCTGAAGGTACACGAACCTCAAAAGGATGATCCCCATAAATACGGAAAAAATTACAAAAAGAAGATGCACCTTCCTTTGGAAAGCAGGATGCTGAGGGTTATGCGGATGGTACAGCATTTCTTCTCCACCAGAAATTCAGAAAATTCAGAAGAGCCACTGACAAGAGTGCGTTAAAAATTAAATGGTAACGAAGGTCATAGATAAGTCCCGAGAAGATCCTTATCATTCCTGCTAAGAAGAAATTCAAAAATGTTCCTCCAAAGGGAAGCAGAATCCATACCAGTTTATTTTCGGGATTCAAAACATTCCTCAACATATACATCACGCTGAAAAGGACTGGAAAAGAAAAGGCATATTCACCCGCAGGAATTCCTGACAGACTTCCGATGAAATATCCTGCTATCAGTGAAAAAACAAATCCCTTCCAGTATGGTGTGTAAAATGCGAGAAAAATTACGAACACATGATAGAGTTCAAAGACCTCGCCGGAGAACACCTTAAAAGATGCTCTCAAAATGAGAAGAAGAAGCAATGAAATAGAAACCCTTAAGATCATCTTCTCATCAGAACGAGAACCTCGTTAACTTTTTGGGGGTCCACAAAAGGCTTTATCCTTACTTCCTTGAACAACCCTTCATCACCTTCTTCAATACTTATTACCGTTCCCACTGAGATCCCCCTTGGGAAAAGCCCACTTACTCCTGCAGTCTGAAACACATCTCCAATTGCCACATCACCTGTTTTGGAAAAGTATTTAAGCCTGCATCCCTCTTTTCCATCTCCTGTAAGGATTGCCTTTTCAAGAGTTCTCATATTCATAACATCAACCGAAATGTTTTTATCTGTGATGAGCAACACATTTGAGGAAAAAGGATACACCCGGTTTACTACCCCGATTAACCCTTTATAAGAGACAACCGGCATACCTTCTTTTACTCCCGCCTTTTCTCCCACATTTATCAAAATCCCCTTATACCCTCCGTCAGAAGAATACCCTATCACATTTCCCACAAGGGTGGGATACTCAAAAATCTCGCGGTAACCGAGAAGCTCGTTAAGCCTTTCAAGAGTTCTTAATTTTTCTTTGAGGAAAGCGAGCTCATTTTCTTTCTGAAGGAGTTCTGTTTTAAGCCTTTCGTTTTCCTTTTCCACATCCATCAAATAGATATACCTCCTCCATCCATTTCTTATTTCATTAACCAGTTCTCCTGCAAGAAAAATGGGAAGGGAAAGAATTTTTCCTGGAAATTTAAAAAATTTTCTCTTTTCCTTGTCGGTAAAGTTTATCACAATTATGCTCAAAAAGAGTATGAAGAGAATCCCAATTTTTATGAAATTTTTCCAGAAATTCTCCATCTTTCTTTCATATTTTACCATAATCTTTTTTTAGAATCTCCTCAAGTCCCTTCAGGAAAAAAGAGGGCTATAAAATCAGATGTGAAAAAATGCTTGACATTTAAAAATTTTGTGGGATAAAATGGGACAAAATGGGAGAAAAGGACAAAAAGACCTATTTCACGGATAACTACTTTCATACTCTTGATGACCGCGGAAGAGTAAGCATTCCGGCAGAATTCAGAGAAACACTGGAAAAAAGGACAAAAGGAAAGGTGGTTCTGATGATGGATGGTGACAAATGCATCGTAGTATTTCCATATGATGCGTGGGAAAAGGAAACCGGGGCAAGAATAAAACCTCATCTTCCATCCGATCCGAGGGTGGATCAAAGTGAGATCGATTTCCGAAGGTGGGCTATGTCAAGTTCCAAAATTACAGAACTGGACTCTCACGGAAGACTTCTCATTCCTCCCTCTCACCGCCAAAAAGTGGGAATAAACAAAGAAGTAGCAATTATAGGAGCGGGTTTTGCCTTTGAAATATGGGATAAAGAAAAATGGCAGAAGGAATTAAACGAAATAGAAAAGAGAAGAAATTCCTCCAAAATAGGAGAGAAAAATGAAAAGCCTGAAAATGGTTGAAGGAGAAAAAGAAAATCCCTCGTTACACCGCCCTGTCCTTCTTAAGGAAGCAGTGGATTTACTCGCTCCGAAGAAAGGAGGAATATATCTTGACGGCACCGCTGGCAGTGGAGGGCACTCAGAAGAAATCCTCAGAAGAATCGCTCCAGCGGGAAAATTAATTGCCATTGATATTGACCCACTTGCCATAAAAAGGTTAAAAGAGCGCCTCCTTCCACATTACAAAGATAGTTGCAAAATAGTCCATGGAAACTTCGCCTCCTTCGAAACCTATCTCGAAAAAGACTTTCTCCTTGACGGAGTCCTCCTTGACCTCGGGGTCTCTGCGGATCAGATCTTTTCTCCGGAAAGGGGCTTCAGTTTCAGGCTTCACGGTCCACTGGATATGAGGATGAATTGCAGCGAAAACTTTATTTCAGCATGGACTGTTGTAAACACTTATTCCTTTGAAGACCTGGTTAAAATTTTCGAAGAATACGGAGAAGAAAGACTCGGACGGAAAATTGCTGAAGAGATAGTAAAACGAAGAAAAGAGAAACCTATTGAGTATACTGATGAACTTGCTGAAATAGTGTCAAAATTTTACAAACGGAGAGGAAAGATACATCCCGCTACCAGGGTGTTTCAGGCAATAAGAATAGAGGTGAACGGAGAAATAGAAAACCTCAAGATATTTCTCGGCAAAATACCCTATTTTATCAAAAGAAATGGAAGGATTGTGATTATAAGCTTCCATTCCATTGAGGACAGAATTGTAAAAACCCAGTTCAAAGCCTGGGAATCCTATGGATGGGGTAAAAGGATTCTCAACAAACCGTTGATGCCTTCTCTTCAGGAGATTTCGGAAAATCCGCGAGCACGGTCTGCAAAGTTAAGAGCCTTCGAATTTTACGGCAGAAATGGGTAACCCTACGAGGAGAAAAAAGAGAGATACCACAGTGTCAGGCCTTTCGGTAATGGTCTCCGCGGTATTGATTGCAGGACTTCCCCTCCTCGGAAGGATTCTGTTTAACCACCTTACTATTGAAATAAGGAAAGAAATTACTGCTCTGGAGATAGAAAAGAATAAACTGGTATCAGAAATTTCAGAGCTGGAGCTTCAGAGAGCGGCACTTTTCCGCCCCGATAGAATAAAGGAAATTGCCAGAAAAAAATTGGGTATGAAAGAACCTCTGGAGGGAGCGATAATAATTATCCCCATCGTGGAAGGGAAAAATGAGAAGTAAAAAGAAGAAAACATCCTTTTCTCGAAGAATAAAATTCATCTCAATCCTCTATCTCTGCGGACTCATCTTTTTTGCTGGAAGGGCTGGATACCTACAGATACTGGAGGGGAATAAATACAAAGAAAAGATGCTTTCTCAATCCAGACAAAGGGTCAAGATTTCTTCAAAAAGAGGAGTGATAGTTGATAGGAAGGGGCACCTTATGGCTGTAAGTCTGAAAGTTCCATCTGTATACGCTCGTCCCCAGGAAATTGAAAATCCTGTAGCCGCGGCTGAAAAGCTTTCCGCCATTCTTGATCTTCCCTATCAGGATGTCCTCTCAAAACTCAAAATGAAAACTCCCTTTGTTTGGGTGAAAAGATGGCTCACACCCTGGGAGGCTGAAACGATTGCCTCTTCCGGAATAAAAGGTGTATACATCCATTCTGAATACAAAAGGCACTATCCCAACAAAGAACTTGCTGCACCCGTTTTAGGATTTGTGGGAGTTGACGGAGAGGGATTAACGGGTCTGGAAAAGTATTATGACAATTACTTAAGGGGCGAAAACCTGGAAGTCCTGGTAGAAAAAGATGGAAAAGGAAACTTCATATATATAGACCCTCCTGACAGCAGTTCAGAAATAAAGATGGTGCTCACAATTGACAGGGATTTCCAATACGAGGTGGAAAAGGTCTTAAGGGAAACAATGGAGGAATATAGGGCAAAAGCAGGGATGGCGGTTTTTATGGACCCCCGCACAGGCGAAATTCTTGCTATGGCATCTTACCCTACATTCAATCCCAACGTCTTTACCAGATATTCCAAAGATACCTACAGGAACCGAACTGTTACAGATATATTTGAGCCCGGTTCTACTTTTAAAGTATTTACTTTAGCAGCAGGGCTTGAGGAAAAGGTTATTAACCTTTCCGATCAAATCTTCTGTGAAAACGGAAGCATGTCCATTCACGACACAACAATTGCCGATTACAGACCCTTTGGATGGCTCACTGTAAAAGATGTTATCGTTTATTCCTCAAACATAGGAGCGGCAAAGATGGGCTGGAAAATAGGGACAACTGTCTTAGGACATTACATTTCGGAATTCGGATTCGGAAAAAAAACAGGAATAGATTTCCCGGGCGAAAGCCCGGGACTCGTGAAGGACTTTTTGAAGTGGGTCCCGGTGGAACTCAGCACAATTTCATTCGGTCAGGGAATAGGAGTAACTGCAATTCAAATGCTCGTAGGATTTTCAAGTATAGTAAATGAAGGTTATACAGTAAAACCCTTTCTTGTCTCCTCCGTAATAAAAAACGGTGTGGAGGTTTACAAGGCTACACCTACCTTTTTAAGAAGGGTAATATCAAAGGAAACTGCCGAAAAAGTCAAAAGGGTTCTGGTTGAGGTGGTTGAAAGAGGAACAGGAACAGCGGCTTCTGTTAATGGATATTTTGTCGGTGGAAAAACAGGTACCTCTCAGAAGTTCGATGAGGAAGAAGGGAGGTATTCAAAAAACAAATACATTTCAAGCTTCATTGGATTTGCTCCCTTCAGAGACACAAAGATAATAGGAATATTGGTTATTGATGAGCCCCGGGGAGAAATCTATGCAAGCAAGATAGCGGTTCCAGCCTTCGGAAAGATCATCTCAAGGGCTATGTCTCTTTACCGAATCCCCTACGAAAGGGAGATAAAGAAAGCCGAGGTAAGATATGAAGAGTAAAAAAATTGCTGACCTCTTAGATGGATTTGAATACGCATTGATCCGTGGCTCTCTCAATGTGGAAATCTCAGGAATTGCCACACATTCTGAAATGGTCAGGAAGGGCGATGTTTTTCTCGCCCTTAAAGGAGAAAACACTCACGGAGCAAAATTTATAACTTCTGCCATAAACAGGGGAGCAGTGGCTGTATTTTGTGAAGAGGTCGTCGAACCCGCAGGAGAGGTGACATTTGTGAAGGTGAAAAATTTAAAGGACAACCTTCTTTCTCTCCTTACGAAATTCTACGGAAACCCTTCAGAAGACCTCCTGGTCACAGGAATCACAGGGACCAACGGAAAAACTACAACTGCTTTCCTCATTCACAACATAAATGCTCAATGCGGAGACAAGGGGGTGCTCATAAGCAGTGTGGAAGTCTCAATTGGAGGAGAAAAACAATCCGCACTCTTAACCACCCCGGATATGGCAGACTTATTTAGAATATTTTCGGAAGGAAAAGAGAAAGGTTGCAAAAATGTGGTTATGGAAGTCACTTCCATAGGACTTGAAAAAAGAAGGTGCGACTGGGTAAATTTTGATGCAGGAATTTTCACCAATATCACCAGAGACCACCTTGATTTTCACAGAACATTTGAGGCATACAAAAATGCGAAGGTCAGATTTTTCAAGGAACTCCTTCAGTGGTCTAAAAAGAAGAGAAAAGTTGCCATATTGAACCGGGATGATCCCCTCTGGAAGGATTTTATACCCGGAGAAGGAGTAGAGACCTTTACTTTTTCTCTTTCAGACCCTTCCGCCGACGTATGGGCTGAAAAGAAATCCTTTTCAGAAAGCGGAATAACGGCGGAGATAAAAACTCCTGATAGGACTCTTAAAGTAAAAAGCAGATTTATTGGAGAACATAATCTTTCCAACATCCTCTGTGCGGTGACCTACGGAATAAGCATGAAGTTGCCGGTGACATCGATCCTCAAAGGAATTGAAACTATGAAACTGGTTCCGGGAAGACTTGAAAAGGTTGATGTGCCTGTAGGTTCTGTATTTGTGGATTATGCCCATACTCCCGATGCGCTTCTCCGGGTTTTAAAAGCACTGAAAGAAATTACCAAAGGAAGGCTCATTGTCCTTTTCGGATGCGGGGGAGACAGGGACAGGGGTAAAAGACCGGAGATGGGAAAAGTAGCATGCTCCTTTGGAGATATGGTTTTTGTAACCTCGGACAACCCCAGAACGGAAGAGCCCCTCAAAATCATCGAAGATATCATGAGAGGGGTGGAAGAGGCAAAAAGGGAACTCAAGAAGGATGTTATATGCGTGGTAGAGCCTGACAGAAGGAAGGCAATAAGAATGGCTGTATCCTCCTTAAGGGAAGGAGATATTCTCCTCATCGCAGGAAAGGGACACGAAAGATATCAAATATTAAAGGACAGGATGATCCCGTTTGTTGATGCTGAAGAGGTAAAAAAAGCGGTGGAAGAAATGGGAGCATCGTATGCTTGATGTAAACGAAATAATAAAATGGGCTGACATGGAAGTAATAAAAAAGGGTGAAAAAAACCTTTTTGAAGGAGTATCTACGGATTCAAGAGAAGATGTGAGGGGGAAAATTTTTATAGCATTAAAGGGCGAAAGATTTGACGGTCACGATTTTGTTCACGAAGCCATAAGGAAAGGAGCAAGCGGAATAATTTGCGAAAGAGAGGTAAACACCCAGGAAAAGGTGTGGATTTTCCGCACTTCCGATACCCTCAAAGCACTGGGAGACATAGCAACGGGATACAGAAAGAAAAAGGGATTTAAAATATTTGCAATAACGGGAAGCAGTGGAAAAACCACCACCAAGGAATTTTTACATTTTCTGATCTACCCTGACATGAAATGGGGTAAGAACAGGGGAAATATGAACAATTTGATCGGAGTTCCGCTCACACTCCTCCTTCTGAAAGAAGAAGAGGGAGCAGTTATTGAACTCGCCACCAACAGAAAGGGCGAAATGAAGAGATTGTGCGAAATATCAAAACCCGATTTCGGGCTCATCACCCTGATAGGGAAGGCACACATGGAAGGGCTGGGAGAACTTGAAGAGATAGCAGAAGAAAAGGGATGGCTCTTCAGAAGTCTTCCCGAAAATGGTATAGGATTTGTAAATGCAGACGACCCATTGGTGGTAAAACTCTCCAGTTTTCTAAGGTGCAAAAAAATAACCTATGGGATGAAACCCTCGGCAGATTTTTATGGGAGGGTGATCTCGGTTGACGAAAAGGGAATGAAAGGAGAAATAGGCTGGGCCGGGACAGCTATTTCTTTTGAAACACCCCTCAAAGGAAGACATTTCTTTCAGAATATTCTTGCTGCCTCTTCAGCGGCAATATCCCTCGGTGTAACCCCATCCGATTTAAAAGAAAGGCTCAAAAATCTAAATCCACCGGAAGGAAGGGGAGAGGTTTTAAAAATAAAAGACATCGTCTTCATAAACGACTCTTACAACGCAAACCCAACCTCCTTCCAGGCAGCCCTTGAAATGCTTTCAGTTTTTCAAGGAAGAAAAATTCTTGTGATAGGAGACATGCTTGAACTGGGCGAAAAGTCCTTTGAAGAACACTACGAACTGGGAAAGAGAATTGTAGATGTCTCTCCTTTTAAGGTGTTTTTCAAGGGAAGTTACAGGGAAGCAGTAGAAAAAGGGATGGGGAGGGAAACGATAGAGTTTGATGACCCCGGGGAATGTGCTGATGAACTCCTGAAAATTTTGGAAAAAGGAGATGTGGTGCTCTTCAAGGCTTCTCACAAAGTGGGAATAGAGGAGGTATTCAAAATTCTCAAAGAAAAATTAGGGAGTCAGGATGTTTCTTGAATTTTTGTATCCTCTTTCAAAATACTTCCTCGGTTTCAATGTTTTCAAGTACATTACTTTCAGGACAGGCGGAGCAATTATTTTTTCTGCACTCTTTATGATCCTTCTTGGAAACAGGTTTATATCACTTTTAAAAAGATACAACCTTGTGCAGGCGAAGAAAAGGGAAGACATACCAGAAAGGCACGCAAAAAAGGAAGGAACCCCCACAATGGGGGGAATTCTCATCATTTTCTCAATCCTCATTTCCGTCCTCCTGTGGGGAAATCTCAGAAACGAGTATATCCTCTTTTCCTTACTTTCCATTTTGCTTTTTGGAGGAATAGGATTGTGGGATGACCTATCAAAAAGGAAAAAAACAGCTGGCATAAAAGGAAAAACAAAATTTCTCATCGAATGTTCGCTTGTCCTTCTGTGGTTCGGTTACATCTACTCCAGACCGGATTTTTCCACTGTGTTAAATGTTCCCTTCTTTAAAAAATTGTGCACGGAAATAGGAGTTCTTTATTTCCTGTTAGCAGTTCTGGTGGTGGTGGGGAGCGCAAACGGAGTAAACCTCACGGATGGACTGGACGGGCTTGCAATAGGTTCTGTAATAACCACGGCAGGAGTCCTTTTGATAGTGTCATACGTTGCTGGAAATGTGAAATTTGCCAGTTACCTTCTCATTCCCTATGTCAAAAATGCAGGAGAACTGGCGGTCCTCAGCGGAGCCATCTTGGGAACAGGGCTTGGGTTTCTATGGTTCAATGCCTATCCAGCACAGGTATTCATGGGAGATGTAGGAGCCCTTGCTCTCGGCGCAGGACTTGGCAGCGTGGCAGTACTTTCAAAAAGCGAATTTGTACTTTTTATTGCGGGAATGGTGTTCGTTATAGAAACTGTCTCGGTAATAATACAGGTCGTATCTTTTAAACTTACCGGAAAAAGGGTCTTCAGAATGACTCCTGTCCATCACCATTTTGAAATTAACGGCGTTCCGGAGTCAAAGATAATCGTCCGGTTCTGGATCATCTCTATCCTTTTTGGGCTTTTTGCCCTGAGCACTCTAAAACTGAGATGAAAGTGGTGGTAGTAGGTGGAGGTAAAACGGGGATTTCGGTGGCAAGGTTTTACAGAAAAATGGGGCACGAGGTAATAATAAATGACATTAAAAGGGAGGAGGATTTCTCTGCAGAAGAAATGAAAAACATAAAAATGGTGGCTGAATTCACAGGAGGGGGACATTCCGAAGAACTCCTGAATTCCGCGGACAGGATCGTGGTAAGTCCAGGGGTTCCTCCTGCTTCAATAAAAAAACTGGTAAAGAATGAAAAAAAACTAAAAGGAGACATTGAAGATGCATATGAATGGGTGGACGGAAATGTAATAGGCATAACTGGCACAAAAGGAAAAACTTCTTTTTCCATGCTCATCTCCAGGCTCCTCGAGGAAGGGGGATATAAAGTGTTCACAGGAGGAAACATAGGAACTCCTTACATTGAGGCGTACGGTAAGAATTACGATTATATTGTCCTGGAACTCTCTAGCTTCCAGCTCGAATGGGTGGAAAAATTTCGCCCAAAAGTAGCAGTTCTTTTGAACCTGAAACCCGACCACTTCGATCGCTATAAAGACATGAACGAATACTTCGCTGCAAAAGCGAGAATCTTCAAAAATCAGGAAGAGGAGGACATCGCTATCCTCTCCGCCGACATTCCCTGTGTAAACGCCCTTCGTGTAAGGAGCAAGTGTTTCTTCTTCAGCACCGAAAAAGAGGTTGAAAGAGGTGCTTACAAAATTTCAGAAAAAGTGAAGGTAAACGTAAGAAAAGAAAAGGAGTTTCTTTTTGAAAAAGATGTCCTTCTGAGAGTTCTTTCGTGGGAGAATCTCCTCGCCTACCTGGTGTTTTCGGAAGTTTTTGGGATAAAAGAAGAAACCTACATAAATGTGTTAAAATCCTTCAGCCCGCCTCCTCACAGGCTTCAAAAAATAGGAAAGTGGAAAGGAATGGAATTCTTTAACGATTCAAAATCCACAACCCCTGCATCCGTAATGAATGCGTTGAAAATTATAGACCCTCCGATCATTCTCCTCATGGGAGGAAGAAACAAAAACCTTTCATTTTCCCCATTGAGGGAAGAAATAGGAAAAAAGGTAAAAGCAGTCCTTCTTTTCGGTGAATCAAAGGAGGAGATAAAAAAGGACATTGAAAACTGTGGAGCAGAAATATTCGTTGCAGATGCACTTGACGAGGCAATTCAAATTGCCCTCAAAATAGGACGCGAAGGAGACAAAGTACTGTTTTCTCCGGGTTGTGCAAGTTTTGACATGTTTAGAAACTATGAAGAAAGGGGAGAAAAATTCGTGGAAACTGTGAGGAGGCACATCGGATGAGCAGAAGAGAATGGATGGTTCTCGTCGTATTCTTTCTTTCCTTTTTAGGATTGCTTATGGTTCTGAGCGCAAGTTACATAAAGTCTTTAGATAAGTTTGGAAATGGCTTCTTTTATTTTAAGAAACAAACGGCATTTGTGGTAGCAGGTTTTATTCTAATGGGTGTTGCTTCTCTTATTAAGCCATCCTTTTATTACAGAATTTCTTACCTTTCTCTTATCCTCTTGATAATCCTTTTAGCCCTTGTGTTCGTTCCCGGTATCGGAGTGAAAATAAATGGAGCATACAGGTGGATAAAAGTTGGAGGATGGACATTTCAACCATCGGAATATGCAAAAATAGCACTTGTGCTTTTTCTCGGAAGGTTTTTCTCCACCCATCCGGAGGGATGGAAAAAGTATCTGGTGCCGCTTCTCGCATATCTTCCTCTCGGAATTCTGCTTTTCAAAGAACCTGATATGGGCACCGCAGTATTTCTATTTGTTGTGACCCTCACAGCATGTTTTATAAGTGGCTTCTCTTTAAAATCCCTATTCGTCATCCTCACAGGTGCTATCCTTCTTTTCAGCGGGTATTTCGCTTTGAGCAAAGACAATATAGAGAAGAAAAGCAGAATAGTGGCTTTTCTTAATCCTGAAGAACATAAAGAGAAAAAAGGCTATCAGATTCTGCAATCTCTGTATGCAATTGGGTCAGGGGGACTCACGGGTGTAGGGCCAGGGGAAGGAAAGTCCAAACTTCACTACCTCCCTGAGCCATTCACCGATTACATATTTGCAGTGATAGGAGAAGAAATGGGATTTGCAGGAATTTCTGCTGTGATAGTGCTATTCGCCACCCTTTTCATCCTGGGTGTAAAAATTTCCCTTTCCGCAAATGACCCCTTCATAACCCTTTCCACATTCCTCCTTACTTTTCTCATCTGCTTTCAGGCTGCGCTTCACATGGGAGTCGCTCTCGCCCTGCTTCCCCCAAAGGGGATAACCCTTCCCTTTGTAAGTTATGGTGGAAATTCCATCTTTTCATCTTTCATTGCTGTGGGGATAATTCTCTCCATGGAGCGAAAAAATGTATAGAAAACTCCTGGTAATAGGCGCTGGTGGAACCGGTGGACACATTTACGCTGGACTGGCGATCGCACAGAAATGGAAAAAGGAAGGGGGAGAAGTATTGTTCGTGGGAAGCTCTTACGGTATGGAAAAACACCTCATAAAGGACTTTCCTCTCACACTCCTGAACATCAGTCCCTTCAAAGGAAAGGGAATGCGCGGATTTTTAACATTGTTCAAAATTCCTCTTAGCATTTTGAAGTTGCTCCTGCTATTTCTCAGAAAAAGACCCTCTGTGGTCTTAGGAATAGGAGGATATGCCTCTTTTCCTGTGTGCATTTCGGCATGGCTTCTGAAAATTCCCTTTGCCATAATGGAGCAAAACACGGTTCCGGGGCTCACCAACAGAATTCTTGCAAGAATGAGCAAGGTGTGCTTTACGGGTTTTGAATCAAGCAAAAAGTATTTAAAGGCGAAGGAGATCGTCTATTCTGGAAATCCCGTAAGAGAAGAGATCAGGAATTTCCGGTACAAACCGGTCGAGGAAAGACCGGATTATCCTGCTGTCCTGATTCTAGGCGGAAGCCAGGGTGCCCATTTTTTAAACCTGCTCATGCCGGAAGTTTTCAAAAACCTTCTGGATTCAGGAATAAAGGTAAAAGTCATCCACCAGACGGGAAAAGAGGACAGGGAATATGTGGAAAGAAGATATGAAGAACTGGGAATACCCGCAGAGGTTTTTGATTTCAATCCAGAGATCCAAACCTTCCTTGCAAGGTCCCACCTGGCGGTTTGCAGAGCAGGAGCATTAACAATTGCTGAACTCTCAATCGCCGGAGTGCCGTGCATTTTCATTCCATATCCCTACGCTGCTTACAACCATCAATTCACAAACGCAAAAGAAGTAGAAAGCAAAGGAGGAGGGATATGCATTGAACAGAAAGACGCAACCGTTCTGTCGGTCACCGCTCTGATGAAGAGTTTAATAGAAAGCAAAAAAGTATTTGAAATGGCAAAGAAGATGAGGGAATTTTCCAGACCTGATGCAGAAGAAGTGATAACTGCCGGGCTGAGGAGCTTGATAAAATGTTAGGAAAGGTCAGAAAAGTTCACATGATAGGGATAGGGGGAATTGGAATGAGCGGAATTGCAGAGGTTCTTCTGAACCTGAAATATGAAGTGAGCGGCTCCGACATCAAAAGGTCAAAGATCACGGAAAGGCTTGAAACTCTCGGAGCCAGAATTTTTTATACCCATGACCCAAAAAATGTAGAAGGAGCCGATGTGATCGTAATTTCTTCGGCTATCAAACCCGATAATCCTGAAATCCTGAAAGCCAGGGAATTGAGAATCCCTGTCATTCCCCGAACAGAAATGCTTTCCGAACTCATGAGAATGAAATTCAGCATAGCGGTAAGCGGTAGCCACGGAAAAACCACAACCACTTCTCTAATCGGTGAAATCCTTGCAGCAGCTGGAATGGACCCAACTCTTGTGATCGGCGGAAGGTTAAAAAGCACGGGGACAAACGCACGTCTGGGAAGCGGAAAATACTTTGTGGCAGAGGTGGATGAAAGCGACGGAACCTTCAGAATTATAAGTCCTGTGATAGCAGTGGTCACCAGTATTGACAAAGAACACCTTGATACATACAAAACTTTGAAATCCTTGAAACTGGCATTTCTCCATTTTCTCAACGCAGTTCCCTTCTGGAGTTTTTCTATTGCCTGCATAGATGATAAAGGAGTAAGGAGCATTATTCCGAGGGTAAAAAGGAGACTTTTAACCTACGGGATGCGAAGGGATGCCGACTTCAGGGCTTCAAAAGTGAAAAGCTCTTCAAAAGGGTCCAGTTTTAAAGTCACCTACCGGGGAAAAGAGATGGGAAACTTCTTCATCCCTCTTCTCGGAGTTCACAATGTAGTAAATGCACTCGCTGCTATCTGTGTGGCAGAAGAACTGGGAATTCCCATGCAGGATGTAAAAATGGCTCTTGAAAACTTTTCAGGAATAGAAAGGAGGTTAGAATTCAAAGGCGTGAAAGACGGGGTATATTATTACGATGACTACGGGCACCATCCCACTGAAATAATAAAAACACTTTCCGCTGTAACACGGCATCTGAAGACCCATAAGTTGCATGTTATCTTTCAACCTCACAGGTTCACCAGAACTTCCGTTCTGATGGAAGAATTCGCCAGGGCATTTTCACAGGCAGACACACTTATTGTGATGGACATATACCCGGCAGGGGAATCGCCCATAGAAGGGGTAAATTCGGAAGTCCTGGTGAACAGGATCAAAGAACACGGACATCCCTCTGTTTATTACGTTTCGGATTTTGAAGGGATTAAAGAAATTATCAGCAGGGTCGCGAAAGAAGGGGACATCGTTTTAACCTTAGGAGCGGGTGATGTTTATAAATTCCACGAGGTAATACATGCTGGAAAGTTTTGAAAAGAAAATAGTGGAAAAATTTGGAGAAAGGTTCAAAAAGTCATACCCCATGAGTGAATACACTTCTTTCAAAATAGGCGGACCCGCAGATTTCATAGTATTCCCTGCTACAAAAGAGGAGATAAAATTCGCCATTGAGGAAGCAAGACTTGCAGATATCCCCTATCTCATCCTTGGATGCGGAACAAATGTCCTTGTAAAGGATGGCGGAATAGAGGGAATCGTGATCTCTACAAAACACGCAGTGGATGACATGGAAGTTAACGGCGACTCGGGGAGAATCTATGTGTCTGCAGGATGCGGGGTGAGATTGAGCACAATAGTTCAGGCAGTAAGTGAATTAGGAGGAAAGGGAATTGAATGTCTTGCTGGCATACCAGGAAATGTGGGAGGAGCAATTAAAACCAACGCAGGAACAAAAGAAGGTAGCATATCTCAGTTCGTAAAAGAGATAACAGTATATGATGAAAAGGGAAGAGAAAAAAGCATTTCCTCTAAGGAACTCGACTTTTCATACAGAAAACTTTCCATTCCCAAAAAATGGACAATTCTTTCCGCAAGACTGGAATTTGAAAGAACCTCCCCGGAAGTAACGATAGAAAGGGTAAGGGGAATTCTTGAGGAAAGAACGAGGACCCAACCGTATAACATGCCTTCAGCAGGATGCATATTCAAAAACCCAAAGGGCTTATCAGCAGGAAAAATCATAGACGAACTGGGACTCAAGGGAATGAGAATAAGAGGCGCAAGAATCTCCACCCTTCATGCTAACTTTATAGTCAATGAGGGGGGCGCAAAGGCAAAAGATGTGATCGCTCTTATAGATGCGGTACAGAAAAAGGTAAGGGAAGAAATGGGCATTTCCCTTGAACTGGAAATAGAAATCATCGGAAGGGAAGAATGAAAAACCTTAAGAAAAAAAAGATAGGAGTATTAATGGGCGGAATTTCAGCAGAAAGGGAAATTTCTTTAAAAACAGGAAATGCCATCCTTTCCGCTTTATTGAAAATGGGATTCAATGCTGTGGGGATAGATGTAAAAGAAGACCTTTTTGAAAAACTTCTCAAAGAAAAAATCGATGTCGCCTTCGTAGCCCTTCACGGAAAATTCGGAGAAGATGGATGCGTCCAGGGAATCCTTGAATATATGGGAATCCCTTACACAGGAAGCGGGATACTGGGAAGTGCCCTTTCCATCAACAAACTTTATTCCCGAATTGTGTGGGAGAAAAACGGACTCCCTGTCCCTCCTTATAGAGTTATAAAAAAGGGCATCACCTTCTCCAATCCTTTTGGATTTCCGGTCGTAGTAAAACCTGTAGACGAGGGTTCCAGCATAGGGGTTTCCATAGTTCAGAACGAAAAGGAACTGAAAGAAGCCATGAAAAAGGCATTCTATTTTTCTGATATTATCCTGCTTGAAAAATTCATAAAGGGTAAAGAGATCCACGTGGGTATCCTTAACAATTCGGTTTTAGGATCGGTTGAAATCAGACCTTCCAGGAAGTTTTATGATTACACTGCAAAATATACCCCGGGAACCACAGAATACATCATCCCACCCCAGATAGACAAAAGGATCATAGGAAAACTGGAAAAAACCTGCCTTAAAGCCCATCTCCTTTTAGGGCTCGAAGGAGTTAGCAGAATAGATGCTATTGTGAGAGGAGAAAAGTTTTACCTCCTCGAAGCAAATTCTATACCAGGGATGACCTCCACAAGTCTCATTCCCAAAATAGCGAGTTCAAAAGGAATTTCCTTTGAACAACTCGTCTTAGAAATTTTGAAGACAGCCCGTTTAAAAATTAAAAGGAGGGAAAAATGGACAGAAAACACAAAATGAAAAGGAAGGTGAAGGTGAGAGAAAAGAGGATAAACCTGGGTCCCTTTAAAATTCTGGGTATAATCCTCATTCTAACTATGGGCGTTTTTGCGACTTTTGCGAGCGCCTATTTTACTTCCAGAGGGATACTGCTCATCAAACACTCCCCATATTTCTATGTGAAAAAGATCAAAATAACAGGCGCCAGGATGACCCCTGAGTCAAAGATTATAGAAATAATAAAGAACGGCAAAAATAACCTGAACATTTTTGAAGTTGACCTTACAAAGGTAAGAAATACGATCCTCGGCGAAAACTGGATAAAAGATGTGAGGGTCAGAAGAATATTTCCTGACACCATATCTGTGGAAGTACAGGAAAGAACACCTGTTGCCAGAATTCGACTGGCAGATGGAGAATACCTCGTGGACGAAGATGGATTTATATTTTTAAAAGTTAACGGAAAATTCAAGGAATTTCCACTGGTTCTTGGAGAGATTAATAGAGAAGACCTTTCTTCTGTCAAAAACATTATAGAAGAATATAAAGAAGTCTCCGGTTCATATCCAAAAGAAATCGTCTTTCATAATTCGAGAATAAGGATCACGGATTTAAGCGGAATCCTTTTGATCTTTGACAGAAAAGAGATGGAAAACATGAAATATGTAAAATGGACATTTGAATACATACGCAGTAAAGGAATTTCGCCCATAACGGTCGATATGACCTACCCGAAAAAAGCAGTGTTACAATTTTGAGGAGGAAAAGGCATGAGGAGAAGAGAAAGAATAGTCGCAGGAATTGATATAGGAACTACCAAGGTGTGCGCAATGATAGGGGAAGTGAACGATGACCTCGTTGCTATCACCGGCATAGGGATTCACCCTTCAAGGGGAGTAAAAAAGGGAAGAATTATTGATATTGAAGCTATTGCTGAATCCATTCGGGTGGCTGTGGAAGATGCAGAACTGATGGCAGATACAGAAATAAATTCTGCCTATGTATCCATTGGTGGAGGACATATTGAAGGCATCACCTCAAGAGGGATGGTAACCCTCAAAACAAAAGAGGTCACAGAAGGGGATGTGATGAGAGCAATAGATTATGCCAGAGCAATTCATCTTCCTGCAGATAGAGAGATAATTCACCTCCTTCCGATGGATTTCATAATAGACGGTCAATCGGGAATAAAAGAACCCATAGGGATGGTCGGGATAAAGTTAGAAGTAGATGTTCACATTGTAACGGGAGTAACTACTTCTGTAAACAGCATTTACAAATGCTGTGAGAAAGCAGGGGTAGAAGTTGAGGAACTGGTAGTAAAGCCGATCGCATCTGCAGAAGCAGTTCTCATGCCGGAAGAAAAAGAAATAGGGGTGATAGTTGCAGATATAGGCGGAGGGACTACAGGTGTCGCCATATATTATGACGGCTCATTAAAAAAAATTGCTGAAATTGATGTGGGCGGAAATTACATCACAAGAGACATCGCCATAGGGCTCAAAACATCGGTTTCCTGCGCCGAAAAACTTAAAAAGGATTTCGGGCATGCAGATTCCTCTGCAGTAAGAAGTTCTGAAATGATAGAAGTTCCTGACGCAGGAAACAAGGGCTTCCGCCAGGAATCGAGAAAAAAACTCGCAGAAATAATTGAAGCGAGGGTAGAAGACATCTTTGGAGAAATAAAGAAAGTAATTGATTCCTGTGTCCCCAGACCTTTTGGGACAGAAATAGTGCTTACAGGGGGAACGGCTTTGCTTCCAGGGATCGTGGATGTGGCAAGCAGATTTTTCGACATGCCCGCGAGGGTAGGAATGCCAAAGGAAGCAGGGGGACTCGCTGAGATGGTAAACAGTCCTATTAATTCCACATGTGTAGGACTTATCCTCATGGGTGCAAAAAATAAAGCATTCGGGGGTTACAGTAGGAAAGTAAAAAGAAGTGTGTATAAGAACCTGAAGCAGAAAATAATGGATTTTTTAAGAACTATACAAATAACATAGGAGGTGAAAAAGATGATAGAATTTGAAACAAAAAAGACGAGCAAAGCAGTAATAAAAGTGATAGGGGTAGGAGGGGCTGGTGGAAACGCCGTGCAGAGGATGATAGAACTGGGAATAGAAGGTGTGGAATTCATTGTAGCCAACTCAGATGCTCAAACTCTGGCAAACAATATCGCTCCTATAAAAATTCAACTCGGAAAGGAACTGACAAGGGGATTGGGAGCCGGTGGAAATCCGGAAATAGGAAAGCAGGCTGCTCTTGAAAGTAAGGATGAAATAAAAGAAGTTCTGAGCGGTGCGGATATGGTGTTTATAACTGCTGGAATGGGAAAAGGAACTGGAACCGGTGGAGCGCCCGTGATTGCCGAAATAGCAAAAGAACTTAATGCCCTTGTTGTTGCGGTGGTCACCAAGCCTTTCAGGTGGGAACTGAAAGAAAGGATGAACAACGCTCTTAAAGGAATAGCAGAGTTAAAAAGGATAGTAGATACAATCCTCATCATCCCAAATGACAAGATCAAACAGGCACTCTCTTCGTCAGATAAAGCGGACTTTGAATACGGATTCAGGAAAACCGATGAGGTTCTCTATCAGGCTGTTAAAGGAATAGCAGAACTCATAACAAAACCCGGTTTTATAAATATAGACTTTGCGGATGTGAAAGCAGTTATGGCGCACAAAGGACTCGCAATAATGGGAATGGGTATAGGAAGTGGCGAAAACAGAGCAATTGACGCCGCAAAGAGCGCAATTTACAATCCACTCCTTGAAGACGTTTCCGTAACAGGCGCCACAAGTGCTCTCGTAAACATCACAGCCGGGAAGGGAGTTTCATTCTACGAAGCCGAAGAAGTGATGGAATACATCACAAACGAATTTGACCCCTCTGCCAACCTCATTTTCGGAGCCATTTCAGATGAATCCATAGGGGAAAGGATAAGGGTAATTGTCATAGCAACTGGGCTGAAAGGTAAAGAAAAAGCATTTCAAACTTCAATAGGAATTCAAACAAAGTCCTATCACGAAGTAGATTTTGAAACCCCTTCTTTTATGAGAAAGGGGTTAAGTCAACATTCCCTTTTCGAACTCGACGAGGTTGCCTCGAAAATCATGGAAATAAGAGAGGATGATACGGAACTGCCGAGTTTCCTCAAAAAACGATAACCCTTCTCTTTCCTGCTTTGTTGAATAATTGAGTTTCCAGAGAGTTTTTTGGGTTTTTAGAAATTTAAATTTATCCCCCTTCATTCTTATCAATATACCACCCCACCAATCGCTCATTTTCTCCTTCACGGTAAGTAAGGCTTTTTTGCCTAAACGCTTCAGCAGAACCCAATGGTTTTTATTTTTCTCTCTGTATGTGAATAAGAATAGAAGATAAAAAATCGGGATAAAAACCCTTCAATTTTTGAGAGTCCTCACTTTCTCATAAAATCCCCACCCTCAAATCACTTATTCCCCCAGGCTCTCTTTCCTTTAATAGAGAAGGTCTGACAGCCCGGACGTGATTATTGAACAAGAGGCAAAACGTTTACTTTTATCTTCCCTTTTGAATGTTCAAAATTAACAATTCCTTCTATTTTTGAGAAAATAGTATAATCCCTGCCCATTCCAGCATTCATTCCCGGCACAAACTTACTCCCTACCTGCCTGACTATTATACCACCTGCTCTCACCCTTTGCCCACCGAAAACCTTAACCCCCAGCCTCTTTCCCGGGCTGTCCCTTCCATTTCTTGAACTTCCCTGTCCCTTTTTGTGTGCCATTTTTATACCTTTATCTCTTTTATTTTTACTTCTGTATATATCTGACGATGACCTTTTTTGACACTTACCCTTTTCTTTGGCTTATATCTAAATGCTATAACCTTCTCTCCCTTTCCTTCTCTTATCACCTCTGCCGAAACAAAAGCCCCTTGTATGAGGGGAGTTCCTATTTGAACTTTTCCATCATCTTTGTAAAAAAGAACTTCTTCAAATTTGACAATATCACCCGGCTTTTTCTCTTTGAGCCTCTCTACCCTGATCACATCCCCTTCTCTTACTATATACTGCTTCCCACCAGTTTTTATGACTGCGTACTTCATGGAAATAAATAATACCCATTTTAAAGCCTTTTGTCAAGCATTCGCATTGCCTCATTTGTATTCTATCCGAAATTAAGTTGTTGCCTCATTAAAATTTCTACCCGAAAATTTTTTAATGGAAAAGAGAGGAGAAGATGAAGATAATAAACAAGCTAAAAGACAGGTATAGAAAAGCGTCTAAAAAAGAAATTATAATGAGCCAAAGACACTCCTTAGAGAATATTTTCTTCATGTAAAACAAAACTTGCAAAAACGAAAAAATTTTGGAAGAATTTGGGATAGAAACTGAAGTGAGGCAACAGAGCCTGGGGAAGAAACTTAAATGGGGCAATGCCGATAAAACCTCTTTGAGGCTTTTCAATCATCTTTTGTCAAAAATTTCAACGGGTGTGAATTTTTAAACAGAGAGCTCTTTTTTGAAGAATGATAATTTTTCAGGTATGATAGTTGCAAAATTAGAGGTAAATAGTTGAACGAAGGAATTTTTAAAAATTTTATTATTTCAGCGAGGTACAATTTTCATTGCAATTGAGGGTTGATGGAGATATAATGAAATAGCACCATGAAAGTGAAAGGAGCAGGAGCAACAGATCGGGGTAAAAAGAGGATGATGAATGAGGATTATTACTTTTTTGATGAGTCTCTGGGGCTTTTTATTGTCGCAGATGGAATGGGAGGACATTTAGGAGGACAGGAGGCGAGCAGAATGGCTGTTGAAGAGGTGGTGAATCAATTTTGCAGCGTGAAAGAAATTCCCCATCCTCCTGTGAAGTTCATAAAAGAAGTTTTTTATTCTGCAAATAGAAAGGTGTGGGAAAGAGGAAACTCAGACCCATCTTTGAAGGGAATGGGCACTACTCTGACAATGCTGTTTATAAAGGGTGAAAGCATATGGATCGGGCATGTGGGAGATAGCAGGGCATATCTTTACACGAATAATACTTTCAATCTTCTGACAAGCGACCATTCATGGCTTGAAGAGCAGATAAAAGCAGGAATGCTATCGGATGACAGACCGAAGGGATTTATGAAAAATGTGATAACGAGGTCTATCGGTTTCAAGAAGGAGGTAGAAGTTGATGTGTACAGATATGACGTGAGGGAAGGAGATTTATTTCTCTTATGCACGGACGGTCTGAATATAGTTCTGAGTGACGAAGAGATTAAAAGAGAAATAGAATCTCTAAGTATTGAAGAACTTCCCAGAAAATTGATTGACCTCGCAAATTCCAGGGGTGGTCCCGATAATATAACAGTGGTGGTCGGGAAGGTGCTTGAAATTTGAACGGAGAGGCGTTTAAAAAAATTGAGAAAGACTACAGGCTGGTGAGAGAGATCGGAAGAGGAGGGATGTCAGTTGTATATGAGGGATATCAGCCCTCTTTAAAAAGGAAGGTCGCAATAAAGGTCCTTCAAAAGGACACAAGGAATCCAGAGATATTTCAAAGGTTTTTTTCAGAGGCCCTTGCTCTCGCGAGACTTTCTCACGAAAGCATAGTGGACATAATAGACCTCATAGACGAAGAGAGTGCGAGTTATATAATTATGGAGTTCATAGAGGGAAAGACATTGAGCGAAATTATAAAAAAATTCGGTCCCCTTCCCTATGAACTTGCCGGAAGTATAGCCTTGAAAATAGCAAATGCCTTACAGCACATTCATGAAGTCGGCATTGTTCACAGGGATTTGAAGCCCGGTAACATCATGATTACTCCCACCGGCACTGTTAAAGTTATGGATTTTGGGATTGCTCACAATCCAGATGTTCTGAAGGGACTTACGAGGACAGGGGTTATGATGGGAACACCCTCATACATGTCTCCTGAACAGGTAAGGGGAGAAAAAGTGGATGGTCGTTCAGATATATTCTCCTTCGGAACAGTTCTTTACGAGATGGTTTGCGGAAAAAAGGCATTTGATGCGGAAACGGAGGGAAAACTCATAGAAAAAATTCTGAGGGCAAATTATGTTTCTCCAAGATTTTACAGGAAAAAAATCCCGCGGGCATTGTTGAAGATTATTAGTAAGTGTTTGAAGAGAAAACCTTCTAATAGGTATGAAAGTGTGAAAGAACTTATACAGGACCTTGAAGAGTTCCTTCTTAAATACAGGGTTTCCAATCCCACAAGAGTGGTAGGAGAGTTTATGAAAAATCCCGAGGAGTTCACGAAAGAGATAGAGAATAAGGAATTCAGGATGAAACTAAAGAGCATAATTAATGGAATAATTCTCGCTATTATTATTGGGGCACTGGCTGCTTTCTTTTATACACTTTTTACTTGAGAACAATGTGTGTCAAAAAAGTGACATTATATGAAAAATGTTCAACATTTTGTAATCTATGTACTTTTACTTTTTTATCGTTATTCTGGCATAAAAATTGTAACACTATTTAGTGAGCCTGCCTCTCTCGTGCTTTAGGGCTTGTCCCGGCAAGTGGGGCAGTGAGATGACCGGAGAGACAACCCTCACACGAAGAGGCGGGCAATTTTATAAATTAATTATATCATTTTGAATATATGATGCAAGAAATCGCAAAGTCCCATTAAAATTTCTACCCGAAAATTTTTATGGAAAAGAGAGGGGAAAATGAGGGTAATAAATAGACCTCAAATCATCTTCTTGAGAAGAGAAAGGAGAGAAACTTGCAAAAACGGATAGAGACTGAAATGAAGCAACACTGAAATTTTTGCTCAGGAATTACAGAGAGACCTCTGAAAAAGTGGGGCTATTTTTTGAGAGTTTTTAGGTGGGATTTTTGATTTTTTGACAAAGGGGGATAAAAATTGGAGTAGAGTTTTTGATTTTTCTTGACATTTGATTTTTGTTTTGTTATCTTCTAATTGTGAAGAGGGAAATTAGAAAATTTAAGAGAATAGTTAAGGAGATAAAGGAAAACCTTTTTTTCCTGCCCGGCGTAGTATATCCTCTTTATATAAAATGTGGTAAGAAGGGTTGTAAATGTGAGAGGGGAGAGAAGCACGAGTTGTGGTATGTATCTTATACAAACAGGGGTAAGAAGCACATGATTTTTATTCCGAAAGAGAGGGTAAAAAGTGCGAAGGTTCTTGTGGAGAGATATAAGAGGCTGAAGAGTTTAATAAATGATTTGAAGGATTTGAATGTGATTCTTTTCAAGGGGGGTTATGGTGAGGTATAAAGGAAAAAAGAGGAGAAGATGTTTTCAGGTAGGGTAGCACTTTTCAATAATTTTGTGTAAGTTTTATATTTTTATCTCATAGAACTGGAAGGTATGCTGGAAGAGGAGGTGGAGGTTCTGCAGGTTGGTTTTGAAAAAGGGGTCTGGACGAAGCCATTTTTGGAATGGAGATTTTTGATGAAGATAGAAGATAGTAAAGTTAGTGTAGAGGTCTCATTTTGATTTTATTTCTTCAGGGAAATGGGTGTGATGGGATTTGATAGATTCTAAAAAGTTTTTTCAATTTGTGTTATCTTTTCCAGGATCTCTTTTAAGGCTTCATACTTCATGTTGACCTCCTTTCACAGATACTTTGTCCTGTTTCCCCTTTTGAGGGGCAGGACTTTTTCTCCTTTCTTTCATCATCTCTTCCTCCTTTTTACATAATAAAATTATATTAACTCCCTTTATTTACTTTTCAAAGCTTGATTGCGAGGGATGTTTTTTACGAAAAAAATGCGTTGGTGAAAGGAAGGACCCGAGGGAGAGGGTTTATTTGAGTGATTGTAAAGCGAAGAGGAGGGAGGATGAAAAAGAAAAATACCGAAGGAGAAGACCTGTTATTGAGAGGGTATTTGGATGGATGAAGGGGTGGCATGGGTAGAGCGAGATACAGGGGGAGGTGGAGGGCTGGGATTCAGGTTATATTAACATGTATCCTCATAAACCTGAAAATTATGGCAAATGGAGCATAAATATAGAGATTAAAGAAGGGTAGAAAAGAAAAAAGAGAAGGAAAATGGAGAGGAGAGGGGAAAGAGGAAGAAGTAGGAAAATGAGGGAAAAAATCCAGAAAAAAACCAGAAATAAATCCAAAACAAAACCCTTAAAATTAAACCCGGGGTTTTTCAGAGAGCACTTACAGAGTTTTTTATAATTTCAAAAAAGGTTTGAGGGTTTATGCTTGCACCCCCTACAAGGGCTCCATCAATATCTTTCATGGAAACGAGAGACTTTATGTTCTCGGGTTTCACACTTCCACCATAAATTACAGGAATTTCCCTGTTCCACCTTGTTTTAATCAACTCTTTTATAAATTCATGCACCTCCTGAGCAATTTCGGGTGAGGCGGTCTTTCCCGTTCCGATCGCCCACACAGGTTCATAAGCAATTATTATTCCTTCAGGTTCTATTTCTTCCAGGTCCTTTTCAATTTGTCTTTTTATTACCTCCATTGTTTTTCCGTTTTCCCTTTCTTCCAGTTTCTCACCGACGCATAAAATTCCTTTCAGTCCATTTCTTTTCAGGGCGACAAGTTTTCTGTTAACAATTTCGTCGGTTTCAAAAAAATACTCCCTTCTCTCTGAATGTCCTATGATGACATATTCAACACCCGCTTCTTTCAGCATAGCAGGTGATACTTCCCCGGTAAAGGCACCCCTGTCTTCCCAATGAGCATTCTGTGCGCACAGATGAATGGGAGCATTCTCTTTTTTTATAACCTCCTTCACCGCGGGGATTGAAATAAATGGAGGAGCAACTCCGATCTCAACCACTTCATAAAATCCTCTGCATTTACCGATAAACTCCTCCATAAATGCAGTGGCATCTTTTGGACCCAAATGCATCTTCCAGTTTCCAATTATGAAAGGCTTTTTTTTCACTCCCTTTTGAACTCTTGAAGGGCTTTTATACCCGGCAGGACCTTCCCTTCGAGAAGCTCTATAAACGCACCGCCTCCTGTGGAGATGTAAGAAATGTTTGCAGTGGCTCCTGCTTTGTGAATTGCAACGTCCGTATCTCCTCCACCCACAATTGTAAGGGCATAACTAGATGAAAGCGCCGTCACCATTGCATAAGTTCCTCTGCTGAAAGGTTCGGCTTCAAAAACTCCCATTGGACCGTTCCAGATGATGGTTTTGGCGTCGGCAAGTACTTCTTTGAAAAGCATTATGGTGGCAGGTCCTATGTCAAGAGCAAACCATCCATCAGGAATCTCCTTTATCGGAACTATCTTGACCTCGGCATCCTTTGGAAGTTTTTTTGCTTGAAAGTCAAACTTATTTGTAATGACGCAATCAACCGGAAGATAAAACTTTATGCCATTTCTTTTGGAGGTCTCTATTATTTCAAGGGCTATATCAGTATATCCTTCTTCCACCAGTGAAGCTCCCACAGAATAACCCCAGGCTTTGAGAAATGTAAACGCCATCCCGCCTCCTATAAGGAGTTTATCCACTTTCTTCAAAAGGTTTTTGATCGCTTCTATCTTTCCAGCAACTTTTGCCCCGCCCAGAAGGGCAGCGAAAGGTCTTTGTGGATTTTCGAGCGCCTGTTTGAAATAGTTCAGTTCTTTTTTCATAAGAAAGCCTGCGCAGCATTCTTTAACGAACTTAGTAATGCCTACGACTGAAGCATGAGGTCTGTGAGAGACAGAAAATGCATCGTTCACATAAATGTCGCCCAGAGAGGCAAGTTCCCTTGCAAAATTTTCATCGTTTTTTTCCTCACCGGGATGAAATCTGAGGTTGTCAAGGAGCATTACCTCACCCGGTCGAAGGGAGAATGCCCTTTTTTTTACTTCTTCTCCAATTACTTCGTAGGGGATAAAAACGACTTTTTTATCAAGATACCTTTCCAGCCTTTTTACCACAGGAATGAGAGAAAGGGAAGGGTCGACTTTGCCCTTGGGTCTTCCCATATGGGACATCAAAATTACAGAGGCTTCCTCATCCAGGCAGAAATTTATTGTGGGGAGAACGCTCCTTATTCTCACATCATCAACGATGTTTCGGTACTCGTCAAGAGGGACATTGAAATCTACTCTCATGAGAATCCGCTTTTTCTTTAAAAGCCCTTGAAACTCTTCTATGTATTTTATTCCTGTATCCATCACAACCTCTCCAGAACCATTTTTAGAAGGTCGACCATTCTATGGGAAAAACCCCATTCATTATCATACCAGGCAACGACCTTTACAAAATTTCCTTCCATAACCCTTGTTGAGAGTCCATCTACAATACACGAATGGGAATCGCCCAAAAAGTCAATAGACACAAGGGGTTCGTAAGTAATTTTTAGAATTCCCTTGAGGTAGTCGTTCTGGGCTGTTTCAAATAGCCTGTTAATCTCATCCTCTGTAGTTTTCTTTTCCACTTCGCATACGAAATCTATAACGGACACGTTCGCAGTTGGAACCCTTAATGCCATTCCATCCAGTTTTCCGTTGAGTTCAGGAAGGACAAGTCCTACAGCCTTTGCGGCACCTGTTGTGGTGGGAATTATGGAAATCCCCGCCGCTCTCGCCCTTCTCAGGTCTTTGTGGGGCTGGTCAAGAATTCTTTGGTCATTGGTATAAGCATGAACTGTGGTCATTAACCCTCTTTTTATTTTCAGGTTTTCATGAAGTACCTTCGCTACAGGAGCTAAGCAGTTTGTTGTACAGGATGCGTTCGAAATAATATGATGGGATGATGGATTATAAGAAGAATGATTCACTCCCATACATATGGTAATGTCAGGGTTGGTGGCGGGGGCTGAAATTATCACCTTCTTTGCTCCACCCTTTATATGTTTAAGAGCAGATTCTCTATCTGTGAACTTTCCGGAGCATTCAAGGACAACTTCAACGCCTTCTTCTTTCCATGGAATATTCGCAGGGTCTTTTTCTGCGAAAACCCTTCTTTTCTTTCCATCTACTGTGATTGAAGTGTCATCCCATTTTACCTCTCCATCGTAGGTTCTGTGAACTGAGTCGTATTTAAACAGAAAAGCAAGCGTTTTAGCATCTGTTATATCATTTACCGCAGTTATTTCAATATCAAGTTTTTCCTTAAGAATGATTCTCGTTACACACCTTCCAATTCTGCCAAATCCATTTATACCAACCTTTGGCATTTTTTACCTCTTTTTTCTAAATTTTATACAGGGAGGAGATAAAAATTCAAGGAAATTCGAGACTTTTGGAAATTCGCATTTTTAAAGGGGAAGTAATTTTTCAGCCACCTTTTTGCAGAAGTTTTTAGGGGGGTCTCTTTTAAAAAACGGGGTCTCGCATATAAAGGGGCTTTTCATAAATTTTTTGAGCAGATAGAGATTTGTTTTCTGGGCGATGTCCTTCTTTTTCGAAATATTATTAAGAATCCAGCCAGCAAGTTTGACCTTTCGTTGAATCACTGCGTTTTCCGAAAGAATTGCATGATTTAATGCTCCCAGTTTATTTCCAATTACTATAACTACCTCGCCTTTTAATGCCTTAACTATATCGAGCCAGTCAAATTTGTATGAAATAGGAGAAAAAATTCCTCCTGCTCCTTCAACAAGAAGAACCTTTCCTTTTTCAGCCCTTTCTTTTATTACCGAAATTATCTCTTTCATCTTTATTTTTTTCCCTTCCATTTCAGAAGCGAGAACAGGAGCTATCGGTTTCTGGAAGAGAAGGTAAGACGTTTCCTGAGGCGATAGATTTGGACACACTCGCGAAAGTCTATATGCGTCGGAACTTTTTTCTACTTTTGAATGTCCTGTTTCAATGGGCTTAAAGGGTATCGCTTCTATTCCGAGCTCTTTAAATCCTATTGTTAAAATTTCACAGACCTTTGTTTTTCCAACCCCTGTATCTGTTCCAAATATAAAAAAGATCTTTTTCTCAAGAGAGTTTTTTCTTGATGAATCCCTCCAGAATCCTTTTGCCAATTCCCGATATCCTTTTGAATGCAATTCCTACTCCTTTTATTAGTTGCCCTTTAATTTCTTCCTTTTCTTCCCGCACGATTTCACCGGTGATTTTTACCTTTTCCATTCTCGTCTCTTTTAGTTCCGAGGGAACTTCCATTTCTATCTCGACCTCCGTTCCAATAGGAATGGATTCTCTTGTTATGACGAAAGCACCTACAAGAGAGAGGTCCCTTGTGAATCCATCTATAACCTTTTTCTCTGTTTTAATCCTAACAGGAAGAGAAACAGCAATTCTTTCCTCTCTTCTTTCAGGGATGCCCACATATTTTTTCACCATATATAGTATATCCTTTTCATAGACAGGTTTTTTCAAGAACTCAGTGGCTCCCGCTTTCAGTGCTTCTTCCTCCTTGTTTTCTAATGCGGTTACTATCACCACCGGAATATTTTTTAATTCCGGGTCATTTCTAATTATTCTGAGAACCTCAATGCCTGTCATTTTGGGCATTTCTATATCAAGAAAGATGAGGTCAGGTTTTTCTCTCTTTGCCTGTTTCAAAGCCTCAAGACCGTCCATAGCGGAGATGATTTCGCACTCAGCCCTTTTCAAAAAAGAGACCTCAAGGTCCAGGAATGCCTTTACATCATCTACTATAAGAATCTTCGGCATTTTTATGGAGCAGCGGTTACCTCTATTTCTGTATCATCGGATGAACCATTTTCCAGAGTTCCTGAGACAACGGCTTTTTCACCTACTTTAACCTTAACCCACACCTCTGCAATCCCCTTTGAATTAGTCCTTTTTTCTACCTGTGTGGGGTTATCTTCGCCCACGAATTCACACTGTCGACACCAAAACAGGACGCGAACATCGTTATACCTCATTTTTTCATCTTCCCTGTCAGTCACTATCGCACCGATCAAAAACGAGACGTCAACGCTTGATCTTACGGCTATATTGTCTGGCATTTTTATTACTGCTGTAGAAGGGGGATTGTCTGAGCAGTTAAAGAGGAAAAGAAAACCGCTAAAAAAGAGGTAGAACATCTTCTTCATCTTTTCTCCTCCTTTTTTAAAATTTTTCAATAGCCCTGAGATAGTTTTTGTAAGCATTTTTTACCTCCTCAAGTGTATCTCCGCCAAATTTCTCGAGGAAAGCATCACACACTTCGCAGGCGACACACGCACTTCCTATCACCGCTCCTGCCGGAACCACGGTTACATCTGCTCTTTCAAAATGGGCGAAAGACGGTTTTTTTGTGGCGAGGTCCACACTGGGTAATGGATTTCTCATCGTGGGAATTGGCTTCATGTATCCCCTTACAATGATATCCTCTCCGTTTGTGATTCCGCCTTCTATTCCTCCAGCATTATTTGTCTTTCTGTAAAATCTTTTTACCTGGGAATAGGAGGTAGGATTTGACACTTTTTTTCTGATATTTTTAAAAAATATGGTGTCGTGAAACTCATGCCCTTTCAGTTTGCTTCCCATTATGCCGTTTCCAATTTCAACCCCTTTGACAGAAGGAATGCTCATCACCGCCATACTAATCCTCGCGTCCATCCTTCTATCCCATTCTGTAAAGCTTCCAAGCCCCGGAGGGACATTTTTCACCCTTACTTCAAACACACCTCCCAGAGAGTACCCTTCTTTTCTTGCCTTATCTACTTCTCTTTTCATTTTTTCTTCAGCCTCTTTGTCAAGGCAGTAAAAGAATGTGGAACTGAGTTTTTTTATTAGTTCTTCGTATGTAATTTTTTCGGGATATCTGATGGAAGCGATGATTTTCCCTAAAGATATCACATGGAAATGGCATTCAATTCCGAAGTTGAGCAGAAAAATCTTTGCAAGTGCCCCTGCTACTACTCTTGCTATGGTAGTTCTTGCGGATGCTCTTTCAAGAATGTCTCTCACATCTTTTGTTAAAAATTTCAGTGCACCCGCAAAATCCGCATGACCGGGACGGGGAGAAGTGATTTCTTTTCCTTCTTTTACTTCCCCAAAGGGGATGAGAAATTCCCTCCAGTTTTCCCATTCTGAATTTCGAACGATAAAGGAAATGGGAGCGCCTGTTGTTTCTCCTCCCCTGATGCCCGAGAGGAATTCCACTTCGTCCTTTTCCTTTTTCATCCGTTCACTCCTTCCGTACCCCCCTCTTCGTAAAGAGAGTTCTCTCATTATAAAATCGTATGATACTTTTACACCTCTCGGAAAATTTTCAATAATTCCTACAATGGATTTTCCATGAGATTCACCAGCAGTAAGAAGTCTTATTTTACTCACGAATTATTACCCTTGGAGTGATGAAGACGATTAGTTCTTTGGTTTCATCTGTATAGGTGGTCTTTCTGAAGAGCCATCCTATGACAGGAATTCTTGAGAACCACGGGATTCCCGCAAGTGTTTTTGACTTGGTAATGGTGTAAATTCCCCCTATCACAGCTGTCTCTCCGTCTCTTACGAGTATTTCAGTGGTTGCCTCTTTTTTGTCTATGCTTGGAACTCCTCCAGCGCTGCGGATAGCAGTATTTGGAGCATTCTTTTCAGCCTTTATTTTCATAATAACAGTCCTGTCTGCCGTTACATGGGGTGTAACTTTGAGAGAGAGTGTGGCATCTACAAACTGGGTCTGTGTTCCTGCCTGTGAGACTGTTTCAAAGGGGATGGATATTCCCTGTTTTATTTCTGCCTCCCTGTTATCAAGTGTAACCACTCTCGGGCTTGATATCACTTTTCCTTCACCCACTGCTTCCATTGCGCTCAATCTTAAGTCCAGAATAGCGGAATTGTTTAAACTTCCAAAGGTGAATCCTATTCCACCACCTGCTCCAATTCCCACGCTTGCTGGCAGATTCACTACAAAATTGGGAACTTCAGCGCTTCCTACTTCTCTTGTAGGTCTTCCTGTAAGGTCAGTGAAGCCGGTGATTCCAATGGTATTGGGGAAATATAGACCTGTTGGGGTTCCATACTGGGGAGATGCAGAAAATTTTCCTCCCCATTGCACGCCGAGTTCCTTTGTAAAGTTTGTATTTGCTTCCACAATTCTTGCTTCTATAAGGACCTGAGGGGTTTGAAGGTCAAGCGTCCTCACAAGTTTTTCTGCCTCTTCAACGGTTTTCTTTACATCCTTTACTATTATAGTATTCGTTCTCGCATCCACCTGGATTGTCCCCCTTTCTGTGAGAAGTGGTTTGATTTGAGCGCTGATCTCGCTGGCTGAGGCGTAATTTACAGGTATAAGTCTTGTGATGAGTGGTTCCTTTTTCTTGGTTTCCTCTATGAACTCAAGTCTTTCCTTTTCCTCTTTTCTCAGCCTCTCAACAGGTGAAATTCTTACCACATTCCCTATTCGCACCATTCCTAGGTTATTAGTATGAAGCAGGACATCCAGTGCCTGATCCCAGGGTACATTTTTCATTCTTACTGTTACGGTGCCCTTTACGTCTTCTGTCACAATTATATTGAGCTTGCTTACTTCCGCTATCAATCTGAAGACATCTCTTATATCGGCTTCTTTAAATTCGAGAGAGATTTTCATTCCCGTGTACTTTTTCCTGGCTATTGTTTCAACTCCAACTCCGATGGGTGGAGGGACTTCTTCCTCAACCTTTGGAGGGGCAACAGCCGGAGGGGGCGGAAGAGCAGGAGGTGGAGCTGGAGGTGGTGGAGGTACAACTTCAGGAGGTTTTTCTTCAATTCTTTTTACCTCTGCAACAACAGGTGGTACAATGAGAGGGCTTAATGTGACCACAAGTTTGTTTTCTTTCTTTTCAATTTCGTATGGTGGAACATCAGGGGTGGGCACATCAAGGACAAATCTTACTTTGTCAGGATGCTGACCAAGCCTTACTTTTGTTAGAAGAGGAGAGTCCACATCCAGAGTGGTGCTTGGATAGAGATTTCCCACATCCATAATGTCTACTACCAGTCTCGGAGGATTCTGAAGTTTGAAGGCGGTATAATCGCCAATGGGACCATTTCCGATGAATTCTATAATGGTTTTATCTCCCACTATGGAAGATTTTATGTCAATTATCTTTGACGCCCTTTCAAGAGGAGGAATTTCTGCGGGAGGCGCTTCTTCTTTCACTGGTGGAGGAGGGATGACTTCTTCCGGTGCTGCAATTTCAGGAGGTGCAACTTCTTCTGTGACTTCTTCTGCTTCTTCTAAAATCTCTTCAGGTGCTGCTTCTTCTACTACTTCTTTTTCGGGTTCTTCCGCTTCAATTTCTTCCTCAGCAGGCACTTCTTCCTCTTCCAGTTCTTCTATTATTTCCTCTTCAGCCTGAGCCAGTTTCTTTTTCAATTTCTTTTCCACTATGACCATCTTTATATCATTTCCTTCCCTTCTTACCTCAAAAGAAGGAGGAAGGTTTGTAAAAATTTCGATCCTGCCCGATTTTCCTACTTTCTGAATCTTTAAGGATTTTATAATTCCACTTCCCACTTTTATCTCTGGCTTAATATATCGGACACTGGTATTCGGGAGGTCAAGCACTATTCTCCACGGGTCAATCAATCTGAAAGCAGTGTAATTTGTAGGTTGTGTCCCCGAAATCTGAACCATTGCTCCTCTTTTATAAACCTGAACTTTCACTTTTTTAAGGACATTCTGCTTCGGAGGGGGTTCCTTCTGCACGGGGGCAGTTGCACAGGAAAACCCTCCTGTTATCAGGAGGACAAAAAATGTGGCTTTCAATCTTTTCATCTTTTTACCTCCTTTTTTAAATAAATTTAATCTTTCATTTCAAGAACCACTTCCCCTGTGGTTATTTGTCCATAAATATCTTCATACTCTTCAACAATGTAAATCTTCCTTTCCGTGATTTTTGTGATTTTACCATTATTTCTTCCAATCCTCGTTCCCTTCCCCACAATATAAGTTTCTCCTTTGGGATCCTTTATAATCGCTTTCGGATCTTTCACATCCCATACGATTCCAACCACTTCAAATTGTGAGACATGATATTCCTCAAGCGGGGTTTTGAGTTCCGGCCCCCCTTCCTTTATACCTCTAAATATTGGTTCAAATGGGTCTGTCTTTCCGAAAGGTTCATATCTGTAAACGGGAGAAACTTCAACAATTTCTTCGCCCTTTACTTCCGTAGCAACTTGAGGCTGGGATGCGGGTTTCGTTTGTGGACCACGAGGGGGTGCTTTCTTGCCTTTGCAGGAAATAAGCGTGCATACTATTATCAGTGCAAGAGCCAATTTTTTCATTTTTTCACCCCTTTCTGTGCACCCGCAGGTTTGCCTGCAGATGGTGTATATTTATAAGTTTCAAGAAGAAGTTTAACGGTAAGACTTACATTTCCTGTTTTGTCTTCAACAGGGGTAATGGAAAGATCTACCGGTTTCACAATCCTTTCCATCTTTGCTATCCTGTCCAGAAATAATGCGATGTGGTGAAATTTTCCGCTTATTTCGGTTTCAATGGGAACAATTGAATAAAGTCCACCGGTGCCCGGAATATCTTCTTTCGGGATGAATTTTAAAAATTCAATGTTGACTTCTTTTCCTATGGTGCCTACATTCAGCATAACTTTCTCGATCTCAGCCTCGGAAGGGAGTTGCTTGATGTATTCTGCAAGTTTTTTTTCTAACTTTTCATATTCCTCTTTTATCTTTTCCAGATTGAGGAGGGTAGATTTTGCAGTTCGAAGGTCTCCTTCCAACTTTTCTATGTTCTTTTTCTTTGCAGAAATTTCCTTATTCGCAGGAAGGTATAGCAGGAAAATTGCGAGAGTTATAATAATCAAAAGTAGAAAACTCGTAATTAACCATCTTTGAATGGGGGTGAGTTTCTTGAGTGATTCTTTACTTATTCCCAGTTCAAATTTTAGAGCCATTAATTATCCTCCTGTCTTTACTTTTTCTGCCTCTTCAACAGTGGCGGTGAGGTCAAATTCAAAAAAAGAAATTCCCTTTTCCTTCTTAGCAGTTACTCCTTTGAGTGTTACATTTTTGTAGTAAGGGGATTTTTCAAGATTTCCTACGAAAAAAGCGATGCTTTCCTGGTCCATGGAAATTCCCTTAATTGAAATAATTGTTCCCTTTTTTGAAAAGGACTTGAGTTGGATTCTCTTCTTTATTCTGGATTCGGGATTGTAAGGGATGCTCTTAGCGAGTTCGTCGAGGAGAATGACATCCAATTCCCTTCTTTGAGCCAGGGCTTCTATTATGTTCAATTTTCTTTCCACCTCTTCTTTTTTGGTTTTGAAATCCTCCACACCTTTTATTTTTGCATCAATCTGTGCTTTTTCCATTTTTATCTTGTTTTCTTTGACCGCGAGTTCTTTAATCTTTCCCTTGAAGTGAAAATAGACAAGAGAAAGTGCAATTGCTTCCAGCACCACGAGGAATCCACTCAAAAATAACCACACCCTTATTTCCTCTTCTTTTCTTCTTTCCTTTACGGGGAGAAAGTTAATCCTTATCATTTCTCACCCCACCTTTTTATTCATAAGGCTTCCTCATTGCTAATCCTACAGCCACAGAGAACACCGATGGAATTTCCTCTATTAGCGTTGTATCAATTCCTTTGGAAGGGATGGATATTTGTTTAAAGGGATTGATGTATTCTACTTCCATTTCTGCGGAGTTCTTCAGCATGTCCACAAACTCTCCGAGGAGGGGCGTTCCGCCGGAGATGTAGATTTTTGAAACAGAACTGTCTGGAGGAAGGGTTCCGAGAGCCCTTTTGAGGTCCTTGACTATGTTCTCCACAACGGTTGAGGTTGCCTCTTTTATTATTTTCTCCGCTTCTGCTGAAATTTCTGCTCCTTCTTTTCCGTAATTTCTTTTCATTTCATCGGCATTTTCGTAATCCAGTCCCAGACTTTTCTGGAGTTCCTCCGTGATCTGATTCCCTGCATTTCTTGCTACATCTCTCACATGGAGACTTTTATCTCCTTTTATTATGTTCACCGTATACATTGAAGCCCCTATATCGAGAAGAACAACGGTTTCGTCTTCAGAGACGGAATAATTCAGTCGGAAGCAGTTCTGTAGGGCAAATGCATTATAATCCACAACCACCGGGTCATATCCCAGTTCTTTTATAAGGGCTACATAGGAATTCACGAGGTCTCTCTTTGCAAAAAGAAGGGAGACTTCCATTTGTCCTTCTTCAGGAAGGGTATCGAGAATTACAAAATCCATATAAACTTCGTCTATGGTAAGCCCCGAAGGAAGATGCTGCTCTGCTTCCCACTTTATATGATTCTCCAGTTCTTCTTTGCTCATGATGGGGACTTTCACCTTTTTCTGCATGACGCTTGCATGCCCCCCTATTCCTATAGCCACATTTTTCGTTTTTACTTTCTTTTCTTTCAACAGAGCCCGAATTGCCTCACTTACAGCAGGTGTGTTTATAATTTCTCCATCCACAATTGACTCTGGAGGAGTTCTTGTGATTCCGAGATTTTCAAGTTTATACCCTTTTGATGTTTCAGAGAGCTCCACAAATTTTATTGAGTATGCGCCAATATCAAGCCCGAATGCTTTATTCCTTCTAAAAAGCAACATTTATTCCCCCTTTTTTATTCCACAACCACATTTTGATTAAATTTTAAGAAGTTTTTTTTTATTTGTCAAGTACTTTTTTAAATTCTACAATTAACCCCCTATAAACTGCATGGAAATTGAAATTTTCAGTTTGTTTGAAAAAATTTGTATATTGTGTAGATTTGAAAATGACTGGAGGTGTGATATGAAAAACACTTCAATTTTTGAAAGGGCTAAAAGGGTGATTCCCGGAGGCGTGAACAGTCCAGTGAGGGCTTTTGGTGCAGTTGGCGGAACGCCGCCTTTTATAAAATGGGGATGTGGGTCAAGAATATATGACGAGGATGGGAATGAATACATAGACCTTTTTATGTCGTGGGGACCATTGATTCTGGGACATGGAAGAAAGGAAGTAATTCAAAAGCTTACCGAAGCCGTCCTCAACGGCACATCCTTTGGAGCCCCAACTGAATTAGAGGTTCTTCTTGCTGAAGAGATAATTGACTCTTTTCCTTCTATTGAAATGATTCGGTTTGTAAACTCGGGAACAGAGGCAGTTATGAGTGCGATAAGGGTTGCGAGGGCATTTACAAACAGGAAATTTATTGTAAAGTTTGAGGGATGCTATCATGGGCATTGTGATTCAATGCTGGTAAGTGCAGGTTCTGGAGCGCTTACATTCGGTGTTCCATCAAGTCCAGGCGTTCCGGAGGAGATAGCGGGATTAACCCTTGTTCTTCCTTACAATTCAATTGAAAAGGTTAGAGAGCTTTTTTCAAAAAGGGGAGACGAGATTGCCTGCGCAATAGTTGAACCTGTGGCTGGCAATATGGGAGTCGTTCTTCCCGAAGATGGCTTTCTCGAAACCCTAAGGGAGGAAACGCGCAGGTATGGTAGCCTTCTCATTTTTGATGAGGTGATAACAGGATTCAGGATTTCAGAGGGTGGGGCTCAGGGAGTTTTCAATATAAAACCCGATTTGACCTGTCTCGGAAAAATAATAGGAGGGGGGTTACCCGTTGGGGCGTATGGTGGAAGAAGAGAAATAATGGAAATGGTTTCTCCTGCAGGCCCTGTATATCAGGCAGGCACACTTTCAGGAAATCCTCTTGCCATGACAGCGGGACTGGAAACAATAAGAATACTGAAGAAAGAAAACCCGTATAAATCCCTTGAAGAGAAAACGAGAAAACTCTGTGAAGAAATAAGCAGAATTTTAAAGGCAAGAGGGATTTCCCATACGATAAATCAGATGGCTTCTATGTTTACAATTTTCTTTACCTCCCAAAAAGTAAGAGACCTTTCCTCTGCAAAGACATCGGATACGAAGTTGTTTTCCCGCTTTTTTCATGCCCTCCTGAAAAGAGGAGTTTATTTGCCTCCCTCTCAGTTTGAGGCTATTTTTCTCTCTACTGCTCATACAGATGAGGACTTAGAAAAGATAGTAAAAGCGGTAGAGGAGGCGATTAAAGAGCTCTAAAATCCTTTTCTTAAATTTATAACTCCCTCCCTTTTCTTTTTTGAAGTTAAGAGGAGAAAGAGAGAGAGGGCTATATAAACAAAAGAAAAAATAAGGCGAGTGTAGGGATTAGGAAGGATGAGTTGAAGGAAGAACAATAGAAATAGGAGAAGTGCCTCCATGAGGTCAAGGTCAAGTTCTGAAAGCACGATAAGGGCAAACAGCGACTGAGCAGAGGTAAGGAAAATTTCTTCAGTCTGTCTCATATCAAGTTCAAAGGGATGAAGTGTGATTCCGGAAATTGAATAGACAAGGGGAATACAACCAACCAGAAGGGTCCACTGGTTGATCTTTGAAGAGACAAGCATTCCGAGAGAATTCTCTGCTTTCCCCTTTAACACAAAAATAATTGCCACTATGAGTTCAGGAGCTTCAGAGGCAAGGGGAGCGACCCACTGAACGAGGATGAATTTTTCAATTTTTAAAGATTCTCCTACCTTTAATAATCCCTCTGCGAAATGTTCTGCCGAGATAAATACGACAAATCCTCCGTAGAGGAAGCCGAGAACTATTAAAAATCCCCTTTTGATTTTTGAAATGGATTCCATAAACTGAAAAAGCGAAGTCTCTGCTTCAATTTTTTCCACTCTACCCCTTGCTGTTTTGTAGGCATAGAAACCGAATAATCCAATGAGAAAAATTACGTCCACAAAAGAGAGATGCCCCCTTGCTGGAATGGAAAAGGAATATATGGTGGCTATTGCAAGAATTCCCATCTCCCATCTGAAACCTTCATGAAGAACCACTTTTTTTCTCTTCGTTTTGAGAAAATGGAGGAAGACAACGAGAGACCATCCGAACCCTATGAGAAGCCTGTTGGCCCCTGTCATGTTTGCAGAGGCGTAGGAGGCATAATGAGGATTTTTTGATGCCATCCAGGCGAAATAAAGGTCAACTACATATTCAGGTAGAACCGCTATAAGAGCAATTACCGCAAGGGCAAACCCTTTTGGCACATCAATCTGTGCTATCTCTGAGAATTCAGAAAGGATGTAGCCTGCCCCCACTATTGCCAGTCCGGAGAAAAAAGCCTGTGCTAAAGGAGAGAGATGGGTTCCACTTGACCAAAAGATGAGCCACGGAATGGTTAAAGAAAAGAAGAAGAGAAGCATGTTTTCTTTTATTCTATCCAGGAAATAAATTCAAGGATTCATGTATTATTATATCTTTCCATATTATTAGGGGCTCAAAGAGAAAAAGATTTTTTCTTTGTTTTGTGTTTTCTTTTTCAGAAAACCCATCTCTTTCATGGGTGAGGGAGCTACTTTGCATGCTTCCTAGCAAACTTACCGTCCATTCAAAAATATAGCCCTTAAAAAGGATGATTTTTAGCGAAAATCCCTCTTATTCTAACCATATTTCATCCTCCTCATTCCAGTAATCCAGGCTTTGCTTCAAAATACATTAAAAATCCTCTTTGAATGTCCTCCATCCTGTGGTAAATTTTGTATACTCTCCTGAACTTTCTCCTTACTCATAGTTGCCCCTGCTCGTGGTATTCTCTCCTTCAGGGAGTATTTTTATTACTTCCTCCTTCTCTTTTCATCTCATACACAGAGAGCTCTGAAAAAGTGGGGCTATTTTTTGAGAGTTTTTTAGAAG